>Ga0247727_10000787_pt1 | contig 77587 bp, 77 predicted proteins | sample WisWelCaveWW1625_FD_202498 | JGI IMG/M metagenome (GOLD analysis project Ga0247727, IMG submission 202498) | Biofilm microbial communities from Wishing Well Cave, Virginia, United States - WW16-25 | ecosystem: Environmental > Aquatic > Deep subsurface > Groundwater > Cave microbial mat | place...
ATCGTCCGCTCCATTGCGGACACCGAATAAAACGTCATCCACCACCTCCTGACGTCCTATTCTGTATCCGCTTAAAGCGGACAATTCACTTGCTATGAATACCGGACATATCACAAACTGCCGACATGAAGGAGGCCGGAATTGCCTGGGCCAACCGCCCGGCGCGGGCTTAGTTTGAGGCGCGCCAGGAAAAATCGTTTGGGCTAGGGCTGGAAGGGCGCCCGGGAATCACCAACTCACCCGGAGCGGAGAATTTAAAAGTAGAACGTATCAGATTCTCAACGTAAATCGGATTGTTTTTTAATTTTTCTTCGACCGCGGTAAGCTCGACGCGCTGCGATTCGACCTGCGCCAGGCGCTGATCCAGCGTTCGCTGCTCAAGCGAGAGCCGTAGCAACGCAAGTCCGTCGCGGCCGAAAATAACGCCCGCCAGAATCAAGCCGAGCAAGATCGGCGGCCGCTTGATACCGGCCAAAGCCCGTTGCACAAACAGACCTGCCACGCTCGACAACTGTTGCTTCACTTGGCCCACGCGCCGATACCAACGCCCGCCTTGCAAACGCGCGCCCTCTTGGCTGGCTAGACTCGCGCCAAAACGAATAGTGCTCACTTGCGAGCCGCCGATGCTGTTGATTTAGACGCGGCCCGATTGAACAACGGCCATTGCGTGCCGGCGTAAACCGCGCGCTTGCCCAGATCTTCTTCAATGCGCAACAGTTCGTTATATTTAGCGATGCGCTCACTGCGCGACAAAGAACCGGTCTTGATCTGCCCGCAGTTGGTGGCAACGGCCAGGTGAGCGATGGTCACATCTTCGGTCTCACCCGAGCGGTGCGACATGATCGTGCCGTAACCCGCCTTGACCGCCATCGCGACCGCCTGAAAAGTTTCGGTGAGCGATCCGATTTGATTCACCTTGAGCAGAATGGCGTTAGCCGCGCCTGACTCGATGCCGCGCGAAAGCCGCTGCACGTTGGTCACGAACAAGTCATCGCCAACGAGCTGCACTTTGCCGCCGATCGTCTGCATCAGCTTGGCCCAACCCGCCCAATCGTCTTCGCCCAAACCATCCTCGATGGACACAAGCGGGTACTGAGAAGCCCATTGCTGGTACTGAGCGATCAGGTCGGAAGCGCTTCGCTGTTCATTCGGCGCGCTCTTTGCGAGCCGGTAAGCGCCGCTGGTTCCCCATTCGGTAGCGGCGCAATCCAACGCAATCATCACGTGCTTGCCTGGGGTGTAGCCGGCTTGCTCGACGGCCTGCAAAATCACTTTTATAGCTTCTTCGTTGCTGCCTAAATTTGGAGCAAAACCGCCCTCATCGCCGACGGCGGTGGTTTGCTTATTCGATTTAAGGATCTTCTTCAACGCGGCAAATACTTCAGCTCCGCAGCGCAGCGCCTCGCGGAAAGTCGCAAGGCCGATCGGCATGATCATGAACTCTTGAATGTCGAGCGTGTTGTCGGCATGCGCCCCGCCATTAATGATGTTCATGAGTGGAACGGGTAAAACGCGCGCCTTGGCGGCGCCCAGCGAGCGATAAAGCGGAAGCTTTCTGCTGCCGGCGACCGCTTTCGCCGCCGCCATAGAAGCGCCCAAAATGGCGTTCGCGCCCAACTTAGATTTGTTAGGCGTGCCGTCCAGCGCCAGCATCTTCTGGTCGAGCTGCTGCTGTTTGGCAGCGTCAAAGCCTTTCAAGGCCTTCGCGATCGGGCCGCGCACATTGGCCACGGCCTTGAGAACGCCCTTTCCGCCAAAACGCGCCTTGTCGCCATCGCGCAGCTCAAGCGCTTCATGCGAGCCGGTAGATGCGCCCGACGGCACAGCCGCTCGGCCAAGCGTTCCATCGGATAGCATCACATCCACTTCAACGGTGGGCATGCCCCGAGAGTCTAAAACTTCGCGCGCTGTAATGGACTTAATGGAGGTTTTCATTTTTCCCGTCGGTTGTGAGATGGCAATAGAATCAGCGAGATTATATCGCGCGCCTTGTCAGTACACAAGATCGGCATTGGGCTGCGCATCTGTAAAGAGCGGGCCTTGCGACGCGTCAAAAATCGCATCCGCCGCGGATTCCCCCCTAGCAGGACTCATAGCGGCACGCACGGCATCCGCATACACTTCTCGCGCGAGCCGAACCCAATCAATCTCTTCATAGATTAATCGCGCGTCCGACGGTGGATTCCGCCAACCAAATGGCTCGTGTCCGCGCATGCCATAGTCTTGAACCGCTTGCGCGGCGTCTTTGAGCAAATCTTTTTCTTCCACTAGCACCCAACGAGCGCCAAGACCTTCTACGCGCGATTTTGCTTGCCGAGTGCGACGCTCAAGCATTTCTAAGAAGGCGGCATCCGGAACGCCGCTTGAACGCTCAAGCGGTATTTTAGCGGTAAGAACCCGCTCATCGTTGGCTAGATAAAAAGACCTGCTGACCCAACGTTGCAAAACAAACTCCGGATACGGAACGAATGCCGCAACGCGAGACCATCCCTCGGGATTGTCGGATAGCGTTAGCGCAGAACGGCTGGCCAATACCATCATATTGCGCAAAATGCGGGTATCCTGATGATCGCGATGCTCTCCTAATCGGTAAACAGGCAGTATCTGCACGTGCGAAAGCCCCGCAGCTTTCATGCTGCGGACAGCACCTGAAAGCATGCGTTGCTTTTTACCGCTAAAACTACCCGCCACATTCGATAACACAATGCCGCCTTCTCTTAGGCAAGCCATTGTCTCTTGGTAAAACTCGCGCGTCATCAGATGGGGCGGAACGGTCAGCCCCAGCGTATAGGCATCAAGAATAATCAGATCGTACGGCTTGGAATTTTCGCGCGCGATTCGGCGGATATATTGCCGGCCATCCATCGCCAGCAGCCTGAGCCGCGCTCGGCTGTCTTGCGTGCGCTGCGTTTCTAACCAGCGCAAAAACGGGTAATGCTCGCGGACACCCTCGATCACAGCCGCATCGATATCGACGACGGTAATGCTTGCTTGGGGAAAATGATGCGCAAGAATTGAAACGCCCGCGCCGGCGCCAAGGCCAATGATTAGGATGTTGGGGTCGGCCAAACGGACATCCTGTTTAAATCGGTTCATCCGCTGCGAATTCAACAGCACGCCGATCGGAAACAAATAGAGATAAGGCGTGCTTACGAGTGTCCCGGGGTTTGGAGCAGAATGCAAAACGCTACCCGCATCAAGCACCGATGGGTTAGCTAAATGCGCCAGGGATGGGCCAAGCGATGCATAAGTATCCCAACTCGGCTCAAGACAGATACCGCCGTGGGAAACATCAAAAAAATAGAGATTGAGCTCATTGGCGCCTTGGCTTGCAATCCAACTCAGTTGTGAATAAGGGCTGCCGCGATGCGATAACACCCGCGCATCCGCATGCATGCCGGCATGGATCGTGCGGTATGGCGAGTCTTGATAGCGAAAACCTATGGCCGCCGAAAAAGCCAACAAGGCAGCGGCTAAGCAAAAGCTTTTCATCCCCGCCGATCAAGCGGCCAGGCGATGTGCGCCAACCCTGTTACACCCAGGCACAAACCCAGCCCCAGCAGGTTCGCGTTCAACGTAAAGCAAATCAAAAGCGCATAGTCAGCTACCAGCACGCCCATCACATTGCCTACACAGCTAATCGCGTAGAGCAAGCCTGTTGTGCGCCCGACACGCGCCAAATCGCTGACAGCCAACGTCACTAGAAGAGGCGAAACGCAGCCTAGCAGAAGCGAAGGCGGCAAGAACAGGATAAGCGAAGCAACCAGCGAACCCCACCTGGCTTCATGAACCGCCGGTCCCAAGCGTTCAATGGCAAACTGAGCGTATACCGGCAAGAATAAATAGAAAACTCCCGCCAGCAAAATGGTCCAACCCAGCGCGCGGCTGGTGCGCACGCGATCGGCAACCCGCCCACCGATGACGTATCCCACAGAAAGAGAAAGGATAAACACGCTGATAATCGCCGCCCAGACATCGATGCTGGAACCGAAAGCCGGCTGCAGAAGACGGCCGCCCAAGATTTCAAGCGCCATCATGCAAAATCCACAAATCAAGGCGGTCGCAATAAGCGAGAAAGAACGCATTCGGGAAATTATAGCACACGTCCATGTTAACCATAATGGGTTGCAAGCCATACAAGCCTCATGCTATTAGAGACTGCTGTTATTGAAGTTATAAATTATTATAAAGCTTATTAAGAATCTTGAGTGTTTCTGCGGTTCATTGACATGCTTCGACGGAGCGTGGTATAGTTCTCCTACCATGAAAAATCAAAAAAAGAAGTATCCTCTCCGTCGGCATATACAGATTTTCTGGGAACTCCACTGGCTCAAACTCGTTATCGTCCTGGGTCTAGCGGCATCCATCATCTGGCCCATCATTGCGCTTTCGAAGATTGATTCGTACCAGCAAACCTACTTGATGGCGCTTATGTCTTTCACGCCGATCCAGACCATTCTCTACACAGGGCTGTTCTTTGTCGGTATGTACTGGATGCATTACGGTGGTGGCGGCCTCGGCAACCTCAACAAGAGCCGCGTTAAAGATGGACAGGTCAACGTCAAGTGGGACGAAGTCATCGGTATGGAAGAGGCTAAGATGGAAGCTTGGGAAGTCGTTGAGCTGCTGCGAGACCACGCTATGGTCAAGCAGATCGGCGGCAAGGTTCTGCGTGGACTTCTGCTTTCGGGGCCTCCTGGATGCGGCAAGACCTACTTAGCGAAGGCCATCGCAACAGAGGCCGACTTACCTTTCTTAGCCGTGTCCGGATCTGAGTTCATCGAGATTTTTGTCGGCACGGGACCCTCTCGCGTGCGGCAACTTTTCAAAAAAGCCCGGCGCCTGGCAAAACATGAAGGGGGCTGCATCATCTTTATCGATGAATTGGATGCAATTGGCACCTCTCGCACGAACGATCTTGGCTTTGGCGCTCAGTCGGAGCGCAACAATACCGTGAATGAACTCCTTGTACAGCTTGATGGATTGGACACAGGGACACAAAATATTATCGTAATTGGCGCAACAAATGCGGATGAAAGCACCTTGGATTCAGCCCTGCTCAGACCAGGTCGTCTGGATCGCAAGATCTACGTAGACTTGCCGGGCTTGGAGGATCGCGAGAAGCTTTTCCATTTCTACTTATCGAAGGTGAAATCTTCCACAGAAATCGACGCTGGCAGGCTCGCGCGGCGCTCTGTGTGGAAGAGCCCTGCCGATATCCAGAATATCATTCAGGAAGCAGCGCTCATCGCAATCCGTAACAAACACGAACTGATCACCTACAAAGATTTTTCCGAAGCGTTTGAACGTATCGATATGGGCTCCAAACGCCACCGCAAGATGGTCGATGCGGAGCGGCAGGACACCGCATACCATGAAGCGGGGCATCTGGTCACCCTCTACCTTCTGCACCCGACCGATGATGTCTTCAAAGCATCTATTTACATGCGGCGCTCATCGCTTGGCGTTGTGTACCATGTTCCCCGCTACGACTACTACAGCCATAACCGCGAAAAACTCATGGCGGACATTAAGGTTTCTTTGGCTGGATATGTCGCTGAGAAGATCAAGTGCAAAGCGACTACCTCTGGAGTCAGCGCGGATTTCCGCCACGCAATGGGCAAGGCCCACACCATGGTATGGAGCTACGGCATGGGCACCAACGGCTTTATTGGTGACTACGAGATGCTGACTGGGGCCTGGCAATTCCGCAGCAGCGCCAGCGGCGACCATTTGTCGGATAAGATCAAGGAACAGCTCAACGAAGAAACACTTAAGATTCTTCAAAGCTGCCTCAAAGAAGTGGAAGAACTCTTGCGCAAAGAAGACACGCTTCTAGAGCGCTTCAAGGACGAACTGCTTCAAAAAAACGAGCTGGAATATGATGAGATCGAAGCGATTTTCACGGAGTACGGCAAGCAACGTCTGCTGCCTATGTTGAGCACCAGTAAGCAGGCGTAAATTCGTGGTAAACGCAGGTTCCTATGCCAACACAGCGAGTCTCGACACAACCAAGCGTACGGTTTTTTGTCTTCCTGCCAGCTATGCTGGTGATGTTTACCTTGAGCGGCTGCTCTTCAGCTCCCACATTTAAGAAAGAAACCCTCGCGGATTCTCTAAAAAACATCCTGGCGGAGCAAGGCGTCGACGCCTCCGTACGACTGATCGAGCACACCCTCGCCGTTCAGCTCAACTATCCCGACAGCCTCGAGCCGGCCAGCACGCGCATTGGCTTTGGCCCGGCACTTGATAACGCGCTGCGCAAAGGGCTCGGTGGTATTCACCGGGTCGTTATGAGCACCGATGCGGATATTAAATTCTACGTACTGCTCTTGTCGGATCCCAACAACCCCGGCACATACCTTACGATCGTACGTTATTTGGATGACTTCATGCGCGCTAATGCCAATATGTTCGACACGAACGAGTTTTTCTCGCGATCGATTTACGAGTTGAACGACCTTGGGCCTTCGCGCAAATTAACGCTGAACCAGTACATTCAGCGGGATATCCAATTGCCTGAGTTCTTAAGCTGGCAACTGGCGCGCCGTATTCAGCAACGCCTTGCGGATGAATTTGGCCAAACGGGAACGATTGAGGTGGGTCGATGCCAAGGCGAGTTCAAGAACGGTCAATTCGCGTTTACGCTGAATCTCGCACCCGTTGAGGATACAGCGCTTAAGGAAGGCGAAATACAGGGCGCTTTCACCGCCGCGACAGGCGTGATCCAGCAGGTCTTATCCAGCTACCAGTTTGAGTCTTTCGATTCCGTTCGGCTCATTCACCTGCCGACCGGGCGCAATCTCGTGCTGCCCAAGACGCTCGTCGTACCCGCGCCTAAATTGCCTTAGCGCTTGGCGCGGATAACCGCGCAGCGGCCATCCAGCCTGATACGCCCGTCCAGCATCAGTTGAATCGCCTGCGGAAACAGCTTATGCTCGATGGCATGCAATTTTTTCAGCACCGTTGATTCGGTGTCTTTCGGCCCTACCGGCACCGCCTCTTGAAGAACAATCGGGCCGTGATCCACCGCTTCATCGACCAGGTGCACCGTAACGCCTGTAACTTTCACTCCCCATGAGAGCGCATCGCGTATGCCGTTTGCCCCTGGAAAAGCCGGTAATAGCGCCGGGTGCACATTCAGAATACGGCCCGCAAAGCGCTGCACGAAAACAGGAGAGAGAATGCGCATAAAACCGGCCAGGCACACGAGCTTCACTTGGGCAGCCTGCAAGCGGTCGGCCAGCGCCTGATCGAACGCTTGGCGCGAAGGATGGGCTTTGGGGTCTATGAAAACCGCTTCGATCCCCGCTTGCGAGGCGCGCTCAAGCGCGCGAGCATCGGATCGGTCGCTGATGACAATCGCGATTTGCGCCCGCAAGCGCCCTGACCGTACCGCATCCAAAATAGCTTGAAGATTGGTGCCGTGCCCGGAGCACAGCACGCCGATACGGGGTTTGGGCGCAAGCGCAGGCCTTGCCATTCGCCTTGAGTTACGCGAGAACTTTATCGATGCGCTTGGCCAGCTCGTCCTTGGGAACAACGCCGACGATGCGATCTACCTCTTTACCGCCCTTGATCAGCAGCAAAGTCGGAATGTTCATGATGCGAAAACTCCCCGCAACCTGAGGATGATCATCGACGTTCAGCTTGCCGACTTTAAGCTTGCCTGTGTATTTGCCGGCGAGCTCTTCAACAAGCGGAGCGATCATGCGGCAAGGGCCGCACCAGGCTGCCCACATATCGATAAGAACAGGTACGGCCGATTTGGTGACTTCCTGCTCAAAATTCCCCTCGGTCAGCTCAAGCACCGATCCGGACATTCTTGCCTCCTTCTCTGGACAATCCTGAATGATTCACTCAAGCAAAAAGCCCACGGAGGGATTTGAACCCCCGACCCGCGCTTTACGAAAGCGCTGCTCTACCAACTGAGCTACGTGGGCAAAAATGAAGCCGCCCAGGCGCATGCCTGACGACAAGCACGAGCGAGTATTGTATCCCCGTCGAACGACAAGCGCAAGATGGTGGGAACAGGCGCGTGTGGCGTAGGCCACGCTTTAAGACGCGTCGATATCGACCAAGCTATCGACTTGTGTATATCCCTGCGGGATCTCGAAAATCTGCGAATCAATCGCGTCGAACGCAATGGATTTTACGCGCACGATCGTTGCGCGTTCGGCCTGGCCGGCATGCGATAATTCCCCCGACCCCTCCGCTTCCAAAGGAATTCCTGGCGGCAGCAAACGCATATCGCCCACCAAATCAACCAGCTCTTCGGCGAAAAATTCGCTCACAAGCCAGGCATCCGGCACCTCTTGCGGAATGGGCGGTCCTTGCAGGCGGGCATAAGCTTGATAGAACACGCGGGCCTGGCTCACGGCATCCGTCAACGGCGGGGCGCTTTCGGCCATCCACAGCGTCATCACCGTTTCAGGTTCCCCGCTGCACCCTACGCGATAGCCGAGCGCCTTGTGTCCGGCGATGACGCGCGTTTCCTTGGTCGATACGACCTCCGCTTTACAGGTGGACGATTCGGGTTGGGCAACCCGACCTTCTTCAGTCTCTGCACCCTCAGCGGCATCCATACCGTTACCCGGCTCGTACACCGGAGCCAGACTATGCTCTTCATACTGCCGGCGCTGGTGGTCAATGATCCATTCAATGCCGCGATCCGCGCGAGTAATCACTGAGGTTTGATGCCCTACTCCTGGGATGGCGATATCTACGCGATGTTTCAACCCAGACAGCCAGATCTGCTTCTCTTCATCCACCTCAAGCGCCTGCATGGAAACATCCGCGCTCAAGCGCTCGCCTCCAGAAAAAAATATGCCGACGAGAAAAAGAGCGCCTGCACCCCATAATGAAACCTGCAGGAGAATTTTTCGCCCGTTCATGCACGCATAAGACTCACAAACCTTGTGTGGCTTTACTTGGTAGCGCAGCTGCCGCCTGTTTTATTGCATGGGCAGCACTTAGCCAATGAAAGCAACAAACCGATTCCAGAAAGACCTATTAAACCGTACACAACACGGGCAGCCGTCGTGCCGGCGCCTAAAAGAGCCGCCACCAAATCATAATTCGCTACCGCAACCAAGCCCCAGTTGATCGCGCCGATAGCCGCCAGCACAATCACTCCAATACACGCTGGGCACTTTTTCATGGCTCCCCCTTTGTTGCGCCTGTCCCCCACAGCTTCCCCGTCTCGTATTGTAGCGCTTCGTCTGGATTGACGCGACAGCCGCTTTCGGGTTTACTGGGGATTATGAAGCGAAGCTTGATCGCCATGATGCTGGCCGTTCTTTTCTTTCCTGCATCGGGTTGGGCACACGGCTTAAACGGCGCCTATTTCACCGCCACCATCGAGCCGGATGAAGTGCGCGTTAAGGTGGCGTGGACGTTGCAGGACGTTCTCGTGCATTTCCAAGTGCAACAAGACAACAACCCCGCCGTTTCTCCTGAAGAGCTCGACCGAGGTATCGCCGCGGCTACTCAATTCTTTTTGGCGAATGTGGTCGTTGCCACCCAGCGCGGCAGGCTTGTTCTGAACCGGCAGTCGGGCGTCTTAGAGCGCGACGCCGCCGGCCAGGAATTTGTGGTGATTGAGATGGCGGCGCATACTCCTAGCCCCACGGTCGATCTCACCCTATCTCTAGAGCTCGGCTTCTTTGAGGCCTTCGATCAGACTTTCTCCGGCTTGCTGCGCGTCGTGGCGCAAGACCAAACGCAGCAGGCGGTGCTCTCTATCGGGCAGCCATCGGCCACGTTTACGGTGGGTGCTCCACGTTCACTCAAGGTTCAGATTCTGGACTTCGTGCGGCTAGGCATCAAACATATCTTTCTTGGTTACGACCATTTGATGTTCCTCGCGGCGTTGGTGCTCATTGGCGGCCGTATCGGGCCGCTCGTTAAGATCGTCACAGCCTTTACGGTGGCGCACAGCCTCACATTGGTGATCGCCGCGCTGGGCTGGGTGAATCTGCCTTCACGGTTAGTCGAATCGTGCATTGCGCTCAGCATCGCGTATGTGGCGGCCGAAAACATGCTTGTGCGTGAACCCACCCGACGGTGGCGCCTGACGTTTATCTTTGGGCTGGTGCATGGTTTTGGATTCGCGACGGTGTTGCGGGAGCTGGGGCTGCCGACGCGCGGCCTTGTCGCGTCGCTCTTGGCTTTTAATGTCGGCGTTGAGGTCGGGCAGGTTGTAATTGTGCTGGCGTGCCTGCCCCTTGTTGGCTTGATCGCGCGCAGCAAAGCGCACCGCGGCATCGTTATTGCCACCTCCTGCGTAATCTTAGCCTTCGGCCTCGGCTGGCTTATCGAGCGCGCTTTCGGCTTAAACTTTATGCCTATTTAACGGCATATGCGCGGCCAGCAAGTGTTTTAACCCCGCCGTAGCGCGCGAATCGCTCCACAGATCAGCAGACACACCCCAAAGGCGCACACGACCGCGGCCCCTGTCGGCAGATCCCATGCGTACGAGGCGGCCACGCCGGCGATGCTGGTAAGCGCACCGGCGGCCCAACCGACGAACAAACGCGCGCCGATACCTTCGGCCAACAGCGCCCCACAGATAGCCGGCACAATTAGGAATGAAAAAACAAGCAGCACGCCCGCCATTTCAACAGAGCTTGTCACGACTACGCCGAACGTCGCGTAGAACAAAAAATCCCACCAGCGCACGCGCAGACCCTGCCGAAAAGCCGATTCCGGATCGCGAGAAATCGCCAGCATCGGGCCGCGCACCATCCAGTGCAGCCAGCCGATCAACGCATACAATCCGAAAATCTTTGCGATTTCATGCCATTCGACGAATAAGAGGTGCCCCACCAGCAGCGACTTCAATTCCTCGCCGCCTTCAGGCGCGCGGCTAAGGACTAAAATCGCCGACGCCGCGGCCACAGCGTACACGACCCCGATAAGCGCCTCCTGGGGCACGATCGGTTTACGCAGCCTCGTCGCGGCGAAAACAGCGGCCCCTAAGAGTGTGAACGCGAGCGCAAGAAGATAACTGAAGGGTGAGTGCAAGCCAAAGCCCCATAAAAACCCAAGCGTCGCGCCCAGCGCGGCGATCTGCGCAAGCGCAAGGTCCACAAAAATAACCTCGCGCTCGATCACATGCAGGCCAAGATAGGCATGCATCCCGGTAAGAATTAAACAAGCCAGGAATGGCTTGGCCATCAAACCAATAAATTCATTCATTCTGAAAGCGCTACAGAGAGCGCATTGATATTGTAATCCGTCATCGCGATGTAATCGCCGCACGCCGGCAGCTCGCCCACATTCTGGCATAAGACAATCACGGAAGCGCCGGTGCGCTTTGCCAATGCCTCCGCGGCGTTCCTCGATGCGTAGCTGGATTGCACGATGCCCTTGATGCCGTGCTGCAGCATGTATTGGGTTAAGAATTCCACTTGTTTCGGCGTTGGTGGGATGCCGGGCTTTGGCTCAAGAAACTGCTGCATGAGCAACCCCGAAAAATGCATCAAGTATGGCCACGCATTATGGTAACCGACGAGTTCTTTGCCTTGGAAAGGACTGAGCCGGCTCTTCCACTGCGGCAGCTGGGCATCCAAACGCGCCAGGAAATCCGCCGCATGCTTTCGGTATTCCGGTGCATGCGCCGGATCCATGTCGGCCAGCTTCTCTGCAATCGCTTCGGCCATTTGGCGGCCGTTCTTGGGATCTACCCAATAGTGGGGGTTGCCGTATAGGTGGATATCCCCTTCGGCACGACTAATAGCACGATCCGGCACCTCTAGAAGCGAGATGCCGCGTGATAGATCGAGTTCTGCCGGCTGCCCGGGAAAAATTTTTCTATTCCCTGCTGCATCCAACAGCGGCCCGCGCCAGGCTTCCAAGTCAAGCCCTGCGTGGATAAAAAGCTGAGCGCGCTTGGTCTTAAGCACGTCACTAGGCCTAGGCTCAATAAAATGCGGATCGAATTTCGGCGAGGCGATGGCCGAAACGTCGACGTGATCGCCCCCTATCGTGCGCGCCAGATCCGCGAACGTCGAGAGCGTCGTTACGACCTTAATGCGGTCTTCGGCATGAGCCGTCTTGGCGATCGAAAGCCCCATCGCCATCAGGCTAGCCAACAATACAAAGAGCCTTCTCATTTTTGCCTATCCTCTTTTCTGGGGTGTCGATTATTGGATTTGGTGCTTATGGACGCCGATGGCCATGGTGCCCTGCACGAACACGGTGTTGTCATCGCCGCCTTGGGCAAAATCCGTGTGCTTAAGCTGCAGGCGCCAGCGCGCGAACTCGCTTTGGTAAAACGTAAGGTAGCCGCTCCAGGCGGTATCGGCGGAGCGCACCCGAACAGCGGGATCGACATTGATCAGTTCCACGTAATCGAGGCGGCCACCGATGCCAAACCGTGGGCTCAATCGGTAATCCAGAAGCGAGTACCAACCCCAGGGATTCTCGGCGAAAAATGTGGTGGTCTCTTCACCCGTAACGGCGTCCGTTTCAACGCTGATGTGCTCGTCTCTGTCCTGTAGGAACAGCTCGCTCTGCCACTTGAGCTTGTTCGCCGGCGTAACGAAATGCGTCAGTGTAGCATCTAAGCCAAGCGCATTAACTTCAACGCTGGAGTCGGCATCGCTTGAGCCCGCTAAGTGAGTAGCCCCTAGTTCCACGCTGGAAAACTCCGAAATATCCCAAAAGTTCTTGATATGCGTGTAAAACGACGGCCGCCGGCGCGTTTGGCCGAGCAAGTTCGCGCCTTCGCCGACGCCGCCTTCCATAAAGCCTGCCGTTAATTCGTGCGTTACCGCTGTCCAAGGAAAAGGCAGAAAACCGGAAAGCTCAAGAGCCGCGCGCGAGAGCCCTTCAGCACCCAAGTAGCGCTGCACAAACAGCGGCTCATCGACCGTCTCAAGCGAGTCACGGTGCACGGCGCCGGCCTTACTTATCTTCGGACGCAGCTTGCCCACGCGCGTCTTGATCTCGGCCGGCAATCCCCAGTGCGTCACATACGCTTCTTCGAGACTCGCTTCTTCGAAATCCGACAGCGCAACCGTCACGTCCAGGCGCGAGTACGGGTCGATCGCGTGGCCAAAGACAAGCTCCACCTCACGCGCGCTGATCCTGTCGTTGCCTTCAGCATCTTCAGCGCTTTCGCTGCTCTGAGCAACGATATCCGCAACTACGCCGATATCGGGGTTTAGCGACTGCGCGCTGAAGGGTGTGGCTGCAGGCCTAGCCGGCACTACAGCAGCAGAGGAAGATGCTTGGGCTAAACGCTCACCCTCGAGCGACTGGATACGCTCCTGCTGGGACGAAACGGTGGTATGCAGCTGCTCGATCATTCCCGTTAGCTGCTGAACTTGTCCCCGAAGCGCCGCAAGCTCTTCGGCTACCGGATCCGCCGATGCGGACGCAGCAGAAATTAGGCACAGCGATAGTGCCAAAAAGAAAGATTTCATGGATTGTCTCCTGATTCGATGGCCGCAGCCTAGTAAGGCACAGCCGATACACGGTTAAAAACTACTCAAACCGGATCAGGAGAAAGCGGGGGGCGAGCGAGAAGAAGGATTATCGGCGGAAAGATTCGAGCGCTTTGCTGTTTGCGCCGGCGAAAAGACCGATACAACGACGGGCCTGGCCAACATGACAACCGCTTGCAGCGTGGATCCGAGCGGCGTTTGCTGTTGGACGGTACAGATGCGGCAAGCGGCTGTCGCCTGAGAATGCGAAGCCGTGGTGTCGTTGTGCGCGTGCGGCAGCGCCGAGCCGACTACGAAGGCCGCCAGCAGGGCCGCAAGCCCTGCGCGGGAAATTTGTGTGATGAGCCGATTTATTAACATGGCAGCACAGTATACTGAATTATTGCACCGTGTCAAAATGAATCGGGCAAACTCCTGTTAACTTAAGCCAACACTGCGCCGGCGAGAGGGCAACAGCGCCAAGAATCCCATGCCAACCAAAATGCCTGTGACGGGTTCCGGGACTGTATTACGATGCGGGTCAATGTCGTTTCCGCTAATAGGAGGCTGCGCATCCTCGGCGAGCAAAAATTCGAATCCGCGCACATCCGCATACCCACCTGAGCCGATAAGCGTCGTCGCACCGTTGGAAGGGTCTATTTCATACAACGCGTTCTGGCCGCCGTAGAGCTTGCCGGTCGAGTTGAAAGCCAACGTCTGGATATCCACGCCGTCGGTTTCTCCGATCGCGTCGCTAATATCAGCGGCCACGCCTGTGCTTGGATCCAGCAAAATCAGGCCGCGGCCATCTAGCGCGGTCGTGCCCACATCCCAGCCGTAGAGCTTGCCGTTGGGGCCCGTAGTGAGCGCTTGAATGCCCTGCAAACCTGTGTTACCGACCAGCGTAGCTTGGCCAGTCGCAATATCAAGCGCATACAGGTCATCCAATCCTATCGTCGAGGATCGGCCGCCGCCATTGTTGATCGCATACAGCGCGTCGCTCGAAGAAAAGGTAAGGCCGCGCACGCTGCTGTCGATGCCGGCTCCAAAATCGAGCACAACGACCTGCGTGCCTGCGCCGTTTAGCGGGTTAATGGTAAAAAGGTTCGTCGACTGATCCGAAAGACCCCTTGAAGTAGCGAAGAACTGGCCGAACGCGCTGCGCGCCAGCGCATTGACGCCTTCAAAGCCGGAATCACCCACCGTTTCGCCGGTGCCGTTGGACTCATCGATGCGCGATACCGTTCCATCCCACGACACGCCCAAAAGGCTTGCCGCTTCTACCGTCGCGCTCATGCAGAAAAAAACAAAAACAGCCGCAAATACAATCCCATTGCGCATGACGCACCCCTTACTCATTGTTAAAGTCAACTGGAATGCCTTTTAAACAGCGACGGTATTATACTCCGCAAGCTTCAAATAGGCAGATGTTTTTTACGAAACGCGGCTTAACGCGGGGTATTCCAACCGGAAATGGAGGGGTTCAACTGACTTTCCAACAAGCGCGCTTCATCCGCTCGACCGGTTTCTTTAAGCAAAGCCGCATAGGCTTGTGTTAGCTCAATCACCTCAGGATCCCTCGGGCCTAAAACTGCTTTTGCGCTAGCCAACGCCTGGCGGTAAAGCGTCTCGGCCTCTTGGCTGCGGCCCTGCTGATGCAAAAGGCCGGCCAGTTGCCCGGTCGTCTCAACAAGCTCAAGATCGTTGGGTCCAAGCGTTTTTTGTTGTATGGCGCGAGCGCGTTGATACGCCTGCTCCGCTTCGGTTAAACGGCCTGTCGCCTGGTAAAGCACAGCGAGGTTGCTGACGTCCGTTGCCACTTCAGGATGCGCTTTACCTAAGACCTCTTCATCGATAGCCAAGGCCCGTTCGCACACAAGAAGCGCCTCGGCGTAGCGCTCCTCTTTCACATATAAACTGCCGAGATAATTAAGCCACGTGGCCAGCTTAGGCGAAGGCTTATCCTGCTGCGCCTGCGCATCCTCTAATTCAATAGCCTGTTTAAGGTAGGGCTCAGCTTGCGCGTGATGCGCATCAAAGAAAAGGTAGAGAATTCCCAAGTCGGCCAAAGATTGAACGACATCCGGATGGTCGGGCTCATCGCGGGCAATCTGGCGCCAGAGCAGCGCTTGCTTCAAGAGAGGCTCCGCATCCGCGTAACGCTGGCGTTTCAAATACAAAAGGCCCAATCTTCGCAGTGCCGCGGCCGCTTCGGTGCTGCCAGGTCCGAAAACCGACAAGCGGATATCTTTTGCTCGGATAAGCGGCGCCTCAGCTTGATCCGGACGCCCTTGCTTTCGGTGAACCTCGGCTAGCTGATCGAGCGCATCGGCTATGCCTGGATCTTGCTTACCTTTGGCAGAAGCTTCCGCAGACTTTACCGCGTGAATAGCGGCGGCAAGCTCCTCTTGCTCACGGGTTTCCTTGACGCACTGCGCCGCTTTATCCAACCCCTTCTGATTTGGGGCGGAATAACTATTTTGACCGTATATGAGCCAGGCGAGCGTAAATAACAGGAGGGCGCGTACACACTTACCCATCGGATTCCTCGCGATTTGTGAGTAGCAACTTCGGCAATTCTGGAAAGCTGATTGCAGCGTCGCTGCCGTGTGGAAAGATTATAACACGCCGCAAGCAACTCGGATGTAACTTCTAGGTACGGCGCAAAGGCCTGGTATCAGGGGTGCAAGGATGCGGTATACGGGTTATACCCCACATCCGACAGGTAGGCCCAAGTAGTCCCATTTAAGGCGGGCTCTTGCACGGGACGCGCGAGCCATCCATCGGCGAATGTCAGCACAGGTTCGCGGCTATCGGTATTGGGTATCGCTACGGCGCCGTTGATGGTCAAGCAGTGGTTGGTGACATAATTATGCGCGGCGATGCCTAGGCTTTCGATTTCATTCGCAAAAGTCACGTCGCCCATCACGCGAAACCAAGGCGCCCAAACCCTGAGCGCGAGCGAGGCTTGTTCGGTTCCCTCCAACCAGCCTACCCGCGCGCGATTCGCGCGGCGCGCCTCGGATGATTCCGCGTAATCAAACGCCGCGGTTCCCTGGACGCGGAAAAGGGCTATCATCTCTTGAATCCAGGGCTTGACCCATTGAGCCAGCGCCCGAGGATCGCCCATAAACACGTGCTCCAGATGCGACGCCGGCCCCACCAAGAGCGCGCTGGTGTAGACATCCAAAGCTTTCACCGGATCATTATGGCCGCGATTGCCCGGGTAACGCGCAAGCCACTGCCGCACGCAGCGCTCTTCTTCTTCAAATGCCCAGCGCTGCGGGCCATCGGGCATCAAGCGTACCGCCGCGCGCAGCGCCGCATAGTAAGCCCAATTATTCTCTGCGGACATGCGGCTGGTCCAGGGGCCGTCGATTCCCATCACTAACCCACCTTGCGCATGCGCGACATGGCTGCGAATCCAATCCAATAAACTAATGGCCTTGTACAGGTACAAACGCTGCTGCGTGCACTCGGTATATCGGATCAGCGCAAGCGCCGCCCAGGCTATGGGGCCAATCTGTAAAGCCTCTTCCAATACGGGCGTCCGACGCCAAACATGGTAGGCGGTTCTAAAATTCAACCCATTGGACGTGGGAAGGGGCATCGAGCGAAAGAACTCGAGAATACGCGCAGCCTCTTCCAATGAGCCATGATGGGTAAAAACGATCGCGGCCAAAGCCAGATCATAAGTAAAGGCGACTTGATGGAGATATTCCTGCCGGCTTTGGGCAAAACTCTCCATGAGACCGGAATGAGGATACTGAATCCGGTGCAAGTACGGATAAAGTGGATGCATGTTCAAAACCTCCTCGACCAGCCGCTTGAGCGTATCTATTAACCCTACCTGATCCAAGGGACGCCTGTGAAGTGCAAGCGTCTCTTACTCGCCTGCCGATGCCTCCTCCGGCAGGCGTTCAATAAAAGGATTAAAACCCGCTTCAGCGAAGTACGCCCAGTTGGTTCCGTTTAGGGCGGGCTCGTCTAACGGTCGGGCAAGCCATCCCTCCTGAAACGTCTGAAAAGGCGCTATCGCATCGGTATTGGGAATCGCCATAGTCGCTTCCTCGCCGGGAATGGCCCATATCAATACCGAGGCGTGCGCTTGCGAGGCCATTTCGCGAAGCTTGCCGGCGAAAGCGTTTTCTCCCATGCGCTCAAAAAAAGGAGCCCAGGTAAGGTAGGCCACAGCAACCTGCTCGGTTCCCTCAAGCCACCCCGCGCGAACTCGGCCGATTTGCCGTGCTTCCAAAGCGTCGGTGTAGTCATAACGCGACGCTCCCGGCACGCGAAAGAGCTGCTCCAACTCGTCGATCCAGCCCTTAGCCCATATGGCCAGCTCATGGGCGTCCATCTGCGAATCTTCCAAGTGAGCCTCCGGCCCCACCAACAAAGCATGCGTGTAAACATCCAAGGCCTTTACCGCGTCGCCGTAGCCGCGATTGCGCCAATGGCGCGTAAGCCAGCGCCGAACGCGCTGCTTCTCTTCTTGAAAAGCCTGCCGGCGGCTTGAGCCACTGACGGTATGCGGCAGCGCGACCCGCAACGCCGCGTAGTAGACCCAATTGTTCTCAACAGACATCAGGATATTCCACGGATCCTCAGTGCCCATGGCCACCCCGCCCTGGTAGTGCGGCAAACGCTTTATGGCCCACTCAAGCAAAGCAACTCCCTTATCGATATCGGCGGCCTGGTGGGTACGCTCCCCATAGCGGATCAAGCTGATCGCTGTCCAAAAAATAGGGCCTCCGTGGCAAGCATACTCAAGGGTAGGCGTGCGGCGTTCGGTGTGGTAAGCGGTGTTGAAAACGCCGGGGAGATCGCCTGGAAGGTCCATCTGGCGGTACAACTGCAACGCGCGCGAGGCGGCATCCAAACGCCCTTGGTGTGCGAGAACAAGCGCGGCGGCGGCTACATCGTAAGTAAACGCCACGTCGGAAAGGGCGGGATCCGCGCTCGCGGGGAAACTCTCCAACAACCCTGTTAGCGGGTGTTGAACAAGTAAAATATGTGCCGCCAATGCCTTAAGCCAAAACCAGCGCGGCGGCGCCATATCCCCATATGCGGGCACAGCTGTGCCAAAAAATATCATCGCTACGACGAACGAGAGAAGTCTTGCAAGCTTGACCATGCGATTGCCCTCCGTTTTCGGTCAAGCTGCCAGACTTCTGAGGGCGCTTTGAATGTAAAACAAGCCTACCTGAGAAAGCGCTTCCTTGACAAGGGTAGCGCTTTCTTTTTTTGGGTAACGCCAGCCGGGGATTCGCTTGCCGCTCAGCGGATTTTGCGACCTGATCTCATGTCGAGGCTCGCAAAATCCGGATTCGCGGCGTGCGAACCTCATGCCAGGCATTTCCACTCAATTGAAGAGCTGCTGGGGCGTGGAGGGAAGCGCTACTTCTTCTTGGAGGATCGGCCAGCGGTGGGACGCTGGCCGGCTGCGGAGCCGGTGGCAGCTACATACGCTGCGCCAAAGAGAGCGGCGCGGTCATCGAGAATGATGCGAACGGGCATTTTACTCAGCAAAGCCGACAAACGGCCTTTGTCTAAAAAGGCTCGCATAAACGAGCCGTCTTGGAGTTTAGGGAGGATTGTGGGCGCGATACCGCCGCCGATATAAACGCCGCCTGTGGCCAACATTTTCAGCGCGAGGTTGCCCGCTTCGGCCCCATAGAGCGACACGAAAAGCTCCAAGGCTTGCACGCATATGGATGACTCGCCGGACAGAGCAACCTCGGATACAACCGCGCTCGCATCCGACTCGCTCATGCGCTTGCGCAGCCACTCAGGCTCTTGCCCGCGCCCTGTATCCCGCAAAAACTCATAGATGGCCAGCTTACCCGGCCCGGACAGCAAGCGCTCGTAGCTGACGTGGCCGAACTTCCCCGCCAGGTATCGAAACAAATCAACTTCGATATCGTTGCGCGGCGCAAAATCCGTATGGCCGCCTTCGGTTGGAAGCGCCTGGTAAGAACGGCCGTTCCATGCCAGGGCCGCTTCGCCAAGCCCGGTTCCTGCGGCGATAACGGCGATGGTCCCGCCGCGCTGGGGCGTTCCCAAGTGCAGCGTTGCGAAAGCTCGAGGCGGTAGCGTATGAATACCATAAGCCGTAGCCGCCAGATCGTTAATCAAACTCACCGGCGAGCGTTTTAAGACGCGGGTAAGCGCTTTGGAATGAATCATCCACGGCAAGTTTGTGGCCTCGCAGCGGCCGTTAACTACCGGGCCGGCGACGCCAAAACAAGCGGCATGCACACGCATCGGGTGATCTTCCAAAAAAGAAACCACCAGGCGCTCAAGGCTGGAAAACTCGCGGCTGGGAAAACGCGATGATGCGCGCATGGTTAGTCGGCCGCGCGCGATCTCAAAAAGCGCTAAATTTGTCTTGGTGCCGCCCACATCGCCGGCAAGAAAAACGCGTCCCATCACGAAGCTTACGCGCGCTCCCGAATAATCGTGACAACAGTCACCGCAAACACCATCACACTCAGCCCTATCATTATCAGATCCGGCATCACGCGGCGCTTAACGCGCCATACCCGCACGAAATACAGGCCCAGCAGCAGCGACAGCGCAGCTCCTGCTATAAGCGCCACCGACCGAGAGTCCGCGCGCGCCATTGCGGCGCAGACAAGCAGCAGCCCCCCGCACGTTACGCCCGCGATTAAAGACGGCAAACTCTTGGCTTTGAGATAACCGATCAGGCCGCCGACAACAGTAAAGGCGCCATAAACGCCTAGAAAAATAACCGCCGGATCGCTCATACGCAACAAAGCTCCTTCAGATAATCTTACGTTTTCGCAGACCCGGACGAACGAGGCAACGGTACTACCCCCGCCATTTCCCCGATTACGTTAACGAGTTCCATATTTTGAGGAATGATAATTTTCGCATTGTTCGCTAAAGACTGCTCTACCGTCTGCAGCTTGCGCAGCAATTGCGCGTTGCCGACGAAATACTTATCCGCAGCATCGTGCACCAAACGAATCGCTTCGGCCTCTCCGGCAGCAGCCAGAATGCGCGCCTGCTTAATACCCTCGGCCTTCTTGATTTCCGCGCGCTTCAGACCATCGGCAGTGGTTTCTGCCGCCGTCGCAAAATCGATGGCCGCGATCTTTTCATTCTCGGCCTTCACGACCTTGTTCATCGTTTCCTGAACGTCCTTTGGCGGATCGATTTCTTTTAGCTCGGCGCGAACGACCTCGATACCCCAGTTGCCGGTTTCCTTCATCAAAATCTTGTGCAGCTCTTCATTGATTTTATTGCGCTCGCTGTTGGCGGATTTAAGCGTCAGCGTGCCGATGATGCTGCGCAGCGTCGTGCGCGCCAGATTGACAATCTGGTAGGTAACATTGTTCACATTATACAACGAGTTCTTGACGCTCTCTTCGTCGGGCTTAACCTTGAAATACACCTGGGCATCGACGCGCGCGTTCAGGTTGTCGAAGGTGATGATCTCTTGCGGTGTGGCGTCGATCATCTGCTCGGTGATGTTTTCTTGGTACATCTGGTCGATCACGGGAATGACCCAATTAAAGCCCGCTTCGGCGAATCGGTTGTATTTGCCCAACCGCTCGATCACGGCGCGATGCGTGGGCCTAACGATTCGAATTCCGGACAAGAGCAAGACGATCACGACAAAAAACAAAATCACAAGAATCTGCATCTAGCGCGTCTCCCTTAATCGCCTTACGGAACGTAGCTTGAGAGCTGCGTCCACGTTTGCGGCCCCACTTTGCCGTCGACCTTCAAACCGTTCGCCTGTTGAAAATCTTTAACCGCCTGCTTGGTTTTTGGACCGACCTTGCCGTCGATAGAACCCTCATAGAACCCGGCTTGGCGAAGAGCCGACTGAATTCGGCGCGCAGTGGGCTTTTCGTTCAAGCCGGATCCTGCCGAGGTCACGCCGCCACCGACACCGACACCTTCGATACGGCCGCGCAGATACGACACGTCCTCGCGTTGATCCCAAGCCTTGCCTTCAATCATCCCCTGGCGCTGTTCGATGGCCGCCAGACGCGCGTCGAGCTGAGCTAATTGACCTGTCAGATCCGTCCGTGCAGCGCTGCCTCGCGTGCCCGCGCACCCCGCCAAAAAAAGCGCCGCTAGCACTCCTATGCCGATTTTCCGCCCGTCCATGCCGATGCCTCCCCCGCGCTGTGGTGTTCCCATTATTTTGAGTAAATTTGCCGAACAGCCGGCGCTTCCGGCGCAGTAACCGAAAGCTCCGCTGCCGGCGCGTGATCCAGGTACGTCTTCAGACTAACCGCCATCGCGTCCCAAAGCGGCACGATGCATTGCCGATAGAGCGTTTGCTCATAGGGGGTAGAAAGTTTTGTCATCGTGTTGAATACGGTTTGAACCTCGTAGCGTTGCGCTAATTTTTGCGTCCAACGAGCTCTCGCGGCTCCAGGGAGCGTCAACGCGCACGAAAGCTGCGCTTCATATTTTACCGTCCGCGGGTATTTTGGCAGGATCAAATAAGAAAGCCTTTCAATCACGCAATTGAGCTGCTCGGCGGCTTGAAGCGGCTGCTGCATCGCAACCGACCGGGCTGCCACGCCCTTCTGTTGTAGTCTTTGGATGAGCAGGTCGGTCAAAATAACAGCGGTCGTCTCGCCTGAACCTTCACCCGAGCCGCCATACTGCAAAAAACTCACAGAAAGAATCGGGCCCGTCTGCTCCGGAAGCGGCTCGCCGCTTGGTTGGTAGTCGATGGCAGAAGGCCAAACATCCGGAAACGAATGCCCTTGCGGCAGGCCGGAGCAGCCTGTCAAAGATGCCAACAGCAAGGCCGCGCAAATACCGCTTAAAAACTCGATTAAGCGCTTCATCGCGCGCTCACGCAAGCGGTCGCTTTTTCCATGATGGGGTATTGTAACATGGGTGCGTGCCGGTGAGAATGCCGCCTATTGCATTCTCTCTTATTGTCTATCGCGGCCTCTAATGCTAGGCTGTTTTCATGATGAGCGACGCGCTTGCTGTGGTTCTATCAAAGATCGACGAGCTGAACAGCGCCGACCCGATTAAGGAACGCGTCAACGGCGTTGAGAAGCCCCGAGAGCTGGCTTATTCGCAGCGGCTAACAGATTGGGTGCTGCGGCTTGATCCTGAGGCCTCTTTGGCGCTGCGCATCGCCGCCCGAGGCCAGCATGTGCAGCGCTGGAAGATCCCGCGCGAAAGCTATCCGATGACGCGTGCCGGATATTTGAAATGGCGCGAGGCGCTTAAAACTTTCCACGCTGATACCGTAGCGGTAATTATGGCAGCGGCCGGGTTCGCGCCCGAAATGATCCAGCGCGTGCGGCGACTGATCTCAAAGAAAGACCTTAAAACCGATGCGGATACGCAAACGCTTGAAGACGCGCTTTGCCTGCTTTTTTTGGAAACACAGCTCGATGATCTGCGCGCGAAAACGCCGGATGAGAAGATGCTCGACGTTGCGCGCAAAACTTGGGGCAAGATGAGCGAACGCGCCAAAGCGTTGGCTGTAAAGCTACCCTTGTCCGAGGACAATAAGGCTTTCCTTAGGCGCGCCCTGGGCCTTTAGCGCTTGCCCGATTAGCTGCGCGAACATCTCGACAAACGCCGGGTGGTCCATCACCGTTGAGACGCGAACAAAATCTAAACCGAGCTTGCTCGCCTCTTCTTTAGCCTCGATATCCAGATCGAACAATACCTCGACGTTGTCGCATAGAAACCCAATCGGCACCAGCGCCACCTTGCTAGCGCCCGATGCTTTGAGCGCTTGCAGTTTGCTTTCCACATCCGGCACAAGCCAAGGCTCTCGCGGATTCGCCGCAGCCCCATCGTGCTGCGGCACTTCCTCGCCACCCTGCTTCGCAGGGCGCCCAGCTCGGTCGCCGCTGCGCGATTGGTATGCCATATGCCAGTTCGTCCGGCCGAGCGCCTGCGCCACCAAGCGGCTGGAACATTCAAACTCCTCAACATAGCGGCAACCCTTGGCCATCGCTACCGGAATAGAATGCGCGCAAAATAGAATCGGTGCTTCACTCCACGCCGCCTTGTCTTTCTGCGCGAGCGCTTGCCGCACGCGGTCAGCCTGGGCCTCGATGAATTTGGGATGATCAAACCAAGGCCCCAGGTACGCGTATTCGACCTGCGGCGCTTGGACGAATATTTTAGCCTCCGCCACATTACGCAGGTACTTCTCGAAACTGTTATCCGAGCGGTGCGGCGCTAAGACGATGCCGAGGCCGCTCTTTAGACCCTGGCGCTTGATTTCCTGCAGGGTATGTTTAAGGAACGGATGCCAGTTGCGCATGCCCAAAAAAACAGGCAAGTGAATACCCATTTGCCGCAGCCGCTCCGTAAGGCGATCGAACAAAGCGATAGTGTAATCGTTATAGGGCGATCGGCCGCCTACCCGCTCGTAATGGCTCTTTACCTCGGCGATGCGCGCTGGAGGAATCGGCAGGCCTCGTGTCACCTCTTGAAGAAAGAGGTCGATATCTTCTTGCTTCTCGGGGCCGCCGAAGCCGATTACGAGAATATGGTCAATTGCCATGCGTCGACTTTCCAGCGCCGCGAAGGCCGGCTGCGCGGGCTTGCGCCAAATACGCGAATAAGCTCTGCGCCGCCTGATTTGCTTGCCGCACGCAATCGGGAATGCCTAAGCCGCGATACGCGTTGCCCGTCAGAAACAACCCCGGGTAAAGGGCCGCCTCAGCTTCAATCGCCGCCACTTGCTCAAGATGCCCCACGAAATACACAGGCATGGCTTGCGCATGCCGAGAGATGGAAACTAGCTGCGGCTGGGCCTGTATGCCCAACAAACTCGCCATCTCAGCGCGAATGAGTTTTGCCAAACGCTCGTCATCCTGCGATAAGCATTCTCGATGAAACGCGCCGCCGATGAACGCGCGCACCAGCACCATGCCCTCCGGCGCGCGCGATGCGAATTTGACGCTGGCAAACGTGATGCCGACAAGATTGCGCTTTTCGATCTGCGGAACGACGACGCCGAAGGCATTTAAAGCATGCGGAATATCCAAGCGGCGGTAAGCAATGTTGATCGTCGCCGCCGATTCATACGCGATAGCGCCTAGCTGCTCAACCAACACCGTGGAGACCGGCGCGAGCATGCCCGATGCCGCGGGCGCGGGCGTCGCCACGCACACCGCGTCCGCCAAAAGGCTGGAGCCGTCTTTCAACACTACGCGCCATTCATTGCCGGGCTCAATCCGGTCAACAGCGCTCGCGATACGCATCGCGACGCGCGGCATAGCGCCAGAGAGCGCATCGATAAGCGAGCCCAGGCCGCTGCGCAGCGTCGAGAATAAACTATAACGCGGGCCGCCGGCCTGGCTATGGCCGGCGTTTTGGCGCGAACGAGCGCGCAAAGCGCGTATCACGCTGCCGTGGCGCGCTTCCATGTCTTTTAATTGCGGCATGGCGGCATTTAAACTCAACTTATCGGGGTCTGCCGTGTAGATGCCTCCGATCATGGGCTGGCCAACGCGATCCAACGCCTCTTGGCCGAATCGACGGCGGATGAAAGATCCGACACTCTCATCGCTCAGCTCTTGCCGGCGCGGGACGAACGGCTCGCAGGCCATGCGCAGCTTACCCTGCCAGCTGACGATGGGCGATGCCAGCAGCGTCGTGAGTTTACCCGGAGCGATGAGGTACCAGCCTAATGGGATAGGAACTAATTTTCCGTTGCGGACAACGAGGCTGCGCCGCGAGTCCGGCTGGGTGCCGATAATCTCGCTTTCCAGGCCCAGTTCGCGGCATAAATCCAACGCCCATGGCTTCTCCGACAAAAACGCATCCGGGCCCGACTCAAGCAAACAGCCCTGTTCTTTACGTGTCTGGATAACGCCGCCGAAGCGCGCGCCGGTATCTACAAGCGTAATCGCTATCGGCAACCCTTGGCTGGCGGCCAGACGATCCAAACGATAAGCCGCGGTCAACCCCGAAATGCCGCCTCCGATAATCACGACTCGCTGCATAGCTACCGGCGGCTCATTTCGTGCACCATATCGACAAGCGCAACCACGTGCGCCTCAGGCGTGTCGGGCAATACCCCGTGTCCAAGGTTGAAGATATGCCCGGGCCGGTTCGCCGCTTGATCAAGAATATAGCGCGCCTTTCGGCGAATCACATCTAGCCCGGCCGAGAGAATAGCCGGATCCAGATTGCCTTGAATGCCTTTGTCATAACCAATCGCTTGCCACGCAGCGTCCAGCTCGACGCGGAAATCCACACCGATCACATCCCCGCCCGCCTCGCGCATTTCTTTAAGAAAAGCGGCCGTGCCTGTGCCGAAATGAATGACCGGCGTGCCCGGCTTGAGCGCCCGAATCACCGCTTGAGTGTGGGGCAGGACAAACTCGCGATAGTCCGATGGGCTGAGGCAGCCCACCCAGCTGTCAAAAATCTGGATCGCATCCGCGCCGGCGTCGATTTGGCCGTTGATATAGGCGATCAGCGCACGGGTGATTTTGTCCATCAGCGCATGCCAGGCGCCCGCATCGCGCCAGATGAAACGTTTGGTATCGGTAAACGTTCGCGAGCTGCCACCCTCAATCATATAAGAAGCCAGCGTAAACGGCGCTCCGGCGAATCCGATCAGCGGTAGATTATCCGGCAGCGCTTGCCGAACCATAGTAACGGCATCAAAAACGTATTTAAGCGAAGATCGCACGTCTATTTCGCGCAAGCGGTCGACGTCTGCCGCGCCGGCAACGCGACCTGTGATGATGGGGCCCTCTCCTTGGGAATATTCCAAACCGAGCCCCATCGGTTCCAGCACTAGCAATAAATCCGAAAAAAGAATAGCCGCGTCCACGCCCAGGCGCTGCGCCGCCATAACCGTCACTTCGGTGACAAGCTCCGGGCTCTTGCACAGATCAACGAAAGGCACTCGGCTGCGCAGGTCTCGGTAAGCTTGCATAAAGCGGCCGGCTTGGCGCATGAGCCAGATGGGAGTATGCGAAACCGACTCTCGGCGGCAAGCGCGCAGGAATGGAGCGCTCTGGCGGCGCTCGCTGCCGGCGGGCGCTGCAGAGGCGGCTGGCTCGATGGTGGTGGACGATGCGATTGGCTTGACTCGGGCTTCTCCGCCGGTGCCGCTCTGTGTTCGAGCCTGCGCGGCCAGCTCAACTACCAGCGAGCTCATGCGCGGATGGACCGCTTCGAAGTCAACCCGTAGCCCCTGCTGGGCAAGCTCGCGGCTCGTCAATAGCCCCACCGAAGCGATTATGAGCCCGCGGCAGGCTTGCCTAAAGGCTTCGGCCTGGCCCCGGTCGGCTGCGACCTGCATCACATGGCGCGCTTGGGTAGCGTTGGTAAACAATAAATATCCAGCTTGCCGGTTAAGCACGCGATCAATCGCGGCATTCAGCGGCGCCAAGTCGTCCGGCAGCGCCCATCGGTAAAGCGCCACGGTGGATACGTGAGCGCCCAGCGCGCGGATCGCATCCGACAAACGCACCGAAGCGCCGCCTGATTCGACAATCGCCACGCGCTTTCCTTCAAGCGGCAAGCTGCGCTCGCTAAAACGTAAGGTTTCCACGATCGCTTCCCATGTGGCCGGGTCGGGAACGGCGATGGTCGCCGGCACCTCATATTCGCGCAAGGCCTGCGCGGGCTTTAACCCGCGTGTGAGGATCGTTACAAGGCGCAGGCAGCCCAACAGCTCTTCTTGCTCATACCGAGTAGAAAGCGTCTCAATGAGCAAGCGCACGCCGAACCCTGTCATAAAAATAATCACATCGACGCGCCCGGCGAGAAGGTTCGCTCCTAACTCCCATAGAGCGGGCGAATCCTGAAGGGGCACTTCTTTCACGGACGGCGCGCATACGGGCACGCCGCCGAAATCAGCCACACGGCCGGCCAGCGCTTTGGATTGCCGGCTCTCAAAGAGCACAACGGCAGCGCCCGCAAAACTTGCTTGTTTGGCTTCACTTAGATGCATGGGGTTTAAACCTGACCGGTAGCGATGGCGTTGAAAATCACGCTTATTATACCGCAGGCAAGCGCTCTACGGCTTTAGGGCTTTAGGCGTTTCGTGGGAGGTGCTCTCGGGAAGGCGAAGGAAGAACGCAAGAATTCGGCGCGCCCGCCTTGGCGGCGGGCAACATAACGGTGAATGCGGTGCCGCGAAGCTCCTGACTGCGCACCGCCAAGAGGCCATGGTGCGCTTCAACAATTGCCCGTACGATCGAAAGGCCCAGCCCGGTGCCTTCTCCTTTTGGCTTGGTAGTAAAGAACGGATCGAAAATCTTGCTGATATTCGCGTGGGAAATGCCCGCACCCGTATCCTGCACCTCGCACACGACTACTTCATCACCGGCGCGGAAAAAATCAGTCGCTCGCCTGCCCACTCCTGCGTCGTTTTCCGTAACCGTCTTCATGCTGGTGCGCAGCGTCAGAGCGCCGCCTTGCGGCATCGCTTGGATAGCGTTGCAAATCAAATTAATCAGCACCTGCTGCATCTGCTCGGTATCCGCCAAGGCAAGCGTGCCGGTGCGCGCGTACTCTTTGATGACGGATATCCGCTCAATCGAGCACTGCTTTTGGCTCAAAGAAAACGCCGTATCCATCATCTGATTGATGTCGTTGGGCACGATCTGCAGGGCGGATGGCCTTGCCAGATCCAATAACCCGCGTATGATCTTATCCGCGCGCACGACCGCTTGCTGAATCAAACCCAAAACTTCATGATGGATGGATTCCTTAAGCGGCAGCTCCGACCGCAGGTAGTGCTCGCCTTGAAGAATGACGGCGAGTGGATTTTTTAACTCATGCGCGATCCCTGCCGCGAATTGTCCCAGCGTCGCCAGCTTCTCCGACTCAACCAGCCGGCCTTGCGTCTTTCGCAGAGAATCGTAAGCGGATTGGATCTCATTTTCGGCGCGCTTTCGCTCGGCCGCCTCCATCGCCAGCGCAATCATATCCGCGATCGAGCCGGCGAATTGCTGCTCCTCCAGCGTCCACGCCCGCGTTGAGCCTACGTGCTCGTGACACGCTACACCCACGAGCTTGCCCTTCAACCGGATCGGCGCATCCAGCAGCGCGCATATCCTATGTGGACGGAGATAGGATTCCAGGAACTCCGTCGTCCGAAAGTCGGTCCATGCGTCCTTAACCGAAATCGTTCGCTCTTGCCCCAACGCCGCGAAATAAACCGGATACTGCCTGGCGATCCACTGGAGTCCCTTCAAGTGGCCGGCCGACTTCTGTTCGAACAGATCGATGCACACGATCTTGGAGCGCTTCTCATCCAATATCCAAACGCTGGCTCGTTCGACCTTAAGCGTCTTCGCCGCGGCCTCAGTAATATCGTGCAACGCGCCTTCCAGATCTCCCTCGTAGATATTGCGATTTTGGGCAAGGCCAAGCAATGCCTCGTGCTGCTTGCTGATTTGCTGGGCGGTTGCGCGCAGATCCGTGTTTTTTTGCAGGAGTTCCTGGGACGTCAGCTCAAGGGAACGCTCAAGCATTAGGCGGTCGGCATCCGCCTGCTGATAAGCTTCATCAATCGCCCGAATAAACGGCTGTAAAGCATCGGGCACGCGCTTATCGGCGCTCAAGAGCCCTGCGCGCAGCAGCTGGCGTTCAAGAAGCTTATGCATGTTATGGGTTAGCGTTCCGCGAACGTCGTGATGGTCATGGTCTGATTATGAAGCTCGCAATTCGCGTTCGGGGCGGCCGGACAGATCTCGCCGTAGGAGTAAAAACCTGTTAAGGCGGCGGTCTTTCCCAAAACAGCGCGCGTCGCCTCGATTACTTCTTCTGTGCGCTGCTGCAGAACCAGCTTTCTGCCGACGCAACTGATGAGAATCGCAAGGTCTGGCGAAGAAGCACCAATCGCCTCGTGGCTCGTACGGGCTGCGCTCTGCGCGCCATCGATAAGCCGGTCGAAGTTGGCTTTCATCAGCCGCGCGAACGAGCCTTCCGGCACATCACCGGCAAAAGTCATGCTTTGATCCTGTTCGTTAACACCGAGGATGGTGCGAACCACGGCTTGTCCATTTTTGAGCCGTACGCTTAACGGAAAAAGCAGGCCCGTGGCTGGAAGCCCCGCCGCATGCTCGCCCAAGTAAGTCTTATAGAGCGTCAGCGCCGGCTGGTTGTCCAGCTCGAACAGGATATTGCTGCGCGCGCGTGTGATCAGCCGATCGGGACCGAAAGGATCCCAGCCTCCGAGCGAGCCGTATCCTACCTTCAATTTTTTGCCGTAGAAGCCCACGAGCGCGATACGGTTTTGCACCGCCGGCGCGTTTGCCATCACAACGGTCTTGGCGAATCGTGTGCCGTCGCCGGCTAAAGCGCCGGTTAACTGAACGCCGCGCGGCAGACGCTCGACTATGCCGCGCACCAGCTCGCTGCCATTGACGTGGATGCCATCCGACAAAACAAATGCATGGGTCAAATCTTTGGAATCAATGGAATCTGCCAGTTTCCGGCCGCATTGAAAGCTATCGATATCTTTTTCGGGCAGGTCGACGCATGCGGCTTTGATCGCGGTCGACTCGAAATCAACGGCGGTCAGCGCCAGTGAATCGTCATATACGCGAGTGTCTAGAATCTCGCCGGCGGTGGAACAGCCTAGGAGATAGGCCTTCGGGTAAGCTCGCCGCATCTCTTCGAAGCATCGCTTATCACTTAAAATTTCCGTGCTGCCAAAGGCAAATACGATGTCGGCCTTCGCGCTCAACTCGGATGCGTCCGCGCTCCAAGCGCTTCCATTCGTCCAGTGCCGCTGTTCAGTTTTCATTCAAACAAAGCTCCTCAGCATAAAAATCTACGGCTCCAAGAACAAAAAAGCCCGCGCTATCCTCCCACTAAAACTATAAGGGATAGTCAGGCTCCCTGCCTCCTGCTTCGGCAACCGATCACCCTGCCCGAACCATCCTAATTATTGCGGGTTTAGGTGTGCAGCTTTGCACGGACCAGAATTTCTCCTGGTTAGCCTTTTCGCACAGGAGCTAACTACCATGCTATAAACTCATAAAAGTATACCTGTGCTGCGTATAGAATACCAATCGCCGGCCTTGATTACGACGGCAAAGGAGCGTATCGTAAGTCCTTTGGAGAGAGGCATGTCCGATAAAAAACAATACGCACCTTCTCTTGCCGCAACGCTGCTTCGCGTCGCTTGGCTTTCGATTTTGCTGGGCATTAGTATGGAGATTCTCATATTGATCGCTGCGGCAGGATTCGGCAAAAACCCTCAAGTCAAAGCGGTTCTGGCCGATCTGGTGCAGAAAATTTCTTGGTCCTCGATGGTCTGCGCAGGGCTTGCATTCGGAACAACCGCGTCCAAAATGCGCACGCCGGCAATGGGACTGGCAGGATTAGCCGCAGCTCCCATCGCTTTCGTGCTGGCCAAAACGTTCCATAAAAGCGCCACCCAAGCGCTGGCTATCGCATCTGGCGCCGCAGGGTTTCCCTCGCCGCTTGTGCTCGCGCTCATCAAAGGCATTGAGTATGGGGCGCTAGGTTTGTTGCTGGGAAAGCTTGGCGAAAAAAACGCCCCGCGTATGGGTGTTTATGCGGCGACGGGATTAATGGCCGGCATCGTGTTCGGCGGGATAACCTTGGCGCTTACGATTCAACAATCAGCTCAGCCGATTCCGCTGGCGGGCCTTGTTTCACGCGCCATCAACGAGATTATTTTTCCCGTTGGCTGCTCGTTAGTGCTTTACGCTTCCACCACTATCGGTTCGGCGCGAACACGCGGCTCGTAAACCTCGCTTAACTCTCGATTCGGACGCGGTAAGTTATCTTCACCGTTTCATCCTTCTTGACCGGCACGTCAAAGCGAATCTTAAAGGCCTCGATCTTCTCATGCGGGTGGCTGGACCTGACCACTTTCCAATCGCCTATCATCGGCTCGATCACCTTCACCACGACGTCCTGCTCTTTGTGATTCTTTAAGGTTAGCTCCCACTCGGTCTCACGTACTTTTGAGCTCAGCTGCTGATAATCGGTTTGCTTGCGCTCGGCGGTCACATCAAAAGCCTCGCCGATCTTAAGGCGCACCTCTTCGTCTTTGGGCGTATGGACGATGCGATCTTCTCCCACGAACTGCAAACTGCCGGCTTGGTCCTTCTTGTAAAGCCGCATGATCCCCGCCGGCAGCGGCATACCTAGCCGGTTGTTCTTCTCATTCTTGAACTTGATCTTCACTTGCACCGGCTGCTTCAGGTCTTGGTTGGTGAAGGATTGAAAAAAATAGCTGGTTTGGCCTTCAACTACCAGCTCTTTCTCGACGGCAATACCGGAGGCCTCGAGCAAGTTGATCTGCTTGGTTTGGTTGTCTTTGACCGTAGTCGGCCGCTCTAAATCGTAGATGTGGTACTCGAAGAAAGCTTGCTCGGCGAAGCCTTCAGCCATATCCATCGTGGCCACCGTCATCCTCGCTTGGCGCATCAGATGCTTGTAGTCCCCCTGATCCGGCTGAACACGGTTCACTTCGCCGGCGATGAGCTTGAGTTTGGCGTTGCGATAAGCCGCGCCGCTTCGATTATCAACGGTAACCCAGCCGGCTAAATCAGCCCCTGTATCCTCGGCGTTAACCTCAAGCACATAGTCGGCTTTCCACGTCAGGTTCTGCGTCAGGTACGAAACTTCCACCGTATGCGCGTCTTCTGCTTCGTTCGCGTACATCCAAGTAAGCGTGGGCCGCGCGATCAAATCTTGCGGCAGCTCGGGCAGAACACGTATCCCGGGATGGCCCAGGTAAATTTTTCCATCGATCTTGTAGATAGGCCCGTCATTGTTGCTCAGAACCGTGGCCGTCACTTCGCGCTCACGATCCTGAAACTCGTTGCGATCGATCAGTGTGATGTCTTTGCCGATGTATTTATCGAGCAGCTTCGATTGATTGATGAGGTCGTACTCGTAATTCTGCTCGAGGATGGCAAGCGCATCGGGCTTGGTGAGCGATTTGACGTGGACGGTCTCAGGCATGATGGAGGAAGCCACATCCATGAACTGCAGCTCGCCTGTTCCGGATGGCAACTGCAGCTTGCGGACATCTTTGACCAAGCCAAGGTTGTTGTTGTAGACCGTGACTTCAACGCCCGTCTGGTCATCGATCGTGCTTCTTAAGGCGCTTTCGGCAGACACCGTGGAGGTGCCCACGAATAAAGCTGTCGCCGCAATCAGTAACTGGGTGCTGCGCATCGCAAACCTCCTGGAGCCAACGGTGTTATTGTCGCGTATCCGTACTATTCGACACCGGATGCGAGAAAAAGTTCCCTTATTTCCTGCCATCCGTCCGCTGCATGCGCGAGCGCAACCAAAGAACGAGCGCCCCGATACCCACTATGATACCTATGGACACAAAGCTCTCGATGCGGTCCAGACGGTGGGCTAACCCTTGATACGCATCCCGCGCGAACCAACCCAGATACGCCAGCAAAAAACAACGCGGGATAGAGCCCAGCAGCGTCCAAAGGGTAAATGAACGCACGGGCAGGCGAATGACGCCGGCGGCTGCGGAAATTAAAGAAAGTGGGATAATCGGCAGCGCCCGCAAAAAAAAGATGACCAAACCCGCATGGCTCTTGGTTAAGCGCTGTTCCATCTTCAAAATGTCATCCCAGCTAAAGCCAATAAAGCGCTGCAGGCGCTCGATGAGCGGCCGGCCGCCCCAGAACCCGATGCCATACCCGATAAAAGCGCCGACGGTAGAAGCCAAAGCTCCCGGCAGCACGATCAGCCGAGCGATAGGCCCGAAAGCTTGCCATGCCGAAATATCCGCAGGCACCAATACGGTTCCGGCACCCATAATAATAAGCGGCGAAGGGATCGGAACGATGATCGACTCGATGAGCACGCCAATGGCCACGCTCAGCGCTCCGTGCGCTTTAATCGACTCGAGAATCCAAGTGGTAAGCGCGTGCATCAACGAGAGCCAAGCGCTTCGAGGATAGCTTCAAGATGGCCATCTACTTTAACCGCAGGAAAGATCTTCTCGATCTTGCCGTCGGGCCCGATGATGAAAGTGGCGCGCGCGATACCCATGTACTTGAGGCCATAGAGCGCCTTCTCTTTCCACACGCCATAGGCGCTCACAACACGCTTGTCGGCATCGCTTAAGAGCGGAAACGTTAAGCCGTACTTTTGCTTGAATTTTCGGTGCGACTCGATGCTATCCGCGCTCACGCCAAGCACAACGGTGTCGCGCTTGGCCAATTGTGAACGGCCGTCGCGAAACGCGCAAGCTTCCTTGGTGCAGCCTGGCGTATCGTCCTTGGGGTAAAAATATAACACTACGCGCTTGCCGCGAAATTGAGAAAGGCTCGTCGGCGTTCCGGCATCATCCGGCAGCGTAAAAGGCGGAGCTGTTTCACCAATCTGTAAATCGACAGCTTCCGGCTGAACTTGCTTAGTTGGTGTTGGGGTCGTTCGGGGCTTGCCGGGCATGAATCAACTCCTTTACAATAATCAAACGCGTCACGCGTTCCTGCCAAGCCATCGGCAAACAACTGAACACCGCCAGCAGTCCAAGGCATAGATACACCGATAGCGACAGCCACAATCCAAATCCGATTTTAACGCACACGATGTCCGAAGTGAGGTTTGCCGTCAGCAGTTGCCACGTTCCTACGCCAAAGATCGCCACCCCCGCCGCGGCTACCAGCAGCGAAACGATGATTTGACCGGAAAAACGCACAAGCAACGCTCCCAAAAAAACAGCCAAACCGGGAACCGCGTACACGGCCCAACTCTTCAACCCCACATCCTCTTTCTTCTTAGTCACGCTTTCCGCTAATTCCATGATGGTTTTTGCCTTGCGGCTGTTGGCTAAGATCGGGACGCCAAAACCACTGATCCTAGGCGGAATTCCCGTAAGCTTGCCGGCTACCTCGCGCGTGCCGTGGATCAGGCCTGAGAAGACCTCATCCACCGCCCCGCCCAAGTTTCGAACGCGGCCTGTCTTATCGATGCCTTCAGCGCGCGCGCGTTTATGTTTTACCGTATTGCTCGGCGGCGGGGTTAAATGCACCCACGGCAAAAAGAACGCAATCAACGCCACGATAAGGCATGCCGCTGCGGCCATGCGCACGACCTGAATAGGACGCGGCTGAGCATGCATTACTCGCCCACAGGTCCATAGGCTGCATCCAAGCTCTTGATCACGTTTTGGGCGCCAGTGTGGTTGATATTATCTTCTAACGCTTTTTCATACCAGCGCCTGGCCGCTTCGCGATAGCCATAACCGCGCGTGTAGATTTCGCCAACCAAAAAGGCGCAATCCGCGCGCAAAGCCGCTTCCGCGTCAGGCAGCAGATCCACAGCTGTTCGCAGCTCACGCTCGGCGTTTCGCAAAACCATCTGTGCCTGCAAGCTTTCTCCCGCGCCGAAGAAACCCTGCGCGTACTCGTAGAGCACGCCGCCAAGTTTGACGTGCACGGATGGATCGCTGGGATTGACATTACTGGCTTGCTGCAGCAGGCCGATACCCTGCTCTAGGCGCCCTTCCCGCACAAGGCGCATACCTTCGGTCGTTAGGCGCTCAACTTCTGGTCCTGTGGAAGCGCGAACGAGCTGTCCCATAAAGAGAATAGCCCAGAGCAGGATCATTGTTCGAAAAAACATCCGCGAAAAACTCATACCGGCGAAGAGCGCTGACTGATGCGGTTGCGCAAAGTACCCAGACGATCAACCGAAAGCTCAACCACATCGCCCGGCTTAAGCCAGCGGTTAAGCTCCCACCCGCAGCCGCCACCGACGGCGCCCGATCCTAAAATTTCTCCAGGATGCACCGTCTCATCGCGCGAAACCCATGCGATCAAATCTTCGAATCGCCAACGCATGTCTTTCGTGTTTCCCGTCGACCATATGTCGCCGTTCACGCGCGCGGTCATACCGAGCGCGTAAACGTCCGCCAATTCATCGGTGGTCACTAAACAAGGCCCCATGGCGTTTCCGGTATCAAAGTCTTTGCCTTTTGCCGGCCCCAGGCGAGCGCCCATTTCTTCCCATTGGGCATCGCGCGCGCTGAAATCATTGAAAATCAAAAAACCCGCGATATGCTCACGCGCGCGCTCCGGATGAATATTGCGCCCGGCGCGGCCAATGACCGCGGCGATCTCAAGCTCGTAGTCCAGACGACTCGTATACGAAGGCCAGCGGATTTCAGTGTCAGGCCCCACGACGCTAAAAGGGTTGCCCTTGTAATAAATAGGGTGTTCTTGCCAGGCGTGCGGCGGTTGCAGCCAACCATGGCCGAAAACGCGCTCAAGTCTGGAATCTAAAGCCGCCAACAATGGCGCGCGCGTGCGCAATACGGCGCGCATGCACCCAATCACATGCCGTTTGAAACCCATACCATCGCGTATGGAGCGCGGACGCGGCAGCGGCGCCAACAGGACAACCGTCTCCACACCGTGCGTGACCCGCGGTGGTTTCTCGCTCAGCGCCCAATCGATGACCGCTTGAACTTTATCGCGCGCGGCCGGCCCGCCGTCAAGCCACGCCATCATGTGGCTCACTTGGGCGGATACCGTTCCATCCATCGCCAAATGGGCGGCCGAAAGATCGATGATCTGCCTGCCGTCGTCGATGAGGGCTCCCAAACGAGAGGCCTCCGTCGATTGGCGGTCGCGAAACGTCACAAGTTTCATGCAACGAGCGCGTCTACAACCAGTGATCCGACCCAAAAAGCGATGAACCCCAGCGCGATGCTGGCCAGCACGTTTAGGAGCGCCATCGCGAGCTGGCCCTGCTGTGTAAGCTGAGCGCTCTCGTAAATCAAGCTCGAGAATGTGGTGAAAGCGCCCAGCAGGCCTGTCACGGCAAACAATCGAACCTCGGGGTTAAGCAGCAACCGCTTATCCGATAAAGCGGCCAGCATGCCGATCAAGAAGCAACCAATGACATTCACGACAAATGTTCCATAAGGAAGCTGTGTTTCTGTCCAGCGATTAACAAGATTGGATAAGGCGTAACGCCCCAAGGTGCCGCAAATGCCGCCTGCGGCAAGCATGAACCATTTCATTGCTGCGCTAAGCGGTTATGCGGCGATTTCGGGTAAGAGCTGATCGAGGCGCTGATAATTGATGTCGGTTAGAACCCGCAGGCGCTCCAAGTACGCGCGGCGCAACCGAAGAAAAGCGTGGGTGTGCTCACGGTCAGCGGCCAGCACGTCATGTTTCTCTGTGGCGCTCAGCGGTCGGTTGAGCGCTACGGAAAGCTGCTGGATAACACGCGGGTCCGCATCGTAGCGGATAGTGCCTACCGGCGACAACACGCCCGAAATGGCTTCGCTCTGCAGCCCGGTGGCTGCATGGATGGCTTGCACCATCTTTTCTTGCTCCAGACGAAATTGCTCAAGCGATTCATTGGCTACGGCACGGACAGCTTCCGCCTCTTGGGCAGTCAGCGTGCGCCGCAAAGCCGATTCGATGCGTTCAACCAAGAGGGAGCGCCCCTTTACATCCGCTTGAGCAGCTGCCGGTAGCGTGCAAACCATCCAAAACGCGATCACCGCAGTCGTCAACACCCGCATACTGAGTTTCATGGTGCGTTTCCTTTCTCTGCATTACTCCCCACCGCTTCGATCTTTAGCAGCTCCTGGAGCTTCGCGATGCGTCCGGTGAAATCTTCTCCCCGCATGGTCATGCGCCCCACTTGCTCGGCATAGCCTTGATCCTTCAAATACTGCAGGGCCTTTAGCCAGGCCTGACCGCTTAAACCCATCTCGCTCAAGTACTCGACGGTCTTGGCATCTGCCGACGGCTCTTGCCAGGAGCCCATAGCGACCTCCGATAGCGCCTCGCTCGCGTACTTGCCGTAGCCAAGCCCCGGCACGAACGTGCCGCCGACCTTAAAAGCTACCTTTTGGAAGGTCAGTATGCCGCTGCGCTGCCCCATATGATGCAGCCGATGATGCGCCAGCCCATGCGCCAGAATAGCGGCGAGCATGGCGTCATCAGCTTGAGCGGCCAACGGCTCCGAAACGTAGATATGCCGCTGAAATTGAACCCCCAAGCCGACAGTGTGTTTATCCGGCTTAACGACGCGCGCCCAATAGTGCTTCTCGGGGTGGGAAGTAACTGATTTCATGCGCCCGAGCGTTTCTTCCAGGCGAGCCTCTTGCGGATGACGGTGGATCTCTTCTAGGGCCGCGGAGCAGCCTGTGGCCAACAGGGCCGCCGCCAGGCAAGCCGCTTGCGAGGCGCCTATCCGAGAATAAAATATTTTAGGGTGTCGAAAAAAGCGTCTGGGCATCGTGTTCAACTGCGAGCAACGCGTCTTGAATCGTATTTTCGGCAACTTTCCCGGGAACTGTGGAATGCCACATCATCGGTAAGAACAGAAAAATCAAGTGACGGCGCGTACGATAGGTGCCTTCCGCCTCATACTCGCGCACAAGCGCCCCTTTGCGGTACACCCGTGCACGGACAGAAACAACGCCTTCGTCGCTGGAAGGAACGAGGTATTTCGAGAACTCCGTGATCCAGTAACGGGCTTTACTGCCACGCGTATCGAAAGTGGTCTCTAAAACCAATCGATCGATCGCCTCTGCGTCATCCCACCGCGCGGATACCAACCAAGGCGTTTGGCATTGCATGTCTTGGACGCGCGCGCGTAGCTTGGTCTGCTGCTTGGCCCACCATTTTTCCATCGATGGGCCCATGGGTTTTCCAAAATGCAGGTAGCGGGCGTGCAGCGAAAGCGAAATTGCAGGCGTAAGCGAGCTGGGTAGCGCGCCGGCGGATTTAACCACGGCCGAATCCAGAGAGGCCGCTGATTGAACAGGGCCGGACGTTTGTGTCAGCGGTTTGTACGCGCATCCCAGGGCAAACGCGCCCAACACGGCGGTGAGCCGGAATAATGCCTTGCGAATTCCAGGACGCGCAAGATTACCGCGACTCATGAGTGCAGCCAGTCTAGCAGAAATTTTTGCGGCTGCCAAAATTCAATGTGCCATCGTTCATCTCATACCCCAAGATACAGACCATCGGTCGTAAGCCAACGTCGGGCTGTCTTGTAATCCGGCACATGTCGTTCGACGAGCCCCCAGAACCGGCTCGAATGGTTGAGCTCCTTACGATGCGCTAATTCATGAACAACCACATAGTCCAGAATCTCCGGTGGTGCCATAACCAACCGGTAGTTGAATCGTAGGGTACCGGCGGCCGAGCAGCTGCCCCAGCGTGAGCGCTGATTACCTACCCCCACTCGCTTCCAATCTACGCCAAGCGCCGGCGCCCAACGCTTGACCGTTTCGCCAAGCACGCGCAAGGCTTCTTGCACGTACCAGCGGCGCAATAGACGCCGAGCGTTTTCAATCGTCGGGCGCACAAGCAGCACGCTGATTTGATTGCCTTCCTGCAACACGCGCGCAGGCCGCCCTGCCTGGATCTCAACGGCGAACTCTTGCCCGCGATAGGGCAGCGTCTGGCCATACGGCCATCGCTTAGGAATGCGTTGGTGGGTCTGCGAAAACCGGCTTAGCTGGCGCGCAATCCAGCGCTTGTGCCGCGCCAAAAATACCTGAATCTCATCCGAGCCTGCCGAGAGCGGCGCCGTCACAACCACACCCGTATCCGGGCGAATCTGAATGCGCATCCATTTGGCGCGCCGGCTCAAGCGCACATGATAAAAAATAGTCTCTTCATTCACAGTTCATCATATCGTCGGGCCTTGCTCCAGACAAGACAAAGAGCCGCCACCTAGTCTTAGATGACGGCTCTTTGTTCTTTCTTCGACGCCCGCAATAGGCGTCAGTCGATGATGCTTATTGCAACTGCTTCTGCGCTTCGGTCGTAGCCGTAGTCGCATCCTTGGCAACCGACTCTGCGCCGGTCGTGGTCTGCTGACCGATCTGGCTCAAAGAGTCTGTGGCGGCCTCTGCCTTCTGCTCGACAGCCTGCTGAATCTCTTGGGCTGCCTGCTCGGCCTGCTTGTTGCTCTCCTCGATCAGCTCTTTAGCCTGGCTCGCCAGCTCGTTCGACTTCTGCTGGGCAACTGCCGCTGTTTCCTTAGCCGCGTCATTAAGCTTCTCGGCCGACTCAGCGATAGCCGCCTGCGCGTCCTTGCTTGCCTCGTTCAGCGCCTGCTCGTTCTGCTTGAGCAAATCGGAGGCCTGTGAAGCCGATTCCTTCGCCGACTGCTCGAGCTGGCTCGCCGTGCTGCTCCAGCTCTGCGTAGCCGTCTCGGAAGATTGCTTCTGGTTCGACACAGCCACGAACGCGCCCACCGCTACGATCCCAACTACTACTGCCAATACGCCACGATTCATACCTATGCTCCTTGTTCTTGCCCGTTGCACCACGTGCGTTACGCCGCGAGAGCCTCAGCTCCCGTAGTAACATCGGATGTGCAATGCGCACACCGAATAGCTTTAAGCGGGATGTTCGAAAAACAGAACCGGCATTCCTTGGTCGTTGGCGCAGCAGGAGCCGCCGCCGACTCTTGCCGCTTCAATCGATTGATTTGTTTGACGACCATAAAAATCACAAAAGCGACCAACGCGAAATCGATCATCGTATTAAAGAACACGCCGTAATTGATCGTCGGCGCTCCGGCCGCCTTTGCCGCGGCAAGAGAAGGATAAGCTTGGCCGTTCAAGTTTAAGAATAGGCTGGAAAAATCCACCTTGCCCATCAAAAGCCCGATGGGAGGCATGAGAATATCCGCAAGCAGCGAGCTGACGATTTTTCCAAAAGCCGCGCCGATAATGACCCCGATGGCCATATCGATCACGCTGCCCTTAACCGCAAACTCGCGAAATTCTTTCCACATGCTCCCTCTTCCCCCCGAGCTAAAGCCCGATCTTTTCTTTCGAATCGCCAAGCGCCGCCTTGGCATCGCTGGCTAAACGGCTCTTCGACTCTTCAAGCACCTGTTTAGCCGGCTGTGACTGCGTATCCACGCTGGAAAGCACGTACTGCGCGGTTTTGGCTGCTTCTTGGTAATCTTTGGAATTCAAAAGCGCGAGGGCCTGGCTCACTAAATAATCTGACTGCTGCTTAGCGGTATCGAGCTGCTTAGCGTACTCAATGGCTTCGGTGGCGTTGGCGGCCGGCTTTTGCCCGCATCCAACGAGCAGGCTAAGACTTAAAACCATACCGACAATGGCCATCGGTATGGCAAAATGAGATTGGGGTTGCATCACTGCAATAGCTTAGCTAAATGGCGCCGGAGCGCCATCAGGCTTCGTACGGTTTTACGCTCGAACTAACTCAGAAGAGCGCATCATACAAAGTATGATGCCAGGAACGATCAGGAAGCCAACTGATGTTGGTGGGCGTAGCGGATAATCTGCGCGGTATTCAGAAGCCCCAGCTTTTCCAGAATATGCGCTCGGTAGGTGCTGATCGTCTGCACGCTTAGCGCTAGATGCTCGGCGATTTCACTGACTGTTTTTCCAGATGCCAGAAGCGAAAAAACCTGAAATTCTCTATCTGAAAGTTTTTCATGGCGCGGCCGGCCCGAGTCCTGCGCCACATCTTGGGCGAGCAGATCCGCGACCGTCGGCGTCAGGTACTTGCCGCCGCCGATAACCTTGCGGATCGCATCGACCAGACATTCGGATACGCGCGCCTTCGTCAAATAACCACTGGCGCCGGCGCGGATAACCCGCACCGCATACTGGTCTTCCTCATGCATGCTCAGCACAAGAATCGGAAGCTTAGGCCGCTCGGCGCGCAAGTCTTTCAGCGCCTCGAGGCCGCCGCGGCCGGGCATAGACAGGTCCAACAACACCACGTCGGGAGCGCCTCGGCTTGCCTTTTGGACGAGCTCTTGCCCATCGCGCGCTTCATCGCTGACGCGAATATCCGGCGTATCTTCGAGTATTCGTTTTACGCCCTCGCGGATAACGTCATGATCATCGGCAATCAATACGCGGATCACACGAGAACCTCGTGTTGTTTAACGGCAATCGAAATCGGCATACGCAGACACACCGTCGTTCCTAGACCCGGCTCACCGGTAATGGTCAGCGATCCGTTTAAGAGCAGCGCGCGCTCGCGCATGCCTATCAACCCGATCGCCTGTTTGTCGCAAAGCTGCGGCGCCTGCAATCCGATGCCATTATCGACCACCTCAAGGGCAACAAGCCCGTTACTTTCTGTCAGCCGCACCGATACGGTGGTTGCTTGGGCATGACGCGCGACGTTGGTGAGCGCCTCCTGAAAAATCCGAAAAAACGCGGTTGCTTGGGCGCGGTCCAGTTCCAGATGCGCAAGCGTCGAGTCAAAACCGCAGGCAACTTGCGTCCGTTGAGTAAATTCCCTTATCTGCCAGCGGATAGCCTCCAGCAGGCCAAAATCATCCAATAGCGCCGGCCGCAGGGAAGCCGAAATATGCTGAATCGTTTTTACCATGCGATCTATCAGATCGGTCATGGCGCGCGAACGCTCCCGTAAAAGAGTAGCGTCACTGGGAAGCCGTCCGCTTATCCAAACCAGATCCATCTTCAAAGCGGTCAATGCCTGCCCCAACTCATCGTGCAGCTCGCGAGCAATGCCCACTCGCTCATCCTCGCGGATCGACTGCAACTGCAGCGCCAAATGCTTCACCTGTTCATACGAGGCGCCCAGCGTTGCGTTGACCTCCGACAGCTCTTTGGTGCGTTCGTGCACCTTTTGCTCCAGCTCGTCTTTTGCGCGGCTCAAAGCCTCTTCAAACCGCCGGCGGCGCACAATTTCCTGGCTCAATAAGGCGGTGCGCTTGGTGACGAGCCGCTCCACCTGCAGCTCGCGCCGCGCCCGATTCAGCAACACGGTTGTCAGTAAGCCTGTCAGCAGCAATCCGATGAGGAGCACGCCCCAGGGCAGCCAAGTGCGGTGCATCCTAAAAAAATCACGCGTCGCAAAGCTTTGAATCCGCCAGAGCCGGCCCCCGACATCAAATACGGTAGACCAAGAAAAACGCGCCTCAAACGACGCGTCGCTTGGCAAGGCTGCCGGCACAGCCGGATTCGATAAAGACCGATGCTGGTAAAGCAGCTGCTCATGCTCGGGTGCCGACTCGTCGTACACCCACAAGCTCATTCCAATGGGCCGCAAGCCAACCAGCGACAGCTCGACCATTTCCGGCACGCGAAAAACAGCCATCACATATCCTTGCAGCGCCCGGCGACGATCCTCGACTGAGCCATTGATGGGATTGCGCGCATACACCGGAAGAAAGGCAAGCAGTCCGAATTGATCCCGCGGCCCAGCCAGAAGTCGAACCCGCTCGGTAACGGTCAATTCGGCGGTATCGCGCGCCTGCTCCATCGCTTTGCGGCGAATATCATTTGTCGCCAAATCAAAACCCAACGCTCCTTCATTACCGGACAAAGGCTCTAAGAAATAAACCGGATAATACTCTTGCCTGCGACTCGCGCGCATCGCCTTGCCCTCTTTAAACTCGAAGAACTCGACGGCCAGCGAATCATCTTTGCCTGACTCCATAGCCAAACGCATAGCGTGGGTAACACGCGGCACCCATTCAAGCCCCATAATCTCCGGGTGATGGCGCAGAATATGCTGCGCGTAGATTTTGAAATCCTCTCGATCCACGTGTTCGCTGGCCGCGTACAAGCCGGCCAAGCCACGCAGCGCTTGCAGCGAAGAGCTCACATGATGCTGAATAGCAACGACGCGGTCTTTAGCCATGGCCGCGAAAGCGGCGCGCATGCGCGCCTCCTCCCATGCGCGAACGGCCACGAAAGCCGTCAAAGAAAGGCTTACGCCTACGGCTAACGCCAGCAAGGTGGGCAAAAGGCGCGGCAACAACGGGCGTAAAGCGGCCTTGCGCCAAAAGGCAAAGAGCCTTTGCAGGTGGACGGCCATTCTTACGAGCTTGTAAGCGTGCTTGGTTCGTTTCACGTTGATTGTGGATGTCCTTTAAGCGAAGGTTATTACGAGGCCCCTGGACGTGGCTCGAGTGCGTCTATTTTAACACGGCAGGCGGTATCGCTTCCAGCAAATGCGTGCACGCCTTGCGCGCCGGCGGAGATCACCCAGCCGAAACGGATGGAACCGGAATATAGAGCGTGGCCAAGGTTCCTTGGCCGGGCAGGCTCTCTATCGCCAACGCTCCACCATGCGCTTCGACAATGGATCGGGCAAGCGATAGCCCAAGCCCCTGGCTATTCGTCATGGGGTGGGTCGTATAAAAAGGATCGAACACTTTCGACAGGTGCTCTTTGGCGATGCCTCCTCCGGTATCCTGAACTTGGCATGCAATGGCGGAGGCTCCGGAGGGCATCTTGCTCACGACGAGAACTCCGGGTTTTCCAGATCGGTTCTCAAACGTCGCCTGCCAGGCGCGAATGGTCAACGTGCCGCCTTCCGGCATCGCCTGCAAAGCATTAGTCAGCAAATGAGAGAGCGCTTCAGCCAGCGCGTTCTTATCACCCTCGATCTCTCCGAGATCCTGCGGCACGTCTTTTCGGATGGTTATGTTTTGCCGCGAAATAAGCGCGTGAACATTCTCAAAAGCGCAACTGATTATGTCGCGCATTTTCGTGGGTTCACACTTGGCAAGCTTGCCTTCAGAAAATCGCATGGCCGCCTGGACAATATACTTGGCTCTCTCAATGCCGTCGGTAATTGTCTTGGCCACCTCGAGGTCCGTATGGTTAACGTGGGGGCGATTTTGAAAATAATTCACCCCTTGTATCACGATATTCAGAGGATTGAGCAACTCATGCGCCATACCCGCGGTCAAGCGCCCTAAGGAGATCATTTTTTCAGCCTGAACGAGTTGGTCTTGCATGCTGCGCAGGTCCTCGTAAGCTTGTTTTAGCCTAAGCTGAATCTGATTGCGCTCGATAGCGTACACCAAGACCCTCCGGAGCATGCCCGCCTCCAACTGATCCTTAAAAAGATAGTCTTGCGCTCCCAAACGCACGGCTTCCAGCGCCATCTCGTGATCTTCAATGGTGCCTGTCATGACAACTAGGGGCAATTTCGGCGCGCAGACTCTTAAGCCTTCGACAGCCTGTAAATTGCTGGTGTCGGACATGACCAAATCCGTCAAAATCACATCGGGTATCTGCTCGCGCAATACCGCCACAGCGGCCCCCAGAGATTCGGCATGCGTGACTTTGAATGATAAGAGCGCATCCTCATAAAGCATAGCCGTCACGGCTTGCGCAATTGTCGAGCTGTCATCAACCAGTAATACGTTAACGGTCTGCTTACTCATCTGGCGCCTCCCGAACTGCGAATGGGTTATCTTTCAACACCTGCTTGCAACACCTGTAACTGCTGAACGCACGCCGCGCGAAGAGAAGCGCAGCTCATATCTTCGGCAAAAGGCACCCGGCTTTCGGGGGCCCTTTTGTCTAGGATTTTCAGCACGTTTTTGAACGCACGCTCCGCCTCTTTCAAACGCCTCTGGTAGCGATAAATGCTTCCCATATTCATATAAGCAAGCGGATTGATGGGGTCCACATACAGCGCTCGCTTAAATGCTTCCAGCGCTTTCTCGGATTGATCTATCCGGCAGTACAGAGTGCCCAGTAAGTGGTAAGCCTCATCGGATAGATTATCCTCCTCAAGCACCTTCAAAAGAAGCGGAATCGCTTGCGTATACGCGCCTTGATTGGCCAGCTCCCATGCCTGAAACAGCAACACGTGTTGATCAGGCGCCTTAGCCGGCAATGGCGCTTGCGGTAATTCCAAAAATGGCCGAGGCGATAAGAGCGGCTCGGGCATTGGAGACGTTCCATCGTGCATGCGCCGGTAGATCACTGTCTGCGGGAATTCGACCGGCTCAAAACGATCGGAAATCTGCCACAGCGTCTCTGCGTGGCCCAAAAATAGGTAGCCCCCAGGATGTAATCGCCCAGCGAACTGTTCCATGAGCCGTTTGGTGCTTTCCAGCGTAAAGTAAATGGTCACGTTTCGGCAAAAAAGCACGTCCACATCACTTACTCTTGAATCCGCAGGCGAATCTTGCGCCAAATTGTACTGCTCGAAACGCACGAACCGCTTAACCGCATCGCAGACGGCGTACCGCCCTTCAACCTGATTGAAATATTTCTGCCGCCAATCTGGCGGCACCGAACGAACCGAACGTTCACTGTAGAGGCCCGCCTCGGCCTTGCGCAAATAGTCATTGTTGATATCGGTGCCTAGAATCCGCACATCCCATTTTTCTACCTGCGGCAGCGTCTCAAGAACGGTCATCGCAATGGAATAGGCCTCTTCTCCGCTACAGCAGCCTGCGGACCAACATCGCAGGGATCGCTCACCCAAACGGCGTTCGCGTATCAGCTCAGGCAAAAGCACATCACGCAAGACATCCCATTGCGCTTGATAACGAAAAAAGCTCGTCTCGCCGACAGTGAGCTGTTCGATGAGCGCTTTGAGCTCCTCTTTACCGGAAGACCCCGTCGTAAGGAAGGCATAATACGCTTGCGCCTTCTCGAAGCCATGCTCTCGCATGCGCGCCCTAAGCGTATTGCTGAAGAAAGCTGCGTTGACCGCAAACCCCGCTTCATTCTCAAGCAGGCGCTTGAACGGGCCAAAAGCTTCCTCAGAAAGCGGTGCTGCTTCGTGCTTCATCTTGCTCCTGTTCAGAAAACAGTTTGGCCAGATCCAGGCACAGAATCAATTGGCCGTCTTTATACGCAATGCCGGAAACATACCGTTGAGCCGGACCTATAGCCCCCAACGCCATGGCAGATGCCGCCGGCTCGCAAACTAATTTGCAGACCTGGCGCGTTTCATCGACAACCAGACCCAACAAGGCCTTCGGAACCCGTACCACGAGAATCTTCGCCACGGCCCGATCAGACTTGGCCGGCAGCCTAAAACGCTTTCTCATATCCACCACCGCAAGCGTTCGCCCCCTCAGCGTCATGAGCCCATCGATGAAAGGGGCGGAGCGCGCGATCGGGGTGACCGTTGTCGGATGGAGAATCTCGCGCGCCTGCGCGGCCCGAACCGCATAGAAAACATCGCCTAGCGAAAAAACGACCGCCTCAAATTCATATTTCTGCCCAGTCATCATCATGCCCCGCGCATCGGTTGGACAAGCCCTTTGAGCGCTCCAGCTATCTCATCCAGGGGCAACACCCTATCCACGACGCCCAGATCAATCGCCGCCTTAGGCATACCGAATACGATGGAACTGGCTTCATCTTGGGCCAACACCAAACCACCGATTGCCTTCAGATGCGAAAGCCCTTGAGCGCCGTCGCTGCCCATACCAGAAAGGATCACCCCGATCCCAGAAGGCCCGTAGCTCACCGCGAGTGATTCAAAAAGCGCGTCCGCCGAGGGGCGATGGCCGTTGCGCGGCGGAGCCGCGTCCAACTTAAAGCATCCCGATGCCTGCAGGTAAAGATGCGTGCCTGTGGGGGCAACGTATGCACAACCTTGTTTGATTGTTTCACCGTTGACCGCCAGTTTTACCGAAAGAGGGCTCACGCTCTCTAGCCAATTCACTAATCCCTGAGCAAACCCATCAGAGATATGCTGAACAATCACAATACCCGCTGGAAAATCAGCCGGCAAAGAACGCAGGATTTGCTCAAGTGCCTGCGGCCCCCCTGTCGAGGCCGCGATAGCTACCATTGATTTCTTTGAATCGGTTGGGTGTTTTAAAGAAGCTGCCTCGACTGTCGGTCGCAATGAAATCATCGGACGCCGTATGACTTTACACCCCGCGACAAGCCTGAGGCGCTCGAGTAATTCTTCGACAGCCGGCCCATCGGGATCGTTCGCGTTGAAAGCTTCTTTGGACATAACGTCTACAGCGCCGAAGGACATCGCCAAAAAAGCTTCCTGCATGTTGTTGGCAAATGCATAGGCGCTTAGGACCAGTACCGGTGTAGGCCGCTTGGCCATAATCCAGCGGATGGTTTCCAAGCCATTCACATTGGGCATGTGAATATCCATAGTGATCACGTCGGGTTCAAGGAGCATCACCTGCTTCATGGCCTCTTGCCCATCGTGGGCGAAACCCACCACGACGAAGCCATTGCGCCCATCGATGAAACGCTTGAGCAGTTCGCATACCAGCTGCGAATCTTCCACAATCAGCACGCGAATCGTTTCGCTCATGAGACGGACCCGTGGGAGCCGATCAAGCGCTCGATCGTCTTTAATAATTCCGCCTGATCAAAGTCGGCTTTGACGATATACGCTTGCGCGCCCGCATCCATTCCCCGCCGCTTCTCTTCTTCACTCTGCAGGCCGGTGACAAAAACAAGCGGTAATTCGCGCAACGCTGGCATTTGGCGCAGCTGCCGGCAGAATTCAAAACCGTCCATGCGCGGCATTTGGACGTCACAGACGATCAGGTCGAACGTTTCATGCTTGAGCTTATCCAAAGCGTCCACGCCATCGACAGCGGTTTGGACGCGGTAGCCGCGAGCCATCAACATGTGGCGCTCTAACTCTCGGGTGGTCACTGAATCCTCAACGACAAGGATGCGGCCAGGCGCAGGAGACTCTTTGGCCGCAGGCATGTGCGCCGGCGGCGCGTTCCGAGCCTGAGCTATCAATTCAGCTGTCTCCAAGATGACCAGCAGCTCTCCGGTTTCCAATACAGCCGCGCCGCTCGCTCCCGGAAGCTTGCCTAAATGCTGACCGAAATCCTTGATAAAGACTTTTTCCTCGCCCATCACACGGTCAACCAACAATCCGATACGCCGCCCCTGCGCCATCGTCATGAGCGCATGCGGTTGGGCGTTGGCCGCCAAGCCGGTATCTTGTTGCAAGCCCAGAAGATCAGCCAGAAAAATCAGCGGAACGATGCGATCCCTAACGAGCATCGCCGGGCTGCCTCCAACCGTCTGAATGGCCTCTTGTTGAACGGCGAGCACTTCTTCGATCGACGCGATGGGAACGCCGAAATGCTGCCCCCTTGTTTCCACGATAAGTACCTGCAGAATGCCGATCGTAAGCGGAAGCGCTAAGGTAAACGTCGCGCCTTGGCCTGGTTTTGAGCTGAGGTGAACCTGCCCTTTCAATCGGGTCACTTCCGTGCGCACCACATCGAGCCCAACCCCGCGGCCGGAAACATCCGTAACAAGCGCGCGCGTGCTCAAACCGGGAGCGAAAATCAAATCCATCTGCTCGCCTTCGCTCATCCGCGCAAGCGTCTCGGGAGCAAGCAAAGCCTGTTTAAGCGCCGTTTGCTTGACCTTTTCGAGGTCAATGCCGCGGCCATCATCTTGAACAGCGATATAGAATTGCCCCGCTTCTTGCCAAGCGCGCAAGAAGATCGTGCCCGTTTGGGGCTTACCCTGCGCCCTACGCTCGGCGGGCAGTTCTATCGCGTGGGATACAGCATTACGCAAGAGATGCATGACGCACGGCTGCATGACTTCAAGGACATGCTTATCCACTTCCGTCTCTGAGCCTTCGATGCGCAGGCGCACCTCTTTATGCTCTTCCAGAGCGATGTCGCGTATGACCCGCTCTGCTGCCTCGAATATAGCCGCGCAGGAAAGCATCCGCAGCTTTTTGACCTGCGACTGCAGCTCTTCGATGATGGGATCGATGCTGGTTGCTTCGGCCGAGAAGCGATCCGCCAGCGCGGCAAGGTTCTGCCAAAGCGCGTCCAACTGCGCAGCGCAGTGATGCAACTGCTGGCTTGGCGGCATCGGCGCAGGCGTTGCATCCTCGCTGCGGGTCCTCCGGCCTTCAGAAAGAAGCTCGAACTGCTTGTGCAAGTGCTTGCCGGCTCGCGATAGCTGCCGCAACGTCTTAATCTTGTGTGGCAACCGCGTCTTGCTCACAACCAATTCACCCGTAAGATTCATCAATACGCCGACGCGGGATCCCGGCACGCGGATGTATTCTTCTAATGGGGCGGTAGCCGGCTGGACAACGGTCCGTTCGGCGGGCTTATCTTGTTGCGGACTTAGCAGCGCGATCTCTGATGCCGTCGTAAGTGGAGCGCCGGCTGATTGCGGGCTCTCTTGGCCGAGTTGACGAATAAGGCCTTCAACGTCAACCGGCGGTTGACTTAAAGCGCCGAGCGCTTGCACCAATACGCTTATGCCGTCTACGGTCTTGAGCATGGCGGTCACCAGACGGCTGTCGCAGGCGCGCTTGCCGTCTCTAATTTCACTGAGAATATCTTCAAGACGATGGGCCAGCCGCTGCATATCCGGACACCCCATTAGGCGGGCGTTTCCCTTTAAAGTATGCGCGGCGCGAAAAAGCGATTGAAGTAGTGGGCTCTGGCCGGGATTCTTTTCAAGGCCCAGCAGGCCGTGGCTCAATTGCGCCACGTACTCGCTTGCTTCGGCCTTAAAAGTGGCAATCAGCGCCGCGCGGTCAAAGCCCATTTTTCACCTACGGCTTCTTGATCTTGAACCGTTCGATGGCGCTGTTGAGTTGGTTGGACAGATGGTCGATCTGCTGAGCCGTGGCGGCGGTTTGCGAAATGGCCGCTGCAAAATCCTTTGTCACATCATCGATCTGATGCATCGATTGGGCCACTTGTTCCGCCGCCGACTTTTGCTGCTTGACGGCTAAATCGATTTCCTTGATAACCGATACGGTCTTGCTGGTTTGATCCAAGCCTTGTTGGGCGGCCTTGCTGGAGTCTTCTATTCCCAGGATAACCGCGTTAGTCTCGCTTTGTATTTCTGTGATCAGATGCCGAATCTCGTTGGTCGATTCCGTCGAGCGCTCAGCCAGCTTGCGGATTTCGGACGCCACCACAGCAAAACCACGACCCGCCTCGCCGGCCCGAGCGGCTTCGATCGCGGCATTGAGCGCAAGCAGGTTGGTCTGTTTCGCAATCTCATCGATCAATGCCGTGATAGCGCCGATTGCTTGCGACTTCTGTCCCAAACCCAAAATGCGCTTTCCCATCGTTCCGGCTTTCTCATTGATCTGTTGCATGCCCTTTACGGTGTCATCCGCCGCCTGAGAAAGCCGCTGCGTGCTGCCGGCTATCGTGGATGCCGCCCGCGAAAGCTCTTCAACGGTAGCGGCGATCTCGGTCACCGCAGAGCTCTGCTCGGTCGCTCCGGATGCCTGCGATGACGAGGTTGTGCGTAATTGAGTAGCCGCCGCGGCCATTTGCGTGCCGACTTCGCGCACACCCAGCAGCAGATTCTTCAGGCTGTTGACCATTTGATTAAACGATTCGGCCAGAAGGCTGAGTTCTTTGGAAGCCGATACGTTGATTTGGCGCGTTAGATCGCCCGACTGCGCGATCTCCGCGGCCATATTCGTCAGCGTCGTGATGGGTTTTGCCGTCCATGTGCTGAGCAGGTAGAAGATCAACGCCGTAAGCTCAAGCCCAATAAGCAAAGTAATCAAAAACCAGCGCCTCAGCTCTCCGCTGATTGCCAAAAAATCAGCCTCGGCTTGCCGAATAAGATCGCGGATGAGTTGATGCGATTCGAGCACCGCTTGATTCAACTGGCCGCGCAGCCCTTGGTCCTTCGTCAACCCGATTTTTTGCTCAAGCGCCAGGAACGCGCCCCAATTAAGCGCGTACTGTTCCAGATCTTGCAGCAAACGAGCGGCTGAAGGCGCATCCAGCTTGCCCGCCTGCTGCTTGAGAAGGTGTAATTGTTTATCGACAGCACCTACATAGGCGGGATCTGCGCGCAGCAAGTAATCCTTTTCGTGACGGCGTAAAAGAAGCATGTCCCTCTCTAACTCCACGCTCGCGGTTGCTTTTGCCACGCTCTCCAAATCATGAATGGCCTTGCGCCAGGCGCCGATCAACCCTTCATCTTTGAATCCGCGCAGCTGCTTTGCTTTTACCAGCTCTTCAAAGACGCTTTGGTAGGATTGCGTGAGATTTTCGAGCCGGCCAACAGAAGCATGCGCTGTCGCCGGCTGCAGAGAGCGCAGTTGAACCAACAACTGCTGCACTTGTTCAAGAGCCAGTCGATACTCAACCAAATGCTCGGATTGCCCATTCTCAAAAAAGACAGGATCTCTGGAAACATCCAGTATAAAATTAATCTCGGCTGCATGGGCTCTCAAGGCTTCATACTCGATGCGGCTCGCGACAAAGCGCACCTCTTGCGCGCGATTGAGCTGCTCCAGACCGCGGTGTCCCAGGGCTGCCAGGACGACGCCCAGAACAGTCAAACACAACAACCCGGTGATGCCGAATTTATCGCGCAATCGCTGATGCGTCCACCAATTCTTCATGATGCCATTTCCTCCGGCCTAAGCAGCCTATCTATACGCAAGACCCCTACCAAATGACCGTTCCATAAAAAACTCTTATCTAAAAATTCAGCGGCTTCTACTGTACCCGCGCTTGCCGGCGGAGCCTGCAGAAGGCTGCGCTCCACAGCCGCTATTTCAGGCATGCCTTCCACTAATAGGCCGGTCGCTACCGCCCTCTCCTCAACGATAAGGCACACACCCGCTTCAGCGGGGGCCGCTTGCAACCCTAACAGGCGCCTTGGATCAGTAACCGATAGGACATCACCCCGCACGTTGATCATGCCCACGATCCATTTAGAAGCGCCCGGCACGAAAGCGATTTTTGAAATCACGACGACTTGCCGCACACACGCCAGGCACACGCCATACCATTCCCGCCCTAGACGGAACACGGCGAACTCCTCAGCGGACTCGGCCACACCGCTTTCCGACCCATATAAATCTTCGTCAGTTAAAGGAATTTCCGCTTCGCTCACAGCGCCGCTCCCCTAGGGTTATGCATAATTCGACATATAAAATGAAGTATGCCTGTTTTCTTTTGAAAATGTCCAGGGAAAGTCTAAGCTCCGGTAAGCTTTGTTATGTATTGGTGGAAACTTACTCAAGGCAGGGTGAAGCGGATATGCGGAATTGAGTTACGGGTGAGCCTGTTCGAAGCGCTCATTCCGCCTCGTTTAGAGCGTAATAACAAGTTTACAAAGCTGTAATCCATTTGTTACAACCTCATGGCATACTTTTCGAGGCTTTGGAGAGAGCGGTTGGTTGAAAGATCGGGGATAAAAAACCGCGCGTCAACAAAAATCCGCGTAACACAACCGCCTGCTATATAATGTCGCTTCCGGTGATCGGCGCCTATGCGCGCGATAACCAGGTTTAAAAAATGAGGAGGATCTATGGCTGAATTAGCGAACGTTGCCGCTCCGGCTACCGGCCGCTATGCGCGCACGCAAAATTCCGCTTCAGTTGGAGGAGAATCGATGTCGGAGTGCTTGAACGTCGAGCAAGTGTTCGGATCGCACGTATTCAACGACCGCACCATGAAAGAACGGCTGCCGAAAGAGACTTACGCGGGGCTGCGCAAAACGATTGAGCAAGGCGCTCCCCTGACGCTCGAAGTCGCCAATGTCGTCGCCAATGCCATGATGACTTGGGCGATCGAGCATGGCGCCACGCACTACACGCACTGGTTTCAGCCGCTAACCGGAAAAACGGCCGAGAAGCATGACTCGTTCATTTCCCCAACGACTGACGGCGGGGTCATTATGGAATTCTCAGGCAAGCAGCTCATCAAGGGCGAGCCGGATGCATCCTCGTTCCCAAGCGGCGGCCTGCGCGCCACGTTCGAAGCCCGCGGCTATACCGCGTGGGACTGCACTTCCCCTGCGTTCCTTAAGGAAGACGCCGTCGGCAACGTCACGCTGACCATCCCGACCGCTTTCTGCTCGTACACCGGCGAAGCGCTCGATAAGAAGACGCCGCTCCTGCGATCGATGGAAGCCGTTTCCAAGCAAGCGATCCGCGTGCTGCGCGCGCTGGGCAACAAAACCAGCAAGCGCGTCATCGCGACTGTAGGCCCGGAGCAGGAATACTTCCTAATCGACAAAGCCTACTGGGATGAGCGCATCGACCTGATCACGACCGGCCGCACGCTCTTCGGCGCGCCGGCGCCTAAAGGCCAGGAGCTTGAAGACCAATACTTCGGCGCCATTAAGGATCGCATTTCGGCGTTCATGAAGGATTTGGACACCGAGCTCTGGAAAATGGGCATCACCGCCAAAACCAAGCACAATGAAGTCGCGCCCGCCCAATACGAGATGGCGCCGATCTTCACGACGGTGAACATCGCGACCGACCACAACCAGCTCGTGATGGAGACCATGCAAAAGGTGGCCTTGCGCCATGACCTCGTATGTCTCTTGTACGAGAAGCCGTTTGCCGGCGTGAACGGTTCCGGCAAGCACAACAACTGGTCGCTGGCAACCGACGACGGGCAGAACCTGCTGGAGCCCGGCATCACCCCGCATGAGAACGAGCAATTCCTGCTCTTCTTGGCCGCGGTGATCTCGGCTGTCGATAAGCACGCCGACAAACTGCGCGCCGGCGCGGCTAACCCCGGCAACGATTTGCGCCTGGGCGCAAACGAAGCGCCTCCGGCGATCATCTCGGTCTTCATGGGCGAGGAGCTCACCCAGATCTTGTTTGCCTTAGCTAAGGGGCAAAAAGCTTCGTCCAAGGGCGAGCACCATCTGACTATCGGCGTCGATACGCTGCCACCCCTGCCCATGGACAACACCGATCGCAACAGAACGAGCCCGTTTGCCTTTACCGGCAACAAGTTCGAGTTCCGCATGGTGCCGTCCTCAGCGTCGATCGCTGGCCCAAACCTGATCCTCAACACCATAGCGGCCGAAGCGCTGGATGAAATCGCGACGCGCTTAGAAAAAACCAAGGACATCAACAAGGAAGCCGCGGCCATCGTGCGCGAAGCGGTGAACAAACATGGGCGCGTGATCTTTAACGGCAACAACTACGCGCCTGAGTGGATAACTGAAGCTAAGAAGCGCGGACTACCGAACGTCAGCTCGACTGTGGCAGCCTTGAAGGCTATGGTCTCCGAAGAAGCCGGCGCGCTGTTCGAGAAATACAAAGTGCTCAACCACAAAGAGCTGCACTCCCGCTACGAGGTGTACCTTGAGCAGTACGCCAAGCACATCAACATCGAAGCGCAAGCGGCGATCACGATGGTCAAGCGCCAGTACCTGCCCACGGTTATCCAGTACACGGGAGAGCTGGCGGCGATCATTCGCGAGCTAAAAGCCGCTGCCACTCCGGCACCGGTGCAAAAAGCTCAGTTAGCTGAGGTATCGAAACTGCTTATCTCGGCGACCAAGAAGCTGGCGACGCTAGAGCTCGCGCTTAAGAAGACCCAGGCAATCGCAAGCGTCGAGCAGAAGGCAAAAGCCTACCGTGACAACGTGTTTCCGGCGATGGGAGATGTGCGCTCGGACATCGATACGCTTGAAACGATCCTACCGGCGGATCTCTGGCCGGTTCCGACGTACGCGGAGATGCTCTTTAAGTTCTAAGAAGCACCAACGCTAGGCTCTGTGGTCCATAAAAAATTAGCGGTCCGGTCGAAGTAGGCAGGACCGCTAATTGTTTTAACGCGTTCTTATTGCAGCAGCAACAACTTACTGGACCGGCTCCGGTTTGGAAAGCATATCACCCGGAAGAGTCCCTGCCGTGAGTTCATCGCCATTAGAGACTCCATCGCCATCTGAGTCGTCCTTCTCAATGGACTTAAAGTTTTCTTGCGTAATTTGCGTCAACTTACTGGCCTCGCCTTTTAGAGCTTGCAGAGATTTACCGTATTCGTTTAAATCGGCGGCTTTGCCCACAGCCCCTAGATGGCATACCTTGCAGGAATACGCCTTAGCGTCCTTGCCCGGGTAAGTCTTCTTGTAATCTTGCAAAATTTTTACCGTGGCGAATGCCGTCGCGCTAAAAGAAAGCGCCATGCCGCAACCGACCAATAAAACAACCATAACTCTTGCCGTGCGCATCGTCGATAACCTCCGTTGTATCCGCCGTACCTCTAATAAGTAAGTTCACCCGAATAATGAGAGCGTTCTGCGTTTATACATCTACTTTCAAATCCGGCATGCCATCAGGTAAAGAATAGCCCATGCGCCGCAAAGGGTGCAAGAGGCGCGCGAACGCTTCTTCAGGGCTCTTCCCTTCGCAGAGATTGCCCATGCAGATAGCCGCATAGCCTTGGCGGTTGCTGATTTTAAACACCACGATTCGCCAAGGATCGACCGGTTTAAGCGCTTGATCTTGTTTTGACCGCGTTCGCAAGGCTTGTTCGGTTCCAGCCATACAATCCTCCTCCTTAATGCTCATGCGCCCCTTAAGGCTCATAAGCCAGTTGCGAGGCAAGCCATTTTTCGACTTCCTTGACCGGCATATTTTTTCGGCGCGCGTAATCTTCAACCTGATCTTTGCACACGCGGCCGACGGCGAAATAACGCGCCTTAGGGTGCGCGAAATAGTACCCGGAAACAGACGATGCCGGCTGCATGGCAAAATTATCGGTTAAACGGATAGAGCCGTTCTCGTTGGCCCGCAACAACACATCGAACAACGCGCGCTTCTCGGTGTGCTCCGGGCATGCCGGATAGCCTGGAGCCGGCCGGATGCCGCTATATTTTTCATGCATCAGGTCTTCATTGGTCAATCGCTCATCCGGCACATAGCCCCAAAATTCTTTGCGCACGCGCTCGTGGATGCGCTCGGCCATCGCTTCGGCTAAGCGATCAGCCAAAGCCTTAACCATCAGGCTCGTGTAATCATCTAGCCGCTTTTCAAAGGAAGCGGCCAAAGCTTCTGTCTCGACGCCTGATGTCACCGCAAACGCGCCGACATAATCGGAAAGCCCCGTCTTTTTAGGAGCGATGAAATCCGCTAACGCTAAATTAGGCTCACCGGCCTTGCGCTGCTGGCGCAGAGTATGGATAACCGATAAGACATGCTTGCGCGACTCATCCGTATAAACCTCAATGTCGTCATCAGCGACGGTATTCGCCGGATAGAACGCGATGATCGCCTCAGGCTTAAGCAGCTGCTCTTTAATGATGCGCGCAAGGAGCGCTTGCGCGTCATCGTACAGTTTGCGAGCCTCTTTGCCCGCCGTCGGGCTGTTCAAAATCTCAGGGTAGCGGCCGGGCAGCTCCCAAGCGTGAAAGAAAAAGCGCCAGTCGATGCGGTCAACCAACTCCGAAACCGGATAGCCCTTAAAAGCGCGTATGCCTACGAAACTTGGCCGGACAGGGCTAAACGCACCCCAGTCTAGCTTCAATTTATTCGCGCGCGCCTCGGCAAGCGAAAGCCACTGCGCCGCTTGCATAGCAGCTTGGCGCTGCGTGCGCAACTCGGCGTAATCGGCTTTAATCCGCGCCGCATAAACATCGCGATTAGCCGGGCTTAAAAGCTGCTGCACAACGGCAACCGCGCGCGATGCATCTTGCACATGCACCGTCGGTCCGCGATACTTAGGCTCAATCCGCAGCGCGGTATGCACGCGCGATGTGGTGGCCCCTCCGATCAAGAGCGGCGTGGTGAAACCCTGCCGCTCCAGCTCAGCCGCCACGTTCGCCATTTCATCCAAAGAGGGCGTGATCAAACCGCTCAGCCCAATGATGTCGGCTGATTGCTCGCGCGCAGCTTCTAAAATTTTTTGGCTCGGCACCATGACGCCCAGGTCAATCACGTCATAATTGTTGCACTGCAAGACGACGCCAACAATATTCTTTCCGATATCATGCACGTCGCCCTTGACCGTCGCCATAACGATCTTGCCCTTGGATGAGCGGCCTGTTGCCTGCGCATTGGCCGCTTTTTCTTTCTCCATGAAAGGAGCAAGATACGCGACCGCTTTTTTCATCACGCGCGCGCTTTTGACCACCTGCGGCAAAAACATTTTGCCGGATCCAAAAAGGTCGCCTACCACGTTCATGCCATCCATCAGCGGGCCTTCGATCACGTCAAGCCCCCGCTGGGTAAGCCGGCGCGCTTCTTCGACATCGGCGTCGATGTAGTCGAGAATGCCTTGAACCAGCGCGTGCTTGAGCCGTTCATTAACAGACTGCTCGCGCCAGGATAAATCCTGCGTCTGTTTCTGCGCCTGTCCTGTTACGCTCTGCGCGATTTCCAAGAGCCGCTCGGTGGCATCATCGCGACGGTTAAGGACGATGTCTTCTACGCGCTCACGCAGTTCTTTGGGGATCTCTTCATAAACCGCAAGCTGGCCGGCGTTGACGATCCCCATATCCATGCCGGCTTTGATCGCGTGATACAAGAAAACCGTGTTGATCGCTTCGCGCACGGGCTCGTGGCCGCGGAACGCGAACGAGACGTTGCTGACGCCGCCGCTAATATGCACGTACGGGAGCGTGCGCTTAATCTCGCTGACCGCTTCGATGTAATCAACGGCATAACACTGGTGCTCTTTTATCCCTGTTCCTATAGCGAAAATGTTGGGATCAAAAATGATGTCCTGCGCTTCGAAACCCACCTGCTCGGTGAGAATCTTATAAGCCCGCGCGCAGATAGAAACCTTTCGCTCTCGCGTGTCTGCCTGGCCCTTTTCATCGAACGCCATCACGACGACGGCGGCGCCGTAGCGCAGCACCTTGCGGGCATGCTCGATAAAGGACGCTTCTCCCTCTTTGAGGCTGATGGAGTTCACAACGCCCTTGCCTTGAAGGCACTTAAGGCCCGCCTCGATCACCGAGTACTTGGAAGAATCCACCATCACCGGAACCCGGCTGATGTCGGGCTCGGCGGCAACCAAGCGCAAGAACGTCACCATGGCTTGCTCCGAATCCAGCAAACCCTCATCCATATTCACGTCGATGATCTGAGCGCCGTTGGCTACCTGCTGGCGCGCCACCTCAAGCGCCTCAGCGTACTTGTTTTCCTTAATCAAACGCGCGAACTTAGCCGAGCCGGTTACGTTCGTGCGCTCGCCGACATTCACAAAGAGGCTTTCGGGGCCGATGATAAGCGGCTCCAAGCCGCTTAAGCAGCAAGCTGTCTTGGGTTCAGGCGGCTTGCGCGGCGGTACATCCTTCACCGCTTCGGCGATGGCCTCAATGTGCGCCGGAGTGGTGCCGCAGCAACCGCCGACGATGTTCAGCCAACCCGCTTCGGCGAACTCGCGCAACAATGCCGACATCGATGCGGGCGTTTCGTCATACTCGCCCAGCGCGTTCGGAAGGCCCGCATTGGGATAACAGCTGATCGCAACCGGCGCTACTTGCGCCAGTTCTTGGATATAAGGCCGCATCTGAGCGCCTCCCAACGCGCAATTAAGGCCAACACTTAAGGGGCGCGCATGCGCCACCGAATACCAGAAGGCGCTGGTCGTCTGCCCTGACAGCGTCCGCCCGCTTTGGTCGGCGATAGTGCCCGAAAGCATGATCGGCAGCTCGATGCTATGGCGATCGGCATAATCCATCACCGCAAAAATCGCTGCCTTGCAGTTGAGTGTATCGATCGCTGTTTCAATCAGGATAAAATCAGCCCCGCCGTCGATAAGCCCGCGCACGGATTCGGCGTAAGCGGCGACGAGATCATCAAAGCTCACGCTGCGAAAACCCGGATCATTCACGTCAGGCGACAATGAGGCGGTGCGGGTCGTTGGCCCCAAAGCGCCCGCGACAAAGCATACACGGCCCGGCGTTAAACGCGACCGCTCATCCGCGGCCTCGCGGGCATTTCGGGCGCCGGCGGCATTGAGCTCATACACAAGCGCTTGAAGCTGATAATCCGCCTGAGAAATAACGTTCGAATTGAACGTATTAGTCTCAACGATATCCGCGCCCACGGCCAGATACTGCCGGTGGATGTCGCGGATAATATCCGGACGGGTGATGGATAACAGGTCGTTGTTTCCTTTAAGATCGCAGGGATGCTCTTTGAAGCGCTTTCCCCGGAAGTCGCTCTCATCCAAGCGATGGCCTTGGATCATGGTGCCCATCGCTCCATCAATGATGAGGATGCGCCGGTTCAGCGCTTCTTTAAAAGCTTGCGTTCGATTCTGCGTGGGCATTCTTGTCATTCGTGAAAAACGATTGCCTGCGCTTGGCGCGTGTCCGGATCGGCGATAACCAAAAGAGAATTGCCGGGCTTAAGTTTATGCATCGCCTTTACTTTTCTTTCGCGCAGCGACTTTCCCCCTGATTTGGCTTGGTAGATGCGCGTCGCCGTTTTTCCCGATTGTCTTAGGTGAAAATCCTGCGCATGATCCGAAACTTGAATGCTTAACATATCAGTCGAAACAGAGACCAGCGGCCCGGCAAAAATCTGTCCGTCCGGATAGCGTTTCTTCAAAGCTTCAACCACTCGCGGCTGAATAATGGCTGCGGCATCCGCGCTAGAGGCAGCCTTAAGAATAGGCTCTATTAAAGGAAGCGCGGCCTCTTTTTCGCAGCCACCCGGCTCGCAAGATGCGCTCGCTTTTGCAAGTATCCGGCGCAACGTGCCGGCGACCGCCGTCCCCAAAACCGGTGTACCGGAGTCGCGCGCATTCACGGTCCACATTTGCGCAGAAACAGCCGAGGCGCTCAAAGCGACCACATGAATCGCGTTCTGCGCTCGGTCAGCCGCTATGATCAAGCCTGAGGAAGCATCGTAAGCGAAAACCGGAAGCCGCTCTAAAAACCGCGCGACAGAAATGCGCGTAGCTTGAGGCGCGAGCGTTGTCGAGGTGAGTATGTAGTGCGGCGCCTCCTGCGGCAGAGCCTCAATGACCGCTGCCGAGCCATCCGAAAGCAATAGGCGTCCCGAGAAGCTGCCTTCTTTTTCGCTCACAACCTCAAACCCGGTCGCTTGAGAAATCAAGCTGCCGTCATCGGCGGTAAAGTGGGCGAATTGCACCGTCAGCGCGATCGCATCGACCCCGAAAGCGCTCAACAAGAAGACGCAAACACCCGGCATCGCTCTCAATAAAATGTAACGCTGCCGACAGGGGCTCGCCATCACAGCATTCACCGTATTAGTATTCACCTTTTCCTTCGCCATAACGTCTAGCCAGCAAAGCCTTAAGATAGGCGCCCTCGCGAAAACTGATCGGATGATCCAGCGGGTGCGCCGTGCGCGAGAGTTCTTTCAACGGGCTGCCCGCTTGTCGGGCGGCCTGATGAACGGTCTTGTAAAACTGCTCCTCCTGCACATGGCTTGAACAGGAGGCGATCATTAACGTTCCGCCAGGCTCCAGCACCGCCAAGGCAAGCCGCGTTAGCGAGGCATACGCTTCCAGCGCCGCCGTAACTTCAGCCATCGATTTAGCAAAAGAAGGCGGATCGACAATAACCACGCCAAATTGCCTGCGAACTCTGGCCAGCTGCTCCATGACAACAAAAGCGTCCCCGTAAATGGTTTCATGGCGAGCCTTGGCAACGGATGGCAGATCGCGATTAAGCGCAAAGTTGCGGCGCGCGGCCTCAAGCGCCGGACGGCTGGTGTCCACGCTGGTCACCGACTCCGCTCCTCCGCGGGCGGCATACACGGAAAAACCGCCCGTATACGCGAAAACATCCAGCGCCGTCCGACGACGGCTGAAGTTTGCCATCGTCAATCGGTTGTCCCGCTGATCAAGAAAAAAACCCGTCTTATGCCCGCGGACGGGATCTGATTCAAACTTCAAGCCGTTCTCTTGGAAAACAATGGCCCCTTGAGGAGCCTCGCCAAGCAGAGCCGCCCCATCCGAAAGTCCATGCAGCGCTTTCGGCCGCAGCGCAAGCGCCCGAGACAGGCGAAGGATGATCCGCGATGCGGGCACAGTCGCCAAGACCGCATCCAAAACAGCCCGCAGATGAGGCACCCACGCCGATGTATACAACTTAAGGACCAGGGTGTCCGCGTAGCGATCCAGGATAAGGCCGGGCAGGCCGTCATTCTCGCCATTTACCAGTCGATAGCCCGTTGTCACATCGTGCAGCTTTGCCAGCGGCTCACGGATACTCACAGCAGCCGCTAAGCGCTGCTTAAACCAGGTCGCGTCGATCGGCGCGGGCTTTAGGCGCTGCAAAATGCGAACACGGATAGGCGATGTCGGATCGTACAAACCCAACGCCAGGAAGCGCTCGCGTTTATCGTAGATGACCGCCAGGTCTCCCACCTGTCCCTCATGACTCTGTTTACGGATGACCTTATCGAAGAGCCAGGGATGCCCGAATCGCAGCGTTCGCTCGGCATCTGCAGTAACGCGCAACGCAACCGGACGCTGGCCAAAAGACGGCAATCGCTGCAAAACTGCCGATAATACCCGCGCACGCTTTACAGGCGCGGGCGCAGAACGGCTGCGGCGGCTGGGACGGCTGCTCATAGAGCTCCTGGTTTATAGATCTCGAACGAGCCTGTTTTCGGGGGATTTTTCCATGACCCGCTCAAGCGCGTCCAACCGGTTGCGCACCGAGCGCAGCTCCGAGGAGCTTACCATAGCGTCATGGTCTTGGCCGTATACGTCGAGCGCCTTCAGCACATCCGCAATCGTCAAACGATCAATCGGCCGTGCGGGCTGATAGTATTCGACAGCCGAGCCATTTTGTTTGACTACAGTAAGGATACCGGCTTGCACTAGATCAAATAACAGCTCTCGAACCAATCGGATAGGCGCGTCCAAATCGCGGGCAAGCACGCGAGCTTCTACCGGCCCTTCACCTTTGTCGAAGCGCTTCACGCACAGCTCCGCCAGCTTCAAACAAACGTACCGTTTAAACCGGCGACTTGCGCGCGTGCAATCCCGCTCGAATTCGTACGTTTCTTCATTATCGACGGCGAACGAAACCTCGGCTCCAAAAAGCACGACCAGCCAGCTCGTTTGCAGCCAGGTGAGAAACAACGGAAGCGACGCGAAGGCTCCGTAAACCGCGTTAAAATTCGAAACGCCTATTTGAAACCGCACATACAGCCATTGCATAATCTGATAAATCGTCCCGGCCACGATAGCGGCGGTAAACGCGGCGCGAAGACTCACTTTCGTATTCGGCATTATAATATAAAGAAAGACGAACAACACCCACAGCACCAAGTACGGCAGAAGGGCCAGCAAAATCGCGACCACACCACTGATCGCTCCCCAAAACGCAAATCGCTCGACGACCTTATTGAGCTGGCTGGCCATAAACACGGTGATGCCGCTTGCTACCATCAGCAGCACGGGAGCGATCAGCATAATCGATAAATAATCACTAAGCTTGCGCGATAGGCTACGGCCGGTCTTAACTCCCCAAATATCGTTGAACGAGCTCTCAATATTACCCAACACCTTCACCACCGACCAAAAAAGCAAGACCACGCCCACTCCGGCGACCACCCCTCCTTGGGTGTTGGCAAGAAAGGCGTTCGCGAACTGGATAAACCACTGCGCCACTTGCTCCTGGCCCCTGAGCCGCTCGGTGACGAGCATCTCGAGATTCTGCGCAAGGCCGAATCCTTTAGCGATGCCGAAGGCCATGGCCAGCACAGGCACGATCGACAGAAGCGTGTAAAACGTAAGCGCTGAGGCGCGCAGCTGGCAGCCGTGCTCATCGAAACCGCGCACAGCCAACAGAATCACGCGCAGCGATTTGAACAGCCACAGCTTCTTGCGCGGCAACGTGCGGCTGCGCACGCGCCAAATATCTTCTTTTAGAAAATCAAAAATCGGATGCGTCATAGGCTTACTCTAATCCCTTCTAACGAGCGCCGCAACCAGGCGGTTATTCCTCGAGCATCGTGTGCAGCACATTATCGAGAAAGATGACGTTTTTGGTCAAATCGCCATGCCCCTCGCAGAAAAACATTCCGTGGGCATCCGGAAGCCGATAGCTGTTCTGCACGCCATCGATCGGATAGTACCCCAGCAAGCTCTCTTTCGTCACGCTGCCGTCACCCAATCCGAAAAGCACCGCCCGCATGCGGGGGTTAGGCGCCTTAAAAAACGTTTGCCAAGCGCCGCGGCGCAGGCTCAGCTGCGCGCGAAACGGGGTGGGTTGGCAATCAGCCCCCATCACCACATATTGCACGCGAGAGGCTTCTTCACGCGGATCGCCCTTGCGAAGCGCTTCCTGAAAGCGCCTGGCCCGGTGCAACGCCTTTTCCAAAAAAGCGCGTTCAAGCGCAACCTGCTCATCATAGGCTTTCACGCCCGCCGCTTTTCCCATCCGAGCGGTCAAAACGCGCTGTAATTTTTTCCGGCGCTTCGGATCAAAAACAGACCAGCCGTACTTTTCCCAATCCGCCGGATTATAAAGGCTGGCCTGGACGAAATGGCCCTGGGAATCAACGAACGCCGAAAAACCGTCATGCGGCATCACTGATAAACGGAGGGCATAGAAAAAACAGTCTCCGCCGACAGCCAGCCGATGGTTGGAATTTTTATGCCCTCGTGCAAGCGCTCGAATGCCTCCAGCGCGCCGGTGTTCGGCGTTCCGAGCATCACGATCTTTTCAATGTACCGGGCTCCGGCATATGTCGGCTCGGGGAGAACCTCTTGATCCAAGACGTCCTGGGCGCCGTACTTTAAATAATAGCGCGCGACCAAGCCGCCGGCGCTGTGGCATAAAAGACGAATGCGCTTTGGCTCCGGATGCTGCGCCTGTATGCGCTCTATAGCCGCTCCCAATTCGATGGCCGCTTGCACCAAATCCATCCGCCAATCATATTTGAACGCAAATGTGTTGGCATCTACGCCGGGGTCTTGAATATCGCCCGGCGTGTACCCGCCCGCATCCACAGCCACGCGCGCAGCGGTCGCGTAAACTTCAGTCTCTGCCAAGCCGCCGAACCAGCGAAAAGTGCTCAGCAGCTCCGCCGGCACGACTGAATTTTGATGCGTCGCGGCCGAAACCGTGCTCAGCGGAAGTGAGAGCATGCCCGCCAGCACGCGCGAAGCCGCGCCACCCCACACATAGCGCCCGGTTGCCGTATCCTTCAAAGCTGTGCCCATAATTCCAGGAATAAAAATACCGATATGATCTTTGGGTGTTTTACGCTCCATCGAATAAATGCGGCTGAGCGTCTGCTCGCTCACCGTCGGTGTGGACGCGCATCCGGCCGCCAGCATAGCAGCGCTGATAGCCGCAGCGGCGACTACCCGCATCGCATTACTTGCCAAAAAACTCCCTTGCGCGCGCATGCGAGACTAAACCCCTGAAACCATTTCCGGCAAAATGCCCTTCTTCACGTAGATGGGATGAATGAAAGGGCGCAGCCGCGGCAACGCGCGTGCAAACCACACAGATCCTGCCATACAGAGCCCCGCTCCAATCAATAAAGCAGCCGGCACCCCTATCCGGGCCGCCATAGCGCCTGCCAAGAGGTTGCCAAAGGGGGCTGTTCCTAAAACTGCGAGCGCATACAGGCTCATCACGCGACCTCGCTTGTCATCGTCAACCAGCGTTTGAACCATCGTGTTGCTTCCGGCCATTTGCACCAGCATGCCGAAACCCGTCACAAGCAGCAGCAGCCATGCCAAAACAGTTGAACGAGCCAGGGCAAAAGACGCCAGTCCCAAGCTGAAGATCATGCCCGCTCTGACGACGACATGCCCAAGGCCTAGCACGCTCCGGCGCGACGCCAGATACAACGCGCCGGATACCGCCCCTAACCCCGTAGCTCCCATGAGAAACCCGTAAGTCCTGGCATCGCCTTGCAGCACCTCCCGAGCAAATACAGGCATCAACACCGTATAAGGCAGCCCCATGAGGCTGGTCAGCGCAACCAAAAGCAAAAACGTGCGAATAGGCTTGGAGTTTACCGCGTACTTTAGGCCGTCCAAAAGCTGGCCTAAGAGGGCTTTGGTCTCAACGCGCCGGCGGCGCACCGGAAAACGCATCGCCAGCAGCGCGACGATAACAGCCAAAAAAGTGGCCGCATCCAAAATAAAGCACCACCCTTCACCCGCCGACGCGATCACTATCCCGGCCATCGATGCTCCTAAAAGACGCGCGCCATTAAAAATGCTGGAATTAAGCGCGATGGCGTTGCCCAAATCTTCCTGCCGGTCGACCATTTCAATGACGAAAGCCTGGCGAGCCGGAACATCAAACGCATTCACAAGCCCTTGAAAAAAACAGAGCGCCAGAATATGCCAAATGTGAATCCCGCCCGAAAGCGCCAAAACGCCAAGCGTGAGCGATTGCAGCATGGAGAGAATTTGCGCGGCCAGAAGAATGCGCCGCTTGTTCCAACGATCAGCCAGCACGCCGGCTACAGGGGTGATGAGGCATAGGGGTATCTGTTCCGCGAAAGCGATGATTCCCAGCCATCCCGCGGAACCGGTTAAACGGTACACCAGCCAGCCGGTTGCCACGCGCGTCATCCACGAGCCAATGAGCGACAAACCTTGCCCCGCGAAGAAAAGCCGGTAATTCCGCGACCGGAGCGCGCGGAGCGTGTGCCCTAATCCTCGCGCAGCGTGCGATGCCGACATGTTATTTTGTTATGCCCCATGTGGTGCAGCGAAAGATAGCATAACGGCGCCCGAACATTCGGACGCCGTGATTTTATTCTCGATCCCGCTCTTTTATAGCGCTCGCCCGAAAATCCAACTAAAAGAAAACTTTGGCCGGCGATCCAGCCGCGCCTGTATGCGCTCAGCCAGTCGTTCGTAATAAGCCGGCAGGCTGCATAAGTAGTCCTGCGCCTTTGCCGCTTCGGCGCTCAATCCTGTTCGCTCGGGAATCGCCCAAAACTCCAAGAGATGAGACAGGATGCCGGCGTAGTCTTTTGCCGTATAAACGCCGATCTGCTGCGCGACGGCGGCAAAGCGATCATACAGCTTGGTGGATTCCCCGTCATCCATACGCTCGCCCGGCATCGCGATTGAAAGGCGCATCATTTCGGCGAAAGTAGTTAGGGCGCCTTCCGGGTCCAATTTTAAGAGCTGCCCGACAAACCGTTTGTACGCTTCCTCGTGGCGCGCTTCATCTCCGGCTACAAAACTGCATACTTTAGCCAGCATCTCATCTCCATACTGCTGCGCCAGCTTAGCCACATTGTGGTGAGAAATTTTAGTCGCGCGCTCCTGGAAAGAAGTGTAAATCAGCCCGCGATACGGATTATTGCCTGTGTGCGGGTCAAAACCGTTTCTAATCAAATTCTGGATCGTTACTTCTACCGCGCGCATGTTGACTTTGCCCGATACATAGAGATAGCGCGACAATAAATCGCCGTGACGATTCTCTTCGGCTGTCCAGCCCCGCGTCCACCGCGCCCAAGGGCTGTCCCCAGCTCCGGTAGGATCGGATACGCCTTCTAGGCGGTTCAGCAGCGTCTGGTAAGTGGGTAAAGCTTCTTCGGTAATCATGTCGCCGACGAGCACAACCAGGACCGGGTCCGGCACGCCCGCTGCTTGCTCGCGCACTTGTCGGATGGCATCCGGCCAATCCTGTTTAGATAAATCTGGAAGGATATCGCTCGGCTGCCAGCTAGCCTCAACGGGCTTTAGCAGCGGCAACTGCTGCTCGACGAAAACTTCGAGATCGCGGATGACTTGCGCCTGATGTGCTTGCTGGGAAATCGACATAATATACGCGCCTTGCATTGAGGATCGGCAACGGAATAGCTTGCAGCCTAATAAGACTCACTATTTTATCACAGGGCGACATCGATAAGTTGCACAAACTCGCCATTTGGAGCGGATGCGGCCGCTCAAACCACACCTTTCGCGGGGGGCGCACTTCCGTTAGAATACCGTGCATGACAAATCCCTACCGGTTGGATCGGACATTTGAGCCCATCGTTTACGACATCGAGATCGAACCCGACCTGTCGCAATTTACTTTCACCGGCCGCGAGCGCATCACGCTCAACGCGAAGACCGCGTTCTCATCTGTTGTTTTGCACGCGCTTGAACTGACTATTACCGGAGCGCGATTGTATCGCGGGCTTTTGGATTCGCATCCGGTAGAAAGCGTGGGCATCCGCTACGACGCAACATTCGAGACCGCGTCGCTTGATTTCGGCGCCACCTTGGCTGCGGGCGATAATCTCGTGCTTGAGCTGGTCTTTTCAGGATCGATCAACGACAAAATGCACGGGCTGTACCGCACATCGTACGAAATCGGCAATGAGAAACACTGGGGCGCGGCCACGCAGTTCGAGGCGACCGACGCCCGCCGCCTGTTTCCGTGCTGGGATGAGCCCGATCACAAAGCTTCTTTTGCGCTCACCGTGCGCGTGCCGAAGCACCTGACGGCGCTCTCCAACATGCCCGTCGCTGCCGAGCGCAGCATCCCCGGCACAGACCTTAAATCGATCGCCTATGAACCCACGCCCCGCATGTCCACTTATTTGCTCGCCTTCGTGGTGGCTGAGCTTGAGTGCGTTCAAGCTAAGGACAGGCGCGGTATTCCTGTCCGCATCTGGACCACCCCAGGGAAAAAAGAGCAAGGCCGCTTTGCGCTGAAAGTAGGCCGGCATGCTTTGGATTATTTCGGGCGGTGGTTCGGCATTCCCTACGCGCTGCCCAAACTCGACATGGTGGCCCTGCCCGACTTCGCTTCGGGCGCTATGGAAAATTGGGGGCTGGTCACCTACCGAGAGACGGCGCTGCTGGTCGATCCCAAAAACTCATCGGTGCATGCCCGGCAGCGCGTGGCTGACGTCATCGCGCATGAGCTCGCCCACCAATGGTTCGGAAATCTGGTAACGATGGAATGGTGGACCGATCTTTGGCTCAACGAGGGCTTTGCTTCCTATATGGGCCCAAAAGAGGTGCAGGATCAGTTTCCCGAATGGCAGGTTTGGAGCCAATTCGTGGCGACCGAGTACCTGGCTGCCCTGCGCGACGATAGCTTAAAAAACAGCCATCCGATCGAGATTCCGGTACAGAACCCGCATGAGATTCGCGAGATCTTTGACCATATCACCTACAGTAAGGGCTCCTCGGTCAATCGCATGCTTGAGCACTACCTAAGCGAGCCTGTTTTTCGAAAAGGCTTAGGCGTGTATCTGAATCGCTATGCCTGGAAAAATGCGCGCACAGAAGACCTCTGGCAGGTGCTTGAAGAAATCTCCGGCAAGCCGGTAAAAGCCATCATGGCCAGCTTCACCAAACAAGAAGGCTACCCGGTGCTTATCGCCAAGGAATCGCGCGATGGCCGCAAGATCGCGCTCACCCAGCAGCGTTTTTATTTTGACGGCCGCAAGGACCGCACGCGCAGGCGCTGGAGCGTGCCCATTATCGCGATCGCCAAAGGATCTAAAAAACCCGTCTATGCGACTCTGGTAAACCAGCGCGCAACGCTCGCCATCAGCTCCCGAAACGGCTGGATCAAACTCAACGCCGGACAAAGCGGTTTTTACCGCACCGCCTACTCAAGCGCGCTGCTGGCCAAACTCTCAAGCGCTGTTGCGGCTAAAGAATTGTCCGCTATCGACTGTCTTGGCCTATTGGATGATACGTTCGCGCTTGCGCGCGCCGGATTTTTGCGAACGTCCGCCGCATTAGATTTGGTCGCCGCATGTGGCGGTTATACGGACTACAACGTGTGGCTTACGGCCGCAGGCATCCTGCAATCGGTCGAGCATGCGCTTGATGATGCCGCTAGTCGAAAAGGCTTTGAGGATTTCGCGCGTGGTCTTTTTAAGCCGCTCGCTGAGCGTGCCGGATGGGAGCCGAAGCGCTCCGACGGGCACCTGGACGCCATGCTGCGCTCGCTCCTCTTTAGCCGCCTTGGCCAATACTCCGATCCTGATGTCGTCTCCCAGGCCCAGGAGCGTTTCCAGCGCTTTATTCGAAAAGGCGAGCTGGCGCCGGATCTGCGGGGAGCGATTTTTGCGATCGTGGCGCGGCACGGCGACAAAAAAGAATCCGACCAGTTGCTGAAAGTTTATCGAGCCGCCGGACTGCAGGAAGAACGCGTGCGCGTGCTGCGCGCGTTGACATTTTTCCGCTCAAAGAAACTAGTCGAAGAGGTTCTTGCCTTTGCTTTATCCGACAAAGTTCGCCGCCAAGACGCTTTTATGGTCTTAGCCGGCTTTGGCCATAATCCTGTCGGTCGAGCGGTGGCCTGGCACACGGTGAAAAAACATTGGGATGAACTGCAGGAGCGTTACGCAAGCGGCGGGCTGGGATTGATGGCTCGCATCATTGAAGGCGCGACCAGCGGCTTCACCACGCAAGCGGAACTTAAAGACGCCGAAAGCTTCTTCGCCGCGCATCCGGTTCCGGGAACCGAGCGCGCCATGCGCCAAGCCCTAGAAGCCCTGAAAGCCACTATCGGCTGGGCAAAACGCGACCGCGCGGATATCAAGCGCTGGATTATCTCAAAAACGCGTTAATTCTCAAATACCGACTTTACCCCAAACGCCGCCAAAGACAGAAACTGCCCCGTGCTTATCGCTCCATCTGCCAGCGCAAAGCCGGCGTTTGGTTGAACCTGCAGGAGGCAGTCCTGTAGAACTTACTTCTTGGTGACGTTCGTCGCCTGGGGACCTTTCGGGCCCTGGGACACCTCGAACTCAACCGACTCACCGTCCCGAAGCGACTTAAACCCCTCGCCACGGATCGCAGTGTGGTGAACGAATAGATCTTTCGACCCGTCCACTGGGGTAATAAACCCATAGCCCTTTTGATCGTTGAACCACTTCACGGTACCTTCCGCCATCTGTATCACCTCCTTTCATAAGTTAAATTCATCCTTGAACAACGTAAACAATTCTGCCTTGATTCAAATCATATGGCGAGAGCATCAGCGAAACGATACTGCCCTCCATGATTCGCGCCGTCTGCCAGCGAATCTTGCCGGCTAGATATGCCAATACCAGGTGTCCGCCTGTCAATTCAACCCGATAACGCGCATTCGGAAGGCGTTCGGTCACTTTGCCCTCCACACGGATGCTGTCTTCCTTGGACACGGGACACCTCCTGTTGCCTGTCAAAGAAAAAGCCGCGGAGCATTCGCAGCTCCACGGCTATTCCCGCGTCGAGAAAGTTCCAGAAGTGAGGCTGAAAACACACGGTCAGTCTATCGATCACCCTACCACCTGTCAATTTGAATCCCCGATCAGGCGGCAACGATAGAAAATCAATCTGACATATTTTTAGGGTGCCAGCTCCAGCGAACTCGCGAGGATAAATTAGCGGCTGTGTTGCAGTGAAACTGCACGAACGCCCACGAGTCCGGCCCGACCAGACCAAATAAATAGTGCGTCAGGTCGCCTCGGACTTCGCTTAGAATCTGCCGCGAACGTTCGTCATTGGCCCGCGCTTTCAGAAGAAACTGCACCGTAAAACGTTTCTGCGCATCCCGCGCGACCAAGGCAACGGGCTTCTGCCGCTCGCCATAGCGGATCTGGATATGGTCATCGGAACGATTGACCGCTCCTTCATCCCAAATCAGCTTTAAGTCACGTGGGGGGCTTACGCGCATTAGCGTGTCTTGCGCTTGGAAAAGCACTCCTTGCAGTAAACAGGGCGGTCGCCACTAGGCTTGAACGGAACATCGCACTCGCGTTTGCATTCCGAACAGGTAGCCTTGTGCATTTCGCGGGGCCGTCCGAAACCACCATCCCCAAACCCACCACCACCTGTGCCCCGATCTCTAAAACCCATCCGATCCCCCTTCGTTTTGGCGCGCAAATGCGCACCGGTCTGCCCAGGCCCAGCCCGCCACTCGGCTAAGGCGAAAACCTGAACGGTCTTTCTTTGTCATGATTGATAAATAATGCGGCGTCTCTCTTGTAAAGCGGCTCTACCTGCGGATCGTCTGATATCACTCGTTTATCTCTGATGTGGGTTCTGAGGTATAATACTGCGGTATTATAGCACCTATTTCCGCCATGCGTAAACATTTATTCCTAAAATAATTTCAATCAATACGCCTCATAGCTGCTGAAGGACATAACCCTTATCCTGTAAAAGGTTTATGATGCTTTTTTCTCCCGCCAGATGGGCGGCGCCTACAACCACAAAGGTGTTGCGCCCCATTTGCGCATACCGCGTGATTTTCTCAACCATTGCGCGATTCCGGTCATTCAAAAGTTTATCTTCGATCCGGCCAAGTTCGGGATAATCGCGAGTGTCTTGCTCATCCAATTTCATGAGCCCTTCCACGTCACCCTTACGCCATAGCTCGACAATCTTTGTGAATTCTGTGCTCAGTTGATCGAGCTGCTCTACCGTTAAACGCAAAAGCAGGCTTTGCTGCTCCTCCGTGAGGGATGCCAAGAGGCGCACCTGCGCTTCCATCGACTCAAGCTCTTCGACAGGCTTACCCAACCTCTTCGCCTGCTCATAAAAGTGCCAGTCGATGCCGTATTGCATCTGGAAGCCCATTTGCTGCAGCACCGTCACCTGCAACAGTATTGCGGCAAACCACGGTTTAAAGGGTTGCAGCAGGCTCACATCCATGCTGATTCGCGCCAAACCCCGGCTCAGCAGCTGGAAATCTTCCGGCTGCATATGCCCTTGGAGCGTGGAACCATCCGTGTAAATGCCATCAGCGCCGACCAATGCCTGAACTTTCGCCGGATCCATGTCGGGTATGGCCTCTAAAACCAGCACGTCCGACTCGGCAAAAGACAGCTCGATAACGCTCGGTAGCGGGTAAACCGATTCATCGAGCAGATGGATGGATCCTAAGAGGTATACGCGGCCCCTGCCTGAATCGAGGCGCCAAAGAAAATGGCGCTCGGATGCTGTTTGCGCAGAGCTGGACGCGGCAGCAGTAACCTCAGGCGCCGCAAACGTTTGCTCCGCTGTCAAAACACTCGGTTGCCCTGCCAGCAAGGCAACCAGGACGCCCGCTAAAAACCCCTTGAGCCTCTGCATTATCCGCAACTACCGCAACCGGCGCTTTAGCGTCCGAAAGATTTGTCGAGGTCTTTACCGATGGCGTTGAGCTCTTTTTCGGCTTTCTTCGTTTGTTTTCTCAGATCCTTGCCGGCTCTTTTGGCTTCTCTGGCCGTGCGACGCTTGTAGAGAAGCGTGCTTTTCTCATCATCTTTTTTTCCAAGCGTCGCGAACCAGTCACTGGTTTTATCGATCACATTGTCTTGCTCGGCGTAAACATACGCCGGCTGAGCCAAGGCAAGTATCGCCGCCAGCACCCATACTGCAATCGATTTTCGGCCCATCCTCTGCCCCCGTTCGTGATAATTTACTCTTCAAATAAAGATCGATACTGCCCGTAGCCCGCTTTTTCCAAATCTTCAAGCGGAACAAAACGCAGCGATGCCGAGTTGATGCAATAGCGCAACCCTGTCGGCTTAGGGCCATCGTCAAAAACATGCCCCAAATGGGAATCGCTCGATTTAGAGCGCACCTCGGTGCGTGTCATTCCGTGGTTTGCGTCTTGTTTTTCCACGATGATTTCCGGATCGATGGGACGCATAAAACTCGGCCATCCGGTTCCGGAATCAAATTTATCCATCGACGTAAAAAGCGGCTCGCCGCTGATAGGGTCAACGTAAAGCCCCGGCTTCTTGTTGTTCCAAAGCGCGTTCATGAACGGCGCCTCGGTGCTGTTCTCTTTCATGATGCGGTACTGCTCAGGCGTCAGTTGCTTGCGCAACTCGGCGTCGCTCATCGGCAGTGCGCATTGGTAAGATTTCTTAGGCGATTGCCCTGATTTGTCCGTCATCGTCTGTGTCTCCGTCTTAGGCTCCGCTAAGAGAGGGCCAGCCATCTGCAAGCTAATCGAAAGACTTATTATCCATAAACCTGGCTTTACGCGCATGCACATCACCCTATTTTTTAAGCAAATAACGCGGCGTAATGCCTGTACCAGTCGCTTTGAAAGCGTTCATCCGGATCGTAACGCCGTTTGAGCCGAAGAAACTCGGCAAACTGCGGGTAACACGCTTGGACCTGCGCGCGAGTCGCAAAACGATGATACGTCAGATAATAACTACCCTTGTGGTTGATGGCAATATCAATCAACCGAACGGTGCCGTAGATGATCGGAACGCCATTTTGCCGAAACTCGCGCCTCGCATCGTCGAAAAATCCGCCAAGCGTATGGCGCGGCACATAAATTTCGGTGCCCTTCTCTACAGGGCTGATTTGACTGTCTAGCCCTGCATGATAATTCTCAAGATAGGTGCTGAGCTGATGGGTGTCCGAAACTAGTACAGCTGTCCGGAAGTCGCTAAGTAATGCGCCGCATAGCGCGCAAAAGCTGCGGTTGCAGCAGCCCTGGCCCCAACGCGCAAGAAGGCTCTGCGTGTCCATTTACGCTCATCCGTACTTTTTGCGGCAGGCTGGGTCATTGACCGGAGGATGCGCGCGATCGCAAATCGAGGGCGCGGCGCAGCAGGGCTTGAGCGCTTTCGGAATCGCCAATAGCTTGTAACATTTTCGCGTGTTCCTCGAGAATGCTGGAAAACTCCGGATGATCAGCGCCGAGCGCCCGCTCATAAGCGGCTATCGAGTGCTCGATAGCTAGACGCGCTTCTACAAGCATGCGCAATTGCACATAGGCTTGGGCTTGATTTTTAAGCGACTCCGCGACCGCCAACGGCCCTGAATATTTCATCGCTTCTTCCAAAAGCTCAGGCTGAACAGCTCCGAGGCTATCTGGGGATGCTGCGCCAAAAAGCGGCAATTCGCGCACGCTCATTCCATAGGATTGAGCGAGCGTCACCGCGCCGCGCATGTAGAAACGCTCGGAAGCCGCCGTATCCCCGTGCGCGTCGTAGAAACGCGCCAACAGAAGCGCTGTGACCCCAACCAAGCGGTCTCTCCTTGCGCCGGAAAGCTCCTGGGACGACAATGCTAATCGATAAAACTGCTCGGCTTTGCCGGCATCCCCCTGTGTTTCGTAAAAATCAGCCAGCACGATGCTGGCATCGGATACGCTTGTGTCTTGCTCTCCGAATACCTGGCGGCGGACATCGAATGCGCTCTTATAAAGCTGCTCCGCCTCTTTAGGCTTGCCCAGCGACGTATAAAAATTGCCGATCTGAATCATGCCCTCGGTTAGCCGCGGATCGCGACGGGGCATGGCTTTTTGCTGGACGTCTAGAGCCTTGCTATAAAGCGATTCCGTCTCAGGGATCTTCCCTTGAAGCGCGTGTAAATCTCCCAATCGCATCAACATATCGCCCGATTCAGCACTGATCGATGCGCCTGATTTTTCACGACCGCTGAGCAGGTTTTCATATAAACGCTGAGCCTTGATATAGTGCTTTTGGCTTGCATAGGCTTCAGCCAACAGTTTGGTGCTTTCTTGAGATACCAGATCCGGTTGTTTGTAGATACGCCCTGAGAGCCAAATCGCTCCCTCGCCCAACATCGCGGCTTGAAGATGGCGCCCCTGCCGTGAGGCTGTCTCGAACTCGGAAATCACGCGAGCAAGGAACGCATCGCCCGCAGCGGCATGCGCCACGGCAGCAAAAGACATCAGAAGAACAGCGGCGTTTCTCAAGCCCGATCCTGAGCCTGGGAATCGCTTGCTATATCGGCGCAAAGCTGGTTTTTTGGAAGGAAATTGCTGTTGTGTCATCGCCCCACCTAATAGTACCCCTTACTACTAGTATGCACCAATTAGGCGTCGACGTGAAAGAGTGAAGTGCTATTAAGCATCGGCCCACTGCGGCTGTCGGCCGATTTAAACCCCTCAAGGCGCGAGGGTGCTGGCAAGCTTATATTTGGCTAGAATTGTTCTTTTAGAGCCATCGCGTTCGAGGACCAAGAACAATCCCATCTCTCGGCCTAAAGAAGGGTGATCCCAAGGCACTTCTGAGCCGATTCGCAACGGTTCTTTCTTATCGAACGGTCGCCACCAAGCTCCAGGCTCCAAGTTGGCCATTAACGGATCCAGTTGGCTTTCCGTGCGGCTGGAAACCGGCGTGAGCCGTTCCTCCAAACGTGTCCCCGGAGGAAGAACCGAGCGCGGCATGCGTCCAACTGAAGCGGCTGAATCTGGAATCAGCGGATGCGAGCGCTGATCCACATCAATATAAGAACTCTCTTCCCAGACAACGCTCAGCGGCTCGCTGCCACGGTTCTCGACACGAACCAGCAAAGCATCTTTCATTTCAATGCCAACGCCAACGTCCCAGCTGGGTGTTGGCGGCGTAATAATGACCGGCAAAGCTTGCGTCGTTAGGATCTGCCGTGCGGAGCCGCACCCAACGAGACTGGCGAGCATAAAAACTGCTCCTGCCGCTTGCGCCCAAAGCATTGATCCCATCAACGCGTTAGATTTTGATCTGGCCATCGACTTGAACCTCCCTCTCATAAAGGCGCTCCTGTTGCACTGGCGCCTCCGGAGCGATCTCAATCGGCGGAATCTCTTCAGGCATAAATGGAAGCGCTGTGTCATCCGGATATCCTATAGTAGGCTCGCCCGTGGGCTCCGTGGGGATCTCTGGGGCCTGCTTTTGAATAAACGCGGGCTCCTGCTTAACCGTGGTTTGATCTATCTGTACGGGAACGAAAGCCTCCTGAGCTTGTTCAGGGATAGCGGCGGCAGGGACTATGGCTGTCAAAGCTGAAGAAGTGGCCTGGATTGGAGGCGGCACAGCCTGAATCGTTGCCTGCTGCGATAGCGGGGCTTCATCAGAAAAGTCGCTGTCGGTTATTGGGACAGCGGGCGATTCGCCCCCGGTTGGTATCGGCGCGCTTATCAACTGCGCGAGTCCAGACAAGCTTTCTTGCTGCAATAAGACGGGGCCCCAATAAACTCCAAGAAAAAATACCCCTATTAATACCAACAAACGCGCCAGCCCGCCCCTTGCTGATGATCGCTGCCTGTCTTTTTCCATGCGCTTCAACTCTTCAAGCCGCTGCCCCATCTGCTTGAGCTGCTTGTTGAGGTCATGGATATCTTCATCTGTCCGCTGCAGCAGAGCGATATGCGTCCTAGCTTCATGATCCATTTGGCTTGGATCCGGCACAACAGCTGCATCGCGCCGCATGCGATCCAACACCGTTTCCTGGCTAAGTGTTCTGCTCATTTTTATGATAATAATTTAAAGGATGCCGCATGAACGCAACATTACGTTTTGATGACAATGTCTTCATGGAAGAATACCACGATCAGGTATACTTATGCTGGCAGGAGAAAGGCGTTTGCAACACTCCTGCTGATGTGAGGAACGGATGGTGTACTTACCGGCTTGAACGGGCGGGTGTCGGATCGAGTGACTGCCCCGCCCGTTCATGCTTTCTGTTTACTCTATACGGCTTGGCCGGCCGCCCAGCCAGAGGCCCATGCCCATTGAAAGTTATATCCGCCAAGCCAGCCGGTGACGTCTACGACTTCACCTATAAAGTATAGACCTGGGATCTTCTTCGATTCGAGTGTCTTTGAAGAAAGCTCTAGGGTATCTACCCCGCCACGCGTCACCTCGGCAACGGAATAACCTACGGTGCCCTTAGGCGTGAACCGCCACGTTTTAAGGCCGCGGCACAATTGCTGCAGAACAACGACCGGTGTTTGCGCAAGCGGCTTGTCGGTCGCGCCATAAATTTCACAGAATCGTTCAGCCGCGCGCTTCGGCATGCGTTCTGCCAGCAATGTTTTAATATCGGCTCGCGAGCCGCTGGATTTCTTCTGCGCAAACCAGCGCATCAATGTTTCGTCGGTGGCTTCAGGCAAAAGATCCACGTTCACTTCGGTTTGCGGCCGCCAGTAAAGCGACGCTTGAAGCGCGGCCGGGCCGCTTAATCCCGTATGCGTGAATAATACCTGCTCGCCAAAACTCGCTCCGTTGCAAGATACAAGTGCCGGCAACGAGACGCCCGCAAGGACCTCGAAGCACCGCATATCCGGCGATGAAAAAACGAAAGCATCCAGCGCAGGAGCTGTTTCCACAATGCGCAAGCCGAACTGTTTTGCGATTCGGTAGCCAAAATCCGAGGCTCCGATTTTTGGGAGCGATAATCCGCCGGTCGCGATCACAAGCGATGCGGATGCAAAATCACCTCGATTGGTTTCAACAACAAAACGTTTTACTTGAACCTGCTGGAGCGTCTCTATCGGATCCAACCGTCTGACCGTATGCGCCTGGCAACTCAGCGTCACCCCGGCACCCGATACCTTGCATTCAGCGACCAGCATATCAATGATCTGCTGCGCCGACTGATCACAAAACAGCTGACCGAGCTTCTTTTCATGGAAGGCGATCCCATACCTGCGGATGAGGCTCAGAAAATCTTCCGGCGTGAAGCGCGCCAGCGCCGAACGGCAAAAATGCGCATTCTCCGAAACATACTGCGCGGGGCTTGCTCCAATATTGGTGAAGTTGCAACGACCTCCGCCTGAGATGCGAATCTTGCGGCCAATGACAGCCGCATGCTCAAGCAAGGCCACCCGCCGACCTCGATAGCCGGCTTGTATGGCGCACATCATCCCCGCGGAGCCGGCGCCGATAACAATCACATCGTACTCGTTCATATGCGTAGACAGCATAGCGAAACGGTCTCTCGTCGGCAATCCCTGTAACCGCCCAATGATAATGTCCTCTTTTAGCCCGATAGAATTGTCCTCTAGCATTCAAGCCATGGAAGGAGGTTTGGATGCGGGAGGAGCTATTGCGGATGAGTACCCGCGAGGTAAA
>Ga0247727_10000788_pt1 | contig 77493 bp, 72 predicted proteins | sample WisWelCaveWW1625_FD_202498 | JGI IMG/M metagenome (GOLD analysis project Ga0247727, IMG submission 202498) | Biofilm microbial communities from Wishing Well Cave, Virginia, United States - WW16-25 | ecosystem: Environmental > Aquatic > Deep subsurface > Groundwater > Cave microbial mat | place...
TGGATGGCACAGTGTCCTTCACACTCGTCCCTGGAGACTACAACTTCCGCGCCGACGTCGGCAGTTCGCAGTATTTCAGCGGCGGAGCCAGCGGCGTCAACACCTGCACCGTCTCCGGCTGCACGTCCGACAGCGTCACCGTCACCGTGCCATGAGCCGCCCATGATCTCTGAACCTCAGTACAATTTGGGATGCCGGTTCACCGCTCGATGAACCGGCATCCCCGAATTGTTGAAAGCGACATTTTATGACTCTCCCTCTCACCGCCGCCCCGAAGACTGAACGCTTGCGAGGCACCCTGAACTCGAAGTACACCCTGCCCGCCATGTTGATAGCGGCCCTCGTCGCTCTAGCGGCCTGGTTTGGCTGGCAGGCCAGCCGCGGTGTTCAACTGCCGGGCACGCCCGCCTCCGTCGAGGAGGTCGAAGCCAAGTGGGGCATCAGCATCCAGCACATCGGCGTCTCAGCCGACGGCGGCCTGATTGATTTCCGCTACGTCGTCCTTGACCCCGACAAGGCGGCTCCCCTGTCCAGCGTGGAGAATCGCCCGCGCCTCTTCGTCGAAGACAGCGGAGCGATGGTGGACAGCCTGATGCACCCGCCTCACTCGCACGAACCAACCCCCGGCCAGAGCCATTTTCTTTTGTATAACAACACGGGTGGGGCGATTCAACGCGGCGCCTCTGTCTCCGTCCTCCTCGGCGATTTGCGCCTGGAAGGCATCATCGCAAAATAAAGGGGCTGATTACAAAAAACCACCCCTCACGGCTCGAACCATTGCCGCGAGGGGTGCACCCAAAGGAGAGGACACAGCAAGCAAACTGCTGGTTCTAATATGTTAATCCCCGGCGTGGGCCGCCTCCGCCGGTTTGGCCGACGACTCCACCTCAGCCGTCACCTTGTCTTCCCACTCCAACTCTTCTTTCACCTTTTCCCAATACCATTTGCTGTGATGCGCTCGCGCGTACCACGCCGACACCTTGCCGCTGAACATCGAGAAGAAAGCTTCCTTTTCCTCCGGGAAGACGGCGCCCATGTAGACGTGGATGATTAGCCCGGCGACGATGGAGAAGACCGAGGCCCAGTGCACCGGTTGCGCCCACTGTTTGAGGAATGGCGGGAAGACGGTGTGAAACGTCATCACCAGGCCGCTGGCGATGATGCCCACCGTGCCGAGAATGACGACGTACATATACAACTTCTGCCCGGCGTTGTAAGCATCCTGCGGCGGCAGGGGCTTGCCCTTCATGAAGCCCAACATCTGCAAAGGTTTGATCTTCATCCATTCGACGTCGTCCTTGCTCAACAACAGGCGCTCTTTGCTGAACGGGACAAAATACTTCCGGAAGCCGACGAGGATGTTGAAGGTGAGGACGATGGCCCAGATGAGGCCGACGGTGTAATGGAAGCGGATCAGGTTGGCCGTGCCGCCGAAAACATTGCGAAAGAACACCTGCACCCAATCCGGGCTGAGGCCCAGGCGCGGCGAGGAGAGGATGGCAATGCCGGTTGGCAGGAGCATCAGCCACATGCCCACGTTGAACCAGTGGGTGAGGATGTTCGCCAGTTGGTGCTTCTTGATCATTTTCATCCGCAGGCGTTTGCGCTCGGCAAGAGGGATGGTTTTGTGACTCATAGAATGGCTTCCTTTACTCTTCAAACTCTTTCTCACCCTCCACTAACTGCTTGGTAAAGAAGGTGGCCTGGCCGAGGAACGAGGCGCCGATGCCAGCCAGCACCGCCGGAATGAGCAGGCTCTTCCATGATGTTTCGGCAAGCGAATAGGCGGGTTCGTGCGGCTGTACCTGCGGATCCATCACCTCGCCGTTGATGAAGTAGACGTTTGGCTCGGTGTGCGCGCCGTCGGGCAACTCGTAATCGAGTCGCTGGATCGTCCTGGCGTTTTTCAAAGCAACCGAGACTTCGGAGCCCGGGTCGTTGAAGTCGCCGAACAGGCGGGCCTTGCCCACGCACGTGGTCACGCAAGCCGGTTGCTGGCCCACCTGCAGGCGCTGGATACAGCCGGTGCACTTGTCCACCACGCCGCGCTCACGATCGAGATAGCGGGCGTTGTAAGGGCAGGCGTCTACGCAGAATCCGCAACCGATGCAGGCTTCCTGATCCACCAGCACCAGGCCGGTGTCCCCATCCTTGTACGTCGCGCCGCTCACGCATACCTGGGTGCAGGGCGGGTTCTCGCAGTGCATGCAGTTGTAGGGCACAAACGTCTGCTCCAGGTTCGGGTACTCGCCCTTCACGCCCAAATCGCGCACCCAGATGCGGGTGTACTTCATGCCCACCTTGTTCTCGGCACTGCACGCCACCAGGCAAGCCCGGCAGTCAATACAGCGGGAGACATCTATCACAAAACCGTAACGCTTTTTCTGAGCCATAGTTTTTCTGCCCTCACTCCCTCCCCCTCATCCGACGTACTTCGTCGGGAGAGGGGGAGGGGTGGCGAAGCCGGAGTGGGGGTGAGGTTTACGCTTTTTTCACCGTCACACACGTCTGACTCAGGGCCTGGCCGCCGCTGACGGGGTCGGTGTAGGTGACGTGTAAAACCGAGTCGCTGGCCCCGATGCCATAGGCCGTCGTCAACCCTTTGGAGAGCTTGCCAAAGCCGGGAGTCATGAAAACCGAGTCGGGGCGGATGGCCTGAGTGACCTGCAAAGCCAATTTCACACTTCCCACTTCGCTCGTCACTTCCACCAAATCCCAATCCTTCAAGCCCAATTTCTCGGCAGATTGGGCGTTCATCCAAATGCGCGGCTCGTCCTGATACTTGTGCAGGTATTGATTGTTCTGGGTGCTCATTTGGGTGTGCTGGCCGACCTTGCCGGTGAGCAAATAGAACGCGCCGGGTTCGGGCGCAGGCGGCTCTTCCCACGTTGGCCAGGGCGAGAAGCCGGCTTTCGCCAGTGTCTCCGAATAGACTTCGATCTTGCCAGTGGGCGTGTTGAAGGTGATCTCGTCGTTGTTTCTCTTGATATCCGGATCGAGATACCCTTTGACCTTCAACTCCTCCAGGCTCAAGCCGAATGGAGCGAGTTGTTGGCGAAGGTAATCTTCCTCATCTTCGTATTGGAAATAATCGCCCAGGCCCAGCCGTTCGCCTAGTTGCTTGTAGATCCACAGCGCCGACTTCGCTTCGCCCTGTGGCTCGATGACGGGTTGCCGGATGAATATCTTGCGGTCCACCACACTTAAGGGGTCGTAGCGCTCCAGGTAAGAAGCCTCCGGCAACACCACATCCGCAAACCACGCCGTGTCGTTCAGAATCACATCCACATCCACGATGAAATCCAATTTGCCCAACGCTTCCAGCGTGCGGTTGCGGTCGGGCAGAGACTGCACCGGGTTCTGCCGCGAGATAAACCAACCGTGGGCTTGATAGGGTTGACCGCCGAGGATCGAATCACGCAACTCTTGAAAGACGCCCAGCTTGAGCGGCACGAGCGGATATTTCCAGGGGACGCCGTCGAGGCGCAGGGCGGAGATGCGCGGATAAGCCGGTTGCGGCGGCTTGCCCAGCGGCACGCCAGCCGCCTCCGGGCTGGCGGCAATCAGACAGCCGTTAGGTTCGAATACATTCCCCACGACGGCATTGAGGGTAGCGATAGCGCGTTCAGTCTGGAAGGAGTTAATGAAGTTGGACGTGCGCCAGCCGGGGTGGGCCAGAGCAAAGCGCCTGGCCGCCGCAAACTCGCGGGCAATGCGCCGGATGGTGTCCGCCGGAACGCCGGTTTTTGTCTCGGCCCACTCCGGCGTGTACTCCTCCATAGCCTTCGGCAGGTCTTCGCAACCGACGATGTATTTCTTGACGAAATCGCAATCGCCGATCTGCTCGGTGACAATCACCTGGATCATTGCCAGCAGGAAGGCGGCATCGGCGCCGGGCCGGATGGGAATCCACTCGGTGGCTTTGGCCGCCGTTTTGGTGTATCGCGGATCAAGGTAGACCAGCTTTGCGCCCCGGGCCAGGGCGTCCATCAACGCCGCCGTCTCGGAAGTGGAGATGGCCTCTGTCAGGTTGCGCCCGACCAACAAGATGTACTCCACGTTGTCGTAGTTGCGAGCCGGTTCTTCGACGCCGTAAGTGAGCGAGAAAGCAAGCACCATTGCGTTGAAGCACAAACTGCGTTGCGTGCCGTAGTTGGGCGAGCCGTAGCCGTTGAGCAGATTCTCGAATTGCACCTGCGAGAGGTTGTGGGTGGACGAGAAGATCATCGCCTCGGGGCCATATTTCTCTTTGATGTCGAGCATGTTCTTGGCGACAATATCGAGCGCCTCATCCCACGATGCGCGGCGGAACTTGCCCTCGCCGCGTTGCCCGACGCGCACCAGTGGATACAACACGCGATCAGGGTCATAAGTCGTCATCAGGCCCGACTGGCCGCGCGCGCAAAGGCGGCCTTGCGAGTGCGGTTGATCGGCGTTGCCTTCGAGTTTGACGACTTTGCCTTTGGCAACTTTGGCCCGCACGCCGCACCGCCACACGCACATCTCGCACAACGTCGGGATGTAACCGTCACCGTCGGCGTCAATTTGCCCGGCCAGGCGGGCAGCCTCGGCCACGGGCGGAGGCAGGAACTGGCCCAACATCACCGCTCCGGCGGCGGCCCCGGAGATTTTTAGAAAGTCACGGCGAGAAAGAGTGAGATCGGTCATGGTTATTTACTTGGCAAGTTTGTCCTTGCGGAACAGCCCGGCGCGATCAATGAGGTAGAACAGGAAGGCGGTGATGAGCGCGAACAGGGCAATGAACAGATAAGGGTTGAGATTCCACAGGTCGGGCATCACCACGTTGCCCACTTTGGCGAGTTTTTCGATCTGAGGAAACACTTGTTGATAGGTCAGGCCGTAGATCACAGCGCCAGTCAGGAAACCGAAGAGACCGGGAACGATGTAGTCGAGTTTGCCTTCGCCGCCGCCGGCGGCGCAAGTGCCCGGTCAATATCCGGTGAGGGCCATGCCCACGCCGAAGATCAGTCCGCCGACCACGTTGCCCACGATATAAGTTGCGGGCACGTTGGGGAAGGTGATCAGGCCGACGCCGCGCAAAACGTACAGGCCGAACATCGAGACGACCAGGGCCGTCATCATGAACTTCAGCACGGCCAGGTCGGTGAAGCGAAAGACGTTGACGATCTTGTTGTACTTGGTCAGCCCGGCCTTGTTGAGCGAGAGGCCGAAGAAGGCGCCGAGCACTAAAGCGAGAATGTAGTTAGTCATGGTCATACCCTTTCATTCAGGAGGTTAGCATCCTGAGCGGAACGGAGCGAAGCGGAGTGTAGTCGAAGGATGCGGGTCTCACGTGAGGGCCGCATCCTTCGACTGCGGGCGCAGAAGAGCACTGCGCCCTCCGCTCAGGATGCTGTCTTTTTTAATATCTCCCTCGATAAACAATCAGCGCCGTGATGATGCCGGAGATGAACATCCCAGCGATGAAAATGTAGGCGGCGGGGGCCAGCAACATCCCGCCCGAAATCGCCAGGCCGCTGGTGCAACCGCCGGCAATGCCCGCGCCGTATTCCAGAATGATCGCGCCGACGAAGGCCAGCCCCCAGCGCTTCCACGTTTGCGGGCCGAAGATGCGCTTCCATTGCTCGTCGCTGTTGGCGCTGTCCTTCTTGCCCCACTTGAGCGTGCCACTGCTCCACGCGCCCAACATGCCGCCGAAGAAAATGCCGACGAGCAGGATGACGCCCCAGGTGATGCCGGGCGGCATGACGAAGTTGAAATACATGTTGTTGAACAGATCAGGGGCAACCGCCTTGCCGATCAGTCCGGCGATGTTCTCAAACGCCCCGGACGCGCCCAGCAGGCTGTTGCTCAGGGCCACGGCCAGCACGCCGACCACGCCCAGCAGTGCGCCCGCCGCGTAAGGCGACCATTCTTCTTTGCGAAAATACGTAACCAACCAGTTCATTTCATTCCTCCTGTAGGGGCGGGGCTTGTCCCCGCCCTGGGCAACCGCAGGGGTTGCCCCTACGGTGTTAGTCTCCGGCTAACCCCATCAGCAACGCTCGCGAGTCGCGGTCCAAATTGCGGATGCGATGCACCAACTCCGGGTCGAGGCGGGAGAGGCTGTGCAATAATTCGGATGCGTCGTCCGGCGCGGCAGACTCCAACAGTCGTTTGAGAGCGTGGAGGCCGACCGGGTTCAGTTTGGCGATTTGCGGCAGAAGGGCGACGACTTCTGGCGGGTAATCGGCAGGGTTGGTGGAGGCCGCCGCTGGAGTGGCGGCTTTAGGTTTGGCGACGGCCACCCCGCCGCGCAACTTCTTCTCGTTGAAGTACACAAACACGCCGCCGCCGGCCAGCACCAACACGATCATCACGCCCACAATCACATCGCCCCAGTTCACACTCAATGCGCCGTTCGCCGTCTGCTCGTAACGTTGCGCGTAATCAATCACTTCGGCGTCGTTGACGACGATGGACGAAGCAGGGGGATTTGCCGCCGGTTGGCCGGCGTCGGCGGCTGGCTCCGACGAGCCGCTGTTGGAAGCGGGGGGCGGGTTCGTGCCGCCAGCATCCAGCGTCACGCCGAGAATGCTGGCATACACCTGGCCGCGATCGGTCAGATCGCTGGGGTGACAGGCCGCGCAGTTCGCATTCAAATCGGAGAGCGGGGCGACCATGCCGGTGTGAGCGGCGTCGGCCTCGGTGGCCTGGACGTTGCCGGCGTGGCAGTTGGCGCAAAAATCGCCGAAGGCGTGCGACTGGTGCCAGCCCGTGCCATCGCTGTTTACCGACAACTGCCCTTGCACCTCGTGGCAGTTCTTGCACGACGAGGCTTGCGAACCGCACTGGGCGTTGGCCTGATCCACCCAGAACAGCCAGATGGCAAAGCTGATGAAGATGGCGCCTGTTAGAGGGATGAAGAGACGGAAGGTTCGAGACGACATACTTCTCCTCGTATAGACCTGCCGGGTTTTCGCGCAAGCGACCCGGCAGGTCTATGCTGTTTCGTAAACTTTCTCAACCAGGCTGGCCCGGTGGGCCAGACCGTCGTGCAAAACGGCGCGTAGTAAATCGAGCGCCTGAATGAGACGCATATCTGAGATGCGATATTCCACAGCAGGGCCGACGCGGGTGGCGACGACCATGCCGCGCTCCCGCAGAACTTTGAGGTGCCGCGAGACGAGAGGCTGGTTCAAGTTCAGGCTTCCGGCCAATTCGGTCACATGACGCGGGCCAGCGGCCAATTCGTAGAGAATGAGAATCCGTTTCGGGTCGGCCAGCCCGGCGCAAATCTCGGCGTGGAGTTGATTGACTTCAGTTTCGAGGGTCTTATTCATCGGCATATCCTCTGAGCCGCTTATACGCATAGCCGCATAAGCTCGACTGCTCAGAAGATACTCCGGTTAGACCGGGGAGGGCAGTGACAAAGTAAGGGATGTATATGTGAAGAGTGTCACAACTTGCGACATATTTCACGGTTAGACGAAAGAAGATAAGGCTGAACAGGAATGTTGGAAGGGCAAAACAAAACGCGCCGACTCAATCGAGTCGGCGCGTTGTTTAGAGCAAATTCCTGATGCGTTTACGGTTGGGGCGGCAGTTCGCGAAGCGTGCCGCCCCAACCGTAAACCAACGCTGAGAGCGCAGAGAACTATGAGCGACCTTACCAGCCCAGGCTCAATCAGGGCTTAACGGCGGTCCAAGCAGGGACATGTCATATTTCGCAAAGAGCGCTCCGATCACCTTTGGGTCTGGCGGGCCATTTCGCGAAACCGGCCCAAACTCTTCATAAAACTTGTGTCCGCCACCCGGGGTATAGACCACAATAATCTCGCCTGGCTCATTCGTTAAGTTGAGGAAGGCGTGGGGGATTTTCGAGGGAAGATAGGCAAAACCGCCTTCCTGACAGTAGAAAATTTCGTCGCCAATCTTGATTTTGTACCGGCCTTTCAGAACATGGATCGTTTCCTCCTGCTTGTAGTGAACATGCAGAGGGGGACCGCCTTTCGGCGCGACCTCGACTATAAAATAATCGAACGCCCCGCCATTATCCTCGCCGGTGACCTTGAAAATGAGATCCCGGCCAGGGCCTGATCGGAGTCTCAAGCCCTCTCCTTCAGCTAGGACTATGTAATTTGTTGCCATTTTTCATCTCCTTAAGTTAATGAGGTGCGGCTCGGTCTGAATCGCACCAATGATTTTGTAATCTTAGGCGGCGCTGCATGATGTCATGTCATTTGGGAAGGGGCCGATATAATTCCGAGCGTGCTAAAAATTATGGCCAATATCCAAAGTGCAGGTCCTAGAATACCGGGCCTAAGCGGAAGATAACCCGGCACAAGGATGAAAAGAATAAACCCAATATCCGTAATACTGGCCGTGACAAGATTAAGCCAATAGCCCGATGAGCTGTTTTTCCAATTGTAAGCTACTGCAATCACTGTAACAAAAATAGCGAAATACGCTAAATTCCACGCATTCTGGTAAATTCTGCCTTGAACCATACCCTGTTCCTGGCTTGATCCTAGTTTGAATACCTGAAAGGCTGCAAAAAGGTGTAATAGCCCCCAGAGTACGTATAAAACTGCTCCTATTTGATGCATAATTTCGCTCCTATTTTTTCAGCAATGTGGTTGTCTCTCGCCGTGGCCGCCTAGTGGAAGTGACGAACGCCAACACAGCATTGACCCTACTCTATCAGTTTGGCGACGGCGGCGCATCGGGAAGAGGGCCGATTTTGGGGATGAGGGCGCGAAGGGGATTCCCTAGGGAATTGGAGATTAGAGATTGGAAGTTGGAATTTACACCAGCCCGAGGCTCACAGCGTACCGCGCCGCCTCATGCCGCGATTTAACGTCCAGCTTGCTGTAGATAGAACGCAAATGGGCGTCCACCGTGCGCGGGCTGACGACGAGCCTTTCGGCGATTTGGGCGTAGGTGAGGCCTTGCGCGATGAGGCGCAACACTTCCACTTCGCGCTCGGTAAGGTTGGCGAGGGAGGGTTGGGGGCGAGAGGCGGTTGAAGGTGTTTGAGGCGGCTCAACCGTCCGGGTGGCTTCGGCGGCCAGGGCGACGGCCTGTTCAATGGTCAGGCTACGGCCCTCGGTTCGGGTCGTCTCAAAAACGTCCTTGCCCAACCGGGCGCGCAGGCGTGCCAGCGCGTCGTCGTACTCGGCGTAATCTGCCGGAATGCTGGCCCGGTTTACTCCTGACAGTTCACACAGCGCATCCGAGATGCCAATCAGTTGCGCCGCCGGCTCAGGTTGATTGAGTTTCTCGGCCAGGCCGGCCAGGCCGGTGAGGCACACGGCGATGCCCACTTTGTAACTCAACTCGCGAAAGAGTCTCAGGCTTTCTTTGAAGTAGGCAATGGACTGCTGAAGGTCGCCCTGATGGTGGGCCACGTGGCCGAGATTGTGGAGCACTTCGCCGATGCGCCAGGGGTTGTCCAGTTCGCGATAGAGCGTCAGGCTTTCGTTGTAGAACTTCGCCGCGCGCGCAGTGTCGCCCTGGTAGCGCCTGGCCTCGCCCATGTTGTTCAGCACCATCGCCACCCCGTCCTTGTCGCCGATTTTGCGGTAGAGCGACAGGCTCTCTTCTTGAAACTCTTGCGCCTGGTCGAAATTATTCTCGGCGCTGGTCAGGTCGCCGAGGAGGAACAAGGCAAAGGCCAGCCCGCCTTTGTCGTCAAGGTCACGCCAGAGCGCCAGCGCTTCCTCCAGCCAGGATCGTGAGGCTTTCAAATCTCGTTGGGGTTTGGTAGCCGTGACCAGGTAGCACAGGGCACTGGCCAGCCCGGCGCGATCCTGCAACTGCCGCCACAGGGCCACCGACTCTTCGAGCCGGATGCGGGCCAGGGCGAAGTCGCCCTGCAAGCGGACCAGCACGCCCACGCCGCGCAAGGCTCGCGCTCGCGCTTTGTTGGGCGACGTGTTCCGCGCCAACGCGCCCTCCAGCCAACTGCGCCCCTCGCTCAGGTATCCGCGCCTCTGCCAGAATCCGGCCAGCGCCCCGGCCAGCCGCAGTTCCAGTTCGCCGTCGCCCGTGTCGCGGCTCCAGGTCAGGGCCGCGCGCAAGTTGTCGTGCTCGGCCTCCAGGCGGCGGAGCCAGGCCGCGTTCTGCGCTGTCCACGCTTCCACTGGCGCGGTCTCCAACAGTTCAAGATAGTAGTCGGCGTGCCGCCCGCGAATCGTTTCGGCCTCGCCGCTGGCGTTCAGGCGTTCCAACGCGTACTCGCGAATCATCTCCAGCATGGTGAAACGTTGGTCGTCATCTGGCGACTCGGCCTGGCGCACCAAACTGTGATCAAGCAGAACGGCCAGCCGGTCAAACACCGACGGCTCGTCCAAGCACACGGCCTCGGCGGCTTCCATCGTCCAACTGCCCACAAAAACGGCCAGCCGCCGGAATAGCCGTTGCTCATTTTGGGGTAAGAGGTCGTAACTCCACTCGACGGCGTTTCGCAGAGTCTGGTGGCGTTGCGGCAGATCACGTGGGCCGTGAGTGAGCAGGTCGAATCGATTCGACAGGCGCGTGAGCAGGGCTTGCGGCGTGAGAAGCTTACTGCGCGCGGCGGCCAACTCGATGGCTAAGGGGATGCCATCGAGGCGGTGGCAAATTTGGGCGGAGGTGGCGGCGTTGACGTGGGTGAGTTGAAAGTCGGGCCGGGCGGCCTGCGCCCGTTCCACGAAGAGCGCCACCGCCGGGGTGCGGGCCAGGGCGTCGAGCGACGGAAGTTGATTGAGATCGGGCAGGGCCAGCGGCGACACCGGGAACTCGCGCTCGCCCGACAGGCGCAAGACGGCGCGGCTGGTGACGAGCACCTTGACCGACGGCGCAATGCTCAACAGTTCGGCCACGAAGGGCGCGGCAGGCATCACCTGCTCGAAGTTGTCGAGCACCAACAATAACTGTTTGTCGCGCAGGAACGTGAGCAGTTGGCCGTCCGGCGACTCGGCTTTCACGTCGGTCAGGCCGAGCGACTTGGCAATGGTGGCCGCCACCAGTCCCGGATCGCTCAACGCGGCCAGGGCCACAAAGTGCGCCCCGTCCGGGAACGACTCGCTCAGTTCCGCCGCTACCTGCAGGGCCAGCCGCGTCTTGCCCACGCCCGGCGGCCCGACGAGGGTGAGCAAGCGCACGTGCACCCGCTCAAGCTGTTGCCTGATGGCGGCAACATCTTGCTCACGGCCAATGAGGGAAGTGGGCGGCGTGGGGAGGGCGGGCCGGGGAGCCGTCATGGATCTGATTGTCTCTTATTCAGTCGATTCAGATGAACTGGTTTCCGAATCAGGGGGCTTCGTCATTTCGACGAAAATACGTTCAGCCAGAGCCACCGCTCCTCGAGCCTTCTCCAAACCGGCGCGTGCCTCTGGTTCTTGGATGAGTTCCCACGGCGGCGTCCGTTTTTCTTCGTCGCCATAAGTGGCGCGAATGTGTATTTCAAGTCCCATGTCGCGGAAAAGATCCAGGCGATCCGTAATCTTTTGCCTCATCTCTTCTGAAGTTGACGCAAGCCTTAGCAGTTGCTCAAGCGGGCCGATCACATCGTGCGCTCGCGGCGTAGGGCGGAAATGGGCCAAGATGGATTTGCCCGCATTCTCGACCGCTTCCTGAGCGTTGGCCAGACACCCATCCCACTGCTCAGCCGCTGCATCCTTCTCGGCTCGTGAGAGGTAGCCTCTCGCCAACACCAGCCGATAATCTGCATCCTCACGCGAGTTCACGGTAGCCCTCCCACGTAATTTCCCACTGGCGAGCTGTCTTGCGATCCCAATTCCAGAACATGTTGCCCCCCTCAAGCCTCTCACGGACTAAGCCCGCTTCGGCGATGATTTCACGAATGCGTTTGAGTTTACCTTCCATGTAACCATCGTAGTCGTACAGCGCGATGCCATCCAGCCCAATGTCGAGATAGAGCGACGGGAAGTACCGCTCGAACTCTTCCGGCGTCTTGCCCAGCATTGAAAACGGCGGCGCGTCGGCGATGCCACGCACGAGGCGTTGAAGAAAGATGGCCCGGTCGTAGCGCCGTTCCGGCAGGTTGCGGGCGATGACGAGCAGATCCACGTCGCTCTCTTCCCGCGCTTCGGCCCGCGCGTGCGAGCCGTAGAGCACCACGCCGAGCAGGTTCTCGCCGAGCGCGGCGGCGAGTTTGTTGGCGGCTTGGGTGAGGTAGGGTGGGCGTTGGGCTGGCTGGCTCATGGCAAGTATTGTAATTCAATGTATGGCCTGCGGCAAAACAAAACGCGCCGACTCTTTCGAGTCGGCGCGTCATCTTTCATAACAACGGATTCCCCGAATTCAACGGATCGATCCGCGTAATTCGGGCGATCCGTTGTTCTACTGCCTCATCAACCCCCTCAACACCGTCTGCAAAATTCCGCCGTTCCTGTAGTAGTCCACGTCCACCGGCGTGTCGAGGCGGGCGATGACCGTGAACTCCGTCTTTCGGCCTTCGTTATTCGTCGCAACAACTTTCAACTCCTGGCGCGGCTTGATACTATCGGAGATGCCCAGGATGTCGTACTTCTCGTGGCCGGTCAGGCCCAAAGACTCGGCGTTCTGCCCATCCTTGAAGACCAGCGGCAGGACGCCCATGCCGACCAGGTTACTGCGATGAATGCGTTCGAACGACTCGGCAATCACCGCCTTCACGCCGAGCAGGAGCGTGCCTTTGGCCGCCCAGTCGCGGCTGGAGCCGGCGCCGTATTCCTTGCCCGCGATCACGATCAGCGGCACGCCTTCCGCCTTGTAGCGCATGGCGGCCTCGTAAATCGTCATCTTCTCGCCGGGCACATCCAGCGGGCCGGTTGCGCCCAGGTAGGGCTTGCCGAAGTGCAAGGTGTTGCCGCCCTCCTCGCCGCCCATCATCAAGTTCTTGATGCGGATGTTGGCGAACGTGCCGCGCGTCATCACCCGGTCGTTGCCGCGCCGCGTGCCGTACTGGTTGAAGTCCTTCGGTTGCACACCATGCTTGATCAGATACCTGCCGGCTGGAGAGTCCTTGGCGATGTTACCTGCGGGCGAAATGTGGTCGGTAGTGATGCTGTCGCCGAACACGCCAAGAACGCGCGCGCCTTTGATCTCGGTCAGCGGTTTGAGGTCGGGCGTGAGACCGGCGAAGAAGGGCGGGTTTTGAATGTAAGTGGAAGTTTCGCTCCAGCCGTACAGTTCGCCGCCGCTCACCGGAATGGCGTTCCAATCCGGGTTGCCGTCGAACACGTTGCCATACGAACGGCTGAACATCTCTGGGTCAATTGAAGCCGCAATCGTGTTGGCAATCTCTTTTTGCGTCGGCCAGATGTCACGCAGATACACCGGCTTGCCATCTTTGCTCGTGCCGAGCGGTTCGGTTGACAGGTCAATGTCTGTCGTGCCTGCGAGTGCATAGGCCACCACCAGCGGCGGCGAGGCCAGGAAGTTCGCCTTCACCTGCGGGTGAACACGGCCCTCAAAGTTGCGGTTGCCAGAGATCACGGCGCTTGCCACCAGGTTGCCCTCGGTCACAGCCCTCGCCACCGCTTCGGGCAGTGGCCCGCTGTTGCCGATGCAGGTGGTGCAACCGTAAGCGGCCACGTTGAAGCCAAGCTTTTCGAGATACGGCAGTGTGCCGGACTTGGTCAGATATTCGGTGACCACTTTCGATCCGGGCGCAAGACTGGTCTTCACATACGGTTTGACCGCCAACCCGGCCTCCACCGCCTTCTTCGCCACCAATCCGGCTCCCAGCATCACCGACGGGTTGCTAGTGTTGGTGCAGGAGGTGATGGCGGCGATGATAACGGCCCCGTGGCCAATGGTGGCCGACTTGCCGCCGCTTGCGCCCCGCTCAGCGGGGTTGTCCTTCACCTCAACCGTCTTGGCAGTGGCGGCCTCATCCAGCCCATAACCGCGTTCCTTCACCGGCGCAGTCAGCGACTTGCGGAATGCCGTCTTCAAGTCTTTCATCGGCACGCGATCTTGCGGGCGTTTGGGGCCGGCCAGGCTCGGTTCAACGTCGGCCAGATTCAGTTCGAGCGTGTCGGTGAAGACAGGATCGGGAGTGGCATCGGTGCGGAAGAGGCCCTGCTCTTTGGCATAGCGTTCGAGCAGATCGGCGGAGGCTCCGCGCCCGGTGCGGCGCAGGTAGTGCAAAGTCTCGTCGTCGGTGGGGAAGAAGCCGCAGGTTGCGCCGTATTCGGGCGCCATATTGGCAATCGTCGCCCGGTCGGGCAGGGACATGGACGAGAGGCCCGTGCCATAAAACTCCACGAACTTGTCCACCACGCCCTTCTTGCGGAGCATCTGAGTCACGGTGAGCGTCAGGTCGGTGGCGGTCACCCCGTCGCGCAGTTCGCCGTAGAACTTGAAGCCGATCACTTGCGGCGTGACCATGTACAACGGCTGGCCGAGCATCACCGCTTCGGCCTCGATGCCGCCCACGCCCCAGCCCAGCACACCCAGGCCGTTGATCATCGTGGTGTGCGAGTCGGTGCCTACGAGTGTGTCGGGGAACAACACCTTCGAGTCGGCTTCGGGTTTGCTGAGAATGCCCTGCGCGAGATATTCGAGATTTACTTGATGGACGATGCCGGTGGCCGGCGGCACCACGCGCAAGTTGTCGAAGGCTTGCGCGCCCCAGCGCAAAAATTCGTAGCGTTCGCCGTTGCGCTCAAACTCAAGCTGGGCGTTGCGAATAAGCGCCAGTTCAGTGCCGAAGTAGTCCACTTGTACCGAATGGTCAATGACGAGATCGACTGGCACGAGCGGGTTGATTTTCTTCGGGTCGCCGCCAAGCCGCTTCACCGCGTCGCGCATGGCAGCCAGATCAACAATGCACGGCACGCCGGTGAAGTCCTGCATGACGACGCGGGCGGGCAGGAAGGGGAGTTCGCCGCCCCCGGGGTTGGCGGCTTCCCATTTGGCAAGCCGCTTCACGTCGTCTTCCGAAACAAGGTAGCCGTCGCAATTTCTCAAAACGGCTTCGAGCAGAATCTTGATCGAGAAGGGGAGCCGATCAAGCTGGGGCGCGAGGCCAGATTTCGCGAGGCGGTCGAGGCGATAAATATAGTAGTCGCCTACGCCGAATTTCAGGCGCGCGCGCGCACCGAACGAGTTATTCAATTTTTGTGTCATGGGAGACATCCTTTCGTCGAGCCACACAGGGGCCCTTGAATTTGGATGGTTGCATTATAGCACCTGCGTCACGCCAACCAACGGGCAGGCGGCCATTTGAAGGCGACAATGCGCCACACGCATTATAATCCTCGCCATGTACCGCTACCGCCGCCCCTCACCCCTCCCGCGCCTGATCGTGTTAGGCATGGCGGGCATCGTCGTCGGGCTGGGCGCAATGGCTGCCTTCTTGGGCCTCCCCCGCGTCACCGCCGTTTTACCCGAAGGCGACGGCGCCTCGTCGCTCGCGCCCGTCGTCATCACCTTCAACCGGCCCATGAATCACCAAGCCGTCGAGAGTCGATTCAAAGTCGAACCGGTTGTGCCGGGCGCGTTCAGTTGGGACGGAAACAGCGTTCGCTTCACGCCAGGTAGCGGGTGGCCGCCGGGCACAATTCGAGTGTCACTCGCGGCAGGGGCGGCATCAGATAACGGCCTGCCGTTGTTGGTCGAAGCGGGCTGGGAGTTCAGCACTGGCACGCCGCGAGTCGCATTCTTGTTGAAGGCGGATGAGGTGGCGAACGTGTGGATGATCGCGCTCGACGGCGGCGAGTTGGCGCAAATTACAAACGAAGCGACCGGGGTTGAAGATTTCGCCGTCAGCCCGGATGGGACGCAGATCGTGTACGTTGCCCGCCGCGCCGACGGCGGCGGCGACTTGCGCCGCGTGAATCGCGATGGGTCAAACGCCAGCGACATGCTGGCCTGCCCGAACGACTTGTGCGCCGAGCCGGTCTTTTCGCTAGATGGTGCGTGGCTGGCGTTTGAACGACGTTCGCTGAGCGCGCCGGGCGAGGTTCATGTGGAAGTCATCGGCCTGACGAACGGAGAGACGGTGACCCCGGCAGATCTGACTCACCTCACCGGAACACCCCGCTTCGCCCGCGACGGGCGGCTGAGTTATTTGAATCGAACTTTGCAGGCCATTGGCGTGTACGATTTTAACGCCCGTTTCACCACCCTCATCCCAACTTCATCCGGCGAGATTGGGTCGTGGTCGCCCGACGGGCAATACATCGTCTATCCCGAAATCATTTTTCCGCCCGAACCGACGCTTGCGCCGGACGCGACGCCTGAGGCCGAGCACACCGACCTCTTCTACAGCCATCTTTTGCGAGTGATGGTGGCGACGAATGCGGTGGAGAATTTGTCGGGCGGCGGGCTGGTGGAGGATGCGTCTCCGGCCTATTCGCCGTCGGGCAAGTGGCTGGCGTTCGGGCGCAAGAAGCTGGAGCAAGACCAGTGGACGCCGGGCAAGCAGTTGTGGCTGATGCGCACCGACGGCTCGGACGCCCGCCCGCTGACCGACGAGCCGTTTTACAATCACAGCGCCTTCGTGTGGAGTCCCGACGAAACTCTGCTGGTGTACATGCGTTTCGACGTGACCGACCCCTCGGGCCTGCCGGAGCTTTGGGCGATGAACGCCGACGGCGCGAACCCGCGCTTGCTGGTAACCGGCGGGTATTTGCCGGAATGGATGCCTTAACTCTCATTGTGCTAGAATACCCGCCACATGAACGAACTCATCAACCGCCCCGCGCCCGATTTTGCCCTGCCCATCGCCGGCGGTGGCCGGGTTTTTCTGGCTGACCTGCGCGGGAACGTGGTGGTTCTGCACTTCTGGTCGGCGGAATGCCCGTGGAGCCGCCGGGCCGACATCATGATTGTTTACCGGCAAGCGGCGTGGGAGCGCAAAGGTGTGCGCGTGGTGGGTGTGGCCAGCAACAGCAACGAGCCGGAGAGCGAGATTCGCTACGAATCTGGAATGCGGCACATCAAATATCCGATCCTGCTCGACTACGATCAACACGTCGCCAACCTCTATAAAGTCGAAACGACGCCGCACTTCTTCGTGCTGGACTCGCGCAGCGTCATTCGCTACGCCGGCGGGTTGGACGACGTGAACGACAAGCAGAAAGTCCCGCGCAAGATACACCTGGATCGCGCCGTGAGCGCCTTGCTAGGCAATCGCCCCCCCGACCCGGCCTACACCCGGCCTTTTGGAACGCCCATCGTGCGACCTGCTCCTTCAACGGATTTGACGACAGCGAGATAAGCGAATCAAAAACTTCTGCCATGTCTCGTTTTGGCCGGACCATCCTCATCTTCGCCCTTGCCCTGGGCGCGGTGCTGGCCTGGCTGGCGCTCGGCCAGCTTGCAAACACCGGCCCTCTTACTGGCTTTGTCGATCAGCTCGCCACTTTCACCACCATCTTCCTTGGTATCTTCATCGAAGCCGCGCCGTTTTTGCTGTTGGGCACGCTGGCCTCGGGCATCGTCGAAGTGTATGTGAACAAAGATGACCTGGCCCGCCTCATCCCCCGCGACCCGATTCGGGGGGCCATCGTCGGCGCGGTGATGGGCGTGTTCTTTCCGGTGTGCGAGTGCGGCGTGGTGCCGCTCACCCGCAAGCTGTTCACTAAAGGTTTGCCGCTCTCGGCCGGCGTGGCCTTCCTGCTGGCCGCGCCCGTGTTCAACCCCATCGTCATCGCCAGCACCATTGCCGCCTTTGGCGTCGGCAAGATTCTCTACTTGCGGCTCGGCCTCACCCTGGTCATTTCCACCCTCACCGGCCTGATCTTCTCCGCCCAGCGCCACCCGGAGCAACTGCTCGCGCCCTCAGCCCTAATGCCAACCAGCGACTCCTCTCTCCCGTCAAGTGCTGTTCTTGACGGCGCGCAAGCGGGGGGTGGGGGTGAGAGCGGCGGGGGTGAGGGCGAGAGCCGCCCCACCCTGCGCGACGGCATCCCCCAGGTACTCACCGTCGCCGTAGACGAATTCTTCGAGATGGGGCGCTACTTGATCCTCGGCGCATTGTTGGCCGCCCTCATGCAAGTCATCGTGCCGCGCTCGGCCCTGCTGGCCGTCAGCGCCGGGCCGGTGATCTCGGTGCTGGCCCTCATCGCCCTGGCCGTCATTCTCTCGGTCTGCTCGACCGTGGACGCCTTCATCGCTCTGGCTTTCGCCGGGACGTTCACCACCGGCTCGATCACCGCCTTCCTCGTCTTCGGCCCGATGGTGGACATCAAGAGCACGCTCATGTTCCTCGGCGTCTTCAAGCGCCGCGCCGTCGTCTATCTTATCCTCCTGCCGCTCGTCATGACCATTCTCGCTTCCGTCTTCATCAACCTAAACACAACCTGGTAGACAATGTCCCTCCGAACCTACCGCACCTTTCAGGCTCTCATCCTCGCCGCGCTCGGCGTGTTCTTCCTGCACAAAATCTGGTCGGGCACGCTGTTCTGGTATATCAACCAGCGCTTCATGGCCCTGACGCTGATTGCTGCTCTGGGTTTCCTGGCACTGGCGCAGAGTGTCCTGCAAAGCCGTCGTGAAAACCCGGATCACGATCACGCCGATGAACACCACCATCACGCACACGCGCCAGCGTTCCCGGCCTGGACTCTGGTCGTCGTCGCCCTGCCCGTTTTGCTTGGCGTTCTGATTCCGGCCAAGCCGCTCGGCTCCAGCGCCATCGCCAACCGGGGCGTGAACACGACCGCGCCCCTCACCGCCGGGGCGGCTCAACCGGCCAGGCTCGACATTGCCCCAACCGACCGTACTATCCTCGACTGGATTCGCGCCTTCAACTACGCTTCTGATCCCAAATCACTTGAAGGCCAGCCCGCCGATGTGATCGGCTTCGTTTACCACGACAGCCGGCTCACGGGTGAGCAATTTTTGGCCGGGCGGTTCACCGTCAACTGCTGTGTGGCCGACGCGATGGCGATTGGCGTAATCGTGCAATGGCCCGACTCTAAAGGTCTGGCCGACAACGGCTGGGTGCGCGTGCGAGGCTCCGTTCAAGCCGCCGAAGTGGATGGGCGGCCTATTCCTCTCATCATCGCCGAATCGGTCGATCCGGTTTCCCCACCCGAACAGCCTTACCTTTACCCGTGAAGTTCAACAAAGACGATCCTCAATACACCTACGGCTCGTTCCACTGGGACTCGCGGGGGCGCAACATCGTCTTTCAACGCTTCGAACTGGACGTGCCCTTCGCCAAGCCGGAGATCATGCTCTGGCATGCAGAGACAGGCGAGATTCAGTCTGTCGTTCAAGACGCATCACTGCCAAACTGGTTGCCCTGAGTAATCGTGGGAGCGGCTTGTCCCAGAGGGACGCTGTGCGTAGCCGCGATCCCCGTCCTTGACAAGCGCCCCCGTCACATGATATTCTCTTTGCCGTATTGAAAACCGTTTTCAATTAGAAAACTCTAACTCCTGCTCATGCTCACCGAATCGTCGCTCGTCGAAGCCTTCACTGCTCGCGGCTACAAGCTTACCCAACCGCGCCGGGCTGTGCTGAAAGTGATTGCCGACGCCGGAGCCACTCTCAGCCCCGGCGAGATTCATACCCGCGCCCAGAAGATTTACCGCAAGACCGGACTGGTGACGGTGTATCGAACCCTTGAAGCCCTGGCCGAGTGCGGGGCAGTGCGCAAAGTGCATCAAGCCGATGGCTGTCACTCGTATGCCCTCGCCAGCGAGGGCCATGCTCACCATCTCATCTGCGACAAATGTCATGCGGTGGTCGAGTTCGACAACTGCGATCTGGCCGACTTGCTCAAAGCCGTGCAGAGGCGCACCGGATTCAAAATAGAAGGCCACTGGCTGGAACTGTTCGGCCTGTGCCCGAATTGCCGGTAACAGAACACGATGCCACGCTACGATTACCAGTGCGCCGCCTGCGGCAAAACTTTTGAAGTGAAGCTGACGTTTGACGAAGCTGACGAGGCGCGGCCAAAATGCCCGAAGTGCAACAGTAAGCGTACCAAGCGCAAGCTGGCCGCCGCTTCTATGAGGCGCGGGCGCTCGTCCAATCGGCTGACTAAAGAGCAGGCCGAAGCCGCCTTCGGCCTGGCCCAAAGCATCGGCGGCGAAACGCTCGACGGTCGTGGGCGCCACCATGATCACGCCGACGATTGAAACGGCCACGTAGTTTAGGGCATAGAGAAAAGTATGTTTCGTAATTCAATTCTGTTGTTCATCATTTTGGTCCTTCTGCTGGCGGCATGCGCCGGCCCGGCTGCGCCTACGACCGACAAACTCAAAGTCGTCGCCAGCTACAGCATCCTGGGCGACCTGGTGCAGAACATCGGCGGAGACCGGATCGAACTTCATACGCTCGTCGGGCCGGGGCTGGACACTCACACCTTTGAACCCGGCCCTGCCGACAGCGTCGCTTTGACTGAAGCCTCGCTTGTTTTCGAGAACGGGTTGGAGTTCGAACCGTGGCTGGACGATCTTTACGTTTCCTCAGGCTCCGAAGCCGGGCGCGCCGTGGTAAGTGATGGCCTTGAGCCATTGAGAAGCGAAGAAGGCGGCGAAGCCGACCCGCACCTCTGGCACAGCGCCGCCAACGCAGTTCACATGGGCAAAGCCATCCGCGATGCGCTGGCAAAGGCCGATGCGCCCAACGCGGCCTACTATCAGGCCAACGCCGAGGCCTACATCGCTCAACTGCAACAACTCGACGACTGGGTCTTCGCCCGGGTCAGGACCTTGCCTGAAAGCCGCCGCAAGCTGGTAACAACTCACGACACATTTGGCTACTTCGCCGACCGCTACGGCTTCGAAGTCGTCGGCGCGGTCCTGCCGACTTCCACCGAAGGCGCGTCGCCCTCGGCGCAAAACGTGGCGGCGCTGGTGGAGTCGGTGAAAGCCGCTGGCGTGCCGGCCGTGTTCGCCGAAAACGTTTCGTCAAACACCCTTCTGCGGCAAGTGGCCGACGAGGCCGGGGTGAGCGTGGTCGCCTCCCTGTACACCGACGCCCTCGGCCCAGCCGGCTCCGACGGCGACAAGTATTTGAAGATGATGCGCTACAACGTGGAAACCATCGTGACCGAACTCGGCAAATAAACCCACCACAGAGCACACGGAGAACACGGAGCTATTCGTAAAATTCTCTGCGGTCTCTGTGCTCTCTGGGGCGAAACTTCATGGAAGTTCCTGCTCTAAATCTCACCGACATCTCCGCCAGCTACAACGGCAAGCGCGCGCTGGAAGGCGTGACCTTCTCTGTCGCCGGTGGCGAACGTGTCGCCATCGTCGGGCCGAACGGCGCAGGCAAGTCCACGCTGTTCAAAGTCATCGTCGGCCTTATGCCGCACCTGGCCGGCGACGTGCTGGTGCACGGCCACTCGCACCACGCCGGCGACTGCCCTTCAATCGGCTACGTCCCACAGCGCGAAGCGGTGGACTGGAACTTCCCGGTGACAGTGATGGATGTGGCCCTGATGGGCCGGGTGAAAGAGATCGGCTGGCTGCGCCGACCGGGCCGCGCCGACCGCGAAGCCGCTCACACCGCCCTCAGTCAAGTGGGCATGGACGATCTGGCCTCGCAGCCAATTGGCGATCTCTCCGGCGGCCAGCAACAGCGCGTCTTCATCGCCCGCGCCCTGGCCCAGCGCGCCGACGTGCTTCTGCTCGACGAGCCGTTCGGCGGTGTGGATGTGGAGGCCCGGAGCGCCATCTTCAATATCCTCGACGACCTGCGCCAGCAGGGTATCACCGTTTTGCTCTCGACGCACGACCTTGAAATGGCCACCACCCGTTTCGACCGCCTGCTCCTGCTCAACCGCCGCCTGTTCGCCGACGGCCCCGCCGAATCCGTCCTCACCCTGGAACGCCTGGCCGCCGCCTATGGTGGCCGCCTCACCTTCTGGCAAAACGGCCAACCGGTGACGGTGACGGCGGACGATTGTTGCCCCTGATCGTCAAACGTGAAACGACACCCGCAGGGGGCTGTGCCAACGTCATAATCGCGTTTGACGTTTGTCGTTTGATGCCAGCCAGATGTTTAATTTCCTCCTCGAACCTCTCCAGTATTCTTTCATGCTTCGCGGTCTGGCCGCCGTCGTCATGGTCGGTGTGGTGTGCGCCGTGGTCGGCTCGTTTGTGGTCTTGCGCGGCATGGCTTTTTTTGGCGATGCGCTGGCCCATGCCATTCTGCCCGGGGTGGCGATTGCTTATCTGATCGGCGGCGCGGGCGGCCCGCTGTTTCTTGGGGCGCTGGTCGCGGCGGTCCTCACCGCGCTCGGCATCGGCGTCATCACTCGTGGAGGCCGCTTGCGCGAAGACACCGCCATCGGCGTCATCTTCGCCGGAGTCTTCGCCCTCGGCGTCGCCCTGATGAGCACCATTCGCAGTTACAGCGTTGACCTGGCTCACATCCTCTTCGGGGACATCCTGGCAATCACCAATACCGATTTGCTTCTCATCGCCGGTTTTGGCGGCGCAGTCATCCTCGCCATCGCCGCCTTCTACAAAGAACTCGTCATCATCTCGTTCGACCCGACTCACGCCGCCATCCTGCGCTTGCCCGCCGAGCCGCTTCGTTATCTCTTGCTGGTGCTGGTCGCCGTCACCGTCGTCGTCTCCCTGCAAACGATCGGGGCCGGCTTGATGACGGCCATGCTCATCACCCCTGCCGCCGCCGGTTCCCTGCTCGCCAGGCGTCTTTCGCGTATGATGCTCATTGCCGCCCTCATCGGCGCCGGGTCGGGCCTGGCCGGGCTGTACCTGTCGTATTACATCTCCATTGCCTCAGGCGCGGCCATCGTGCTGGTCACTACTGCCTGCTTCGGCCTCGCGTGGGTCGTAAGCCGGATACGCCACAGCTAATCATCGTCGTTGCCCGTTGCCTTCAAACCCTTGACAATCAATATTGCTCGGCGTAATATTCAAGCGCATGAATAGCGGCACAGCTAATTTCCGCCCCGGCGTTTCTTCAGCCCACTGGTTGATCATGTTCTGCATGTCAGTCGCCGTCTTTGGGTTGACCTTGCACTTCTTTGCTGATGTCGCGTGTGTACGGTCAGAAGCAGGCAATGCCCGCCAGTGTAATTCCAGCCTAACTTCTGTGACCAGTGACCCATCTGCAACATGCGGTATCCACTCAGGCTTTGTATTACCGGAAATAACAGCCCTGGCCAGCCCGCTGGCTTTGATTCTGGCCCTTGCTCTTGCGATTCCCTCTCTACCCCCTCAGCTCGCCCCTTCATCGGTTCGCCCTCCCAAAATTTCCCGAGCCATATAGCTCGCCAGTTTGACCTGTAGCCGTTATCTGCTCAGGTTTCTGGTGTTGCTTTGTATTTTGCCTGCTCCGGCGCGCATCTCTGCCGAGCGGCTAATGCCGTCTTGCTATTTCAGGAATAGATGATGACCGAAAAAACTATTGAACTCGAAATTCCGTTGTTGTTGCCAGGTATCGAAAATGACGACGATGACTGCCTAGCCCGGCTGGAAACTGCGCTTCAAAATCAGAAGGGCTTGCAACGCGCTCATCTTGAGCGCGACAAGCGCCCGGTAGCGCTTTGCCTGCACTATGACCCAAACACAATCTTACTGGCCGACGTGAAGCGTCTCGCCGAACGCGCCGGGGCCAGCATCGTCAACCGCTACCATCACGAACTCATCACGATTGAGGGCATGGACTGCTCCGACTGTGTAAAGGTCATCGAGCATGGCGTTGGGCGGATGGAGGGCATGCTGGCCGTGAGCGTCAACTACGCTTCACAGAAAATGCGCGTAGAGTATGACGCCCATCAGATCAACCAGAGCGCGATTGAAAAGCGCGTGCGCGGGCTGGGTTACACCATTCCAGCTACTGGCCTCCGTAGCTGGTATCAGGAAAACCGCGAACTGCTGTTTAGCCTGATCTCCGGTTTGCTTCTCCTCGTCGGCTGGGGCGGTGAAACATTCTTCGGCCTGTCCCCGTTCGTGGCTACTGGCATTTACGTCGTCGCCTACGCGTTCGGCGGCTGGGATATTTCGCAACACGCCTGGCATGCGTTGCGCGAGCGGCACTTTGACACCGATTTGCTCATGGTGATGGCCGCACTCGGCGCGGCGGCGTTAGGCGAGTTTGCCGAAGGAGCGCTGTTGCTGTTTCTGTTCAGTTTCGGCCATGCGCTCGAAGAACGCGCGCTTGACCGCGCCCGCGCCGCTATTCGTGCTTTGGCCGACCTCACACCCAAGACAGCACTGGTCAAGCGTGATGGCAAAGAAACGGAAATGCCTGTTGAGCAGTTGCAGTTGGAGGATGTTGTCATCGTCCGGCCAGGCGCGCGTGTGCCGGTGGATGGTGTGGTGCTGGCAGGGCAGTCGGGTGTAGACCAGGCGCCAGTCACGGGTGAGTCCGTGCCAGTGGACAAAACGCCGGGCGACAAAGTGTTTGCCGGATCGGTCAACGGCGAGGGCGCATTAGAAGTGCGCGTGACCAAATTAGCGAAAGACAGCACCCTCTCGCGGGTGATGAAGATGGTCGAGGAAGCGCAAACGCAGAAGTCTCCCACTCAACAAACGGTGGAGAAGTTCGAAGGCGTGTTTGTGCCTGCCGTGTTGATAGTGACGGCGTTAGTCATCATCGCGCCCCCGTTGTTTGGCGTGCCATTCAAAGACTCGTTCCTGCGCGCAATGACCCTGTTGGTGGCCGCCTCGCCCTGCGCCCTGGCGCTCGGCACACCTGCATCCATCCTCGCCGGAGTTGCGCAAGCCGCCCGCAACGGCGTGCTGGTCAAGGGTGGTGTCCATTTAGAAAATTTAGGGCGGCTCAAAGCTATCGCCTTCGACAAGACCGGCACAATCACACATGGACAACCTGAAGTGACCGACGTCATCTCAACCAATAGCGAAGCGATGAACGACGAGCAATTGCTGGCTTTGGCGGCGGCAGTGGAAAGTCGGTCGGGCCATCCGCTGGCACAGGCAGTGGTGCGGGCGGCGCAGGCGAAGGGGCTGGCGCTTCCAACGGTGGGTGATGTTGAGTCGGCCACTGGCCGGGGCTTACTCTCAACGTTGAATGGTCGGGCAGTCTACATCGGCAATCTGAAATTGATGGCTGAAGCCAATGTGTCAATTTCTGATGAGGCGCGTTGGGAAATTGAGTCACTGCAATCGAGCGGCAAAACGATCATACTGGTGGCAGTAGACAAGCAACTCGTTGGTGTGCTGGGATTAGCGGATACTCTGCGTCCTGACGCCGCGCCGACAATGAAGGCTCTCAAACTAATCGGCGTGCAGGAGACAGTGATGCTGACCGGCGATAATGCACAGGTAGCGGCGGCCATCGCCGGGCAAGTTGGCCTCACCGACTTTCGCGCCGACTTGATGCCCGAAGACAAAGTGACCGCCATCCGTGAACTGAATGACAGATATGGTCAGACGGCGATGGTAGGCGACGGCGTGAATGACGCGCCCGCGCTGGCGAATGCGACAGTGGGGATTGCGATGGGCGGAGCCGGCACGGATGTAGCATTGGAAACTGCTGACGTGGCGCTGATGGGCGATGACCTGAGCAAGTTGCCGTTTGCGGTGGGGCTGGGCCGGGCCACGCGCGCCATCATTCAACAGAACCTGGCGATTGCGCTGGGGGTGATTGCTCTGCTCATTATCGTTTCACTCACCGGCTGGGCAGGGATTGGCGTTGCCATCCTCTTCCATGAAGGAAGCACGATTGTGGTCGTGCTGAATGCGTTACGATTATTGGGGTACCAACACCACCGCTGATTGGAGCGAGAAAGTTATGAGAGGATTGCGCAAAGCGCTTTGGAGCAGTATCTGTTTGTCATTGATGTTGATCCTGACCACGTTCACGCCTGCCCTGGCACATGAAGGATTGATTCGCTCTGCCCCTGCCGCGGATGAGCGGTTGGCCGAAGCCCCCTCTCAGGTCACGCTATGGTTCGATGGGGAACTGGTCACTCAGAAGAGCACACTCAAGGTCTTCGACGCTGATGGTCAGCAGGTGGACGCGGGCGATGGGCACGTTGATCTCAACGATCCCGATCACGCCTCGATGATCGTCACATTGCCGCCATTGCCTGAAGGCATATACACAGTCAAGTGGCGCGTCGTCTACATAGAGGATGGCGATGTGGTTGAAGGCAAGTTCGATTTCATCGTCGGCAACGCGACGCCGCGCATCAAATCCACTCTGACGATAGCGCCACCCGCGGAAAGCACGCCGCCTATTACCTCGCTAACACCGGCGACCTCGCCGACACCGGCCACCTCCAACATCGAAGAATCAACTCCAGGCTGGTTGCCCATCGGCATGGTGGCTGGAGTTGCGATCGTCGTGATCCTGATAGTTCTTAGCTTGATGTCGTCGAGGAAGACAAGACATCCTAACGGCGACTGAACGGTTAATTAAGGCAGGCGACCCCGATGAGCGTAAATTCCATCCTCCATCGTTTGTTCAGCGCCATACTGTTGACGTTGATACTAATCGGTTTGACGACTACCGGTGAGGCCTCGGCTCACGCGCGGCTCTTCCGCTCCAACCCCGAAGACGGCGCGGTGCTGACCGAAGCGCCACAGGAAATCTATCTATGGTTCAACGAGCCGGTCGTAGTCGAATTCGTTTCGGTCGAACTTCTGGATGCCAATGCCCAGTCCGTCGGGGAGGTGAAATTGCGTAGTGATGCCTCCGACCCGACGTTGGCCATTGCCTCAATGCCCGCTCTCCAAACAGGGGTCTATAGTCTGACGTGGAAAGTCCTGTCCAACACCGACAATCACGTCACGCGGGGCACAGTGGTATTTGGCGTCGGCCAAACGGCAAGTGTGCCAACGCGCCCATCTGCTCAGACTGAAGCTTCAGTATCCGTGGTTGAAGTTGCCTTACGGGTGGTGAATTACGCGACCCTATCCGTGTTGATCGGCAGTTTGGCAATGGCCGGCCTTGTGTTGCGCCCCAACAGTTTCGATCCTTCGGCGCACGATGCAGTCAACGCCGCGCGGCGGCGCATCTGGATGCTCTCGGTCGGCGCGGCGATTCTTGCGCTGGCCATCAGCTTCGGCTGGCTGGCCTGGCAATCGGTGGCGGCGGAGCGTGGCCCATTCGACTTGCTGAGAACACGTTTCGGTGTATTGTGGCTCGCGCGCCAAAGCTCTTTGCTGGTCCTTCTGATTGTTTTGGCTACCGCTCGCCGTGAACGATTGTGGGGTCAGCTTATGGCCTCGCTGAGCGTGGTGACGATGGCAGGCATCGAGGCGCTTAACAGCCACGCCGCGGGGCTAACCAAGCAGATGGTGCTGGGGGTTGCAGTGGATACGGTGCACCTACTAGCCGCCGGAACATGGGTTGGGTCTCTCATTGCCTTGTTAGTCGGGCTATTGCCACTACTTAGGTCCCATCAAGAGGATTGGCGGGCGGTGGCGCTTGGTGGCTGGCAGAGGTTCGGCGCGGTAGCCGCGTTGAGCGTTGGGGTGTTGGCCGCCACCGGCCTCTATAACATGGCCCGGCAGGTTGCGTCCATTGACGCCTGGATTGCGACCCTCTACGGCCAAGTGCTCACAGCGAAAATCGGAGTGTTTCTGGTGGTTGGGCTGGCGGGCCTGAGCAACTCCATGCTTCTTCATCCGCGACTGGCTACAGTGATTGGATCGATCCTGCGTCGGCCAGCCGGGTGGAGGCCGTTTCACCCTAATCGCCTTCCAATCCTGTTACTGACGGAGGCGGGGCTGGCCGTCTTGGTCTTTGTGCTCACCAGCGTGCTCACCGCCGCCCCGCCTGCGCGCGGGTCGGAATTTGAGCCGCTCAACCTGGCGGATAAACCGCCCTCTTCATTGTCACAGACTCCAGACGACTTGCTGGTGAACTTAAGCATCCGCCCCAACAAGCCTGGCCTCAACATCATTTCAGTTGGCGCATTCAACACACGTCGCCCGCCCCCGGCTGAAATCTTGCGCGTGTTGGTCAGACTGACTTATCTTGAAAAAGACCTCGGCACACAAACATTAGTCCTTGAACCAGAAGACCAGGGCACCTATCGCCTGAGTTCAAGCGCGATGAGCCTGCCGGGAGCATGGCGGGCTCAAGTCGTCGTCCGTCGCAAGGGGATGGAAGACAGTGTCGCTGACTTCGACTGGCGCGTAGAACCTCTGGCTCTGGCTGTCCCGCCACGCCCCGTCATGATTTCCAATACACCTATCGCGCCGGCGCTCACCCTGCTGGCCGTCGGGTTGGTCGTGTGCACCGGGTTGGCGGCGATTGGGTTCAGGTGGGCGCGCGACGCCGGCTAAGGTGGGCGGCGCGGATCATAATATGATACCGGAGGTACTTACCCATGGAACTTTGGCAAACATTATCCGTCATACTTGACCTGTTGGTAGTTTTCCTGACAATTGCCATGTTTTTGGCGCGGCCACGGATTGGCGGCCTGCTTGGGAGAGGCATGAGAATTCTCGTGGCTGGCTTTCTGGTGCTCGGCTTGGCGTTCTTCAGCGAAACAGTGTTGTTCATCATATCCCCGATCAGCACCCAGACCAATGAAATTGTTCATCGCTTCATGGTCGGGCTAGGGTTTGTTTTTATTATTGGAGGTTTTATCATGATGCGGCGTGCCTTTGATTAGCCGGACGACATAAATATCCAGCAGATCATGGTTCGTTCGCGACGGATCTGGCGTTCCGCAGGAGTTAGCAATGCCAAGCGGAGCGGGAGTGTTTCGTGAGATGAGCCTCATTTCATTCTACAGACGGGCGCAGCGCGAAGAAGCCATGCTGGCGGCTGCGTTCGGCGCGGAAAGGACTGTAAATGTCTCAGCCAACTCAACCACAACGTCGGCCATTTTGGCCCTTCATCATAATCGGCCTCGGCTTGGTGCTAGTGTCAGTCGCGATTCTGGCGAGCCTGAACACCTCGCAAATACCTGCGACCTCGACGGCTCCCCCGGGTGAGTTCGCCGAAGACACGTTCCCAGAAGTCCAGCGTATCAGTCTGGCCGATGCCAAGACCGCCTTTGACACCAAAACCGCCATCTTCGTAGATATGCGTGACGCTGACTCGTATGCCGACAGCCACATCCCAGGAGCGCTGTCCATCCCTCTGTCCGAACTGAATGAACGCCTGGACGAGCTCAATCGCTCAGACTGGATCATCACCTACTGCACCTGACCGGCAGAAGAGTCGAGCGCCCGTGCGGCGCGCATCCTGCTCGATAATGGCTTTTCTAACGTCACGCCGATTCTGGGCGGCTTCCGTGCTTGGGGCAACGCTAGTTATCCGGTCGAGCCGTGAACCATCCGCCTAATTTAACCATCGGCGCAGATTGGATACTTTGAGTCACACAAGCGGTATAATTCCGCGTATGTCCCGCCCGGTGTTGATCCTCCTTGCCTTGCTCGTCGGCCTCACCGCCTTTGCCCAACCCGGCCTGTGTCCGTGTTGGTTAATGGCCGACGTTCAGATCTACCACCCTCACCCTGATGGCAACCCCGACCGTGATCACGGCCATGACTACCTCGACGACCTGTTCAGCGCCGGTTTAGCCGCCGTTGCCACCCTCTCCCTGATTCCAGCCCAGACCCTCATTGCGCTTCTCACCACCGGCATTTTGTGGCGACCTATCGCCGACAACTCAACCTTTGCTCACGGCTGGACGCCATCATTGGAGCCTCCGCCGCCGCGACTCAGCGCCTCCTCCTAAATTCTTTGAGTTCCCCTCTTTCCTTTTTTCACATCATCAGGAGGCTCTCTCATGTTTCGCAGTACGTTTCGCGTGCGCGCTCTCGCCACGCTCACCCTTTTAGCATTGCTCATCACCCCGCTGGCCGCGCTGGCTCACGAAGGCATCACCGCCGGCAACTACACCATCGAATATGGCTGGCTCGACGAGCCGCCTGTTGCCGGCCAGGACAACGCCATTATCATCAACATCAGCGGCCACGCCGACGACAGCAGTCACGAAGAAATGGAAGGCGCGATCAGCCTGGTCAGCCCCGCCGACGGCGGCGCGATCACCGGCGACTCGTTCGAAGTCAGCGTCAAAGTCGAAGGCCTGGACGAACATGCCGAAGGCGTTCACTGGCATCTGTACGTTGACGACAAAGAGTTGGTGACGGTCCCGGTCGATCAAACCACCGTCACCGTCAACGGCCTGTCGAACGGATCGCACACCCTCAAAGTCGCGCTGGCCGGCCACGACCACAAAGAATTCGGCGAACCGGCCCAGGCGGCCATCACTGTCGAAGGCGCAACCGGCTCCGGTGAGCCGACCGTGTCGGGCCTGGAATCGGCAGAGGAGGAGCACGCCGAGGCCCTGAACGTGGGCGTCTCGGGCCTGAAGGTGGAACTTGTATACGGCGGCCAAACCATCCCTCTTACCCTGGAACCTTTGAAGGACGGAGAGGCGGGTCAATTTATAGCCCCCTTCAAGCCGGATCGCCCTGGCGTCTACACCCTCAAAATCACAGGCAAACTGACCGGCGACTTCGGCGAAACCGAGGTCAATGCTGAAGTAGAACCGGAAGAAGTTGAACCCGGCGAGGCGGCCCCAACTGCCGAGCCAACCGCCGGCGCCTCATCCGGCCTGCCAACCTGGTTGGCGATCGGGGGAGCGGTGGTTGTCGTCGCCGCTCTTGGGATTGGCGTCTTCGCCTTCATGCGCAGGAAGTAATTGCGCGTGGGAGCGGTTTGCAACCGCGATGTGTCGCGGCTGCAAGCCGCTCCCACTTTATCCTATGAAACTCCGCCTCTTCGCCCTTACTCTAACTCTTACCCTAACTTTTACTCTGGCCGCGCCCGTCTTCGCCCACGCCGAGCTGGTAAGCTCCTCGCCTGAAGCCAACGCCAACCTCGACCGCGCTCCGGCGCAAATTGAACTGTTCTTCAGCGAGGCTCTCGAATTATCTTTCAGCGAAATTCAGGTGCTGGACTCCAACGGCATCCGTGTTGACAGCGCCGACTCGCGCCTGGACCCCGCCGACCCCGCCCGCCTCACCGTCTCCGTCCGCTCTTTGCCTGACGGCGTCTACACTGTCTCCTGGAAAGTATTGTCGGCAGTGGACGGCCATGTCACCGAGGGGGCGTTCCCGTTCGCCGTCGGCAAGGTGGACGCCGCCGCGCTCGCTTCCGCAGAGCAGGCCAGCAGGCAAGTGAGAATTTCCGTCGGCGAGATCGTCGCCAGATGGCTGTTGTTTCTTTCGGCCACCGCGCTGGCAGGCGGCACGCTCTTTGTCATCCTCGTCTGGCGGCCCGCCTATCAGCATGTCAAGAATGACAAGACAGATCCAAATCGGTCGCTCTGGCAAAAACTCGCCTCTCTTTCTCTGGCTCTTATTCTCGCCGCCAACATCATCGCTCTGCTGGTGCAGGCCGGGCAGGCCGCCGGCTCGGAAGTTGCGGCGCCGTGGAGTGTTGCCGTCAACAGCGTGCTCTTCACCACGCGTTACGGCGTGCTGTGGATCGCCCGCGCCGCTTTAGCTCTGGCAGTCGCCGGACTTCTGCCTACGGCTAGAACGGATCGTGAGCGCTGGATCGCCTTTGCCGTCTCGCTTCTGCTCCTACTCACCATCAGCCTGGGCAGTCATGCCGCCGCCGACGCCGACCCGCTTCTGCCCATCATCGCCGACTGGGCGCATTTGGCGGCGGCTTCGGCCTGGGTTGGCGGCCTCACCCATTTTGTCGCCGGGATGTGGTCAGCGCGTTCTCTCGATTCAAAATTGCGAACGCAACTCGCGGCTCGTCTCATCCCGCGTTTCTCGGCAGTGGCGCTGATCAGCGTTGGCATCTTGGCTCTCACCGGCTTGTATGCCGGCATCCTGCGCGTCGGCTCGTTTGAGGCGCTCAACAACACGCTGTATGGCCGGGTGCTGTTGATCAAACTCATCCTCATCCTGCCAATGCTGGCCATCGGCGCGGTGAACCTGCTGGCGATTACGCCGGCCATGAAAAGGGCAGACCTGACAGGTCTCGGAGACCTGTCAGGTCTGGTAGATCGCTTTCGCAAAATCATCACCAGCGAAATCACCCTGGGCGTGGCCTTGTTTCTCAGCGTGGCCTTGCTCACCTCGGTGCCGCCGGCGAGGGTGGCGGTGGCCGCCTCCGGTTTCACCGCCTCTACCAACGTGGACGATCTCTCTCTGACCCTCAACGTCGATCCGGCCCGGATCGGAGTCAACAACTTCTCGCTGACGGTAAAGGCCAACGGTCAGCCGGTGAACGACGCCAAAGAAGCCCTGCTCCGCTTCACTCCGATTTCGGGTAAACTGCCGCCAAGCGAAACGCAACTGGCGGCGAAGGGCGACGGGCAGTACAGCGCGCGCGCCTCGAACCTGAGCCTGCCGGATCAGTGGCAAGTGCAGGCCATCGTGCGGCGCGAAAACAAATTTGACGCTTACGCCAACTTCGAGGTGGACACCCGCCCGGCCAGCGCCGTCCAGACCTATCCGTGGAATCGTGTCGCGGGCGGCTTGCTATTGCTCGCGGCGCTGGCTTACATCTTCGCTTTCAGCGGATTGCCCGGCAAACGCAGGCAATACATTTGGCTTGGCATTCTGCCGGGCGTGGCCCTGGCGATTGCCAGCGTGGCCGTGTTCTACCGCCCGGCCCCGCCGGAGCAAACCGGCTTGGTGAATCCGATTCCGCCGAACCCCGACTCGATTGCCGAAGGCAAAGGGTATTACACAACGCTGTGCGTGCCGTGTCACGGCGAAACCGGCACGGGCGACGGTCCCGTCGGCCTCACCCTCAACCCGCGCCCGGCAGACCTTTCGCTCCACGCCGTGCCCGGCGTTCACACCGACAGCAAGCTCTTCGAGTGGATCAGCAACGGCTACGCCGGCTCGGTCATGCCCGCGTTCGGCCAGGCGCTCACCGACGAGCAACGCTGGCACATTGTCAACTACGTTAGGACGTTAGCCCCATGATGTACTCTCCAGAACTCTTACACGGCGCAACCGGCTTTTGGGACGAAGTGGTTTTCGTCGTCGGCTTCATCGTCTCAATCATTCTGTTTGTTGCCCTGGCTCTGGGCGATAGAAAGCGCGAAAAAGAAACTGATGATGAAAAAGATAAAACTGATTAGAACCCCCTGTTCTGGCGGCAGTTGTGCTGCCGCGCCCGCACGCTTCGCGAACTGCGGCGCAAACGTTTTTTTTAGACAGGCGCTCAACATCCTACTGGCCACAATCCTGGCGGCTTGCTCCATTGAAATTTCAGACGCGACTTCGGTGGCGACCACCCCTGTTGCAGTGGCGGTCACCCCGTCTGCCCCCCCGGCCTGGGCCGGCCTCAATCTTGCGGGCCAGCTTGTTTTCACCCAGGGAGTCGACGGAATCGAGAAACTCAATCTTGCCACCGGCGAGCGGGCGACTCTCTTCAAGCCGCCCGAGGAAGCGTGGCTCACCTCGGCCACCGTGTCGCCCGACGGCAAACAGATCGCGCTGTCGTACGCGCCGCCGCCGCCCGAGGGTCAGATTCAATTTGGCTACACCGGCCTCTACCTCATGCCCGCCGACGGCTCGGCCCTGCCTGCGCTTCTGCTGGAGCGAACCGACCCGCAAGAGTCTTACTTCACCCCGTCGTGGTCGCCCGATGGCAAGTATCTCTACTACGCCCACTTCATTCCGGTGCTCAACAGCGAGACCGGCAACACCTTTCGCTACACGGTGGAGCGGCTGGCACTGCCGGGCGGCTCGCCGGAACTGCTGATCGAAAGCGCCATCTGGCCGCGACTCTCGCCCGACGGCTCGACGCTGGCTTATCTCTCGTTCGACTTGCAGACGTTCAACAACGAACTGTACGTGGCCGACCCGGACGGCAAGAATTCCCGGCCCATCTTCCTGCCGGGGACGTTTCAGGCGGTGGACGCGCACATGTGGACACCCGACGGCAGCGCCATTATTTTCAGCGCGGTAGGCGAAGGCCCGGCTTACCAATCAACGCCGACTCCGGCCCTCTCGTGGCTCGACCGTTTCCTCGGCGTGCAGGCTGCCGATGCGGCTGAGGCCGCACATAACGTTCCCTCCGACTGGTGGCGCGTCTCAATTGACAGCACGGGCCTGACCCGGCTGACCAAGATTTACGACACCGGCATGTACGGCGGCTTCTCACCCGACGGTTCGCGCCTGGCCTTCCTCGCCGCCAGCGGCATTTATGTAATAAACCCGGACGGCAGTGGGCTGACGCCGATGATTCCGGTTGAGACGTTGGGGACGTTGGAGTGGATTCGGTGAACAGTGAACGGTGCATAGTGAACAGTGGGCAGTGAACAGTGGGCAGTGAATAGTGGCTGCTGATAACTGTTCACTGATAACTGTTCACTGTTCACTATCGTTAGCCCGAACCTGACATGAAAGCCCTCCGCTTCATCGAAGAACCCATCGAAGTCCGCTTCGACGAGCAACCGGCGCTGGAGAAGAAGCCGCCTTGCCCGAACGGATTTACGTGGCGTGGGGAGAATTATCGTGTCCTCGAGATGCTGGCCGAGTGGCACGACTACAAGCGGCAGGGCCGGATGACGCGAAACACCCGAAGGGGACCGGCGCACGCCGCCCGCGCCGGAGCGCGAGGCTCATGGGGCGTTGGCCGCGACTACTTCCGGGCGCGCGTCGAGGGTGGCCGCATCTTCGAGTTGTACTACGACCGCGAGCCGAAGGATGCCGACAAACGAAAGGGCGGGTTCACGAACTGACCCCTTGCGAATTCGGGACTATCTCGATCCGGCATATCTTCGTACAATATCGCCCATGACCTCCCCCCACTCCAACCCCAATGCTCCCGACATCCGCGCCCTCCTCTCCACCTTCGCCGAAAACCTGACGGCCAAAGCCACCGCCGGCAGCCAGCCCGGCATCTACAACCGCGAGGACGAAGTGAACCAGATTTTGCAGGCGCTGGCCTCGCCGCTCAAGGGCCGGGTAGCCATCGTGGGGCGAAGCCGGGCGGGCAAGACGGCGGTGGCCCAAATGGTGGCGGCGCGAATTTCGAGCGGAGCAAGCGGGGAGTGTCCATCGGAGCTTGCAGGCAAAGAAGTCTGGCGCTTCACGCCCAGCAGTCTCCCCGGCCTCTCGGCGCGCGGTGCGTGGCAGGCGTATCTCGACCAGTTGATGACGCAGTGGGCGGCTCACCCGGAGATCATCCTCTTCTTCGATCAGATCAACCGCGCGGCACGCCTGCCCGGAGTCCAGGACGACGAGAGCGACTCGAACGTGGACGTGGCCACCGTGCTGGCCTCGGCCCTCAAGCGCCTCAACGGCCTGTGCCTGGCGGAGGCCGAAGAGAACGCCTGGCGGCGCTTCTCCGAAACCTACACCGACTACGGCCAGATTTTTTTGCCGGTGTACGTGGACGACTTTGACGTGGCGACGACGCGGCGCGTGGTGCGGCGGGTGGCCGACGACCTGGGCATCCTTCACGGGCTGGCCGTCGCCGACGAAGCATTGGAGCAGGCCCTCGACCTCAGCCACCGCTACGCCCTCGACCGCGCCCAGCCCGGCAAGACGATTGACCTTTTGCGCGACTCGCTGGCCGTGACCAAAGCCGACGGCGACGCCCAACTCACGGCCGAGCACGTCATCCAGCGTTTCGGCGAGCAGAGCGGCCTGCCGCGCATGTTGCTCGACGACAGCGTGCCTTTCAACGAAGACGAAGTTCTGCGCTACTTCAAGAGCCGGGTGCTGGCGCAGGAACAAGCCGTCGAAGCCATCGTGCAGTCGCTGAGCCTTTTGCGGGCGCGCGTCAACAACCCGTCGCGGCCTATGGGCGTCTTCCTCTTCCTCGGCCCCACCGGAGTCGGCAAGACCGAGCTGGCCCGAACCCTGGCCGAGTATCTTTACGGCGAACGCGAGCGCCTCGTGCGCTTCAACATGGGCGACTACGCCAACCCCTACCAGCACACCGAACTCTTCGGCAATCCGTACGCCGATCAAATTCAGTACCGGCGCGGCCAGCTCACCAACCGTCTGGCAGGCAAAATGTTCTCGGTCATCGTCCTCGACGAGTTCGAGAAGGCCAATCCGTTCATCTATCAACGTTTCCTGCAGTTGTTCGACGAAGGCCTGCTCATCAACGGCAACGACGAGATCGTCAACCTGCGCAACTCGATCTTCATCCTCACTTCCAACTTCGGCGCGCAACTGCTCTACCAGCCCAAGCTCGGCTTCAATCGCGGCGAAACCGCCGAGGCCCGCGAGACGCGCATCCTCACCGAGACCGAGCGCTACTTCACGCCCGAATTTATGAACCGCATTGACGCGGTCTGCATCTTCCACCCCCTCAATCGGGCGGTCATGGCCGACATCGCCCGCCGCGAGATTGGCGACCTGCTCCTGCGCGAGGGCCTCACCCGCCGCAAGTTTGAGGCCGACATCGCCGACGAAGTCATCGAGCAAGTGGTGGCTCTTGGATACAGCCCGTATTACGGCGCGCGCTATCTCAAACGGCAAATCGAAAAGACGATCACCTACCCGCTCGCCCGCGAGATCAACGCTCTAAAGCCGGGGGCAGCGGGTGGAGCGATTCGACTCTACGTGAAACATGGCCGGATCGTGTCGGCCTACCTCGCGCCCGCCGCCGATCAAACGGTTCAGCCGACCGCGGAGCGTGCAGTGGAGGCCTCCACTGCCGCCACCCTGGCCGAAATCCGTGAGGCCCTGCCGGTGCTGGCCGCGCGCGTGGAGGCGTTGGAAGAACTGCATGGCGTGGCCGAAGCGAAGGCCGAGCGCGACGCGATTCTGGCCGAGATGGCCGACGTGAGTTTCTGGAACGATCAGGCCTCGGCAAGGCGCAAGCTGGATGCTTATCAACGAGCCAGCGGCACGATAGACTTGTTGAGCAGTTTGCGGCAGGCGCTGGACGGTTTGACCGGGTCGTTTTCCACGTCGGCGGCCCCACCGTTGGAGGCGGTTTCCCGGCAGTACAAATTTCTTTTGAGTGAACTGCCGAGGGTCGAGTTCACGTCCTGGTTGAGCGGACCGCACGATCAATGCGGCGCGTATCTGCAAATCAGCGTCAAATCCAAATTGACCGCGGCCCGGCAGTGGATCGTCTCGCTGGCGAAGATGTACCTGGGCTGGGCCAGAATGCGCGGGCTGGCCGCCAGCGTGCTGGGCGAGGAGCAATCACCCGATGGCCGCAACCTGACGGTGACGCTGGTGATCAGCGGCTACGGCGTGTTTGGCCTGTTGCAGAGCGAGGCCGGCGCGCACCGGCTGGTGCAGACGATAAAGGTGAGCGGGCAGGAGAGCTTGCAGAGGTTATCGGCCAGCGTGAGCGTTCTGCCGGAGTGGACGGACGACGAGATGCCGACGCCGCCAGCGCGGGTGGAAGTGAGCGTGAAGGAGTTGAACCGGAGCGGCCTGCTCATTCCGCGCCTGACGGCGCAAGTGACCGCGCTGGCGCGCCAACTCAACGGCGAAGGCCGTTTGAGCTTCGCCAGCAATCTGCCTCACGACGACCTGACCGCCGAAGCGACTCGAATCCTGCAAACGCAACTTCACTTCGAGAGCGCCCAGAACGACACCCGCCCGGCCCCGCCCTCGGGCGGCATTGTGCGCTCTTACTTCCGGAGCACGAAGGACAAAGGCGTGCACGACCATCGCACGGGCCGCCGCACGGTGAAGCTCAAGCAGGTGTTGGATGGCGACTTGCAGGAGTTTTTGGATGAGGCCTTGAAACAGAGGAGCAATTCGAGTTAGCCATGTAGACCTCCGAATTCCGAGAAGCTTCTACCATGTCATTCCGAGTGACGCAATCGCGAAGCGGACGAGGAATCTCTATGCCAGCCCCAGAGATTCCTCGCCCGCTTCGCGGAACGGCTCGGAATGACATGGTCAACAATTCGAGCAAAGCACAGGCTCCAAGAATGGGAGGGCCACGATGACCGACGAACGCGCAAAACGCTTAGCCAAACTCCGCCAAGCCTTCGAGAGCGGCGCTCTTGACGAAGACACCTACCGCGCCGCCGTTGCCGCCCTCGAAGCGCAAGGCGTTAGCGGTGTCAACATTAGCGAATTGAAGGATAGCTCGCTGAACGCGCTGGACGTGGTGGGGCGTGACAAGTTGGCGGCTGAAGGCGGTGATATTCTGCAGGCGGGCGCTATCAAAAATGTGTATCAAACTTCGCTCGGCCCCACGCCCCTCCCTCTCCCCGATGCCCTCCAACGCTACCTCGACAACCTCATCAACACCCACCAGCATCTGCGCTTGCAAGCCATTCGCACCGACCAGCCGTTGAGCGTGAAGTTGGAGAAGGTGTACGTCTCGCTCACGGCGGTAGACAAGCATGCGGCGGGCGGGCAGTCTCGTGTAGGGGCAGGGCTTGCTCCTGCCCAACCGGGGCAACCGCAAGGGTTGCCCCTACGTGACGATGGCATGATGGGCCGCCTTTACGAATTGGGGATTCCTGCCGCGTTAGGCCGCTATCAGCGGTTGGTCATTATCGGCGACCCTGGCAGTGGCAAGACGACTCTGCTAGCGTATCTGGCGCTGACGTATGCGCGAACATTGCGCGACGGCGAAGATTTGGTGGAGGGGCGTTTGCAGTTGACGGAAGCTGGACGCTTGCCCATCCTGCTTCCTCTGCGCGACTTTGGCCGTCACTTGAAGGACGCGCACCCCGACCCCGGCAAAGACGGCCCGACCCTTCTGCTCAACTATCTGCGCCAGCATTACGCTAATCAGGACATCCGATTACCGGAAGATTTTTTCGCCAAGCTGTTGGAAGAAGGGAATGCCGTCGTTCTGCTTGACGGCATGGACGAGGTGGGTTCGGTGGAACTGCGCCAGCGTGTGGCACGGCTGATAGAGAAATTTGTGGCACGTTATCCTGGCAAACTGAGGCCAAGAGATGAGTTGGAGGAGTTGGAAGAGTCGGATAAGAAGGAAGAAAGAATCCCAGATGAGTCTTGGAAATATCAATGCCACAATCGTTTTGTGGTGACTAGTCGTGAGGTAGGCTACGAGGGCGCGGCACGCATCGGGGCCGAGTTTGGGTTAGCGAAAGTGCGCGAGTTCACCCCTGCAGAGGTACGCCAGTTCATTCGTGACTGGACAAAAGTGATAGAGGTGGCGCTGGCTGGGGACGAGACGCCCGAAGCAGTTGGGGCCGCCGCGATTGAGGCCGACAAACTCATCCGCGCCATTGAGGGCAACCCGCGCATCGCTGATCTGGCCGTCAACCCGCTCCTGCTGACCGTGATCGCGCTGGTACATCGTTACCGTGCCGCCCTACCGGAGCGCCGTTCCGAGTTGTACGAAGAGGCAGTAGAGGTGTTGTTGGCCGGATGGGATCGGGCCAAAGGGTTGGAGACCGAGACCCAACTGGCCGGGCGCAAGCTGGACGCAGGCGACCGGCGTGAACTGCTTACGCCCGTGGCCTTCTGGCTGCACGAGCGCAACCAGCGTGAGATTGAGCTAGACGACTTGCACCCGCTGTTGACGTCGCCCTTCGCCGCGCTGGCTGGGGGCGACGCGCAGTTGGCGCGTAAAGCCGTAGACAACTTTCTTGACATGATTAACGAGCGTAGCGGATTGTTAATCGAGCGCGGGGCGGGAATATATGGCTTTGCTCATCTTACATTTCAAGAGTATTTGGCGGCGCGGGCTTTGGCCGACCGAAAAGATGCGATTGAGTACACCCTGAAACGGCTGGCCGACCCGTGGTGGCGCGAAGTGATTTTGTTGGAGGCGGGCTACCTCGGCACGCAAGGCAAACGGCGAGTGAGCGAATTGATCCGCACTATCGCCAGCGCCGACCCGGAAACCGAGCCGGAGCCGCACCATCATTTATTGTTGGCGGCGGAGTGCTTATTTGACGTTGGGTCAATCATAGTCGAGGGTGATTTGCTGGGCGAGGTGAGGCGCAAACTCAAAAATGAGGCCGATGCGCCAATTGAGAAAGGCAATCGCGACTCGGTGCTACGAAAAGTAACGGCGGCCAATGCTCTCAGCCGGATCGAGAGTGGGCAGTTTACTTCAAAATTTTGGAAGCCGCCGTGGGGCGAGCCAGAGTGGATAACGATCCCGGCGGGTGAGTTTTGGATGGGCGGTGAGAGTCGCTATTATGACAGTGAGAAGCCGAACCATCGAGTCTTTGTGCCGGAGTTCCAAATCGCCCGTGTGCCAATCACTAACGCCCAGTATGAACTGTTCGTTGCCGATACAAAAGCCGAGCCGCCCGGACACTGGCGCGGCGGTAAAAACCCGCAGGGGAAAGATAATCATCCGGTGGTGAACGTGAACTGGCGTGATGCGCAAGTCTACTGTCGCTGGTTGAGCGAGAAGATCGGGCGAATGGTGCAACTGCCGACCGAAGCCGAGTGGGAGAAGGCGGCGCGAGGGGATAAAGACCGTCGTGAGTATCCGTGGGGCGATGAATGGTTGGAGTTGCGGTGCAACTCGAATGAGTTAGGGTTGGAGGCCACGTCACCAGTGGGGTTGTTCATCAACGGGGCGAGTCCTTATAACGTGTTGGAGATGATAGGCAATGTGTGGGAGTGGTGTCAATCATTATATGCGCCGTATCCGTATCGGACGGATGATGAGCGGGAGGAATTAATGGGAAGTGGAAACCGGGCGGTGCGTGGCGGCTCCTTCGCTACCTCTCGCAGTCGCGCGCGTTGTGCATGCCGCCTCAACAATCATCCCGACGACCGTGACTACGTTATCGGCTTTCGAGTGGTGGTCTCCCCTGGCTCTCGCCTTTGAAACTCTGATCCCTGGCCCGAGAGCACAGATTCGCGGAATAGGCGGATCGCAATCCGTGTATTCTGTAAATCCGTGCTCTTCCCCTCCTCCAGCCCCGCCTCAAACCCGCCTCCAGCCGCATCACAAAATAATGGAAGGGCCATATCCTTGACTCAAAACAAGGAGGCAAATCCATGAGTACCGATACAGTTTTACAGACCAGGCATCTCCAAAAAATCTTCGGCGCTGTGCGGGCTGTGGAAGATGTGTCACTTGAAGTGAAGCGCGGCAAGGTGCTCGGCTTTCTGGGGCCGAACGGCGCAGGCAAGACGACGACCATTGGAATGATCCTCGGCCTGATTCACCCTACAGCCGGAAGTGTGGAGCTTTCCCTCAAAGCCGGCGCGCTGTCGTACATCTTGAAAGACGTGAACTCGCAGGAGCTGGCCGAAGCGGTTCGCAAAGCGGCGGCGGGCGAGGCCATGCTTCACCCGCGAGTGGCGGCGCGGGTAATCAAGGAACTGCAAGGCGCGCCGCGCGAGTCGGTGAACGCCTTCCACGAGTTGAGCGACCGCGAGATGGAAGTTCTGCGGTTGATTGCCGAAGGGCTATCCAACGCCGAAATGGCCGCGAAACTGGTGCTGAGTGAGAAAACGGTGAAGGGCCACGTGAGCAACATTCTCAGCAAACTGCACCTGGCCGACCGGACGCAGGCGGCGGTGTTTGCGTGGCGGGAAGGAATTGTGCGCCGCGAGTAAAAGCCGGCTGGAGTTGAGCACAAACATGACAAAGCGGCTCCCATGAGGAGCCGCTTTTGCTTTCCACTACCCCACGCCGGTGGGAGCGAAAGATCACACCCGAGGGGCGTGCCTCAATTGAGGATTGAGCCAATCTGTTAACCATCAGCCAGGAGAGCAAATATGGCTTTTCAAACACTTAATCGCGAGCAAATTGGCTGGGGGGCCTGGGTGCAATGGGTATTGGCCGCCCTCGCATCTCTCACGCCGCCTGGATCATCTTCTGGTCGTTGAACATGGCGGGCGTGTTCGGCGTTGGAAGCGGGCTGACCGGCAAGTTCGTCGAAGGCAACAGCTTGAAATTCGCCGAGCCGCACCAGCACCCGGCTGGCTGTGCGCGACACAGGTTGATTTTGTAGAGATGGCTGAGGAAGCCTTCAAACTCCACGCCACCCGGCACGGCGCGCGGGTGGTTGACGCCGAGCGCGAACAGTTCGGCGCGGGTGAGGTCTTCGAGGCCGGGAGGAGTGACGGCGAAGAGGAAGAGGCGGCGACTACTTGCCACCTCTATTCACAACCAAGGAACTTCGCTAAGTCACTCAGAAACTGCTCTTGCTTGTCTTTGCTCTCAGTTACCTGTGTTAAGTTGTAAACTGAACTAAGTTTGCCCTGCTTAATCCAAAGTGCAGCTTCGTGTGCAACTCGATCAACAAGAATGGTAGCAATAAATGATAGCTTGGGCTTTGGCCTTCCAGTCGCAGAGGCAGCATCGAGGATTCGATCAAATGCGCTTTTAGCTGTTTTCCAATGTTCATCAGACCCTGCCGGGTCAGCGCCTCCCTTTAGCTCGCCTCCCCAGACAAATGTGCCTTCTTCCGACAAGGAGGAAAGGTCTGGGCCTATCTTATAGGCTTTGCCTTCTATATCTGCCCAAACGATCTGTTTGTTTAGTAGGAGTTTGTAGCCGTTCTTCAGCTCAATAGCTTTATAAACAACCCGATTTGTTTCAGCTTCTTCCAGATAAACTAGAAAATCCTCAGCAGCCGTTAGTAAGTTGTCCTTAGCGACGATAGAACTTTCGTCTTCATCATCTTCTATTATCGGCCCTTTCAAGTCATAGCTTACAGAACTTAGCAGTCCTCTGTTGTATAGATAGCGTAACAGGCCACCGACAACTTCTACATAGGCTAAACGACCAACTTCATTTCGCCACGACCCATCAATGCTTGCACCCAAGTTTGAAAAAATCGTTTCGATATGTCTCCTGCCCGTGACAAGAGAAGGGTTTGAGAGTATGAGGGCACTAACTGTTGCATTGAAGAATCCAACGAGCCTCTCAGCTTTTTCTCCAATCAGTGGAGACGAGCCTAGCTCATGAGAGGTTGTATCTAATCCAATCCCTCTCATGACTTTTGCGGAGACCATGGCAATATTTCGATAGTATGTTATTAGCGCGGGGTTTTCGACCAAATGTGCAGGTTTGCAAAAGTACAAAGGATACCGGATTTGCGCCCCATCAAGAACATCGAGCGCTCCAGTTGCTATGCTCAACTCAAGCGCCAACTCGCGCCAGTTTTCTAAGTCTTCAGTGGCGGCGATCTTTTCGATTTGATCTAAAATCGCCTCGAAACCTAAGCGGGCAAGAGTAAGCCATATAAAATGACCGCGTTGCACAGAGTTCTTCTGTACAGCACGCACAATTTCTTCGGGCTTGCTTGCGAAATCCGGCAAAGGGTCGTCGCCAAATAAATTCGATTGGTTTTCTCGCACACGACGGGGCATAATTACTCCAAATGAGAGATTACCTCTTGAGCCAGATGGTAATGCTTTTGCGGTTCGCTTCTCGCCCGTACTTGCCCATTTGCTGACTGCTGTTCCCTTTGCGTTGCGGCAGAACAAAAACCGTTTCCGGGCAAAAACCGAAACTGGCGGCGAGGTCAGTCATTAGCAAATCAACGGGAATGATTTCACCGCCATAGCGGACATTGTCATTGACGATAGCTACATGTGCGCCACCTCGGCATACGCGAAACAACTCAAAAATCACAAAGGCTAATTCGGTGAAGTAGCCCTCCACCATCCGAATGACGCCTTTGTTGTTTAAGTCGCCTCTTGCGCCTCGTGTTCGAATGGCGTTGAACACTTCTTGCAAAGCCAGGTTTGAGTTCACTACGTTCACGACTTTTTCAAAGTCGGCGGATCGGCCAATGTGGGTGTAGAACGCTTCCAGTCGTTCTAGTTTTGAGCGGTTTTCGACAGTGCAACTGAGCAATTCCTGTCGTAGATTTCGTACTTCCTCCTCGCCAGCGCCTAAAAAGGCTAACTCCAGGGCATAAGTTCTAGTGTAATCGTAGCGATTGCAGTAGGGCGGAGAGGTAATCACGGCGTCAAACTGCTCACCCTCCAGCTTGGGCAGAGTCTCTAAAACCGTGCCCTCAATAAGGTCTTGCTGGCCCGATAGTTCACTATTCGCTCTCATCGCTTCTATATCGAAGATAACTTGCCTGAGAGCCGTGATGAGAGCTTCTTTTGTCTCGAATACTTTTCCTTTGTCAAAGGCCCTGAAAGGCGGCTTGTCTTGGGCCAGCCGTCTGGCATCTCTCTTTTGAGCTTTCGTCGCCCGTGAGTCCCAGCGCAGATATTGCCCATCTTTTCGAGTAAAACTGATGTCTTCGAGGATAGACATTAAAATCAGCCGGAGTAACCGCCTGGTCAGATTGCTCACAGCCATTTTCTCAAGTTGTTCCCTGTACCATATCAGTTGCGCCTCTTGTTCGGGCGGGAAGGCCGACTCGGTGATGGTGATGTGAGGAAAAGGAGTGTTGCTGAGCGTAGGGAGCGTTTCTTCTGCCCACGTCAGTATTCGGTGAAGTTCATCTAGATCGTAGTCCCGATAACGTGACTTCGCTTCCCAGGCCAGATGACAAACTGGCAGAATTTCGATCCCAATCGCATCAACTCCTAGCTCCTTTGCTACCAACAACGTCGTCGCCGATCCGGCAAATGGCTCCAGTATTTTTTGACCTGGGCCAATCCCAAACTTGCCTAGCAAAGTTTCAACTAGTTGAGCCGAGAATCCTTCTTTGTACTTCAACCAGTTGTGAAGCCGAGCCTGTTTGTTGGCTTGGTAGCTTACCAATTTGCGGTTGAATTCATCCGTCGGCGTCAGCAAAGGCGCAAGTTTCAGTTCGAGCGCGATTCGCGCCTCACAAGATGTGATGCCATCGTTGGCATAAGCATCGCGAATTCTCGTTTCGTAAGTTGGAGAGACGGTTATCTCAGTGAGAGGCAAAGTGATTTGAGAAGCGACAACGCGGGGTTTCATCGGGAGTATTCTAGCACTGTTGCTATTGCCATTTGCAACTCATATTCCCCAATCGTCTCTAGCACACCCTCAGGCGTTTTGGCATTCGCCAGCGCGTTGCGCAAGGCGTCGGCCATGGGGATGGCGAAGATGTACTTGTGGGCGTGGCGGCGGAAGAGCATGAAGCCCTCTTGCAGACCGTAGAATTCGAGCGAGAGAGCGAGGTGCTTGCGGATCATGGCCGCCACTTCGCCGAAGGGCACGTCGCGGCGCTCGCGGTGGGCGAAGATCCACGGGTTGCCGATGGCGGCCCGCCCGATCATCACCGCGTCCACGCCGGTGCGCCGCTTCAGGCGCTCAATGTCGGCCACGCCCTTCACGTCGCCACTGCCGACGACGGGCACTGTCACCGCCGCTTTCACTTCACCAATCGCATCCCAGTCGGCGCTGCCCTGGTAGGCTTGCGCCTTCGTCCGGCCATGCACGGCGATGAGCGAGGCGCCGTTGTCTTCGAGAATCTTTGCGACTTCGAGATAGTTGCGCGAAGCGTCGTTCCAGCCGAGGCGGATTTTGCCAGTGACAGGGACGCTGACCGACCGTGTTAGTTTTGCGAAGATGCGGCCAATCCGGGCCGGTTCGCAGAGCAGGCCTGCGCCCGCCCCATGCAGGGCCACCGTGTCGGCCCAACAGCCCATGTTCAGGTCAATGATGTCCGGCCCCAATTGTTCAATCCGCCTGGCGGCTTCGGCCAGTTCGTCTTCGTTCGAGCCAAAGATTTGGAAGGTGATAGGGCGTTCAACGGGTGTGTAAATGAGGCGGCGGAACACGGCCCCGGCCCCGGCCAGGAGTCCGGGCGCGGGCACGAACTCGGTGTAACTCATCGCCGAGCCAAGTTCGCGGCAGATTGACCGGAACGGCAAGTCAGAGTAGCCCGACATCGGGGCGAGGATGGCGTCGCCGTAGATGGGGATGTTGCGGACGAAGAAGGACGGGGTCATGGGTGAAACGACAAACGTCAAACGACAAAGGCAAACTTCAAACGAGGGCGCACTCTGAAGCGAGTGCTTCTTCTTTCTCCGCGCGCTTCGCGTCTGCGGTGAATAATTCTCCGGCCTCGTAGCGGCTGATAATGTCTTCGAGTTCGGCGCGGTTGGTGGTGGTGAGCATGGCCAGGCGCAAGGCGCGGTCGGCGGCGGTGTCCGGGATGTAGCGGGCGGCGTGTTTGCGGAAGAGGAGGATGCCGCTCTCTTCGCCGTAAAAGTCAATGTTGAGCGCCAGATGCCGCCGCATCAATTTGACGACTTCTGACGGAGTCACCTGTGAACGGTCTTTGCGGGCAAACAGCCACGGGTTGCCGATGGCGGCCCGCCCGATCATGACCGCATCCACACCCGTGCGCCGCTTCAGGCGATCCATGTCGGCCACACTCGTTACATCTCCGCTTCCCAAAACCGGAATCTTGACAGCCGCCTTCACTTCGGCGATGGCGTCCCAGTCGGCAGAGCCTTTGTAGGCCTGGGCTTTGGTTCGGCCATGCACGGCGATGAGCGACGCGCCGCTGTCTTCGAGTGTCTTGGCGACTTCGAGGTAGTTGCGCGAGGCCTCATCCCAGCCGAGGCGGATTTTGCCGGTGACAGGGACGTTGATCATTTGCGTGAGGCGGGTAAAGATGCGGCGGATCTTGGCCGGCTCGCGTAGCAGGCCTGCGCCCGCGCCGCGCCCGGAGATGCTGTTCACCCAACAACCCATGTTCAAGTCAATGATGTCCGGGCCAAGTCCCTCGACGCGCCCGGCGACTTCCACCAGCCGCTCTTCGTCGTGGCCGTAAATTTGGAACGTCATCGGGCGCTCGCTCGGGTCGAACTTGAGCTTGCGGGCGGTGCGCTTGACGTTGCTCAAGAACTCGTCCACCGAGACGAACTCGGTGTAACTCATGGCCGAGCCAAGTTCGCGGCAGATCAGGCGAAAGGGCAGGTCGGAGTAACCGTCCATCGGCGAGAGGACGGTTTCCCCGTAGACCGGGATATCGCGGACAAAAAACGCCGGGGGGGTCATATCACTGTGTGCAGGCGACAGTCTCCGGGCCGCGATCCTCGTAACGCTTATAGAAATCCAGAATGGCTTTCTCGTCGTACCCGGCAAGGTCAAGTTGCTTGCCCCAGGCAAGCGTGGTGATAGGGGTGGTCATGCCTTGCGAGTAGGGCATAACAATCAGCTTTGGCGTGGGGCATCGCCGCTGAGGAGCCTTGTCCATCAACTCCTTGAGCTTCGCCTTCAGGTCCGGGCAATCCTCCGGGCAGTTGTAGAGGACGATGATGTCGCCATGTTCCAGGTTGTGAAGCCAATAGCCTTCGGGCCAGGTTTGATCAAAGAAACCGAGCTGAGGCATGGTCGTGCCATAATGCGTTCCGGAGGAGGGCGGGTAATGTTTGTAACCGATCGGGATGCCGATTTCCACGTGGCCGCCGCCTTCGTCGGGGATAGTTTGTTCTGCCGGGTGGGCCCCGGGCCGGATTTTGCCCTCTAATTCGGCTTGTTGACCCTTGATCGTCTGGTCGGCCACGTACCAAATGCCGCCGCCCAGCAGGAGCACGACGGCGCCCACAATGGCAATGTTGCGGGTGATGGTTGCCTGTCGCTGTTGCTGGCTGAAGGTAGCGGCGTGAGCTTGCTTGCGTTGAGAAGTTTTGCTCATTCAAAGACCTCTGGTTCTAAAATTGACAAACGCCGGGCGCCCGGCTGGGCGCAGGCGGCCCTGCGCCTGTGGTGGGAATTTTACAACATTTTTAGGCGCGGCCCCGACCGTCGCCTACGTCGCTCAGAATGCTCTCTATTTTCCCAAAAAATGAAATGCACTTACTCGTTAGCGCCGATTGCCTGGAGGGACGCTCAAGGTTATACTGTAACCCAAGTGAGAATGCTTTCAGAGCCGATTTGCGCATGACAAACGGGAATTCTGTGGACAAAATTTCCTTGCTCAGCCAGGCCTTCGACGGCCTGTCGGACGACGACTTGCGCGAACTGGCTGGCATGACCCGCCTGAGTCACTACCCTCCCGGCCACGCCCTCTGCCTCGAAGGCGCGTTTGAAGAAGTCTTCTACATCATCGCCGAAGGCCAGGTGCGCATCACCAAGAAGATTAGCGAGAGCGAAGGCGAGCGCGAGATACGCGTCATCGGCCCCGGCGGCTACGTGGGCGAGATGGCCCTGATCCAGAACGCCCCCCGCGCCGCCACTGTCCGCTCCGTCACCGATTGCACCGTGCTGGAGATGGGCAAGCCGGACTTTGAAGAGATGCTTCAGCGCAGTCCGCGTATGGCCCTCAGCCTCATCCGCAGCACCCTCGACCGCCTGCGGGCCAACGACCAGCGCGACATTCAAGACCTGCAACGCACCAACCGGATGCTGAGACAGCTTGATCGCAACAAGCTGGAATTTATTCAGGTGGCCGCCCACGAACTGCGCACGCCACTGACGGTGATGAAGGGCTACGTCAACATCATGAAGTCAGCCGCCGGAGTCAAAGGCAACGCCTCGCTGGCCGAGGTGCTGGAAGGCATCGAAAAAGGAGCCGACCGGATGCACCAGGTGGTCAACGCCATGCTGGACGTGACCCGGCTCGACAGCGACGGCCTGCGCATCCTGCCTGTGCCCGTCCCGATCAAGAGTGTGATCAACGATGTGGCGCACGACTTGAACAAGCAGGCCGCCGACCGCAACGTGAAAATTATGGTTGAGCATTCGCCAGACATGCCCAACATCAACGCCGACCCGACTCTGATCCAGAAGGCTTTGCACCACCTGGTCATCAACGCCATTAAATACACCCCGGACGGCGGCCAGATTCAGATTCGGACCCGGCCCGTCACCCTCGACGACAACCGCCCCGGCATCGAGATCGCTATCCGGGATACCGGCATCGGGTTAGACGCTGAACATCACGATCTGATTTTCGAGAAATTCTACCAAGTTGGTTCGGTTGCACTGCACTCATCCAGCAAGACGGCCTACAAAGGCGGCGGCCCTGGCATTGGGCTGGCAATCGTTCGCGGCGTTGCCCGCGCCCACGGCGGAAAAGTGTGGGTCGAGAGTTCCGGCCATGACGAGGTCAACCACCCTGGCAGCACCTTTTACCTGCAACTGCCGGTAGACCCGTCCGCGTCCGAAACCGCTCCCCAAAGCTGATACACTCACCTTACGCAGGCATCCTGAGCAGAACGGCAGGCGCTTCTTCGACTACGCTTCTCTCCGCTCACGCGAAGCGTGCGACCGCCGTGGAGTCGAATGCTTCACGCGCGGTCTCTGCGTAAGATGATTCATTCACTTCCAATCTTCCCCGCTGGCACTTCGTGTTATAGTATAGAGGAAGCCAATCAAGACGATTGGCATTTTGTTGCTCATAGGATTATGAAGCCTGCGTCTCGTGGTGTGATTCAAACTGATGGGTTGTTGTCCGGCCTGCGCTGGCTGTTGTTGGCCGCCATTGCGATTGAAGTCTGGATCGCCGCCGATGGTAACCTGGCTGACCAGTGGCCGGTGCTGACGGTGCTGGCGGCCGGGGCAGCCGCCAACGTCGTGATTGGCGTCTTCCTGCTCTCCCGCTGGTGGTCAAATGTCGCCCCGGTTTTCACTCTCATTGGCGACACCGCTCTGGCAATCGGCCTCCTGGCCGTGTCTAGGGGCGACTCACTTAATTCGGTATCGTGGGCGGCGCTGTTCGCGGTGATCACGGCGGCATTGCGGTTAGGCTGGCTGTGGGCAATCTTGGCTACCATCCTGATTGTCGCCGCCGATGCGGCCCTGCTCGCCAATTTTAACTTTAACAATCTCAACGCCCTCGTCCCGTACATTCCCAATTCCGTCTTCCTGCTCACCGGGGCGCTGGTCGCCGGCCTGCTTGGCGAACGGATGCGAGTGCAGGCAGTCCGCCGCGCACACGCCGAGCGTGACATTGAAGAAAAACGCCTCAAGCACATTCGCGAACAGGCGCGCGCCATTTACAAAATGGCCCTGCTCGTCAGCGAGACGCTGAACTACGAGCGGGTGCTGGACGCCGCTCTCGACCTGAGCACCTCCAGCATGGCCGACACCGGGGCCGCCGCCTCGCACATGGTGAGCGCGGCTCTGCTATTTCGCGATAGATCACTGCGCGTCATCACGGCCCGCCGCTTCACCCCGGCCGATCTCAAAACAACTTTCCCGGCCCAATCCGGCGTGATCGCCGAAGCTCTGGCCGGCGGCGAGGCGGTCTTTTCTTCCGAGCCTTCCAATGACCCTGAACTATCGCGGATTGTAGCCCTGCGCGGCTGTCGGGCGCTGATGGTATTTCCGCTCCAGGCCGGGGTTGACAACTTCGGCGTGATGATCTTTGCCCACCCTCGCCCGGATTTCTTTGACCTGGATCACATCGAGCTACTCGAAGCTATCTGCAAGCACACGATCATTGCCGTGAAGAACGGCCGGCTGTATCAGAAATTGCTTGAAGAAAAAGAGCGCATCGTCGAGGTGGAAGAAGAAGCCCGCAAGAAGCTGGCCCGTGATTTGCACGACGGCCCGACCCAATCCGTGGCGGCGCTGGCCATGCGCGCCAACTACATCCGGCGGCTGTTGGAACGCGAACCGAAGAGCGTCGCCGAAGAACTCTACAAAGTGGAAGACCTGGCCCGCCGCACTACCAAAGAAATCCGGCACATGCTCTTCACCCTCCGCCCGCTGGTGCTCGAGTCGCAAGGGCTGGCCGCCGCCCTGCAATCGCTGGCCGACAAGATGCGCGAGAATTACAACTTGAACGTGATCGTCGAGGCCCATCCGGGCACGGCTGAACGGTTGGAGCTTCACGCGCAGGGGGTGCTGTTTTACATCGCCGAAGAGGCGGTGGGCAACGCCCGCAAGCACGCCGCCGCCAAGCACATCTGGGTGCGGCTCGGTTTGCGCGCGCCTGATATTTTCTCTCTGGTCATCGAAGACGACGGGGTGGGCTTCAACGTCGGGGCCGTGGGCGCGAACTATGAACAGCGCGGCAGTCTGGGCATGGTCAACATGCGCGAACGCACCGAGCTGGTGAGCGGCCAACTGCACATCGACTCGGCAGAGGGCAGAGGCACCAAGATTACGATACTGGTTCCGCTGACCGATGATGCGCGCGAGAAACTGCTGAGCTGAAGTTCCAGACGCCCGGTGTAGAGCGAGTTGCCCGCTTCGCGTCGCCCTGCATTTTCAAGTCAGACACTTGTGTCTGCGCCTGACTTTTGACTTTTTTCCCGAGTTGCCCCGATTCTCACCTTTGTATACAATCACCGGGTATGCCGACTTCTACTTTGAAGCGTCGTACCCCCTCGGAGGCCCGGCCGCAATGGGATGCCGCAAAAGTCAAAGCACTGCGCTTTTATATGGGCCTGACCCAGCAGGTATTCGCCAGGCGGCTAGGCGTCCACCAGCAGAGGGTGTCGGAGTGGGAGAAGGGGATTTACCGCCCCCGCGGGGCGACGGTGACTCGGTTGACCATGTTCGCTGAACAGGTAGGATTCACATACGAGGGCGAGTCGCCGAAGAAGTGATGGATGTCATAGAATCAAAGTGACGGGTGGCCGGGGCGGCTCACCCGTTTTTTATTTTGATCTAATGTGTTTGTGGCATAATCTGGCCTATCGTTCAAGAGAGTCAATCAGGAGTCGCGATGGTTCAAGAAAAACTCATTATTATCGGTTCCGGCCCGGCAGGGCTGACGGCGGCGCTTTATGCCGCCCGCGCCAACCTCAACCCGTTGCTGATCACCGGCAACGAGTTGGGCGGCCAGATCGCCATCACCAACGAAGTCGAAAACTTTCCGGGCTTTGATTCGATCCTCGGGCCGGACTTGACGGAGAAGATGAAAGTTCAGGCCGAGAAGTTTGGCGCGCGCTTTGAGTACAGCGAAGTGACCGAAGTGGACTTCACCAAAGGCTCGCCGTTTTTTCTCAAGACGTACAGCCAGGAGTATCAGGCGAGGGCTGTCATCATTGCTACCGGCGCGTCGGCCAAGCGGCTGGGCATTCCGGGCGAGGAGGAGTTCATCGGGCGGGGCGTATCGTATTGCGCTACCTGCGATGGCTTTTTCTTCAAAGGCAAGGATGTGCTGGTGATCGGCGGCGGCGACTCGGCTCTGCAAGAGGGGCTGTTTCTGACGAAGTATGCCACGCAAGTGCGCATCGTCCACCGCCGCAACTCTCTGCGCGCGGACGAGTTTCTCAAAGCGCGCGCGAACGAGAACGAGAAGATCAAATTTGTGTGGGACACGGTGCTGGAAGAAATCAAAGGCAACGGCGCGGTGCAGGAAGTGGCCGCCAGGAATTTGAAGACCGGCCAGGTGGAAACGTTGAAGACCGACGGGGTGTTTGTGTTCGTCGGCCACTTCCCCAACACCAAGCTGTTCGAGGGCCAGTTGGCGATGGACGAGCAGAAGTTCCTGATCACCGACAAGCATCGGCAAACGTCGGTGTCGGGTGTGTTCGCCGCCGGCGAAGTGCAAGACCCGATCTTCAAGCAGGCTATCTCCTCAGCCGGGCATGGCTGTGAGGCGGCGATTGCGGCGGAGCGGTGGCTGGCGGAGCGAGGGGTAGAGTAAACAAAAATGTTTACGCCTTCTCCCTCAACCTCTCACACAACACCCTCATCACAGCCAGACTGGTTTCAGGCCTTTCTCGCAGTAAGCCTTCAAAGTGCTTCTGGTCAATGCACAGCAAGCGCGCCTCGCCCGCCGCCACGAGCGAGGCCATGCGCGGCTCGCGGCTGATGATGGCCATCTCGCCCACGTACTCGCCGGTTCTGCGCCGAGCCAGTTCGGGGCCGCTGCCAGCCAGCACCCGGACTTCGCCCGAGACGATCACATACATCTCATCGCCAATCTCGCCTTGATGGGCGATCACGTCGCCGTCTGAGTAGAGTCGCTCGCTGGCAATCGCGCCCACCTGCTTGAGGTCGGCGGGAGTCAGGTCGGCAAACAACGGGACACGGCGCAAAAATAGAATACGTTCCATCAGCGAAAGTGTGGGGAGAGAGTTCATTGTCGAAGCTCCGTTCAAGGCCGAAGCCGCTGTCTCGCGCACGACCTGATCCTGATCCGACCGGGCAAGTTTCGCCAGCACGGTGCGAATTGACTCGTCGGCGAGGCCGCCAGCGGCAAGAGCGGCGCACGCCCGTAACCAACCATCCGAATCTTGCAAAACGCGCAGCAGCCCGCCGGGTTCGGCGGGCGTTGCCTCGACCGCTTCCCACAACCGCATCAAGGGCCGGACGATGCGGCGGTCGCCAACCGACTCCAGCGTTTCCAAGGCATTGGCGCGCTGGCCCGGATCGCGGCTGTTCAGGTTTTCGATGGCGAGCGAGAGGGCGGCCCGGTCGCCCCCCAGCGCCAGAGCGCGCAGAGCGTTGGCGGCGTGATAGTGGGCCTTGCTTCGCAGCGACACGGTCAGCAGTTGCAACCGATCATTGACTGGCAGTTGGGCCTCGATGCCGAGCGACAAATCGTGGTAGCGCAGGGCGCGGGAAACACTCTCACGGGCGTAGTCGCGAAGCGTCGGCGTTGCCTGATGCGCCGGGAGGTGTTCAAGGGCCAACAGTGCGCCTGCTTCAAGAGCGGGATCGGATAAAGCGGCGAGGGCTGGATCGAGCGCGGACGCTCCCATTTGGCCGATCGCGGTGGCGGCGGCCTCTCGCACCGAGGCGTCATCGTCCCCCAAAGCGCGTATCAACCATTCGAGAGATCGCTTGGCATCAACCCGCGCCAGCGCCGAGGCGGCGGCCCGCCGGACGGCGGGGGGCGCGTCGGCATCTTCCAATTCCACGGCCACCAATTCAAAGGCTTCAGCGTCTCCCCAATCGCCGAGGGCGGTCAATGCGCTGACCCGCATCTCCGTGTCGCCCAGGGCCGCCATGTTCCGCAGAAGGTCACGCGCTTGCGGGTCGGGGCCGATTCTCAATAAGGCCACTGCCGCGCAGGTGCGCACCAGCGGGGCCGGGTCATCAAGCAGGGGCCGCAGGTGAGCGATCAGGCCGCGAGTGCCTCCGGCCAGATGCCGCAGTGCCTCGACTGCTTGCGCTCGCACCTCCGGCTCGGGATCGGCCAGGCACATGGACACTTCAAGTAACGCCGGGGCGGCTTGGGCATGAGCCAGCGCGCGGAGCGAGGCCGCGCGCACGTGTGCGTCTGCATCTGCGAGTGCGTTTATCAGCGCGGGCGTCGCCTCGGGCGCCGAGAGGTTGCCCAGAATTTCCGCCGACACGCGGCGGATGACGGGGTCAGGGTCAGAGAGGCCGGCCACCGTGGCCGCCACCGCCGCTCCATCACGCTGGAAGCCGCCGAACGGTTCTTCCTCGCTTCCTGCCGAGAAGACGAGCGGCTGACCGGCGCGCAAGGCGGCCACCAACGCGCCGCTGTACGCCCGCAAAGCTTGCCACATCACCACCGTCGTCAGCACGGCTGCGCCGAGGCCGATGAAGTACAACTGTTGCGGTTGAAGCGCTTGTTCCCCAATCACTAGTATCAAACCGGCGATCACGGTCCCGGCCTGGCCTGGCACTCCGTCAATGAAAGCGCGCGTCTGGTCGCGGCGCGCGGGCGGGACGACGTTGAACACGGCCTGATAAGCGGTGCCGGCGATCCCGGAGAGCCAAAACGTTTGAACGAAGCGAAAGACGACGAGCGCGGGGAAAGAGGCGTAGATCGCAACCACGCCAAACCCGATCAGGTAGATCACTGGAAAGACCAGGATCATCGGCAAGATGCCGAAGCGGGCGAACAGGCGGTTGACGAGGAAGAGTGAGGCGAGGAAGGCGGCTCCGGTGCTTAGCCCTTGAAAGAGGCCGAGGAATCCGGCGAGGGCGTCGGCGTCGGGGAATTGCGTGGTAGCGGCTTTGGAAAAGGGAAAAGCCAGCGAAAAGAACAGCATCGCGAACAGCACCACCGCCGCCGACATCCAGCGCATGAGCGGCGATTGGCGGACGAACTGATAGCCTTGCTGTATTTCGTCAATCAGGCGTGTGCGCCTGCGGCGGGCGGCGCGGCGCGCGACGGATTTGGGCGCGGGCGAGTGACTGACGAGGGCGCGGCTGACGAAGAACGCCAGGAACAGCGCCCCGGCCCATACCAGGAGCAGGTTTTCTGAATGCAGCCAGTTGGCGAGTGACTGTGTGCCCAGGCCGCCGACTACAGCCCCCAGTATTCCGCCCGCGCTAAACAGGGGAAAGAGCCGTTTGGCCTGGCGAGTATCACAAGCAACGCCCGCCAACCCCCAGGTCAAGAGACCTTGCAGTGAACCCTTGACGTTCATCCCCAGCCACAGCACGGGATAAGCCCAGTTTTGGTTGAGGGCGAGCAAGGCCCGCTCGCCGATGAGAAGCAGGGCGAGGGCCAACGGCAAAATAATGTATAACCGCTCACGCGCCACCCGGCTCAACAGCGCGGTGATGGCGAGCGACGTGATCAAGGTGATCACGCCAAGAGCCATATACATGTACGGCAGAAATTGCACGCCGAAGCGGGCGAAGAACAGCGCCTCAATGCCGTTGCCCCCGATACTGCCTCCAGCCGAGGTAAACAGCATCAAGCCGATGAGCAACACCACCATTCGGCCTTCGCCGGGCCGAACCTTGAGAGCTTCTCCCAGACGTCGCATTTGAGAGGATGGCTGACTACAGGTGAATTTTACCCTTGCGCACAGTTTTGGCCGCATTTCGAGTCTTATATGCTTGACTCGGCAGTTCGGTGTGGACAGTGGGTCGGGGCCGTATGCCGGGGAAACGGGGCAAGCATCCAGACTCTTGAAAGGAATATGCTATGGAAAACCTCATCCTCATCTCTAGTATGATTTTCGGCGTCATCAACTACGGATTGATCGCCAAGTGGTACGTCATACCTGCGCTTGACAAATGGGCGCGTGAAACGGCGCTCGTGCCGTTGATTTTGTTGCACTGTTTTCGTTATCAAGGCCTCGAGTTTCTTGTGCCTGGCGTTGTAGCGCCTGATATTTCTCCAGCGTTTACAATTCCCACTGCGTATGGCGATCTGCTCACCGCGCTCCTCGGCTTGATCGCCGTCATCGCTTTGCGCGCCCGGTGGAGCATGGCTTTACTCCTGGTGTGGGTCTTCAATATTGTCGGGACGCTGGATTTGCTTAACGCGCTTCCACAGGCCCTGCTCAACATCCATGCGGGGCAACTTGGTGGGTCATACTATGTTGCCGCCGTCGTCGTGCCTGCCCTGCTTGTTTCACATTTCCTTATTTTCCGGCTTCTCGTCAGACGTGCGGAAGGGTAAGGCCAATATTTTTCAACAGGAGACCTCCATGACCAGGACACGTTTCAGTCTTTTCTATCTGGCCGGCTATCTCATCCCGGCCGGGATCATGCTATTGCTGGTCCCCCGCTTCGCCACCCGGTTGCTCTTTTCCAACGGCGAGTACGACAACTTTTTCCCACGCGTCGCCGGGATGCTGTTGATTGGCCTGGGCGTGCTGATCGTTCAGATCATCCGCCAGCGAGCCGAGGCGATGTACACAACGACCGTAGCCGTCCGGCTGTTCTTTTGTGTCTGCTTCGTGGTTTTCTATATCATGAGCCGGGACCCGTTCTTTCTCGTGTTGCTAGGGATCGTCGCCTTCGGTCTCATCCTGACCGGCGCCAGCTATTTGCTGGATCGGCGAAGCGGGAAATAGAAACGACAGCCAGGTAATGCTGTCGTTGCCGGATTAGCAGATCGAGTTAGCCTGAATCAGCCGTTGTCGGCTCATAGTTCCTGAGGCAAGCCGAAATAGGGGAAGAGTTCCGGTTGCACGAAGCAGGTGGCATTGGCGAGCCGTTCACCGTCAAACAACAGCACTTGGATCCCGTAAGCGCGATGAACGCCGTGGGCTGGATCGTATTGATATACGCCAACCGCCGGTTGACTGTTGGCGCGTGTCCGCAACATCCGCCAGCGACCGCGCGCCGCGCCAGTGAAGAACGTGGACACCGTAAAGGTGCTGACAGCCGCCTGCCCATCATACCACGACGGCGAGGGCGGCATGGTGACCGTCGCGTCCTCTTTGAGCAGGGCAACCAGCGTCGGCACATCGGCGGCCTCCCAGGCTTGTATGTAGCGGTCGAGCAAAGCGCGGGCCCTCTCCTCGACGGGTGGCGCTTTTATTGTATCTGAACCGCCGAGGTGATAACGTTGGGCGAGTGTGGTACGGGCGCGGTGGAGGGCGCTGTTCACTGCCGGGACAGTAAGCTCGAGCAACTCGGCGGCCTCGCGGGCACGCCAGTTCAGAACATCGCGCAGGATGAGTACCGCCCGCTGACGAGGTGGCAGGGTCTGGAGTGCGACCTGGAAGGCAAGGGTCACGCTTTCGTAGGCGGTATACCGAGCCTCTGGATTGAGGGCGACTTCGTCGAGCCATTGATCGGGAAACGGCTCGAGCCAGATCGTCTCGGCCAGCGGCGGCACATAAGGCTGGTAGGGGTCGGCGGGCGGATGGGTTTGGGCGGGCAAGGCGCGCCGGGGGCGTTTGGCAATCATGCTGAAACAAACGTTAGTGGTAATCTTGTACAGCCAGGCGCGGAAGGAGGCGCGGCCTTCATAACTGTCGAGCAGACGCCAGGCGCGCAACAATGCTTGTTGCACTGCATCCTCGGCGTCGTGCAACGAGCCGAGCAAGCGATAGCCGTGGACGAGTAGCTCACGCTGGTGAGGTTCAATTAACTCTCTAAACGCGTGTTGATCGCCGGCCCGTGCGGCGGCCAGTCTGGCCGCCTCCGCTGATTCAAGCATATGCCTCCCTGCCGAGCACAAGCTGGATTCTACTCCCGTTTTCTTACCGAACTAACACAAGCAAGCCAGCGGCCACCGTAGCCCCCACCGCCGTCGCCAGAAAATTCACCCAGTCGTTGTCGAGCCACTTCCAGCCGCGAAGCAGGCGGGTGCGCGAGCCACAGCGGTGCGTTGGGTGGCGTTCGGTTTCTTTGTGGCATTGGTCGCAATAATAGATCGCCTGCACGGTTGCGCCGAGGAGGCTGTCGAAAAGAGAAGCGGCGAGGCCGGAGAGGGTGATGATGAATAGGAGTGTGGGACGCCTGAAGTTCGGCGGGGGACGGAGGGAGGTGAGCGAGGGATCGAAAAGGGTAGCGATAAAGGCGATGAGAGCGATGAGGAGGGAACCGGCGAGGGCGGCGGCTGTGCCCCGCCAACTGACTCCGCCCGAGGCGCCGACTTCGACGGTTTGGCCGTTGGTGATTAAGCGCGGCGGAGTCTTGCTCAACACCCCAAGCTCGGTGGCCCAGGTGTCGGCGTTGGCCGCCGCCAGGGCGGCGGCGCAGGCGATCCACCACGCGGGCTGTTGGGTGATCGCCCAGCCGACGATGCACAACGCGGCGGCGCCGCCGTTCGCCAACGCCTGCCCGAGGTCGCGTTGCGATCCTTTAGAGAATTTCTCGAAGAGGGCCAGCGATTCTTTTTGTGACTCTTTGAAGCGCGAGAGGGCGCTTGAGGAGACGAAGAAGGCCAACAGCAGAGCCGCCCCGGACAGGCCGCCGAGGCCGAAGAGCAAGCCGCCAGTAAGGATGGCCCCTACCACACCACTGCGGCTGAGCGCCTGGCGGCGATAGCCGAGGTAGCCGATGAGGGCGGCGAGGGCGAAACCGACGAGGAGGGCCACAAAGTAGATGACCAGTGAAAAGTGTAGTCGTCAGTAATTGCTCACGGGGTAGCACCCTGAGCGGAGTTCCGCGCGCTCTTCGCGGAACGCAGTCGAAGGGTGCGGGCCTCCGCGTGAGACCTGCGTCCTTCGACTGCGCGGCGGAACCGCACCGCCGCTCTGCTCAGGACGCTACCTCTGAGGAGTTACAAATCCGTGTTCATTCGTGCGCGAAGCGTCTTCGCCCCATCAAAGCAAGCCAATGGCCGCAGCCCAGAGGAAGGCCTGAACGAGGCCGGAGCCGAGCCACAGCAAATAGGCGGCAGGGCGCTCGATGCGGCGCACGTGCAGGATGCCGCCGACGAGCGAGTTGACCAGCCACACCAGCCCGCCGATGACGGGCAGGATGAAGAGGCCGGTCGGCGGGCCGGTGCGGTCGGGCAGGCCGTTGATGTTGAAGTGAAGTGGAATAGAGGGCGGCAGGGACGGGATTCGAAAGGCGATTGCCGCCATCAGCAGAAACGGCAGAATAAAACTGATCCCCACCAGCGCCTGCGCCCACCGGTCGCGCCACAACTCCCACTCGTAAAATGCTGGCCGGTTGTAGGTGTGTTCAACCGGCTCAAGGATGCCTTTGCGGCCTTCGCTTTCAAAGGCGTCGATAAATGCGTCGGCGTTTTCCGGTGAGATGACGTAGCCGCCGAAGGTGGTGACGACGATGAGTTGGCCGCTTTGAGGCGTGGTGGCGTAGTAGGTCAGGTCGCCGACGGTTTTGGTGTGGCCGCGCCCCACCAGACAACCCGGCCACCACAGGCCGCGCGGCGCAAGGTCGCCCGGCAGTTCTTTGCCGATGAGCAAGCCGGTGATCTCGCGCATAGGGATGATCTCACGCGCCGGCCCCCAGGCGATGACGAGCGCGTTCTGGGTGAAGCGGTACCGGGCGTTGATGAGCGAGAAGGTGCGATAGGCGACGAAGACCAGCACCGGCAGGCTGAACAGAATCAGCGCGACCCACAATGGGGTGAACAAGTTGACGGGCGTCCGCTGAAGGATGACGAAGAACAGCACATCGGCGGCGGCAAGGATTACGATTGCCGTGACGCCGATCACGATGCCGAGGGCGCGGGGGGGCCGGGACATATAAAGGATGAAGGATGAAGGATGAATTACGAAACGCGATTATTCATCCTTCATCCTTCATAATTCATCCTTTGTCAGCGGGCAAGCTCGCGTTCAGTCTCGTACACCGGCGCGCACCAGTGGCGGTACTTGGGCACGTTGCCGCGCACGACGTTAAAGTACAGGTCGCGCAGTTCGGAGACGATAGGGCCCATCTTGCCGGTGCCAATCGGGCGGTGATCCACGCGGGTGATGGCGGCGATTTGCACGCCGGTGCCGCTGAAGAAGGCTTCGTCGGCGACATAGATTTCGGTGCGGTCAATCGAGCGCTCGATCACTTCGACGCCGATTTCTTCGCGCAGAAGGCTCATCACGGTGCGGCGGGTGATGCCTTCGAGGATGTTGTCGGTGATGGGCGGGGTGATGACGGCGCCGTCGCGGACGAGGTACAAGTTTTCAGCCGAGCCTTCGGCCATGTGGCCGTCCTGGTTGAGGACAATGGCTTCGTCGAATCCGGCTCGCTGGGCGTCGGTCTTGACGAAGGCCGAGTTGACGTACGATCCGGCGATCTTGCCCCGCGCCGGGATGCTGTTGTCGTCCACACGCCGCCAGGAGGAGATGGTAACGTGCGCGCCTTCCTCGTTGTCAACGTAGCGGCCAAAGGGCACGGCTACAATTGAAATTTCGGGGGTGAGGTTGTGCAGGCGCACGCCGATGACCTCGTCGCTGTAGAAGGCGAGAGGCCGGACGTAACAATCCAGGCGGTAGCCTTCGGTGCGAAGCAGATCCATCAAGTGGTTCGTCAGGTCTTCTTCAGAGTAAGGGAACTCCATGCACAGCAATTTGGCCGACTGGAGGAAGCGACGGAAGTGGTCGTGCGGTCGAAACACAAAGAGCTGTTCCTCTTCATCATTCCAGTAGCCGCGCAGGCCGCCGAAGGCGGCAGTGCCGTAATTCAAGGCGTGAGCAAGCACGCCGATCTTGGCTTCACTGTATGGGACAATTTTGCCCCGGAAGAAAGCATAGTTGGGTAGAGCCATACAAACATCTCCTTTGCAAAGTGATTATACCTGAGGCGGGTTGCCCGGAACCTTACGGGATATCTGCTAGCAGGCTACGCCCGTCGCTATTACGCTAAACTTTACTTTCCACTAACTGCATTTTGACTGTCCTGTATGACAGCTAAGCTCTGCCGAACAACTGGATTCTGGCCCCGTTCGTTCCGCCTGCTTCGTCACTGCACAGCCAGAGCAGGGCGGCGGCAATCTCGTCAGGAGCAGAGCCGGTGCGCGGCTTCGCGCCCGCGGGATCGGGCGGAGCCGTTTCGATGCTTCGCACCTGCACCGCATTGGCCGTCACGCCTGTGCCTTTCAACTCTTGCGCCAGCACCAGCATCAATGTGTCTTGCGCCGCTTTGCCAATGGCATAGGGCGCTTGCTTGGCGCTAGGCGCGCTCGCCAGCGGGGTCGAGACGTGAATAAAGCGGCCCCAGCCGTTGGCGGCCATGAGGGGAACGAAGGCGCGGGCCACGTGCAGAGTTGTCCACAAATGTTGATCGAGCATGGAGGTCACGTCGGCCACATCCATTTCTGCGACGCTGGCCCCGGCCTTGTAGCCGCCGACGAGGTGGATGACCGCGTCGGTCCGCCCGAACTTTTCCTTCACGGCCTCAGCCATCGCCTTGACTGAGACCGGGTCGGTGAGATTGGCGGCGTAAGTCAGCACGCGCCCGGCGGGCAGGGCAAGCTCGGCGGCCAGAGCTTCGAGCGGTTCGAGGCGCGACCCGGCCAGGGTGAGCGAGGCGCCGGCCTGGGCAAAGGCGCGGCAGAGCGTCGGGCCGAGACTCCCGGCGGCCCCGGCGACGACGACGACACGATCCTTGATTGGCATGTTGACCTCCTGTTTGAGTGCGGGCGCTTCGCGTGGGAGTGTGGGAGCGCGGGAGTGAGCTTGCTCCCTCACTCCCTTACTCCCAAACTTCTTCAGCTCACGTTCCCAGGCTTCCAAATCAATCCGTGAGGTGAGATCGAGCGAGAGCGGTGTGACCGAAACGAAACTGCCGCTGATCATGGCGGCCACGTCCGAGTCTGGTTCAGGCTCGGACTCGAGTTGGCGAAGATAATCCACGCGATGCCGGTCAGATAGATTTTCGCGCTGGGGTTTCACTGGCAAGTAGTAGCGCTCGCGTGAGAGCCGGGTAACTTTCCACTCGGTGGCCGAGGTTGCCATCGCCGGCACGTCAACTTTCACCACGTCCACATCGGCGGGCAGGCGGGTTTGGAAGATGAGCCGGGCGAACAGGCGGGTGAAGTGGGCGGCGGTGGAGAAGTCAATGTCCTCAGAGTGCGTGAGGTGATACTCTTTTGGCGTTTCCAGCGAGACGGCCAACGCCGGGATGCCAAACGAGGCGGCCTCCATGGCCGCGCCCACCGTGCCGGAGATGGTGATTCCACTGCCAACATTTTCACCGTAATTGATCCCGGACACAACCAAATCCGGGCGGCGAGGCACAAGCTCCAAAACGCCATGCTGTACAGCCTGCGCGGGCGTCCCGTCCACCGCAAACACTTCCCAATGGTCGCCGCCAATTGCCTGGCGTTGGGCGTGGATTGCGCCACCCGTCGTTGAAGGCAAGCTGCGCCCCGCACCCGACCATTGCTCACGCGGGGCGACGACGGTGACCCAGCCCAACGCCGCCAATGCCTCGGCGGCGGCCCGCAAGCCGGGCGAGTTGATGCCGTCGTCGTTCGTCAGCAGAATCAGTGTTTCGTCAAGTCGTATTGGCATCTGTCGCTCTTTCAACTGCGCCCATGCGGTTGATGTCCGCGCGGACGCGGGCTTGGAGCCAGCTAAGCGTCAATCTCCCAGCCTTCCAGCCGCGATTTGAGATTCACCAGCGCCGAGCGCAATTCCTTTTCGTTTTCTTTCTCGATGATCAGCTTGTTGGCAATCGCGCCGAATACCGAGCCGGGGACGGTGTAATCAATCGAGAGCTTGAGTTCCGAGCCGCCCTCCGCCGGTTTCATCTCCCACGTCCAGGTGCTGGGGATGCCGCCGCTGGTGGCCATGACGAACCGTTCCAGCGTTGACTCGGTGATCTCGGTTGAGCCGTCAATGTTGACCCCGCCCATTTTGAACGTCCACTTGTATTTACAGCCTTTGCCCTTGCCTTCGATGTCCCAAACCTTTTGCAAACTCGTTACCCATTCTGGCGCGTGAGGGATGTCCTCCAGAGTTTCAAGAATTTTCTCCGGTGGCGCGCTGATGGTAATAATACCTTCTACGTGTGACATAAGCTTCTCCCTTGGGACATATGATGTGAAGCTATACTACCCCAACTTGGTTGACCACACAATTTAAAAAATCCCCAAAAGGCTTTACAGTGCCTGGCAAAATCAATAGAATAGCTCCCAAGTACCAGATAAAATTTACTCACAAATACTGATTGGAGTCAACCATGCCTGCTGTCGAAGCCAACCCCGGCGTGCGCTGGAAAGGCGAGTTCAGCGGGCTGGGGGCCAAAAGCCGCCAACTCTGGGCGTATGAAGGGGACGGCGGCTCGACCAAAGTTACCTTCCGCATTGAAGCCGAATTGAGCGGCCCGGCCAAGCTGGCCGAAGGTTGATTAACCTTCTTCCCTTTTTTAGCCGGTTGGCTTATGCTTGAGCCAATCGGCTTTTTGTTACAAGGGCGAATGATGAAGAATGTCTTCTTTGATCACGATGCCGGCGTAGATGATCTGCTGTCGATCATTTTTTTGCTGGCGATGAAGCAGGTGAAGCCGCTCGGCATCGGGGTGACTCCGGCGGACTGCTACCTTGAAACCGGCTTGCCGGCCACCCTGAAGATTCTGGAATTGCTTAAACGGACGGAGATTCCGGTGGCGGGCGGTGTGCTGAACGGCCAGCACGAGTTCCCCGCCGAGTGGCGGCATCACTCCGACATGGTAGACGCCCTGCCTGTTCTCAACGAAACCGGCGGCCCGCACATCGCCGCCCAAACTCTGCCCGCCCACGAACTACTCATTCAAACAGTGCGTGCCAGCGATGATCCGGTCACGCTCCTGTTCACCGGCCCGCTCACCAACCTTGCCGCCGCCCTCGACCTTGCGCCCGACGTCGAGCCGCGCTTCGAGCGGCTGTACTGGATGGGCGGCGCGGTTGACGTTCCCGGCAACGTTTTGCCGCCCCACGGTGACGGCACAGCAGAATGGAATGTGTACTGGGACGCGCCGGCGGCGGCCCGCGCATGGCGCTCGACGATTCCGATCACCCTTGTCGGCCTCGACGCAACTGACAGCGTGCCGGTCACGCTTGACTTTTTGCGGCGGTTGGCCCGGCAGAGGCGGTATCCCCTTTCCGACCTGGCCGGGCAGTGTTGGGCCGTCACCGTCAACACCGGCTACCATCTGTGGGACACGCTCACCACGCTCTCCATCGGCTTCCCCAATTTGATCACGGCCCGCGACGTGCCGTGCGAGATCGTCACTGAAGGGCCGAGCGAAGGCCGCACCTTGGCCACGCCGGATGGCCGCCTGGTGCAGGTGGCCGGCCTGGTGGATGCGGCGCGGGTGTACGACACGGTGCTGGCCTTGTTGCAACAGTAATTCATGCCCGACTACCTTCGCTGGCTTCGCTCGCGCATCGGCTCGCGCAAAGTGATCCTGGCTTTTGCCACCGCTCTTATTTTTGATGACGATGGGCGGCTCCTCTTCCAAAAGCGCACCGACTTCCGCGAAGCGTGGTGGGGCTTGCCGGGCGGCGTGCTTGAGATAGGCGAATCGTTTGAACAGTGCGCGGTTCGAGAATCGCTCGAAGAAACCGGCCTGCGCGTCGAGCCAACCCGGCTAGTTGGCGTTTATAGCTCCCCGGATTTTGACGTGCGTTACCCGAACGGCGACGAAGTGCAACAATTTACCGTCGCCATCGAGTGCCGGGTGACGGGCGGCGACTCCCGGCCTGACGGCGTGGAAGTGGCCGAGCATCATTTCTTTTCGGCAGATGAATGGCGCAAGCTGACTCTGCCGCCCTGGTACGCGGCCATGGCCCGTGACTTTGCTTCGGGGAAGCCGCCACAGTTTGACCCGCCTTTGTTCAAACCCGACCCTTCGACACTCCCTGCGGTCGCAGGGCAGGCTCCAGCCGACGGCTGGCGTGAACTCCGCGCTCAGATTGGTTCGGGGCGGATGATTACGCCCGGGGCAGGGGCGTTCATCCAAAACGAGTCAGGGCAGGTTCTGCTTGGTTTGCGACATGAAGGATTGTGGGGCATCCCGGCCGGCTTAATGGAATTGGGCGAGACGATTAGCGGCACGCTCGTGCGCGAAGCCCGCGAGGAAATGAACGTGGACATCGCCCCGCGTGAACTGCTCGGCGTCTTCACCGGCCCCGACTTCTTCCACACTTACGCCGACGGCAACCAGGTGCAAATAGCCTCAACCCTCTTTCGCGCCGACATCGTCGGCGGCGAACTCAGGCCCGACGGCGTCGAAACGCTCGACTTGCGCTGGTTCGACCCGGCCAACTTGCCGGAAATGCCGGCGAGGCACAAGCGGCTGGTGAAGTTCGCACTGAGCCGGTAACGCATCTTTGAGAACAACGGATCGCTCGAATTGAGCGGATTGATCCGTCAAATTCGGAAAATCCGTTGTTCTTTTACGGCTGGGCCGAGTAGTTACACGTTCAGAAGCTTTCGGGCAAATCGGCGCACTGCTTTGGCGATCTCCAGCGCATCACGGGCCTCTTCAAGTGTGGGGTCGTCACCGGGATAACGAGTGAGTACAGCGTAATCGGAAAGGTCGTTGAGTTTCTTCGGTTCCATTTCCGCTTTCTCTACCCAAGCCATCGGATCAGCGGCGTCGCTCATATAGCACCTTGCCTTGCATCGTGATCTCTTCGATAAAAAAATCGCCCTTTGCCAACGCCCGGTCAATTTCCGTTGGCGTCTTGACTAGGATATCCACTGGGAACGGGCGTGGAATTAAAAGGCTGGAAACCGCCCAAGACCGATCCCGGCGCAACATCCGCGTCTTCATCACCACCAGCAAATCCACGTCGCTGTCGGGCGTGGGCTTGCCGTAGGCATAAGAGCCGAACAGGATGATCTTTTCGGGCCGCAAACGGCGGGCAATGCGGCGGACGGCCCCGGGCAGGGTTTCCGAAACGGGTTGTTCGCAACCTGTCGGCACAATCCGGGCAATCGAGAATTTGCGTCGCCGCTTGGGCGAAACGGTTTTCAGCATGGCCTCAACTCGCTTGAAGTGGATTATACTCTGCAAGCGAAATTACACGAAAGGAATCCTTATCTCATGAACCGCAACGTCATCCACACCGACCAAGCCCCCAAAGCCATCGGCCCCTACTCGCAAGCCATTCGCGTCGGCGACTTCGTCTACACCGCCGGGCAAGTGTCCATTGTCCCGGCCACGGGTGACTTGATTGCCGGCGACATCGAAGCCCAAACGCGGCAGGCGCTCAACAACCTCAAGGCCGTGCTCGAAGCGGCGGGCAGTGGGCTGGACAAAGTGGTGAAGACCACCGTCTTCATGACGAACCTCGGCGACTTCGCCCGGATGAACGCCGTGTACGCCGAGTTCTTCCCGTCTCAACCGCCTGCCCGCTCCACGGTGCAGGTGGCGGCCCTGCCGAAGGGCGCGATGGTTGAGATTGAGTGTGTAGCAGTCACAGGTTAACCGGGAGACAGGAACAGAAGCTGGATGAGAATCCCGAATTAGGGCTAACGTCACTTTGTCTCAGGCGTGAAATCAAGATATAATCCCGATTGGATAAACCAGTTCCAAACAGACAATTCCGCTCATCTATAGTTTGCCATTACCATTTTCCAGGAAGTCGCCAGGGGAAATTCACTCCCGGTGCAAGGAGACGGATGGTACAAAAATTTGGACATTACACCATCCTCGAGCCAATCGGGAAAGGGGGCATGTCCATTGTCTATCGCGCGACGCAAGAGTCGATCGGTCGAGAGGTCGCGGTCAAAGTCCTCCTGGGCAGTTTGGTCGAGCAGGATAAAACCTTCCTCGAACGGTTCTACCGCGAAGTTCAAATCGCCGCCAAACTGCAACACCCCCACATCCTTCCGGTCCATGACTTCGGCGTCCATGAAGGTCAACCTTACATCGTCATGGCCTATTTGCGAGGCGGCACGCTAAGTGACCGGATCAAGCAAGGGCCGATGAGCCTGGCCGAGGTCTTATCGTTGACCGCCCAAATCGCTGAGGCCCTGGACTTTGCCCACAATCAAGGGATCATCCACCGGGATATTAAGCCGAGTAACGTCATGCTCGACGCCCAGGGGAACGGGTATCTTGCGGATTTCGGCCTGGCGAAAATCAGCGACGCCTCCACCGAACTGACCGGAAGCCGGCTCGTCGGGACGCCGGATTACATGGCCCCAGATTTCTCCGAGGCAGACGCCATCACACCCGCTGTGGACATTTATGCGTTGGGCGTGACCGTCTTTCAAATGCTCGCCGGTCATGTTCCATTCCGGGCCAGCACCCAGATGGGGGTTCTCATGGCCCACTTGACTCAGCCTGTCCCCGACGTGCGCACTGCCCGACCTGATCTGTCAGAGACCATTCAGCAAGTGATCGCCACCGCGATGTCCAAAAAGCCGAGCGACCGGTATTCGTCGGCTGGGATGTTATACGAAGCGCTGAAATCTGTCTCCAAAGAAGCACAACACACACCCCACGCCCTGGTCTTCACCAATTTCCAAAGGCAAGTGATCTTCGTCAATACCCACCTGCTTCAATTGTTGAATCGCTCAGAGACAGAGGCCCGGTCTCTCATTGGAAAGCCGCTGGAGCAGGTGCTTGGCATCGACGCCGAGGCCGCCAAGCAATTGATACAAGATGCGGCAAAGATCGGCCGCATCTACAGCCGGCCACTTACGCTCCGCAACGCCAACGGCTCGCCAGTGGAAGTCTATGGCACTATCGAAGCCACTTACAACGAAAAGGGAGAGTGCATCGGCGCCGATCTCAGTCTCCGCCAGTCGGCGCCTATGAGAGAAGAAAATCTCACGGAGGCGCCAACTTCTCAGGATTACGACTCCAGCCAACGCAGTTTTTTGCCGTTGTACGTCACTTCGCAACTTGATGCACTGCGCGTGCTCCTGATTCGCGTCGGCGGGCCTCGCCTCGGCAAAACCCTGGAACGAATCCTCAACGAGACAAGCGAGCGCAACGATTGGCCGGTCCGGGTCAACGAAGGGCGTCTCGAAGGCGCCTCAGCCGCCATCGAACCCACCGTTTACCACGCGCTTTTGGTGAAGGCGATCCATTATGCGGTAAGTGTCATCGGCTCAGGGATCGTCGAAAAGCAATTGAAAGCGGGTGAAGATCAGATGGGGCCAAATGCAGTCAAAATCGCTAGCCGGATTGGCCTCCGTGAGATTATTCATCAACAACAAAAATAGGAATGTGGGGACAGAAATGAATATTTTAAACTTTATCTTAGACTTGAGTCTCGTCGGAGCTTCTATCTGGATGGTCTACATTGTGCGAGGCACCGGCGGAATTGTGGGTAGGACTCTAACCATCATCACCGTTGGCGCTGTCGTCCTCGGCCTGGCCCATATTACTGAAACGAGCATCGCCTACCTCTGGCCGGAATTACCTTTTGAAACCGGTGAATTTATTCACCGGGCGATGGTGTTTACGGGCTTCGTAATGCTCGTCCTTGGCTTCCGGCAAATCCGAGAATTAAGGTAGAGAGAACGCTGTTCTCTTTTTCGCCCTCCGACTCCCGGGTTTTAACTACAGCCCGAACGCACACCCATCCGCGCGCGGATCGCTCCCGCCCCACAACACGCCGCCAGGCTCACGACGGATGATCTGACCACGACCGAAGAGAGCGCGACCCCAGCCGCCGACGGCGAAAACGTCGTGACCCATCCCGGCCAGTTTAGCCGCCGACTCGCGTGGGATGCCTTCTTCTATCGCCACCCTTCCATCCGGCTGGCCCGGCTCCAGACAAATGCGCGGCCTGTTGAGGGCGGCCTGCGGATCGAGCGCATCGTCAATCATGCCTACGACGACTTGAGCGTGGCCCTGCGGCTGCATGAAGCCGCCCATCACCCCAAACGGCCCAAACAACGAACCGTCGGCGCGGGTGAGCAGGCCGGGAATGATGGTGTGATAAGGCCGCTTACGCGGCGCAAGCGCGTTAGGATGATCCGGGTCCAGGCTGAAGTTGTGGCCGCGATTTTGCAGACTGAAGCCCGCGCCTTCAGGAACCAGCCCGGTGCCAAAGCCCATGTAGTTGCTGTTGATAAACGAGCAGGCGTTGCCCTTGCCGTCCACCACGCAGAAGTAAACGGTGTCCGACCCGGCGACGGGTGACCCGTGTTTGGTGTCAATCGTGGCGCGAGAGGGGTTTATGAGCTTGCGTCGTTCAGATGCATATTGCTTTGAGAGCAAGCCCTCGAGCGGGGCCGGGTTGAAGGCCGGGTCGGCCACGTACCAGCGCGTGTCGGCGAAGGCCAGGCGCAAACTCTCGACGATGATGTGCAGTCGTTCGGGCGACAGCGGATCGAGCGGGGCGAGGTCGAAGCCTTCGAGGATGTTGAGGGCGATGAGGGCCGCCAACCCCTGGCCGTTCGGCGGGCATTCCCACACGCGCAGGTCACGGTAAGTCGTGCTGATCGGCGCATCCCAGGTCGAAGTGTGGGTTGCAAGATCGTCTGTCGTCATCATCCCGCCGTGTTCCTGAATCGTGGCCGCGATCTTCTTGGCAATCTCGCCGCGATAAAATGCCTCTTTGCCGCCCTCGGCGACAATCCTGAACGTTCGCGCCAGCCCCGGGTTGCGGAAAATCTCGCCCGCCCTCGGCCCGCGCCCGTCAATCTTCAATTCACTGCCAACTCTCGCCGCGCCCCGACTCCAAAAGTAAGAAGTCAGTGGCGCAACCGGAAACCCTTCCTCGGCCAGCCGGATCGCCGGAGCCAGAATTGTCGCCAACGGCATTGAGCCGTGCCGCTCGATCAGGTCACACCAGCCCGCGCCCGCGCCCGGCACGGTCACGCAATGCGCATGAAACGGATCGCTAATCTCCAATCTCCAATTCTCCAATCCCTGTTTACGAATTAGATCAATCGTCAGCGCCGCCGGCGCGCGCCCCGATCCATTCAGCGCCGTCACCGTCTTCGTCGTCGCATCGAAGTGCAACGCGAAGCAATCGCCGCCAATGCCGGTTGAGGTGGGTTCGGCGACGTTGAGGGCGGCGGCGGTGGCCACGGCGGCGTCTGCCGCATTGCCGCCCTGCATCAGAATCGATAGGCCGGCTTGCGTGGCCAGCGGCTGGCTGGAGGCCACCATGCCGCGCGTGGCGAGAACGGGGGAGCGGTAAGAGTCGAATTTAGGTTCAGCAGTCATAAGCAATTCGTCAAATGACAAACGTCATTAATGCGGAGTGACTGCCGCTCGCAAAGCGGCGACATTTTCGGCAACAGGGCTCGGGCCACCGAACACGGCATTGCCGGCCACCAGCACGGTAGCCCCGGCGTCGGCGGCTTCACCGGCAATATCAGGGGCGATGCCGCCATCCACTTCCAGCCACGCCTGCGATCCAATGCCGTTGAGCATCCGCCGCGCCCGTCGAATCTTGGCCGTGCTGGCCGGGATGTAGCTCTGCCCGCCGAAGCCGGGATTGACTGTCATCACCAGCAGGAGATCAAGGTCAGGCAAAATTTCCTCGACGGTGACAAGCGAGGTAGCCGGGTTGAGGGCGGCGCCCGCTTTGACGCCAAGGGCCTTGATGGCCTGCACGGTACGATGCAGGTGCGGGCAGGCCTCGACGTGAACGGTGAGGATGTCGGCGCCGGCATGTGCGAAGTCGGCCAGGTAGCGGTCGGGCGACTCGATCATCAGATGCACGTCGAGCGTCGTCTTCATTTCGTCGCACAGCGGGCGCAAGGCTTTGACCACGAGCGGGCCGATGGTGAGGTTGGGGACGAAGTGACCGTCCATCACATCCACGTGAACCCAGTCAGCTCCGGCGGCGAGGGCCTCGCGGGTGTGGTCAGCTAATCTGGCAAAGTCGGCGGAGAGGATGGAGGGGGCGAGTTTGATCATGGTGGAGGAAATGGGGACAACGAATTGCTTCGCAAACGAATAAACGAATGAGTAAGGTTGCGCCCGCATATATTCGTTTATTCGTTTCCCTATTCGTTGTCCCCTAGAAAACTCAAAATAACCTCATTGACCTGCTCCGGCGCTTCCATGTTTGCCATGTGGCCTGCGCCGGGCACGACGACTTTGCGGGCCCAGGGGATGCGCTGTTGCAGGGTGTCGGCAATGGCGTGAAAATCCGGCAAGTCGCGTTCGCCGACGATGGCGAGCGCGGGCGCGCGAATTTGCCATAGCCGTTCGATGGCCGGAGGCTGTAGCCATCGTCCGGGGTCCCGGTTGAGCCAGTGCCAGCCCGAATACGTCGTCACCATCTGCCTCAGCCGGGCCGCCACTGACGGCAGTTCGTTCGCCGGGATGAACTGCTCGTCGTCCAGCCACACTTCTCTGGCCGCTTCCACCCCCGCCGACTGTGCTGTGGCCCGCGGGCCACCCCAGTCTTTGGCCCAACGATAGCCGCCCAGCGTGCCGTCAATGGCAATCAATGAACGCGCCGCTTCGGGATAAATGAGGGCAAAGTCTATGGCAACGCCGCCGCCGAGCGAGAGGCCGACGATGTGAGCCGAGTCAATCTTCAGAATTTGAAGCAATGCTTTGAGGTCGTCCGGGTGTGTGTAAGGTTCGCTGGTTGGCGTGGCCGACTGGCCGAAGCCGCGCAAGTCGTAGCGGACGACTTGATGATGGCGGGCAAACGTCTCAAATTGGTCGTCCCACATCCGCGTGTCGAGGCTGAAACCGTGAAGGAGAGCGAGCGGCTGGCCTGAGCCAGCAACTTCGTAATAGAGGTGTGTGCCGTTGACTTCGGCGAAGCTGGTTGGGGTTTCCATCTAGTCGGATGATACCCTTGAAGCGCCCAGAAAGCAAAAACCCTCTCGAAGACGCGCGTCTTCGAGAGGGTTACTCAACACGCTAACTCACAACTCTAACTTTTCGCTCTCCCCGCCGCCGTCATCAGCGCCCGCTTGGCTAACACGGTTGCCAGGTGGACGCGATACTCGCCAGAGGCGTAAACATCGCTCAACGGGTCTTTGAGGGCGGCGGCCACTTTCGCGGCGGCGGCGGCGCAGGCGGCCTCATCTGCCGTCGAGCCGGTGAGGGCGTCCTCGGCGGCTTTGACTCGCACGGGGTTGCCGGTCACGCCGCCCACCACTACGCGCGCCCCGTTGCACTTGCCGCCGCTCATCATCACCATGGCCGCTACCCCGACCACAGCGTAGCTGGAGGCCGGGTGGCGGTGCTTCATGTAGCACCCGCCCGCGGTCTTGCCATAGACCGGGACGCTCACCGAGGTCAACACTTCGTCGGCGGCCAGGGCGGTGGTGAACAGGCCGGTGAAGAAGTTTTCGGCGGCGATCTCGCGCGCGCCCTTCGGCCCCATGGCCGTCATCGTCGCGCCGAGGGCGATCATGGCCGTCGGATAGTCGGCGGCGGGGTCGGCGTGGGCCAGCGAGCCGCCCAGCGTGCCCTTGTTGCGGACTTGCTGATCGCCGATGTGGGCCGCCGCCTCGGCCAGCAGGCCGCACTCAGCCTTCACCAGATCGGACGATGCAACCGCCGTGTGGGTAGTGAGCGCGCCGATCTTCAAGTTGCCGCCGTCTTTGCTGATGCCAGATAGGCCGCTGATGCGGCTGATGTCCACCAGCGCCGCCGGGTTGGCCGCCCGCAGTTTCATGGCCGGAATCAGGCTATGGCCGCCGGCCAGCAGTTTGGCCCCGCTCTTGGTTTTCAGAAGCTCAACCGCTTCGTTGAGAGTCGTCGGACGATAGTAGTCGAAATTTGCAGAGTACATGGCTGTTCTCCTGGATGTTGGAAGTTGGATGTTGGATGTTAGATGTTGGAGAGCGCAGACTCTCTCTTTCAATCTCTAACCTCCACGCGAAGCGTCCAATCTCTAGCCTTTCATCGCCCGCCAGACCCTCTCCGGCGTGAGCGGCATGTCGAGGTGCTTGACGCCGAACGGCGCGAGCGCGTCCACGACGGCGTTGACCACTGCCGGGGCGGCCCCAATGGTGCCGGCCTCTGCGACGCCCTTCACCCCCAGCGGGTTGGTTGGAGACGGCGTCACCGTCCGGCCCATTTCAATCATGGGGAAGAAATCGGCTCTGGGCAACGCGTAATCCATCAACGAGCCGGTGACGAGCTGGCCGTTGTCGTCGTAGTGAGCGCCTTCCCACAAGGCCTGGCCCACGCCTTGCACGATGCCGCCGTGCAGTTGGCCGTCCACGATCATTGGATTGATCATGTTGCCCACGTCGTCCACGGCGATATAACGCAGAATGCTGGTCTGGCCGGTGTCCTTGTCCACTTCGACAATGCAGATGTGAGTGCCGAAGGGATAGGTACAGTTCGGCGGGTCGTAGTAGGCGGTGTCGTCGAGGAAGGGTTCCATGCCACGCGGCAGGCTGTAGGCAAGGGCGGCGGCCCCGGCGACTTCCTGGATCGTCTTGGCTTTGTCGGGCGAACCTTTGACGTAAATCTTCCCGCCTTCGTACACCAAATCTTCCTCGGCGGCTTCGAGCATGTGGGCCGCCAGTTTCACTGCCTTCTGTTTGACGCGCTGGAGGCTGTTGTAGATCGCCACGCCGCCGACCGCCAGGCTGCGGCTTCCGTAGGTGCCATAGCCAAACGGCGTGCCTTGCGTGTCGCTATGCTGGACAAGCACATCGTCCACCGGCACGCCGAGTTCGTCGGCCACGATCTGGGCGAAGGTGGTCTCAAGGCCTTGCCCGTGCGACTGCGAGCCGGTGGTGACCACAACTTTGCCGGTGAGGTGGACGCGCACGTTGGCGCTTTCCCACAAACCGGCGCCCCAGCCTTGACTCGGCAAACCGATCCAGGCTGACGGTGCTACGCCGCAAATTTCGAGATACGAGGAAAGCCCCAGGCCGAGGTAGCGGCCCTGCTTGCGGGCTTCGGCTTGCTCTTTGCGGAAGTTGGCGTAACCCGCCATTTCCAGCGCCTTGTCGAGCGCCGGTTCGTAGTTGCCGCTGTCGTACTTCAAGCCGGCCAGGATGTTGTCGGCTGGCGCATACGGGAATTCGTTGGGCGGGATGAAGTTCTTGCGGCGCACTTCCGCCGGATCCATCTTCAACTCACCAGCCACCAGATCAACAGCGCGCTCGACCACATAAGTTGCTTCCGGCCGGCCCGCGCCGCGATAGGCGTCCACCATGCCGGTGTTGGTGTAAGTGCCTTTTACGTTGCAGTAAATGTGTGGAATCTTGTAGACGCCGGAGAGCAAGCGCCCGTAAAGTGTGGTGGGAATGCCGGGGGCGATGGTGGACAGAATACCGCCCAGGTTGGCGTAGGTGTTGACTTTGAGGGCCGTGATCTTGCCGTCTTTGGTTGCGCCTACCTCGATGTCGGTGACGTGGTCGCGGCCATGGGTGGTGGCGACGTAGTTCTCGCGCCGGGTCTCGGCCCACTTCACCGGGCGGTTCAATCGTTTGGAGAGCGCCGTCACCAGACAATACTCCGGGTACAAGAAGATCTTGGAGCCGAAGCCGCCGCCCACCTGTGGGGAGATCACCCGCATCTTGGTCTCCGGGATGCCGAAGACAAAGGCCGTCATCAGCAGACGCATGACGTGCGGAGCCTGCGACGTCATCCACACCGTGTATTCTTCGGCGGCGGGGTTGTACATGGCAATACAGCCGCGCGGTTCCATAGCGGTCGGGATCAGGCGCTGGTTGGTGAGGTGTTGTTTGACGACAACGTCCGACTTGGCCAGCGCCGCGTCGGTGGCCTCTTTGTCGCCGCATTGCCAGTCCATGCAGATGTTGCCTGGCGCATTATCGTGGATTTGCGGCGCGCCGGCCTCGGTGGCCTTCTTGGCGTCCACCACCACCGGCAGAGGTTCCCAGTCCACTTCGACCAATCCCAGCGCGTCTTCGGCAGTGTAGCGGTCGTTGGCGACCACGACGGCTACCCCGGCGCCGGTGAACGTCACCTTGTTCACTTCAAGCACGCGGGGCGCGTTGGCATTATTCTTCACACCTCCCGCCTGCCAGGCGATGGGCAAGGGATTGACCTCCATGAAATCCTGACCGGTGAACACGGCCACGACGCCGGGGTGTTTGGCCGCCTTGTCGGTGCGGATGGCTTTGATCTTCGCATGAGCGTATGGACTGCGCAAGATGGCCGCATGGAGCATGCCCGGCAGTTGCAGATCGTCCAGATATTTGGCCTCGCCGGTAATCAGGCGCGGGTCTTCTTTGCGTTTGATGCTGGCGCCGATAACTTTGGTGGTCATGGCTCACTTCCCCATTTCTGCGGCGTGCTGGACCGCCGCAACAATGTTCTGGTAGCCGGTGCAACGGCAGAGGTTGCCCTCCAGCCCATGCCGGATTTCGGCTTCGGTCGGGTGCGGGTTGCGGTTGAGCAAGTCCACTGCCGTCATGATCATGCCAGGCGTGCAGAAGCCGCATTGCAGGCCGTGCTTCTCCCAGAAGCCCTGCTGAACCGCATGCAGGTTGCCGTTTTGGGCCAGGCCTTCAATCGTGGTTATGCTACTGCTGTCGGCCTGCACCGCCAGCACCGTGCAGGACTTGACGGCCTGCCCATCCATCATTACCGTGCAAGCGCCGCACTGGCTGGTGTCACAGCCGATGGTGGTTCCGGTCAAGCCCAGTTCCTCGCGCAAAAAGTGCGCGAGTAGGAGCCGGGGTTCAACATCGCCGGTATGTTGGACTCCATTGACAGTCATCGTTACAGATTGCTTCATGCTGATAGTCCTCCTTGCTGAAAGTGGGATGTGGTCACCGGCCGGCACGCCCGGCAGTGAAATAAAAACTCCAGCGGGCCGGGAAGGGCAGGCTGGAGTCAGGGAGAGGCGGCGTCAAGTTGCAGGCGCAGGGCGACCCGTGCAGACAGAACGGCGTGTGGTGGCGCTGTTGAAGTTTTGGCATATATGTCTTAACCCTGCGCCGGGCGATCCGGTTCGCGCTCAGGCCAGTTCATTGCGCGGCATGGGGCGCTCCGGGGCGTCTTCCAGCAGGCCGCCGTGGCCGAGGGCAAAGATATCGCCGCGGGTCAGGCGGTCGCCGGCCAGCAGGCGCGGCAAAACCCAGTCCACGATGTTGACTTTGCGGCTTCGGGCGCAACCGGGCGCGCCCAAAATTGCCACCTCGCCCAAGTAAGCCACCAACAGCAAGTTGCCGGGGTCTACTGGCACGCCAAAGCAGGTCACCTCGCCGCCCAGGCGTTCGATGGCCCGGGGCACAATGTCGCGCCTGTCCATGATGGCGGTTTCCCCGGCCAGGATGATCAAACGCGCCCCGGCGATTCGCTGTGCGCTCAACTTCTCGGCCAACAACCTCTCGCCCGACTCGTCTTCAAGCGGCACGTAGTCGGTGTGGTTGACTTGCGATCCGAGCGCTTCTACCCGTTCACGCAAAGGGGCAAAGTCGGTAAAAAGTTTCTCGCGCAGAGACGGCGACCCCGACAGAATCAGGCTGACGGATTGGGGCTTTAGGTCGTCCACCCATATTAAGCGTCCTGAGCGGAGGCCCGCGCCCCCTTCGGCTACGCTCCGGGCAAACTTCGGCTTCGCGGCGGAAACTTCACCTCCACTCCGCTCACGCGAAGCGCGCGGGTCGTAGTCGAAGGACGCTGGAAAGGCCGCGCCTTCGGCCTGTTCAATCACTTTTTCCGGCGCGGCGAAGGGAATGATTTTGATGGTGGCGACGATCTGGCGCGGGCGGACGGCGGTGTGAGATGCCAGAGTGGCCAGGGTGACGCCGTCACAGGCGTTGACCTGATTCAGCCGATCCACATCCACGCGCAAAACGCCCTGTGCCGTTGCCAGCAAGTTGACGCGCCCCGAAGCCGGGCCGGAGAGGCGCAGGCCGTCCCCGGTCACGGCCTCGGCCACGCGGCGGGCGGCGGCATCCTCGTCCAAATCGCCCGGCTCGATCTCGGCCACGTACACTGAGTTTCGCCCGATGGCGCGCAGGGCGGCAATGTCTTCGACGGTGAGCGGTTTGCCTTTGCGCAGAATGCGCTTGCCGTCCGGCCCGGCGATGTTGTGGCCGAGAATTTTGCCAATAGCGTTATCGAGACGGGCAGGGCCAAATTTCATAGATTGGACAAAAGACGAGGGACGACTTCCATCATTCGTCCTTCGCCATTGGCTCACACTTTCCAGGCTTAGGCTGCCAAGCCCAACTCTTTTTTCTTGGCCGCAACGTCCATGCCATGCAGTCGGGCCAGGTTTTCGCCCAAAATTTTGCGCTTGGCCTGCTCGGTCAATTGTGGATAGCCGTAATCTTTGGTCAACTCTTCCGGTATTTCGAAATTCCAGAAGGCTTCCAACGCCCATTGCGGGTGCCAGATGGGCGACTCGCCGCCATAGATGATTTTGTCCTCGCCGCACCACCACAGCATCTTGGCTAACTGATCGGCGAAGACACGAGGGTGTCGGCTGATGAAGTTAACCGTGGCCGCGATGGACGCGTACAGGTTCGGGAAGCGGACGATCTGCCACAGGACTTCGTCCAGCCACGGCAGGCCGACGTGGAAGATGACGAAGTTAATGTCCGGGAAGTTAGCAGCCGCGCCATCCATGTCGAAGGTGCGGGTGTGCTCGATGGGTTGCGGGCCCAGGGGCACGCCCTTGTGCACCCCGATCAGGTTGACGCCAAGTTTCTGCGCCTTCTCGAAGACGGGGAAGGCCACCCGGGGATCGTCCATCCGCCACGGGAAGGGCTGGCCGTAATCGTAGCGGACGTTGTAAAACTTGAAAGCCTTGGCCCCATATTCCTTGACTTGAATTTCCATCAAGTCGAGCGCCTTCTTGCCCTCCAGCGGGTTGACCGAACCCCAGAACACGGCGCGGTCGGGGTGCTTGCGGGCCATCTCGGCGCACTTCTCCCAGGGCGAGAGGCCATCCTTGAAGAGGTCGGTGAGCGGCAGAGGCTGGGCGACAATCATATCGGTGTCGGAGCCTTCAATCACCATGTCGTAGATTTCGTCCACGCTCCACTCTTTGAAGAACTGCTC
>Ga0247727_10000789_pt1 | contig 77455 bp, 75 predicted proteins | sample WisWelCaveWW1625_FD_202498 | JGI IMG/M metagenome (GOLD analysis project Ga0247727, IMG submission 202498) | Biofilm microbial communities from Wishing Well Cave, Virginia, United States - WW16-25 | ecosystem: Environmental > Aquatic > Deep subsurface > Groundwater > Cave microbial mat | place...
ATCACCCAGTATGAGATGTACTTGCGTGCCTGGTTGCGCTTGTAGTCCTTCGCGTTCACCACGAACGAGTGGCGGCCGGGGTTCATGTTGATCGCCGCGCCGTTGTCGACCGTGCCTTCGCACCTCGTGATGGACGTGGTCGTGTCGGCGCAGGTGAACGACGCCATGATCGCGTCGCTCGGCGCGTACACCGCGCCGTTCACCGGCGTGACCACCGCGATCGTCGGAGGCTTGTTGTCGCTGATGCTCTTCGAGAACACCGTGATGCTCACGACCCCCAAGGCATTCGCGCCGTCGTCGTCGGTCACGCGGTAGGTGAAGGAGTCGCTTCCGATGTAGCCGGTCGTCGGCGTGTACGTGCGGGACGGTCCGCTGCCGGTCAGCGTGCCGTGCGTCGGTGGCACCGTGATCGCGAATGTGAGCGGGTCGCCCTCGGGATCGCTGGCGTTCAGCGTGATGAGCGTCGCGGTGCTCTGCGGCACGTTGACCGCTTGGTTCGGAGCGACCGGCGGCTGGTTCGCGGGGCCGGGCAACGTCGTCTTCGAGATCACGATGGATGGGTCGTTCGGCGCGCAGTCGGCTTCCACGGTGCCGACCAGATCGGTGTCGACGGTCGCGGTGACGCGGCGAGGGATCAGCCAGTTCACCGCGCTCGTCGCGTTGGCGGCGACCGTGCCCACGACGATGAGGTCGCTCGTGGGATACGACGTGCCGTCGATCGGGACGTTCGCGGTCGACGTCACGACGACGTCGCTGCCCACCTTTTCGGCCGACGCGTCGATCGGGCTGCCGCCGGGCGGCTCCTCCATCGTCACGCTCGTCACGGCGAGGTTCGCAGGGATCGGATAGAAGGTCTGGCCGCCGCGATAGCGCGCGGTCACCGGTGGCGGCTCCTGCGCGAACGGGACCACGAAGCGATACGTGATCGAGTCGCCGGGCACCGCGGGGTCGATGCTGTCGGTGACGGTCGAGGAGAACGTCGCGGGCTGGGGGCCGAAGCTCGTCTGGCAGGTCATCGGCGAGTTGGTCGTCGTCTGCGAGTCGGCGACAACATCGCGGGCTGTCCCCGCGATCGTGCCGACGGTGGCGACGGCGAGCACGGCGAGAATGCCGAGGGAACGGCGACGGCGACGCAACATGGGTCGTCTCCTGATGTCGGGGCTCGAGGCCCGATCCCTGTGACCCGGAGGCCGTGGTCCGGTGGCCGCATTCGGCGGCCACCGGACCGCGGCCCGGTGGCGGGACCGGGGGATTGCCTCGCCATCATCGGTCACCCTGACGCCGGCGTCACCCCATCGTCAGCACAACTCGCGCCGTTCGACCTGGGCCTTCGACCCGGGGGTTTCGACCTGCGCGATGCGATCAGGCAACACCCGACGGCGCGAGCACCGACTGCAAGGTGCGGGCGAGCACCGTGAGGTCGATCGGTTTCGTGAGGTAGGCGTCGATGCCGCGGTGCGCGAGCTCGAGCCGGCGGCTGGGATTGACGTCCGCGCTGATCACGATCACCGGGATCGTCGTCGTGCGTTCGTCGCTACGCAGGACGCGCAGCACCGATTCGCCCGGGATGTCGGGGAGGTTGAGATCGAGGAGCACGACGTCGGGTTGTTCGCGCCGCGCCAACTCGATCCCGCCAACGCCCGTTCGAGCGACGAGGAGCCGCTCGATTCCCGGCACGAGCAAACGTTCGACGAGCGTCACGTTGGCCGCGTTGTCTTCGACATAGAGCACGGTCACGCCCGGCGGCAGGTGCACCGGCTCGTCGAGCTCGTTCGCGGACCGCGCCGCCGGCGCGGCCGGGGCCGGGTCGCGTCGACCTGCAGCGGCCAGCGAGACCGTAAAGGTCGAACCGCGACCCCGTTCGGAGAGCACCGCGATCCGACCGCCCATCCCCTCGACCAGCATCCGGCTCAACGCGAGCCCGACCCCGGTTCCCGGAACACCGGCGCGATCGGCGCCCAGGCGCTCGAACGGCACGAAGAGGCGCTGTTGCTGTTCCTCGTCGAGGCCGGGCCCGCCGTCGATGACATCGATCGCGACCTCTTCCTCACGCAGCCTCACCGCGGCCAGCACCCAGCCGCCCGGTTCGTTGTACTTGATCGCGTTGGAGAGCAGGTTCAGCATCACCTGGAGCAACCGCTGGCGGTCGGCGTGCACAAGGATCCGCTCCCCGGCCAGCTCGGCCACGTCGACCTGCACCGCTCGTTCGGCCGCCAGGGGTCGAACGAGCTCCAACGCGTCGTGGACCACCTCACCGACATCGACCTTCGCGATCGAAAACGTGACGTAGCCGGATCGCGCGCGTTCGAAATCGAGCAGGTCGTTCAACAGATCGAGGAGATGGCGCCCGGCGGCAAGAATCTGTTCGACCGACTCGCGCTGGTCGGCCGCCAGCTCGCCGAGTCCGAGCAGCTGCGCGAATCCCAGCACCGAGTTGAGGGGTGTGCGCAGCTCATGGCTCATGCGTGAGAGGAACTCGCTCTTCGCCTTGTCGGCCTGCACCGCTTCCTGCGCCTGCAGCCGTTCGGTGAGGTCGCGGGCGATCGCGATGACACAAGGCCCGTCGGCGGTCTCGATCGGGCTCAAACCCACGTCGATGGGAAACTCGCTCCCGTCGGAGCGTCGGCCACGAAGGTTGCGACCCGAACCCATGGCACGAGTCGACGCGACCGAGAAGAACTGCTCGCGTCGCACCTTGTGCAGGTCGCGGTCGGCATCGGGTACGAGCGTTTCGATCGCGAGCCCGACGAGCTGTTCGGATTCGTAGCCGAACACGTCGGCCGTTCGCTGGTTGCAGAGCCGGATCAACCCGCCCTCGCCGATGACGATCACCGGGTCTGGTGCGTGGTCAATGAGCTGGCGGAACCGTCGCTCGGACGCGGCGAGCGCCAACTCCGCCTCGCGTTCCCTGGTGACGTCCATGATGCTGGCGACAACCCAGTGCCGGCCGCGCGGCCGCGCCAAGGGCATGGCGATGATCACGATGACTCGCCGCCCGCCGTCGGGGCGGAGCAGGACGACAAGACGGCCGGAAGGCTGCCCGGAGTGCATCGCATCCGCGATCGGATGGTGTTCGGGCGGAAGGACGCGCCCCGACTCGGAGGTCAGCGTCCACAGCGGGTTGTCGAACGGCGCTCCGATCAGATCGTTGAGCTCGATGCCGAGAATACGGCCGGCGCTCGGGTTCGCGTCGACGACGCCGCCCGTCGCGTCGACGACGAGCACGCCCTCGGCGAGGGCACCAAAGACGGCGCGGGCATGATCGGACGTGTCCCGGAACGCTTGCTCGACGAGCTCGACGCGCGCGTTCGCGTCGTCGATGGCGCTCGGCGGCTCGGTACCGGACGGTTCGGTCACGCGGGTGCTACCTCGCGGTGGTCTGGTTCGCGGTGGTCTGGTTCGCTGTGGTCCGGTTCGCAGTGGTTTGGCGGCGCGAACCGATACCCGAAACCCCGAACGGTCTCGATCACGACGGGCCGCGAGCGATCGGGTTCGAGCTTCGCCCGCAGACGGCGAACGTGCTCGGTGACCGTCGCCGGATCCTGCCAGTCGCCGCTCGAGCCCCAGACGTGGAACAGGAGCTCCTGACGGCTGTAGGTGCGACCCGCTCGGATCGCCAAGAACGCGAGGAGCTCGAACTCCTTGTGCGTGAGGGCGATCGTCTGGCCGCCGCGCGACACCTCGGTCGACTCCAGGTCGATGCCGATCCCGTCGAACTGCAGCCGAGACGGCGGCACGACGGCCTGGCCGCGGCGAAGCAGCGCGCGCAACCGGGCGGCGAGCTCGGGGAGCGAGTACGGCTTCACCACGTAGTCGTCCGCACCGGCGTCGAACGCCATCAGCCGATCGTCTTCCCCGACACGACCGCTGAGCACGAGCACCGGTACCGCGCTCTCACTCCGCACCCTCGTCAACACGGCCAAACCGTCGAGTCCCGGCAGCCCGAGGTCGAGCACGACGGCATCGAAGCGGCCGGCGTGGAGCGCTTTCAGGGACGCCGGGCCGTCGGTCGCCCCCACGACGTCGAACCCGTCGCCGACCAGGAAACGCTCGAGCAGCATCATGTTGCCGGCATCGTCCTCGACGACGAGGACGCGCGCCGGCCCCGCAGCAATATCCCCCATGTTCAGTTTTCCCCCGGCCCGTTTCCGGGCCCCTCGCCACCGCTGCCACCAGACCGCGGCGGACCAGCCTGTCTACGGCACATCCCGAACCTCGGTGTCACAACAACAGCCCAATTCTTTCGCCGCGGGGGCTCGAACGCCACTACTTCGCCGGGAAATCTGCTCGTCGCGCGACTACGGGCAGCGCTCAACCGCCCGACGAAGGGGGATCGGGCGCGCCGACCAGACCGTCGAGCGCTCGCTCGAACACCGCGCGCACCCTGGCCTGCAACTCGTCCACCCCGACACCGAGCTGGCGGGCGGCCGCTTCGGCGTAGATGACGAACCCGATCGACATCGCGAGGCTGAACGTGTGCGTCGCGTCCAGGTCGAGGTCCGGCGGGATCTGGCCGGCAGCAGCCAAGGACTGGTAGTGCGCGCGGGTCGCAGCGAGGAACGGGAGGGGCTGATAGTCGGGGTCGTGATCGAGCGCCAGCAGGGCAGTCAGGGCGAGATTCGGCCGAGCTGCGAGGAGGTCGAACATCGCGGTTCGTCGTTCGACGAACGACACCGACTCCAGGCCCTCTATCGGAGCCGACAGGCGCTGGGCCTCACGGGCGAGCGCGGCACGCAGCAGACCCTGCCGTGAGCCGAAGTAGTGGTAGATGTTGGCAGGCGTCACGCCGACGGTCTCGGCCACCTCGCGCAGGTTGAGTCCGGCGAGGACGCCGCGCTCGTTCAGATGGTCGAGCGCCGCGTCCATGAGCGCCTCGCGAGTCGAGCGCGTCTGGCCGTCCGACACCACGGGGGCCAGCCTCGCGCGACCTGGCCGGTGGACAGGGCGTTGACGCTGAACGAACGATTCATTCGTCTGCCACGAACCGCGAAGGAGCGCCCTCGTGCACAATTTCAGCGGCGTCGGCATCGCACTCGCAGCGGCCGGGGTCCTGGCCGGGTCGGTTTGATTCGGCGGGGACGATCCAGTCCGGCTCGGGGTCGGTCACGAAGCGCCGTGCTCGGATCGTCTGTTCGCCCAGCAAGAACGCCTTGGCGATCCGGTGCCCGCCGTCCATGAGACTCCCATCGGCCGAGAGGATCACTGGGTAACGGAGGTCCGCGGCATTGATGCGACGAGCGTGCTCGGCCACTTCTCGGCACGTCGGGCCCTTGCCGCGGAACCAGCAGTCCATGTCGAACTCGGCAATCGAGTCGATCGGGACGGTCTGTATCGGCAGGTCAGCGGCAGCGGCCCAAAGACGGTCGGTCCACCAATAGCCATGTCCAGCCGGGACCAAGTGCGAGTGCTTCTCACGTTTGGTCATGGCCCAATTTCGACGCGCACGCTGCTCCCCAGCGACCCACCTCTGTTCAGATTCAAACCGGACCACCTCCCCTCGCCGACTTCCTCGCGATCGCGGCAGCATTCACGATCACCAACCGCGGCGCTACCGCCGAGCAGTACCGACGCGAGTAAGGGTGGAGGCGAGGGTCGCGACAAGTCTCCTACTCATGGAGTATACTTCTACGATGCCTCGTGGTAACCCCTCGCCCAAGATGGCCATCACCGTTGATCCCGAGGTGCACGCAGGTGTCGTTGCCGCGGCAGCCGCCGATGGGATGAGCGTCTCGGCGTGGATGACGGACGCCGCGCGCCGAGCCCTCGTGATTCGCGACGGGCTGGCGGCGGTCTCGGAATGGGAGGCACGGCAAGGCGTTCTCACGGCCGAAGAGCTCGACACGGCCCGCCGGCGACTCGCGAGCCGAGTACGACGCACTCGGCGCAGTGCATGAACCCCGCGGTGTACGACGCCGGCGCCCTCATCGCGGCGGACCGAAGCGAGCGGGTGATCTGGGCAGAGCATCGCGTCCGGCTCGAGGCTGACGTCATCCCCAGCGTCCCTGCTCCCGTCGTCGCTCAGGTGAGCAGATCAAGCCGGCAGGCTCAACTGCGCCGCTTCCTGCGCGGCTGTGACATCGCCGCGTTCGCTGAGCCCGACGCGCATGCAGCAGGCCGTTTGCTGAGTCGCTCGAAAACGAGCGACATTGTCGACGCCGCCGTTGTCATCCTCGCGGTTGCTCACGCGGCAGAAATCGTGACCGCGGATCGCGATGACATCACCCGCCTTGTCATCGCTGCGCGTGCGTCTCTTCCGATCGTCGAGACATAGGCGCCGACCGACAGCTGCGGGATGTGCAACCCGAGATCGCACGGGCGATGACCAACCGCTGGATCTCGCTCGTGCCCTCGAAGATCGTGTAGATCGCCAAGCCACGCTCGCCGGGTACCGCTGCGTGCCTTCACCCCGGCGAACGCGTCCGCCCGGCCCGTCGAATCCGGCGCATACTGCCGAGTAGTCGGGATGAAGTAGGGACGCGCCCAACCCATCTGAGCCGGCTATCCCGGTGACCTCACGTACTCGTCGATCGCGTCTTCGGTTCAGTCATGAGCGATGTTGTTCATTCCCTACATCATGTCTCATCGCGCGGTCAGCATCTCGACGAACAACTCGCCGATCGTTGCGATGTCGGCTGGGTTCATCGTGACGTCTCCCCCGCCGGCGCTCATGTTGATGAGTCGGGCCGTGCGGGTCGAATTCTCGATCAGCCAGCGCTGGGTCTGCAACGACACGAGCGCCGCGAGGTCGAACGGCGCGGTCTCGAACTGCGCCGCGGATGGCGGTGTGCGGACGAGGTCACCGATCAGGCGCACCAGATCGAGGGCGTCGCTCTCACGCTTGTCGCGACCCGCGTCTCGGCGGTCGGCGATGGCGTGGAACTTGCACGCGACCAGCGCCGTCGCCGTAGCGACCACGAGGGCGTGCGCGTCACCCGGGCCAGATTCGCTGGCCGCGACGACCCGCACGACGAGAGGTTCCGCGCTCTCCAACGCCCAGCGGTGACCGAGCACGAACAATCGATCGAGGTCGCGGTCCGGGAGTTCCTCGGCAGTGGGTGGCAGCGGAGATGTCAGCATCACGTCGACCGTCACGCCGTCGATCTCGATGCGATTCGACCCTTGTGCATCACCTTCCCCGACGTACTCGAGCGGCGCGTCACCTTCGGAGACGACATCGACATCATTCGTCGCGCGGTGCAGCGTGGCCAGTCGAACCGTCACGGCGAGACCACCGACCAGTGCCGCGGGCCCGAACCCCGGTCGGCCGAAGAGCCCCGAGGCCGCGCGTACGAGTCGTCTGACCGCGCCGGCGCCGCCATCGATCAGGGTGATGTCACCAGACACGCGTGAAACCCTCCGGTGGCATCCACTGCTCGAGTGCCTCTCGGTCGCGCGCCGACGCGGTGAGATCCAGTGCGCAGAAAACAGGATGCGCGAGCGGCCAGCCCAGCGCGTCGCTCTCATAGCGCTCGCTGGTGATCAAACCGCTCGGATCGGCCGACAGCCGCGCCTCATCGCCCGTGCCGCCTTCGTTCAACACCACGACGCGGCGAACGACGCTGTCGTCGGGGACGTAGAAATGGATCGGATAGTCGGCAGTGGCGACGAGCGGCGCGCCCCATGCGAGCCCGCCGCGCACGCCGGCCACCGCCCAGCCCGGCCCGGTGAGGTCGCGCCCGATCGCGAGTCGATCATCACCGTCAGGCGGGGAGGCCCAGCGAATCGTGACGTACTGGCGCGGCCATACGTCGGCAAGCGCCCAGAAGAGTTCGGGTACGAGTGGTCGGTACTGCCCGCGGCCGCGCCGCTCGGCGAGATGAGCGTCGACCAACGAGGTCATCGCGCGCGTGATCGAACTCGGGTTGAGGCCGGCGACACGAGCAATCTCCGAGACACCCATTGGATCGGCCGAACGCAAGAGAAGCGCTGCGGCCGCGGAGAGCCCGGACCGACCATTGATCGGCTGACGCGCGACACCCGCTATCCGCGCGAGGCGCGTCTGCGGGGCGACCTCGGCATCGATGAACACACCGTCAGCGACGAGTCGAACATGGCCGCGACGATCGAACCAGCCGACTCCCGCGTCGTTGAGCAGCTCCCGGATCGTCGACGGAATCTGGTCAGCAACCAACACCGCTAACGCGCCGCGCCGGCGGCTCCGGACCAACTCGCGTACTCGGTCGGCCGACGGGATCGCCATTGCCTTCACCTCGATGTCGACTCGTCGGCCGCCCGGCACCGCCAGCTCGAAGTCGCTGCGGCCGCTCGCCTCGTGCGGCTCGGAGCGAACCCGCAGGCCGAGACCGCGAACGGCGCGGACGAACGCCTCCGCGGCATTCCGTTCGAGCTGGTCGGGTGAGGTTCTCGCCTTCATTGCGTCTTGCATAATAACACAAGACGCAACAACCCTCGGCTCCGATCAACCCGTCTCGAGCGCGCGAAGGGCTGACCGGAATCGGCGACGCTCAGCCCGTGTCCGGCGGCGGGACGAAGGCCAACCCTCAGAATCAGGGCATGTGCAAGCCAGAGATCGCGCGGGCGATCACCAACCGCTGGATCTCCGACGTGCCCTCGAAGATCGTGTAGATCGCCAAGCCACGCTGGCCGGGTACCGCTGCGTGCCGTCACCCCGGCGAACGCGTCCATCCAGTCCGTCGAATCCGCGTACTGGCAAGTAGTAGGGATGAGAGTAGGGATGGAAGTCCGTCCCGCGAACATGCCACCGTGCTACCATGCCATCATGACGAAAAACCTGACAGTTCGACTTCCCGATCAGCTCGCGGCCGATGCCGAGGCGTTGGCTCGAGTCGAGGGCAAGAGTGTGAACGAAACCATCAAGACCGCACTCGAAGAATCGATCGCGCACCGGAAGCGGGACCCGAAGTTCCGGGCACGATTGCGCAAGATCATCGAAGAGGACAGGGAGCTCCTCGAGCGGCTGGCCAAGTGACGATCGAGTACCTCGATCTCGCCGACTACGTCGCAATTGCAGCGGCAGTTACCCACCTCGACGAATCGACGATCACCAAGGTCGCCGACCTCGGCTTGGCAGACTCCGCCCTGCACGCACCGGCAGCGACCTACGGCGAGACCGAGTTCTACCCCGACTTCGTCGACAAGGCGGCCGTGCTCGTCGTCAGGCTGGCACGCAACCACCCGCTCCCGGACGGCAACAAACGCGCTGCGTGGGTGGCGCTTCGAATGTTCGTCGACCTCAACGGCGCGACGTGGTCACCGCGACCGACGGTCGTTGAAGCCGAAACCGCCGTCCTCGCCATCGCGGCCGGCGAATGGGACGAGGACCGGACCGCAGTCTGGCTCCGTGAATGCCTCACTCGCCCGAGCACTGAGTAACGAACCTACGGTATGTGCAGGCCAGAGATCGCGCGGGCGATCACCAAGCGCTGGATCTCGCTCGTGCCCTCGAAGATCGTGTAGATCTTGCTGTCGCGGTGCCATTGCTCGACCGGGTGTTCCTTGACGTAACCGGCGCCGCCGAGGATCTGGATCGCCTCCTCGGTCGCCTTGACCGCGACCTCACCTGCGTACAGCTTGCTCATCGAACCCTCGCCCGACTTGAACTCCTTTTGATTCGCCGCCATCCACGTTGCGCGCCAGACGAGCAGTCGAGCGGCATCGATCTGCATCTTCATATCGGCGAGCTTGAACGCGATCGCCTGGTTCATGATGATCGGCCGGCCGAACGCCTGACGTTCCTTCGCGTACTCGAGCGCGTACTCGTACGCGGCACGCGCGATACCGATGGCCTGCGCGCCGACGAGCGGCCGCGATGCCTCGAAAGTGCTCATCGCGGCCTGTACGCGTGTGCTCTGCCCCTCTCGAGCTCGCGCGAGCCGCGCGTCGAGCTTCTCCTTGCCGCCGAGCAGACAATGCCCCGGCACCCGGCAGTCGTCGAGCACGACCTCCGCGGTGTGCGACGCGCGGATACCCATCTTCGAGAATTTCTGGCCTTGCCGAAGCCCGGGTGTCCCCGGCGGTACGACGAAGCTCGCGTGACCGCGGGACTTGAGCTCGGGTTCGACGGCCGCGACGACGACATGGACGGTCGGCACCTTGTCGATGCCGCCGTTGGTGATCCACGTCTTCGTGCCGTTCAGCACCCACTCGTCCTTCGCCTCGTTGTAATCGGCGCGCGTGCGTAGTGACGAGACGTCGGATCCGGCATCGGACTCGCTGACGGCGAATGCGCCGAGATGGATGTCGTCGGGCGTGCCGAAGCACTCGGGCACCCACTCGGCAATCTGCTCGGGGGTTCCGTTGCCGACGATCCCGCTCACTCCGAGGGTCGTCCCCATGAGCGCGAGCGCGATGCCCGCATCACCCCACGTGAGCTCCTCGCTCACCATCGGGAACGTGATGCCGGTGGGGTCGGAGAACGCGTTGGCGATGAACTCCCACGAGTAGAGGCCGACCTTCGCGGCCTCCTCGATCACCGGCCACGGCGTCTCCTCCTTCTCGTCGTACTCAGGGGCGACGGGGCGGATCACATCCTTGGCGAAGTCGTGCACCCACTTCTGCAGTTCGAGCTGGTCCTCGTTGAGGTCGAGCGAGAAGTCGGCCATCGTGCGCTCCTTCAACTCGGTGGCGTCGCGGCCGTCGGGCCGGGACCGACCGAAGTTACTGAGGGGTAACCATCGTATCGGTCGGGATCCTTCCCGGCCAAAGTGCATTCGAACCGTTCCTCGGTCGTTCCTTCAAGGCTCCGAGGCGCCCGGCCGATCTAGAGGGTGCCGAGTCGACGGGTGGGCCGCAGGCCGCCCGTCCGAGGAGACATCACCGTTCGCGATCGAGGGGGACCGATCCGGCCCATGCGCCGCGTGCTCGCCATCATCGTCGCCACAGCCGGCGTCGCCGTGCTCGCGCTGGGCGGCCAGGTCGTGCAATCCGAACCCGCGGGTGCACAGGCCGTGTACCGCCGGATCGCCTTCCCCGTGCAGGAAGAGGTCTATTTCGCTGACACCTTCGGTGCCTGCCGCGACGGCTGCTCGCGCCGTCATGAGGGCCAGGACCTCATGGGCAAGAAGATGTTCCACCTGCGGGCGGCGACGGACTCGACGGTGTCGTTCATGCGCACCGACGCGGCGGGGACCGGTGGCAACTGGCTGGTGCTGCGCGACCGCGATGGCTGGTCGTACAACTACGGCCATATCAACAACGACACGCCCGGTACCGACGACGGCAAGAACGAGATGCGCTACATGTACGCGCCGGGAGTGAAGGTCGGCGCCAAGGTCGCGAAGGGCCAGTTCGTCGCATACATGGGCGACAGCGGCAATGCCGAGAACTCCGGCGCGCACGTGCACTTCGAGATCCGCGATCCGGGCGGCGACCCGATCAACCCGTGGGCGTCGCTGCGCCTCGCGCAAGGGAAGGCCGTCGATGGGATCTGCGCGCCGAACACGGCACCCGAACCCAACCCTGCGAACGGGAGTGTGCCGGGCTACTGGACCGTGACCGCCAACGGCACGGTGAAGGCCTTCGGCGTGGCCGAGCAGTTCGGCGACCGCGCCGAGGCAGGCGTCTCTTCGCCCGTGGTCGCCCTCGCACCGACGCCGACGGGCAAGGGCTACTGGCTCGCGACGACGAACGGCACCGTCTACAAGTTCGGCGATGCGCGCGGCCGTGGAGACGCGCGATCGATGGGGCTCGTCGCGGCGGTCGTCGATGTCGCATCCACTCCTGCGGGCGACGGCTACTGGCTCGCCACCGAGGATGGCGCAGTGTTCGCATTCGGCGCGGCCCGCACCTACGGTTCGCTCGCGAATCGCACGCTCAGCTCCCCCGTGGTCGCGATCTCGCCCAGCCGGTCCGGGGGCGGCTACCGGCTCGTCACCGCGAACGGGGCCGTCTTCGCCTTCGGGAACGCGCCGGTGTTCGGATCCGCTCTGGGCAAGAGCCTCGTCTCGCCGATCATCGGCCTCACCGAGACTCCCAGCGGCAACGGCTACTGGCTCTTCTCGAGGCGAGGTGGCCTGCTCGCCTTCGGCGACGCCGACAAACACGGTTCGATCCCTGAGCTCGGCCTGTGCGACCCCGCACCGGCTGTCGACCTGCTGCCCTCGACGAGCGGTGCGGGGTATCTGATCGCACAGGCCGACGGGATGGTGCGTGCCTTCGGGGACGCGAAGTCGCTCGGCAACGCGACGAAGGCGGGCACCGTCGTCGACGCGGCGCCCGCACCCTGAGCCGAGCCCGCTCTCGAGCTCGCATCGAGCGAGCGCGGAGAATCGCTGTTCGCCTTTGGCGGGGCGCCGCAACGGCCGATGAAGGATACGAGCCGAAGGATCGGCTCGCACATGGCCCACGACCAAGGACGGTCACTGTGGACGGACACGCGGCCGCCGCGCTGCTCGGCGTCTCCGAACAGGCCGACCCGGCGGTGTTGCTCAGTGCGTTTCGCGCCCGCGCGAAGGTAACGCATCCTGATCAGGGGGGCGATGCGCGCGCTTTCGACGCCACGTTGCGGGCGTTCCGTGCCCTCGTCGCGCAGCGGCCTCGCTCATCGTCCGACGTATCGTGTTTCGGCGCATCGTGTTTCGGGGCATCGTGTTTCGGGGCATCGTGGCTCGGCGCGATCGGGAGCGTCCCTCGGCTCGAGCCCTTCGACCGTTACGACAGCGCCCGGCTCGCGAAACGCGCGGCGCGTTCTTCGGGCTCGAGCTTCGAGGACGTGCTGCGAGTTGCGCTCGCACGCGAGGCGTCCCGCGCGTAGCGTCGCGCCCGATGGATGTGTGGGAGCTGATCGCGCGCGAGCAGATCCGCGACACGATCGCCCGGTACAACCACGCCGGCGACGCCGGCCACTTCGACGAGATGGTCGACCAGTTCACCCTCGACGGTGTGCTCGAGCTGCGCGACCTCGACCAGCAATTCCACGGCCGGGCCGAGTTACGCGAGTACTTCGCGTCGGTCGGCGCCAGGTTCGCCGCCCGCGAACGGCGGAGCGGTCCTTTGCGGCACTTCGTCACGAACGTGCAGATCAACGTCACGCCCCCATCGGAGGCGACCTCAGTGGCGTACTTCCTCGTGATCACCGACATCGGCCTCGATCACTGGGGCCGATACCGCGATCAGCTCGTTCCCGTCGACGACCGCTGGCTCCTCGGCCGACGCTCCGTCCGCACCGACGGCTTCTCCCCCGGGAGCCTCTTCGCCCGCTGACCTCGGCAAAGGCGATCGCGGCGTTCAAGTCACTAGACGAAACGCCGATTGACAGGTCGGGAGGGTACCCGTGACGACTTCCTCGGCCCAGCAACTGCTCGACGAGCTCCGCCAGCTTCCAATGGCGCATGGCGCGCTCGCCCGCGTCTTGCGGGTCTTGAACGACCAGGACAGCTCGGCGAGCGCCGTCGCCGATGCGCTGCAGTCGGACCCCGCCCTGTGTGCGCGGCTCCTGCGGCTCGTCAACTCGCCCGCGTATGGCCTCGCTGGCAAGGTGAAGAGCGTCGATCGAGCCGTGATCGCGCTCGGCCGCTCCACGGTGCGCGCCCTTGCCCTCTCCGACGGTGCGGGGCTGTTCTCCGCCGGACCGAACGCCGTCCCGGCGCGCTACTGGGAGCACTGCACCGCGGTCGCGGTGACGAGCTCGCTCCTTGCGCGGCACGCTCGCGTCTCGACCGCCGATGCGATGTGCGCCGGTCTGATGCACGACCTGGGCGCGGCGCTGCTGCACCAGCGCGACCCGTCGCAGTACCGTGCGCTCGTCTCGGTTCCCGATTCACTTCTCGATGCCGAACGTGCACGGTTCGGCTGCGATCATGCGCAGCTCACTCGGCTCGCCTTCGCCGCCTGGGGTCTTCCGGGCGATCTCGCGACCGCGATCTCGCTGCACCATCAGCCGCCGGGCACATACACCGATCGCCTCGCGCAGCTGGTCGCCGCGTCGGAAGCGTTCGCGAGCGAGGTGCTCGCGCAGGCAGCGCAGTTCGGCGAGCCGGTCGTCGATCAGGGGGCAGCGTTCGACGCGCTCGGGTTGGTGCCGAAGGGGCTCGACCTGCTCAGGGTGCAGATCGAGGACGAGTCGCTGCAACTCAGCGCGGCGTTCACCTGAGCCGGCGACGAGCGTCGACGTCGAGTGACTCGTAGGCGCTCGGCGGCGGGCAGCTGCACATCACGTTGCGATCGCCGTACGCGCCGTCGAGCCTGCCGACCGGCGGCCAGTACTTCCGGCGACGGAGATCGGCCACTGGGTAGGCCGCAACCTCCCGCGAGTACGTGTGCGACCAGCCGTCGGCCACAACATCGACGGCCGTGTGCGGAGCATGGTGCAGCGGGTTGTCGTCGGCCGGCCAATCACCGCTCGCGACCATGTCGATCTCGCGTCGGATCGCGATCATCGCATCGCAGAACCGGTCGAGCTCGACCAACGACTCGGATTCGGTGGGTTCGATCATCAACGTGCCCGCGACCGGAAACGACATGGTGGGCGCATGGAAGCCGTAGTCGATGAGACGCTTCGCGACGTCGTCGACGGTGACGCCGCTGGCCTTGGTCAGCTCGCGCAGATCGATGATGCACTCATGCGCGACGAGACCGTGCTCGCCGGTGTAGAGCACCGGGTAGTGCTCCGCGAGTCGCGTCGCGACGTAGTTCGCGTTCAAGATGGCGTGCTTGGTCGCCTCGAGGAGCCCCTCGCCACCCATCATCGTGATGTACATCCAGGGAATCGGGAGGATCCCCGCAGAACCCCACGGAGCGGCAGCGATCGCTCCGATGCCGGTCGCCGGCCCACATTCGGCGCGCAGCGGGTGGTTCGGCAGGTACGGCGCGAGGTGCTCGCGCACCGCGATCGGCCCGACGCCAGGACCGCCACCGCCGTGGGGGATGCAGAAGGTCTTGTGGAGATTCAGATGCGAGACGTCGGCGCCGAAACGACCTGGCCGCGCGAGCCCGACGAGCGCGTTCAGGTTCGCTCCGTCGAGGTAGACCTGGCCACCGTGGTCGTGGACGAGCGCGCACACCTTCCCGATCGTTGCCTCGTAGACGCCGTGGGTCGAGGGGTAGGTGACCATCAGCGCGCCGAGGCGCTCGGCATGCTCGATCACCTTGCGCTCGAGATCGGAAACATCGACGTTGCCACGTTCGTCGCAGGCGACGACGACGACCCGCATCCCGCACATCGCGGCGCTCGCGGCGTTCGTTCCGTGCGCCGAAGCGGGAATCAGACACACATCGCGGTCATGCTCGCCTCGAATGCTGTGGTACTTGCGGATCGCGAGTAGCCCTGCGTACTCGCCCTGGGATCCGGCGTTGGGTTGGAGCGAGACCGCGTCGTAGCCCGTTATGCGAGCGAGCCACGTCTCGAGATCGCGGATCAGCTCGACGTAGCCGCCGACCTGATCGATCGGCGCGAACGGATGGACGTCGGCGAACTCGGCCCAGCTCACCGGCTCCATCTCGGCGGTCGCGTTGAGCTTCATCGTGCAGCTCCCGAGCGGGATCATCGCCCGATCGAGCGCGATGTCCTTGTCAGCGAGCTCGCGCAGATAGCGCAACATCGCCGTCTCGGACCGATGCTGCTCGAACACAGGATGCGTACAGAACGGCGTCGTGCGCACCAACGCCGGCGGAAGCGCGTCCGTGGCCGCGCCCACTGGTTCGACACCGAACGCCGCGCACACCTCGGCGAAGATGCCGTCCGTGGTCGTCTCATCGAAGGCAACGGCGACATGGTCCGCGTCGACACGTCGAAGGTTGATGTTCCTCGCGAGCGCCTCGGCCACGATCGCGTCAGCGCGGCTGGGGACCTTGGCGAGCACAGTGTCGAAGAACCGATCGTGTGGCGTGGTGACGTTTGCGGCGCGCAACGACGCGGCGAACCGGGCGGCCTGCTCGTGCACTCGTCGCGCGATCGACCGCAACCCGTCTTGGCCGTGCCACACCGCGTATGCGCCTGCCATCACCGCCAGCAGCACCTGGGCGGTGCAGATGTTGCTCGTCGCCCGCTCGCGCCGGATGTGCTGCTCGCGTGTTTGCAGCGCGAGGCGCAGTGCCGGACGCCCGGCGGCGTCGACCGAGACGCCGACGAGCCGGCCGGGGAGGTTGCGTTTCGCATCGTCGCGGACGGCCATGAACCCCGCGTGCGGCCCACCGAACCCCATCGGGACGCCAAATCGCTGCATCGAACCGATGACAACGTCGGCCCCGAGGAGCCCCGGCGCCTCGAGAAGGCACAGGGCCAGCGGGTCGGCGGCGACCGCGACCGACGCGCCGATCGATCGAGCGCGATCGATCGCGACAGGGAGGTTCGGCACCCTCCCACTCGCACCGGGGTACTGCACGAGCACGCCGAACACGCCGCTCGCCGGAAGATCCGCGCACGGATCACCGACCGTCACGTCGATGCCGAGCGGCTCAGCGCGTGTGCGCACGACCGCGATCGTCTGCGGCAGGCAGTCGGCATCGACGAAGAAGGTCGAACCGACTTTTGGAACCGAAGTCGCTGCGGTGCGATGCAACAACGTCATTGCCTCGGCCGCCGCGGTCGCCTCGTCGAGCAGCGATGCATTCGCGATGTCGAGCCCGGCGAGCTCCGCGACGACCGTCTGGAAGTTGAGCAACGCCTCCAACCGACCCTGGGAGATCTCCGGTTGATAGGGCGTGTATGCCGTGTACCACGCGGGGTTCTCGAACACGTTCCGCCGGATGACCGGTGGGGTGATCGTGCCGTGGTACCCGAGCCCGATCATCGACGCCGCAACGCGGTTCTTCGCCGCAATCGCAGCGAGCTTCGCGGTTGCCGCGGCTTCGTCGCTCGCCACGAGGTCCAAACCTGAGCCGTCGCGGATCCCGGCAGGCACCGCGCGATCGATCAGGTCGTCGAGCGAGCCGAAGCCGAGCCTCGCGAGCATTCGGTCGCGCTCCGGGCCGCGAGGTCCGACGTGACGATCCACAAATCCGCCGTTGTGCATGGCTGCCTCTCGGGTCGCGCGGGCGATCGGTGCCACCGGACCAGGTCCGGTGAGTTCCCCTTCTGTCGCGGGACCTGAGAGATTCACGGCCGCAGGTACGACCGCTTACCCCGTCGGTGAGGGGCCGCGTGCGGCCCCTGCTTTCCAGAGTTGCCTCATCCCGACGGTCCGTTTGCCTGAGAGTTTCCGGGGAGGTTGCTCCTTCGGCGCCCGTGCGTGCACGCGCACGTCGGGCTCTCCCACCGGGTGTCGACGGCTTGTCAACGTCAAACGATTCGTCCAATGTACCGGCGATGGCCGACGAACGGGAAACGACACGGCGGCGCGGCGGCCAGTCGGCGCGGCCGGTCCGGCCGCGGACTCGCCGGCGTACCTAGAGTGCCGGCGGGCGACATGCGGGGGCAGGGACGCAGGGTGCAACAAGGCGTGCGACGATGATCCGCGTGCTCGTGGTCGATGACCATCGGATGTTCGCGGAGAGCATCGTGCGTGTGCTCGGCGACGAACCGGACATCGAGGTGACCGGCATCGCCGTCTCCGCCGCTGATGCGTTCGAGCACGTCACGCGGACCCGCCCAGACGTCTGCGTCCTCGACTACCAACTCCCCGACCTCGACGGCGCGACCGCCGTCGCGAACCTGCGCGGCAGCGCACCCGACCTCAGGGTCGTGATGCTGACGGGGTTCGCGCAGCCGAGCGCGGCCCGCGCCGCGGTCGCGTCCGGATGCAACGCGTTCGTCACGAAGGACCGCGCCGCGCACGATCTCGTCCGGGCCGTTCGCGCCGTACACGAAGGGGCGCAACCGCTCGACGCCGGCCTTGGCGACGACGTGGTCGATGTCTTCGGCATGACACCGCGCGAGCGCGAGGTGTTGCAGCTCCTCGCCGAGGGGTGTTCGACCGACGAGATCATGGCAAGGTTGTTCGTGAGCAGGAACACCGTCCGCACTCACGTGCAGAAGGTGATCGGAAAGCTCGGCGCGCACTCGAAGCTCGAAGCGGTCGCGATCGCCCGACGCGAGGGCATCGTGTAAGCAGCATCGTGTCGTCGGCGAAGCACCGCCACGGCGCGCCTACGCTGCCGCACCGATGCAGGTGTTCTTCAGCGAAGCGCATCGCGGCCACGACCCGTCCGAGGAGGTCGAGGCGGGACAGCGACAGCCGATGCAGGAGTGCCCGGCGCGTGTTGATCAGATCCGCCGGGCGCTGCTCGACGACGGCGGATTCGCGATCCGAGCCCCTGTCACCTTCGACCGAGCGGCGATCGATGCCGTGCACGACCCCGCGATGGTCGACTACCTCGAGGACGCTTGGTCCGCCTGGTCGGCCGCCGCAGGGCTCGACACCGCGATCCCCGATGTGTTCCTGCACCCAGCTCTTCGCGACGGGATGGGACCCGCGCCCGAGCCCGCGTCGCCACTGGGACGCCTCGGGTACTGGTGTTTCGAGACCACCACACCGATGGTGGCGGGTACGTACGCGGCGGCGCGGCGCGCCGTCGATTGTGCACTCACGGCGACGGAGGCCGTGCTCGGCGGTGAGCAGTCCGTGTATGCCTGTTGCCGCCCGCCCGGTCATCACGCAGCGCGTGCGGTGTTCGGGGGGTACTGCTTCTTGAACAACGCGGCCATCGCCGCCCAGTACGCACGCGACGCGGGTAGCGCACGCGTCGCGCTCCTCGATGTCGATTATCACCACGGCAACGGCAGCCAGCAGATCTTCTACGAACGGCCCGACGTGTTCTACGCGTCGCTCCACGGCGACCCGATGCGCGCGTACCCCTATTTCGCGGGACACGCGGACGAGCGCGGCGCCGGCCGCGGCCGCGGGGCCAACCTCAACCTGCCGCTCCCAATTGGATGCTCTGACGACGACTTCGTCGCTGCCCTGCAGCACGCGTTGGAGGCGGTAGCGCAGTTCGGAGCCGAAGTGCTCGTCGTGTCCCTCGGCCTGGACACATGGGAACGCGACCCGCTCGGCGATCTCGCGGTGTCGATCGATGGCTTCCGTCGTTGCGGCGCGGCGGTGCGAGCCGCGGCGCTCCCGACCGTCGTCGTCCAGGAAGGCGGTTACGCGGTCGCGGAGCTGGGCGCCAACGCCGTCGCGTGGCTGCACGGCCTCGATTCCTAGCGATAGGTGGGAACGAACGACTCGGTGACCGTGCAGTCGCTCCCGAAGATGACGAAGCGATCGCATGTCCGCATCAGCCAGCGGTCGTGGGTGACCATGAGGACTGTCCCTTCGTACTGGTCGAGCGCCTCCTCGAGGGCTTCGGCAGAAGCGAGATCGAGGTTGTCGGTGGGTTCGTCGAGCAACAGCAGCGTCGTGCCCGCCAGCTCGAGCAGCAAGATCTGCACGCGTGCCTGCTGCCCGCCCGACAGCGTGGAGAAGGATTGCCGCCACGCGCCGTGCAATTCATAGCGGCGGAGGGCCGCCATCGCTTCGCCCCGGCTCAGGTTGCGATCCATCGCGATGTCGAGCAACGGCCGCGCCGCCAGGCGCGGCTGCTCGTGCACCTGCGAGAAGTAGCCGGGGACAACGCGTGCGCCGAGACGCCAGCTCCCGGTGTGCTCGACGAGCTCGCCGGCCAGCAGCCGGAGGAAGTGCGTCTTACCAGTTCCGTTGTGCCCCACCACCGCGACGCGCTCGCCGAAGCCCACGTCGAGGTCGAAAGGTTCGGTGAGCCCTGCGAGCTCGAGCGACTCGACCACCACCGCCCGCTTGCCCGTTCGGTCGCCACCGAGTCGCATGGAGATCCGTTGCTCTGGTGGTCGCTCGCGCGGCGCTTGGCGGTCGAGCTGCTCGATCTTGGTCTTCGTGGCTCGCAGGCGCGAGGCGAACGCGTCGGTCATCTGGGATCGGCGTCGCAGCTCCGTCACCGACGCTTCGAGCTGCCGGCGGCGTTCGCGATAGCGGCGATGCTCGTCGTCGAGGCGTTCGAGCCGGGCGTCTCGCGCTTCGTGATAGGTGGCGAACGATCCGCCATGGGTCCAGGCGCCGTGGCCTTCGAGGGTCACGACCTTCTGCGCAGCTCGCGCCAGGAGCTCGCGATCGTGGCTCACCAACAGGATCGTCTTGTTGCTCTCGTTGAGCGCGGACTCGAGCCACTCCTTCGCTGGGACATCGAGAAAGTTGTCGGGCTCATCGAGGAGCAACACGTCCGCATCCGATCGCAAGAGATACTCCAGCGCGAGTCGCTTCTGTTCCCCGCCCGAGAGCGTCGCGAGTGCACGGTCGCGCACCCGTTCGAACGCGAGCCCCAGCGCGGCGACACAGCACATGTCCCACTCGACCTCGACCTCCCAGCCGCCGGCGTCGCCGTAACGCTGGAAGGCGTTCGCCAGGTGCACGCCGTCGCCCGCGCGCTCGGCGGCGAGAATCTCGCGGGCGGCGTGCTGCACCGGAAGGGGTGCGAGCGAGCGGAGGAAATCGACGACGCGAACATCGGCGTCGTGATCTCGGAGCAACTGTCTCATCACGAGCACGGCGCCCTCGATGCGCGCCACGCCGCGCGTCATCGGCAGGTCCCCGGCCAGGACGCGCAACAGCGTGGTCTTTCCAGTTCCGTTCGCTCCCACCAGCGCCGCGTGTTCACCCTCGCCGACACGGAACGTCACATCGGAGAAGAGGGTGCGTCCGCCCGGGAGCGCATAGACAAGATCGTGAATCTCGATCGCGCCCACGAAGGAGGCAACGTAGCGCCGGCGCGCCGGTGACCAGCCCGATTTCGGGGGAGCCCTTCGCACGGCTCGAGGCGGCGAGGACGGACGACCCTGTACGGTCCCGGCCATGTCGAGCGAGCTCGTCCGCGCGCGCCCCGGCGCCGACGCGATCACGCCGGCCGCCTCGCCCGCCGCGCTCTCCGTCGCGCCCGACGTCTGGATGTCACCTGGACTGTCGAACTCGTACTGCGTCGCGACGACCGAGGGTCGCGTCGTCATCAACACGGGCATGGGCTTCGAAGCCGGACACCACAAACGCCTCTACGACGATGCGGCACCGATGCCGACGCGCTACCTCCTGCTCACGCAGGGTCACGTCGACCACGTCGGCGGCGTCGACCACTTCCGGGAGCACGGCACCGTGTTGGTGGCACAGCGCAACAGCCTTGCCTGCCAGGCCGACGACGAGCGGATACATCGCTTCCGCGTGAAGCGATCCATGCCGTACTGGGCTGAGGCCGTGAGCAAGGCCGACAGGTTCGTCAAGCGCCAGCCGGCTGACGACCCGATCCCTGCTCAGAGCGTCGCGGTCCCCGATGTCACGTTCGACGACCGGTACGAGTTCGACCTCGGCGACGTGCGCTTCGAGTTGTTGTCGATCCCGGGCGGCGAGACCATCGACTCGACATGCGTCTGGTTGCCCGCGCGTGGGATCGCGTTCGTGGGCAACGCGTTCTCGGCGCTGTTCGGCCACGTCCCGAATCTCGTCACGCTCCGCGCCGACCGGCTGCGGTTCGCGCTGCCGTTCATCGAATCGGTGCAACGTGTGATCGATCTCGAGGCCGAGCTGTTGTGTGTCGGCCACTTCGCGCCGATCGAGGGTCGCGCGACGGTGCGCCGCGAGCTCGAGCGCGTGCGAGACGGGGTGCAGTGGCTCCACGACACGGTCGTCGCAGGCATGAACGACGGCAAGAGCGTCATCGAGTTGATGCGCGATGTCACGATGCCGGCCGGGCTGTCGTTGGGCGAGGGCTACGGCAAGGTGAGCTGGGACGTCCGCGCCATCTGGGAGGGTTACGCCGGTTGGTTCCACGCCCGTTCGACCACCGAGCTGTACCCGATCGAGCCGACGGCCGTATCGCGGGAGCTCGTCGAGCTCGCGGGCGGCGCCGTTCCGGTCGTCGCCGCGGCGCGCCGGCGCCTCGCGGCTGGCGATGCCATCGGGGCGGTTGCGCTGCTCGAACACGCACAGGCGGCTGACTCCTCGGACGCTGGAGTGTTGGCGGCCTTCGTCGAGGCGCACGAGATCCTGCTCGTTCAGCACGAGACCGAGCACCTCGACGACTTCGCGAACTTCTGGCTCGTCGGCTGGATCCGCCACCAGATCCACACAGCCCGGCAACAGATCCGCGAATCGCCCGCATGACCGTCGGCTCATGATCGCCGAGACGCGACGCCGGGAGCGGGTATGGGAGTGAGCTTCGACTTCGCCGGCCGAACGGTCCTGGTCACCGGCGGATCCAGCGGCATCGGGCTCGCGATCGCTTCCGAGTTCGCCGCGGCCGGTGCCGCCGTGACGATCACCGGGACGCGCTCGACCGTCGCCGACTACGAATGCGACCTCTCTCGCTTCGACTACCGGCAGTGCCTCATGACGGATCACGCTGCGATCGATGCGCTCGCGGCATCGCTGCCGTCGTGTGACGTGCTCGTGAACAACGCCGGCCAGAACCTGCCTGGTGGGCGGAGTGAGTGGGAGCCCGAGGTGTTCGACGAGGTGCTCGCGATCAACCTGTCGGCGCCTTTCCGCTTGGCGGTGCGGCTCCTCGATCTGCTCTCGGCGTCGACGCACGACGGCGGCGCGAGCGTGATCAACGTCGGCTCGATGACGAGCTACTTCGGGCTCGAGATCGTGCCGGGCTACGGCGCCTCGAAGGCGGGTATCGTGCAACTGACCAAGACGCTCGCAGTGGCGTGGGCCAAACACAACGTGCGGGTCAACGCGGTCGCGCCGGGTGTCGTCGAGAGCAACATGACCGCGCCGATGCTCGACCTCGACGTGCTGACAGCGCCGCTGCTCGCTCGCACGCCGATGGGACGGTTCGGCAGCCCTGCCGACGTCGCGCCGGTGGTGCTGTTCCTCGCCTCGCCCGCTGCGCGCTACGTCACTGGTCAGACGCTGCCGGTCGATGGCGGGTTCTCGGTGCAGGGATGAGCCCACGCCAACCCCGATCCTTGAGCAGTCGACGACCAGATCTCGTTGCTCACCGCTCAATGTTCATCCGGGGCAAGAGCGAACACTCGTTCGAGTGACAAGTGGCGCGGGGCGCGCATTGGCCGTGAAGCCCGATTCAGCGCGCGTCGATAGAACGACATGCCGAAGCAGGCGCCGGGGGCGGCGCGGGTACACGTCGAATGCCTGGACCAGGCCAACCGATCCTTGCTCCGCGGCGTGTGGCTCACCCCGCCGGCAGTGTTGATCCTCGTGTGGATCCTCGGCGATTCCGTGCCGCTCGTTCGTCGACTCCTGTGGGCTGCTCTCGTCTGCATCGCAACGACTGGCAGCGTAGGGAGCGCGCTTCTCTACCAGCGCCGCCGGCGCGCCGGGCACAGCTACACGCGCTGGCCGCTCGGCATCGCAGCCGGGCTCTACGGCGGCTTCGCGTGGGCGTCGGTGACCGTCGTCGCTCTCCCCGGCACCGACCACGTCGAGCTCCGAGCAATCTGCGCCCTCTTCGCATGTGGCGTCTCCTCGACCAACATGGTCGGGTCCGCTGCTCGCCGCTCGAACTTCTATGCGTTCCAACTGCCGCTGATGCTCGTGATCACCGCGGTGTTCATCGGCGACGAGGACCGTGTCACTCGCCTCTTGGGCTTCGCCGTGCCGATCTACCTCATCACCGTGATCCTCCTCTACCACGAGGTCAACCGCGTCGTCGTGAACGAGATCAGGTTGAAGTACAGCAACGAGGACCTCCTGGCCGACCTCAGCGCGGCCAATGAACGCCTGACTGCGCTCGCGATGCGCGACAGCCTCACCGGCCTCGCGAATCGAACGGCGCTCGTCGAGCTGCTCGAACGCGCCGTCGTGGCGGCGTCTCGCGCAGGCGAATCGGTCGGCGTGCTGTACTTCGACCTTGATCGCTTCAAGAACGTCAACGACTCGTTGGGGCACAGTGCAGGCGATGAGCTCCTCGTCCAGGTCGCGCAACGCGTGCAACGGCAGCTCCGGGATCACGACGTCCTCGCACGACTCGGTGGCGACGAGTTCGTCGTGTTGCTCGACCGACTCGCCGACTCATACGAGGCGTACCTGATCGCGGAACGTATCCGCACCGCGTTCTCGCAGCCATTCATCATCGTCGGCCGCCGCATTCACGTCACGCCGAGCGTCGGGGTCGCGACGAACCTCCACAAATCCGATGGCGCAGAGGAGCTGCTCCGCCACGCCGACGCGGCGCAGTACCGCGCGAAGGAGAGTGGCCGCAACCGAGTCGAAGTCTTCGACATCGACTTTCGCGTCGCGCTGGCGCGGCGGATTGACGACGAACGTGCGATCGTCGACGCGCTCGCGGCCGGTCAGATCGTCCCGTTCTTCCAGCCGCAGATCGATCTCCTCACCGGCCGCATCGTTGGTGCCGAAGCGCTTGCGCGTTGGATCCATCCGAGTCGGGGTGTTCTCGGCGCGCCGCACTTCATCCCGCTCGCCGAGGAGACGGGCCTCATCGCCCAGATCGACGAGACCATCATCGCCAGCGCGATCCGCGCGAGGGTGCAGCTCGAGGAGCTCGGGGTCGACGCGAGCTTCCGGATCTGGTGCAACGTCTCCCCGCGCCAGTTCGGCCGCGCGGCTCCTGTCGAACGGCTTGCGCGGTTCTTGGAGCGCGCAGGCTGCGATCCCCGCGGCATCGGCGTCGAGATCACCGAGACTGCGGTTCTGGCCGACATGGACGCGGCAGCCAACGAGCTCGCGAACGCCCGCCGCATGGGGATCGCGGTCGCGCTCGACGACTTCGGCACGGGTCACTCGTCGCTCACCATGCTGCGCCACCTGCCGATCGACGAGGTCAAGATCGACCAGGAGTTCGTGCGCGATCTCGGCGTCGACCCGACCGACACAGCGATCGTCGAGCACGTCGCTTCGCTCGCCGCCGACCTGGGGCTCACCGTGGTCGCCGAGGGAGTGCAACTCGAGAGCCAGGTCGCGCTGCTCACACGATTCGGCTGTCATCGCGCACAAGGCTTCCTCTACGCGCCCGCAATTCCACTCACGGAGCTCATCCAGCGCATCCAGCCGGAGCTGGTCGCCGACCGCGCTCAGCCGAGCCTGTTACCGAAGATGCCGACGAAGCTGACCATCTCGCCCGGATAACCACCGAGGTTGTGCGTCAGCGCGAGGCCGCGATCCGCGTGCGCGATCGTCCGTTCCGGTGGAGCGTCGCCGCGCAACTGCAAATACGCCTCGAACGCCATCCGCACACCGGAGGCGCCCACCGGATGGCCGAAGCTCTTCAGGCCGCCGTCGGGGTTCACAGGCAGCTCGCCGAGCAGATCGAAGGTGCCGTCGAGCACCTCCTTCCACGCGGTCCCCCTCGCCGCGAACCCGAGGTCCTCGTAGATCAACAACTCCGCGGGCGTAAAGCAATCGTGGACCTCGGCCATCGCCAGCTCGCTGCGCGGATCGGTGATGCCGGCCTGTGCGTACGCGTCGACGCCCGCCGCCGCGATCTCCGGGAAGTTCGTGTAGTCGTACTCGGGATCGGCGTTGCCCGAGCAGTTCCCGGCGACCAGCGACAACGCCTTGATGTAGATCGGCCGGTCGGTGTAGCGCGTCGCGTCCTCGGCGCGAACCAGGATCGCCGCCGCGGAGCCGTCGGCGACACCGGAACAGTCGTACACCCCCAGCCCGCCGGCCATCAGCGGCGCGCCGCAGATCGTGTCCATCGAAACCTCGCGCCGGAACTGGGCGCGGGAGTTGCGCGCTCCGTTGTAGTGGTTCTTCCACGCGATGCGGGCGAGCACCTCACGCATCTGCTCGTCGCCAACGCCGTACTTGGTGCCGTACGCAGGCGAGCACATCGCGAACATGGCCGCGGCGGTCAGGGTGCGGTTCGTGCCATCCGTCGGTGGCCGGCCTGCCCCGACGAGACCTTGGTAGCCGGAGTCCTTCACCTTCTCCACGCCGATGGCCATCGCCACGTCGTACGCACCACTCGCGATCGCGTACGCGGCGTTCCGAATCGACTCCGATCCCGTCGCGCAGTGGTTGATGACATGCGTCACCGGCTTTCCGGTGAGCTGGAGCGGACGAGCAAGGGTGAGTCCCGACGGCGCGCCCATCGCGGTCCCGAGCCAGAACGCGTCGACGTCGGCCTTGGCGATGCCGGCCGCGGCGAGCGCGTCGGTGCTGCTCTCGATGAGCAGGTCGTCGGGACCCTTGTCCCAGTGCTCGCCGAACTGCGTGCATCCCATTCCGACGATCGCCACTCGATCCTTGATGCCCTTGGAGGCCATACGTGTTCCTTCGGTCTCACGCCCGCACGGGGCGCGCCTTCCAGAAGTAGTTGTGGATGTCGTCCGCGGTGTACAACCGCCGGAACGTCATCTCGACCCGGTCACCGATCTTCAGGTCGTCGGCGTTCACGTCGGTCATCTCGACGGGCAACCGGCCGCCACCGTCGAAGTCGACGATCGCGAAGGTGATCGGCGGGCTCGGCGAGTAGGCGATGCGATCAACGGTGATGATCCGGATCGTGCCTTCGACGTCGGCCATCGGCGCTGGATCCATGTCGTCGACGTTGCCACCGTCGCGGCTCACACGGGCGGGCGGCAGGTGCAGGGCGCCGCTGGCGCGGTCGCGACTGCCGACGAACGCGTACTTCCATTCCTCGGTCCGTCCGCTCACCGACGCGCTGATGCGCTCCGGCTCGGGACGGCGCGGGGGTTCGATCGCGACCTGTCCCTTCCACGAGAGGAACTTGCCATAGGGCAGGTCGGCGCCATTCGCGATTTGATGCGAGAGGGTGCGCGGCGCTCTGAACCGCGTGATCTCGTCGGTCGTCCGGAAGATCATCGCCTCGACACCGTCTGCCAGCACGACGAGCGCAACAACCTGCCCCGGTGCGGCCGCCTCGATCACGCTCGTCAGCAGGAGCGCGGGATGCGCGGTGCCGGTGTTGCCGACCATGGCACCGAGGTCGTCGGCGACCTTGGCGTTCGCCGCTCCGAGCCGGGCGGTGAGGGCCTTCACGCCCCTCGCGTGCATACCGGTGACGGCGAGCACGTCGATGTCGCCGGCCGATACCTCGGCCTGCTTGAGCGCGGCGTTCCATGCCCGATCGCCGAGGGGCAGGTACTTCGTCTCCCCGTAGCGCTCCTCCCATACCTTCGAGCGTTGACTACCCGGTGCACGCCAGCGATCGATGAACTCCTCGGTCGTGCTCGCCGCGCCGAGCAGCTCGGCGATGATCGGGCCGTCCTCGACGCCGCCGACGAGCAGCGCCGCGGCGCCGTCGCCCCCGGCCGACTCGTCGCCGCTCGTCGGGAGACCGGTGCGAGCATCGGCGCTCACGACGAGCGTCGTGCCGTTACCGTGCAGCGCAGCACGCAGCGCACCGACACCACTGCGAATCGCGCCGCCGAAGTCGAGCGCCGGAACGCCCTCGTCGAGGCGCAGCGCAGCGTGGATCGTCGTCGCGTTCGTCTTGTCGAGGTAGGCCGGCTCGGCAGTGGCGAACCACAATTGGTCGATCGCGACATCGGGTACCGCGCGCTGCGCGACGCGCGCTGCCTCGACACCCATTGTCGTCGTGTCCTCGTCGTAGCCGGCAACTGCTCTCGTGCCGCGACCGCCGCCGCTGCCGAACAGCTTGGCGACGGCGGCCCGATCGAGTCGCCGGTACGGGACGTACCCGGCCACGGAGATGATGCCGCGAGCACCTGACATGGGCGTCAGTGTACGAGCCTCGCCCGAACTTGCGTCACTTGACCGTTCCAGGCACGGCTTTCTGACGCATGTTCGGTCAACGGTCGAGCACGTCGGTCGCGACGAGCTCTTCCAGATAACGCCGATCCCACCACGAGATCTGCAGTTGCTTGGCGCGCCGGAAGTAGAGCTGAATGTCGGATTCGACGGTGAAACCGACCCCACCGAAAACCTGCTGAGCCATGGCCGTGACATCGCGGAAGGTCTGGCACGCGAAGAGCTTCGCCATCGGCGCGAGCCGCGCAACGTCGCGACCGGCCGACCGCGCCCACGCCGCCTCCCAGACGAGCGTCTCGGCGCCGTCGACGTTGGTCACCGCGTCCGCGAGGTAGTGCGAGATCGCCTGGAACGCTCCGAGCGGCTTGTCGAACTGCTTGCGGTCCTTCGCGTACTGCGTTGTGATCTCAAGCGCGTGGCGCGCACCGCCGATAGCTTGCGCGGCGAGGAGGATGATCCCGTCGTGCATCGCCGCGTTCCACGCATCCCAGCCGCCGAGCGCGAGCCGGTCGTCCGGTGCGGCGACGACGCCCGTGAGCTTGACCTCGTACTGCGTGTCGGACGCGAGCGTGAACTGCTGTCGCAGCGCGACTCCCGCGGCGTCCGCGGGCACGAGGAACAGCTCGACACCCTTCGGGCTGCGCGCGAGCACGAGCAGCCGCTCGGCCGAGCCGGCGAACGGAACGTGGCGCTTCACCCCGTCGAGCACGAAACGATCGCCGTCCGTCGCCGCAGTCGTCCGCACGCCGGCGGGGCCGAATCCGCCACGCGGCTCCAGCCAGGCCGGTGTCACGATCGACGCACCGCTCGCGATTCGGGGGAGCCACGCAGCACGCTGGTCGTCGTTGCCGGCCCGTTCGATCGTGCCGCCGCTCATCACCGAGCTCGCGAAGTGCGGCGAGGGCGCCAGCGCCCGGCCGAGCTCCTCGTACACGATCGCGGCGTCGAGCATCGACATGCCGCTGCCGCCGTAGCGCTCGGGGAGCAACAGCCCGACGAGGTCGAGATCAGCGAGCTGCTTCCAGAACGGCTCGGGGTAGCCGACGGGGTCGTCTTCCATCTCGCGCACGACCGACGGTGGCGCGTGCTGCGCGCAGACGCCGCGCACGGTGTCGCGCAGCAGTTCCTGCTCCGGTGTGAAGTCGAGATCCAACGGGCTACGGCCTCCATTGCTCGCCGCGGCGAGCCCAGGGATTGTCGTTGTCGTCGATCGGCAGCGCGATGCGAGCCTCGCAGGTCGTGCAGACGCGATCGCCGACCCGCAGCTGCACGTCGATCTCGGCCCATCCGCATCCCGTTGCGTCGGTGTCGATGGAACTGATGTTGCCCGCGAACACCATCTCGTCGCCCGGGAACACCGACCCCGCCATGCGGAACTTCATACGTCCGAGCCGGCCGAGCGGGCCGCTCCAGTCGGTCAGATACCGCTCGAACCAGGCTGCCTGGTTCGGTGTGTTCAGGAAGATGTCCTGCGTACCGTTGCGCTCCGTCGCGAACCGGTAGTCGTGGTGCATCGGACGCCAATCGCGCGCTGCGAGCGCGCCGAGCACGACAGTGGTGGGTGTGACATCGTGGCGCAGCTCGGGGAGCGCCTCGCCGGCTCGGATCTCGGAGAGCAACCTCACGACGCCTCCCGGCGGTAGCCGAAGCCGGTGTAGGACTCGACGCCGACGAGCTCGCCGCGCTGGTTGCGATACTCGACGTCGATCACCCAGAAGCGGCCGGTGCCGAGCTTGGTCGTCTTCGGTGCGCTCACCGACCGCAGCCGCTGACACGTCGTGAGCACGTCGCCAGGGCGCACCGGCTCGTAGAACACGATCGTGTTGTCCGACATGACCGCTTCCGGCAGGTCGAAGCGGGCCTTGAGGTCGAAGTGCACCTGCAGCGGCAGCTTCTCGCCGGCGCGGCCCGGCGCCCAGTGGTGCGGACGGAACCAGACGGAGAGCATCGTCGGCGGCGCGATCGGCCCGTCAGTGACCTCGGCGGCGACCGCGTCGTCCCAGAACAGCGGGTTGCCGTTCTCCACCGACGCGCAGCTCGTGAAGACATACCCGCGCTCGACCGGGAACTCGCCGAGCTCCTCGTGCTGGGTGACATCGATCAGGTCGCGCACATCCGCCGGGAGCTCGTCCCCAGTAGTCGGCGTCGGGTTCATGCGATCACCCCCCGTTCGCGCAAGTCGTCGATCTCCTCGGCCGCGTAGCCCGCCTCGGCGAGGACGTTGTCCGTGTCGGTGTCGGTGTACTCGCGCACGGAGACCGGCCCCGTGTCGTGCACCTGGCCGGCGAGCACGGCCGCCACCTGCAGGAACGGCCCAGCGCTCGGGTGGACCGCTTCGACGAAGGCGCCACGCGCGAGGTACTGCTCGTCGCCGACGGCCTCGGGCACCGACAACACCGGCGCGACGCAGGTGTCGTTCGCGGCGAGCTCCGCGACCCATTCGTCGCGCGCACGCGCGAGGAACGCGCCGCGGAGCGCCGCCCGGATGTCGGGCTGCGCGGCGTCGTCGGTCTGGTGCGGGATCCACTGCTCGAGGTCGAGAAGGCGGCAGAGGTTCGCCCAGAAGTGCGGCTCGATGGCAGCGACGGAGACCCACCGGCCGTCGGCGCACTCGTAGAGGTCGTAGCAGGCGTACCGGCCGGTGAGGATGTTGTGGCCCGGCCGCGGCACCGCGCCCGTGGCGAGGTACTCGTCGACGTTGAGCGCCATCAGCGCGAGCAACCCGTCGGCCACTGACACGTCGAGCGTCGCGCCTTCACCGGTCGCCGCGCGCCGGACCAGCGCTGCGAGGATCGCGACGACAGCGTGAAGCCCACCCCCAGCGCTGTCGGCGACCGTCGCGCCGGGGATGGGCGGGCCCCCGTCGGCGCGGCGCTGGGTGACGTCGAGGTAGCCGCCGATCGCCAGATAGTTGAGGTCGTGGCCGGCCCAGCGCGAACGCGGCCCCGTCTGGCCGTAGCCGGAGGTCGAGCAGTACACGATCCGCGGGTTCTCGGCGCGCACGTCGTCGGCGCCCGCACCGAGCCGCGCCATCACGCCGGGGCGGAAGCTCTCGATCACGACGTCGGCCCCCGCTGCGAGCTTCAAGAACGCGGCGCGGCCGTCGCCGTGCTTGAGATCGAGCTGCACGCGCCGGAAGTAGCGGTGCGCGGCATACGAATGGAATGGCGGCGTGATCTGCACCCCGCCGGCGGCGGGCACCGGCCCGATCTTGATCACGTCGGCTCCGTAGTCGGCCAACCATCGCGAGGCGCGCGCGGCCGGTCCGACCGATGCGAAGTCGAGCACGGTGATGCCGGCGAGCATCGGGATCTCTGACACGAGCGCGGCGCAGTCGTCTCAGAAGTTCTTCGGGAGACCGAGTTTGCGCCGGGCGATGATGTTCTTCTGGATCTCTGACGCGCCACCGCCGATCGTGTCGATCACCGTGTAGCGATACGTCGACTCGGAGCGGCCCTCCATCGGAGCGTCCTTCGTCTTGACCCTGAGCTGAGAACCCGGCGCTCCGAGGTCCATCGCCGCGTCCGCGAGCCGGCGCGAGAGCTCGGTCGCGAACAGCTTGTACTCCGAAGCCCAAGCAGTTGGCGCGGGGCCGCCCGTCCGCTCCGACTTCACCGAGGCGTCGACGAAACGCAACCCCATCACGCGGGCGACCTCAGCCTGCGTGACGAGCTGCGCGACGCGCGCCCGAACGACGGGGTCGTCGCGCATCGGCTCGCCGTCGATCTGCTCGTCGAGCACGTAGTCGCACAGGAGCTCGAGGCGCTGGTTGATCTGAGAGAACGTGAACATCGTGAAGCGTTCCAGGTCGAGCGCCTCGGAGATGTACTGGAACCCCTTGTTCACATCGCCGACGACATAGTCGTCGCTGACCCACACGTCTTCGATGAAGACCTCGTTCGTGCGCTCGTCACCCATCGTCCAGATCGGCCGGATCGTGACGCCGGGCTGATCGAGCGGGATCAGGAACAGGGTGATGCCCTGGTGCTTGTTGTCGGGGTCGGTGCGCGCTCCGAGCCAGTACCACTCCGCGAAATGCGCCGAGGTCGTCCACGTCTTCTGGCCGGAAAGGCGCCAGCCGTCGCCGTCACGCACCGCCTTGAGCTTCATCGACGCTGCGTCGCTGCCCGCGTCCGGCTCGCTGTAGCCGACCGCGAACTCGACGTCGTTGACGAGGATCTTCGGGAGGAACTCGCGCTTCATGCGCTCGGAGCCATGGCGGATCACGGTCTTGCCGATGATGCCGACGCCCTTGCCGATCTGCGGGCCGCCCCGCGCGGCGAGGGCTTCGTTCAGCAGGTACTCGAGCACGCCCTCGCCCTCGGCGCCGCCGTACTCCGCGGGCCAGGTGATGCCGAGCCAGCCGCGTTCGCCGAGCTTCTTCATGAACGCCCTGCGCTTCGGCGTGTCGACGATCTGGGCCATGTTCTCGCGGGTCACGTCGAAGACGTCCGGGTCGTCGTTCGCGTCGAGAAAGGCCTCGACCTGAGCGACGAAGTCCTGCTCCGCCTCGGTGAGATCGAAGTCCACGCGCGCCCCGGTTCCGTCGCCGGTGAGAATCTGACGAGGCGTCAGATTAGCGATGTGGCCAAGAATCAGGCGACGGCCCTCAGCCGATGGCCTTGGCGGCGCGGAGCTTCGCGAGCGCGGCAGCGTCGAGGCCGAGCTCGTCGGCGAGGATCGCATCCGTGTGTTCTCCGAGCCACGGCACCCGTGCTTCGGGGCCTTCGGCCATCGCGCTGAGCTTCACCGGATTGCCGGGCACGAGGATCGCGCCGGTTTCGTCGTCAGTGCGCGGCATCTCGACGATCATGTTGCGGCGCTCGACGTGCGGGTCGGCGATGAGGTCGTGCGCGTCGTGGCACGGACCGGAGACGACACCTGCCGCCGCGAGAAGCTCCACGACCTCGCGCTTCGTACGCGTCGTGGCCCACTGCTCGACGGCAGGGCGGATCACCGAGTCGAGATGCTCGGCCCACCCCGCGCGTTCGGCGAAGCGCGGATCGGCGAGCCAGTCGCGCCGGCCGACGATCGCCGCGAGTGCCTGGAACTGGTGGTCACGCACGACCTGCATCACGAAGTAGCCGTCGGATGCCTGGAACGTGTCGAGCAGCACAGGGACCTCGCGCCCGCTCGGGATTCCCATCGACGCGAAGTTCATGACGATGTCGGTCATCGCGATCGTCGCGTCGTACATCGCGATGTCGACGCGCTGACCGATGCCGGTCACGTCGCGCTGGCGAAGTGCGGCGAACACCCCGATCACACCGAACAGCGCCGAGCTGATGTCTCCGAGCGCGCCGACGGGATTCGCCCTCGGTCGTGCGCCCTCGGGCCGCATGTACTCGTAGATGCCCGACATGCCCTCGACGATCGAGGCATACGCGGGCCAGTCGGCATAGGGCGAGTCCGGCTCGTCGCCGAACCCCGACACCGACAGGTAGATGACGCCGGGGTGGACGGCGGCGATGTCGCCGTACCCGAGGCCGAGGCGAGTCATGGTGCCGCCCTTGAAGTTCTCGGCGACGACGTCGAAGCGCGGCGCGAGTTGCAGGATCAGGTCGCGACCGGCCGGCGACTTGAGGTCGATGCCGATGCTGCGCTTCGACAGGTTGTTGCGGAGAAACGTGGCACCGACCGGTCGCCCTCGTGGGTCGCGCATTGCCGGCTGTGAGGCTCTCCCCGACTCGCCCGTGATCGGGTGCTCGACCTTGACGACGTCGGCGCCGAGTCGTCCCAGCAGCTGTGTCGCGTACGGCAGCGACTGCATCTGCTCGAGCGCGAGCACGCGAATGCCCGCGAGCGGCTTGCCCGTGCCGCGCGCCTGCTCATTCGCCACGTCTCCCAGCCGCATGGGCCGCCAGTTGTACCGCGCGCCGCGCGCCGCCGCTCAATCCACCAAATCTGTGTCCCATCAGATGGCGGTATACCGCCATCTGATGGGACACACGTTCACGGATCGGCACCGAACACCGTGTACTGCGTGTCGGTCGGCACCGAGAACCCGAGCAGTGGCGTCGGTCCGTTGACACACTCCTCGTTGTCCGCGGGGACGAACGCCTGCACGTAGAAGGTGTCGCCGTCGAGGATCGGCCGGGCGACCCAGGCGCCGCAGCCGTCATAGGGACGCAGCGAGATCCACCCGTCCGTCGCGGTGATGCCGAGCATCGACAGCGGCTCGCGGTCCATCGCCGCGAGCGCCGGGAGCGGCTCGCCCTCGGGCCACGCTTCGATCCTCGTCGCGTCGAGCACGGCCGGGTCCGCGCCCGGTCCCGCGTCGAGCACCGAGCTGAACACCTTGCGGCCGTCGAGTGGCGCGGGCAGATCCACGATCGTCGCCCAATTGTCGGGCTCGCCGAGGCAGTCGGTGGTGACGAAGTACCCGACGCGGAGAGCGACGATCACCCTCTCGGGCGAGTAGACGAACGTGAGGTCGTGCGCGGGCTGGTTGCACGCGCTCGTCCACCGGATCGCGAGGCGGTTGCCTCCGATCACGACGACCTCGTCGGGGAGCAGCGAGCGCCGCTCCCGCAGCGCGGCCGCGCCGGCAAACTCGATCGTGAACTCGTCAGGGCTCGGGACGTACCCAATGTCGGTCAGGGTGAGATCGATTGTGGCTTCCGCGCCGGAGCTTTCGATTCGGAACGAATCTCGGGCGTCCTCGGGAACCGTCACGGTCCACTCGTGTGAGAAGTCTCCGGGCAGCACGACCTCCGGCAATCCTTCGTTCACCGTGACCGCCTGGTCGCTGTCGTTGACGAGCACAACCGTGGCCACGGCGCCGGGCTGCACGACCGGCGGCCAGACGTGCAGTTGGACACCTTCGCTCGGCGCCTCCGGGAGCGAAGTCGTCGTGCTCGGCTCGTCGGTGACGATCGCTCGCTTCGGGTCATCGTTGACGGCGACCACGACGGCCCCGACGCCGATCGCGAGCATGCTCGCGCCGGCGCCAAGCGCGGCCCATCGTTTCCGTCGCCGGAGCCCGGCTCGCCGCGCCACATCGGCTCGCGCGCCAGGGCTCGGTTCGTCCGTCAGCGCGCCAAGCGCGGCGCGAATGTCGTCATCAGAGAAATCAGGCATCGTCGCTCGCTCCGAGGGCGGCACGGAGACGCTGGCGCGCCTCGTGCAGGTGGTAACGGACCGCGCCAGCCGTGATGCCCATCGCGTCGGCGACCTCGCCGGTGTCGAGGTCGTCGAGCACGCGCAGCACGAGCGCGACCCGTTGCTGTCTCGGGAGCTGCTGGATGGCGGCGACGAGCTCGGGCACCACATCGTCCGGTCCGGTCGCTGCGACCGGAACGAGGCGCGGCAACGCGGCGTCGCGCCGGCGCAGGCGCCGCCGTTCGTTCAGCATGCGGTGGACGGCCGCCCTGCGGATCCAGGCGACCGGATCGTCGTAGCGGCCGATTCGCCGCCACTTCACCAACGCGAGCGAGAACGCCTCGGCGACCGCGTCCTCCGCGCCCACCCCCGCGGCCGACAGGACGCGCACCAAGCTCCCGTAGTGCTCGCGGAACACGTCGTCGAACACGACCGTCTCGCGCCGGAGTTCCGGCGTCACCACGGCCATCTCGTCCACGGGCACGATGCTCACACACCGCACCCGCCGCCGGCGTTTGGCGCGACTTCTCGCGTTCTGGTGCGCACAGGTGGCCGATTCGGCCACGTGAGACCGTCAGAACGCGAAAGCCGGTACGGTCGGGCGGGAATGCGGGGGATGAATCCGGACGTCGCGGCGGTGCCCGAGCCGCCGGTCGCAGAGGCGAAATCGTGGGTCGCGGGCCGCACGTTCCCCGCCTCCAAACCGCTCATCGACCTGTCGCAAGCCGTACCGGGGTACCCACCGGCTGACGAGCTGCGCGCCTACCTCGCTGAGCTCACCCAGCGCCCAGACATGGCTGCGTACGCCCCCGCGCTCGGTCTCCCCCATGTGCGTGCCGCGACCGCGGAGCATCTCGGCGTCGCTACCGACCACACGATGATCACCGCTGGGTGCAACCAGGCGTTCTGCCTCGCGATCGGCGTGCTCGCGCGGCAGGGCGACAACGTGATCCTTCCACTCCCGTACTACTTCAACCACGACATGTGGCTGCGCGCGAGCGGGATCGAACCTCGCTACGAAACGCGCGTCGACGACCGCACACGCGCGATCGTGCTCGTGACGCCGAACAACCCGACCGGCGCGATCGCCGAGCCCGGCGAGATCCGAGGCCTGTTCGAGCTCGCGCAGCATCACGGCATCGCGCTCCTGCTCGACGAGACCTACAAGGACTTCCGTCCGACCACAGCGCCCGCTCACGATCTGTTCGCCCGCCGAGACTGGACCGACACGCTCGTGCACCTCTTCAGCTTCTCCAAGGTGTTCTCGCTCGCGGGCTACCGCGCCGGCAGCCTGACCGCACACCCCGACCTGCTGCGTCAGGCCGCGAAGCTCGCCGACTGTCAGACGATCGGCGCGCCCCGAATCGCCCAGGAGGCCGCCGCGTTCGGGCTCGCGCACCTCGGACAATGGGTCGAGGAGAGGCGTGTCGAGATGAACGCGCGCGTCGACGGCTTCCAAACTGCGATCACACGGACCCCCTACCAGCTCGTGAGCGCGGGCGCGTACTTCGCGTATGTGCGCCATCCCTTCGACGACGAACCAGCGCGCGCCGTCGCACAAGAACTCGCCGGCGAGCAGCACCTGCTCTGCATCCCGGGAGAAGCGTTCGGCCCGGGTCAAGAGCGCTTCCTCCGGATCGCGTTCGGCAACGCCTCACTCGACGAGATTGCCGAGGTCGGCACGCGCCTCAACGCGTGAGCTCGACCTGCCACTCGGCTGCGTCGCGCATCGCGAACCCGGCGGTGTGCAGCGCGTCGCCGTCCGCCTCGCGCCAAACGATCGTGAGCACGATCGGGGAGCGAAATCGCACGAATCGAAGCGGGATGCGGAACTGCTTGCCGACCGTGACCGAGCAGATCGCACCAAGCGGCATCGACAGCGCGGTCTTGCCGTAGCCGAGACGGAACTCGACGCTCACCTCCGTGAGCGCGAGCACGCCGACCCCGCGGATCTGCGCGCGCATCGTCGTCGATCCGAGCAGGTTCGCCGACGACGCGCGGATCGCGTCGATCCCGTCACGCGCGAGGATCGCGTTGGCTCGCTCACGCGCGCGCCGCGCGGCACCTTGGGCGATCGTCCAGATGACCGCGCCGAGCACGAACGCGAAGGCCAGCGCGACGCCAACGACGGCGATCGCGTTCACGGCACCGTCTCGAGCGCTCGCACGATCGCGTCCACGGCCGCCTCGCCGTACGAGAGGCCCTCCTCGTAGCCATCGGTGAAGGGCACGGGGAGGTACCCGAGCCAGTGCGGCGCGAAGCCGCAGAGCAACGTCGGCTCACCCTGGCGCGAGGCCACGATGCGCGCGCCGAGCCCCGCGAACCCCTCGCCTGGGACCGTCACGATCCGTACGCCGTCGAGCGACCACTCGTGGAGCTCGACGTCGAGCGTGTCTCGTCGCGTGATCGCCGCCATCGGCGATCCGCTGACGTCGAGCGCAAGCACTCGACGCTGCGCGCGGACACCGAGCCCGCCCGCGTCGGTGGCGATCGCCGTCGCGGCAACGACCGCGAGCGCAAGGTCCTCCCCGACGCGCTGCACGGCTGCGAACGCGGCCTCGCTGTCTTCGGTCCATGCCATGCCGTGCGGATCGACGTCGCCCTGGCAACCTTGCAGGAACAGCGCGGTGCCACCGAGCCGGCGTTCGATCTCGCTGCGGCAGGGCCCTACCCAGTCGGCCGACACGCGCCTGTTCTGCGGCCCGAGCACGACTGGATGCACACCGATGTTCGCGATCGTGCCGACACGCACGTCCGCGTCGGCCTCGAGCACATCGAGCACCGCGTACGTCGGGAGGTAGGGGTGCGAGCGCCGGTTGAACGACAGCGCGGCCGGCAGACCGAGCCGCGCAAACCTGAGGCGAGCAGGGCACGCAGAGGCCCGAGCCCCGCTCGCCGCACTGCGGCACGCGGCGACGAGCTCGTCACGCCAGCCGTGCGGGACAGGCCAGCCGAGCGCGTCGGTGCCGGTGATCGTCGAGGGTGCGGCATGCGTGTGCACCGTGTGGGTCAACACCGAGTCGATCGCGATCCCGAGCTCGGCCGCGACACCGGCGCGCACCGAGTCCGCCCAGTCGCGCGACATGGCCATGAGATCGAGTGCGACGAGCGCCAGGGTGGTGGCGCCCTCGCGTGCGACGAGCACCCGCACGTCGAGGTCGTCGTGCACGCCGGTCGCAGGCTCCGAGCGATCGCCGTAACCCGACAACCAGATCGGCCAGTGCCGCGACGACGGCGTGATCACGTGCCGACCGAAGCCGATCTCAACCACCACCACCACCCTCGATGACCATCTCACGCGCGAACCTCGGCGCGCGCTCGGTCGGTCCCTGTGCGGCGAGCCCGACCATCACGAGCCCGATCCCCAGATATTCGAACGGCTTCGGCGATTGTTGCAGATCGAGGCGCCCGACGATCGTGGCCGTCGTGGGCAGCAAGGCGAGCAGCAACGCGAAGCGGCCGCGGTCGACACGGCGCAGCAGGTGTTGGTCGATGCCGTAAGGGACCGCCGTCGAGAGCACGCCCACGGCGACGCAGAGCAGGAGCACACGAGCGTCGCCCCACGCCGGCCCGCTCGCCGGCACGCCGAAGGGTGCGAGCGCGATTGCGCCGAAGGTCAACGCGATCGCGAGCCCCGTCACACCTCCCCGTTGCGCGGACACCCGAGCGCCCAGCACGACGTAACCGGCCCAGCACGCACCGGCGGTGAGGGCCCACACGACCCCGAGCGCGTCGGATCGCAGGCCGACCGACAGGCACGCGACACCGCCCCCGGCGGAGGCGAGCGCGATCAGACCCCGCGACGAGCGCACCGACAGCGCCGCGATCGTGATAGGGCCGACGAACTCGATCGCAACCGTCGATCCGAGATGCACCCGCGCCGCGGCGAGGTAGAACGCCGCGTTCATCGCGGCGGTGACGGCGCCGAACGCGGCCGCGCTCGCGAGCTCAGCGACGGTCCAGCGCGCCCGCCACGGTCGGGCGACGCCGGTGAGCACCGCGGCGGCCCCGACGACGCGGAGCCACGCGACCCCCTGGGGGCGGATCTCCGAGAAGAGGTCGACCGCGATCGCCGCGCCCTCGTACATCGAGATGGCACCGACGACGAACAGGAGCGACGGCGGCATCCGGGCCAGCAGGCGCTCCATCGGTGAGGCAGCGTAACGCCCCTGCCGGCGCGAAATTGTGGTTGCGACCAGGGATAATAAGCATTATCATGGCCGCTGTGACCGTTGCTGTCACCACCGACACTCGTGACCGCCTGCTCGCGGCCGCGCTCGCCGTGTTCGAACGCGATGGCTTCGACGGTGCCCGCGTCGGCGAGATCGCCCGCGAGGCGGGGCTGACCACGGGCGCGATCTACAGCCAGTACCGCGGGAAGGCCGAGCTGCTGCTCGACGCGATCACGACGCGTACGCGGGTCGAGGTCGATGCGTTGCTGCAGCTCGCGAGCGGCGACGAAGCGCGCTCGGTGCTCGCCGAGCTCGGTGTTCGGCTCGCGACGCGCCGCGACCGTGAACCGGCCCTGCTGGTCGACGTGTTCAGCGCCGCCCGTCGCGACGCAGACCTCGCCGAGCACGTCCGTGCGACGCTCGCCCGGCGCGAGCAGATCCTCGTCGAGTTGATCGAACGAGCGCGCCGCGCTGGTGAAGTCGCAGCCGATCTCGATCCGCACGCGATCGCACGCTTCTGCACTGCACTTGCAATCGGTTCGCTCACCCTTCGCAACGTCGACATGCCGGCCGTCGACGTCGCCGCATGGACCAACCTGCTCGCGCGCCTGCTCGACGCGGTCGCGCCCGACCCGAGAGAGGTCTGATGACGACGACCGATGCCAATTCGCAGCACGCGCTTCACAGCGTTGGCGCCAAGTTCGATTCCACGTTCACGTGGGACTACGAGCGCAGCCGAACACCGCTCGTGAAGCTGTACGAGAAGGCGAAGGCGAGCCAGTGGAACGCGAGCACCGATCTCGACTGGTCGATCGACGTCGACCCCGAGAAGGTGGCGAGCGAGCTCGGCGTTGGCACGAGCGATCGCTTCGGCGTGCTCCGCGATTACCCGAACTCGCCGATCAAGCACTTCGGCGACAAGGAGTGGCTGCGGCTCGGTGTCGAGCTGCAGAGCTCGTTGCTCAGCCAGTTCCTGCACGGCGAGCAGGGCGCGCTGCTCTGCACCGCCCGGATCGTCGAGACGGTTCCGTGGATCGATGCCAAGTACTACGCCGCGACGCAGGTGATGGACGAGGCGCGTCACGTCGAGGTGTTCGCCCGGTACCTCGACGAGAAGATGACCCGCCAGTTCCGCATCAACGACAACCTGAAGTCGCTGCTCGACGACATCCTCGCCGATTCGAGGTGGGACATCACCTACCTCGGCATGCAGATCATGGTCGAAGGCCTCGCGCTCGCGGCCTTCGGAATGATGCACATGATCACGACAGAGCCGCTGCTGAAGAAGTTGCTCCGCTACGTCATGAGCGACGAGGCGCGGCATGTCGCGTTCGGTGTGCTGAGCCTCCAGGAGCTCTACAAGGGCCTGTCGGCTTCCGAGCTCCGCGAGCGTCAGGAGTTCGCGTTCGAGGTCGCGCAGCGGCTGCAGCGCCGCTTCATGCAGACCGAGGTGTGGGAGCGGATGGGAGTCGACCCGAATGAGGTCGTGCGCATCCTCGACGACGCGAACCCGCCCGCAATGCAGCAGTTCCAGACGCTCCTGTTCTCCAAGATCGTGCCGAACTGCAAGAAGCTCGGTCTCATCGATGCCGGCGACGGCTGGTTGCGCGAGCGGTTCACCGACATCGGCGTGATCCAGTTCGAGGACTGGGTCGACACGGGCGAGGAGTACACGATGCTCGACGAGGTCGCCAAGGATCGCGAGACGGCCACCGCTTGAGATTTCGGCCTGAGAATTCTCGGGCCAGGGATTCGGGACTTTGGTCCCGCACCGGGGTGACCCTGACCACTCACCAGCGGACCGCCTCGGGGCGCACGATGCCGGTATGGCGAATCCCCTCGAAGTCCTCGTCCTGGAATCGGAGCCCGGCGCGGCCGAGGAAGCCGTCTACGACCTGGAACGCGCCGGTCACCAGGTGCATCGTTGCCACGAACCCGGCAAGCCGGCCTTCCCGTGCCGGGCATTCGACGAGGCCGGTTGTCCACTCGAGGCCGGCACGGTCGACGTGGCGCTGACGGTACGGGCCCGATCTCGGTCCGTCCCGTCCTCGTTCGAGGACGGCGTGTCGTGCGCGCTCCAACACCGCATCCCGCTCGTCGTCGCGGGCCGGGTCGTCCTGAACCCCTACGACGAGTTCGCGGCCGAGGTCGTCAACGGGACCGACGGCATCGTGGCCGCGGTCGAAGCCGCCGCGACGGGTTCGCTCCGCGAGCACGAGCTCCTCGCGCTCGACGCGGCCCGCCGCGTCTTGGCGAGCGGCGGCGCGGCGAGCGACGCGACGGTCGGCGCGACCGCCCGGCGTCACCACGGTGTCGTGACGGTCGGGATCCGCGTCGCGGCTGAAATCGACCCTCGCACCCGCGACATGATCGGCACCCGTGCGCTCGGCGCACTTCGCCGCTTCGACCGCCACGCTCGCCAGATCGACGTCGCCGTCGACTGATATCGGCTCGCGCCGCGGTCCAATCACTCGTGGTGCGATTCCGCGGCGCGACGGACGATGCGCCGCCCCGTGACGCGGTCGGGGACGATGCGGATCCAGTCCGGATCCTGCACCCCGCACCACGGCGCGATCGGTACCCGAACTTCGTCGATGTCCTCGGCCGCCTCGGCCCAACCCACGACGAGCACGCTCCACCCCGTGTGGGTCATCGGATCCGACTCGTCGATCTCGAACGCGACCTGGCGTAGCTCGAGCGCCTGACGCTTGGTGCCCGCGTCGCTACCGAACACGACCGCGCCCTCGATCCACGCGTAGTTCACTGGCACGACGAGCGGCGCACCGGCAGCGATCACCGCGAGACGCCCGACGCCGTGCGCGGCAAGGAGCCGCACACACTCCTGGGGCTCGATGACCTCGAGCGAGACACAAGGGAGCCGATCGCTCAACGCGTCAACCCAGTGTCTCGACGTGCAGGACGTGCCGCAATCCGGTGAGCAACGCAAGATCGTCGAGCAGCGCGGCTACGAGGTCGCGCATCCGGAGCGCCCCGCATGGCTGGCGGCGCTCGTCGACGACGATCACACCTGGGCCTCCACTCCGCACGAGCTCGCCGAGCACCGCGATCGCCGGCGTCATCGTGCCGACGATCAGCAGCGAGGAGCGGGCGTAGACGACAACGTTGTCGTCGAGAGTCTGGTCTGCATCGGTCGGGCCGTCGTCTGCGCGCCCATCCTCGGCGCGGGCAGCGAACGCTCGTACCACGTCCTCTCGGGCAAGGACCCGATCGGTGCCCTCGACGGTGACGAACGCGGCGCCGGTGCGCGTCATGATCCGCGCTGCGGCGGCGAGCGTCGTGTCGGGGCTGACGGTCACGACCGGTGCGAGGTGCAGTTGCCCCACGCAACGTGGCGAGGATGCGCCTTCGCCGGTCATTGGCGCTTCCCTCGTTCACCGAGCCGCGCCGCGTAGACGGCGGCCTCTGTGCGGCGCTCCATCCCGAGCTTCGTGAGCAGGCTCGACACGTAGTTCTTCACGGTCTTTTCGGCCAGGAAGATGCGCTCGCCGATCTGGCGGTTCGTCAGGCCTTCGGCGATCAGGTCGAGGATCTTGCGCTCCTGGTCGGTGAGCGCGGCCAACCGCTCATCCTCGGCGGGCGGCTGCCGCAGCCGCTCCAGCACGCGCGCGGTGATCTGCGGGTCGAGCAGCGACTGGCCGGAGGCGACGCGCCGCACCGCGTCGACGAGATCGTTCTCCTTGATCTGCTTCAACAGGTAGCCCGCTGCACCGGCCATGATCGCGTCGAACAGCGCGTCGTCGTCGGCGAACGAGGTGAGCACGAGGCATGCGATCTCTGGGTGCGCGCTCCGGATCTCACGACACACCTCGACACCGTTCCCGTCAGGCAGCCGGACGTCGATGAGCGCGACGTCTGGCCGCGTTGGTGGGATGCGCGCGAGGCCTTCGGCTGCGGTGCCGGCCTCCCCCACGACGATGAGGTCGTCCTCCGCCTCGAGGAGGCTCCGCAAGCCACGCCGTACAACCGCATGGTCGTCGAGGAGAAACACGCGCACCGTCATACCGGGGACCCTAGCGATGCGGCCCGCGGCGCGGCCCGCGGCGTGGCCCGCGGCGCGGGTCGAGGCGGTTGGTGAGCTGCCGTTCACGGGATGATCACTAGCGGCCGGCCGACATGGTGTGCGAGCTGATGGCTGACACTGCCGAGCAGCAACTCGGCGAACCCACCGCGACCTCTGCGACCGACGACCACGAGATCGGCTTGCTCGTCGCGGGCGGTTTGGATGATCGCGGCCGCCGGCGGACCGTCCGCCAGGACTGCCCGATGCTCGACGCCGGCCGCTGCGAGCGGTGCGCACCAGTCGCGCTCGAGGGTCGCTCGTACTTCGGTCCGCACCTCGGGGGGTAACGGGCCGATCGACACTGCGGCCATCGGAGGTACCGCATAGACCGGCTCCTCCAGCGCATGCACCGCGACAACGCTGGCGCCGAGCTTCGGCGCCTGCTCCGCCGTCCAACGGACGGCGCGAACAGACGGTTCGGACCCGTCGACGGCGACCACGATCATCACCCCCTGATCGTGCAGCATGGTGACCGCCCGGCGAAGGGTCGAAGGTCCCGAGCGCCGCGGTCAGGCGACCGGAACGTGCCACTCGATGGTGGTGCCGTCGCCAGGTTCACAGGTGACGCTGAACGTTCCGCCGAGCGCTTCGGCACGCTCCGCCAGGTTGCGCAGGCCGTGGCCGGGGGTGTCGGTCGAGGCGATCCCGACGCCGTCGTCGGTGACGACGAGGTGGACCATGTCGCCGTCGACCGTGATCCGAACGCCTGCGGAGCTCGCGGCAGCGTGCCGAACAACATTGGCGAGCGCTTCGCGCGCTGCGAGCACGAGCTGCTCGCCGACGGCATCGCTGATCACCGTGTCGACCAACCCCGCGAACCTCACACGCGGTTCGAAGCCGAGCGTCCGCGACGCCTCCCCCGCGAGGTACATGATCTGCGAGCGGAGGCCACCGTCACCGCGGGGTGATTGCAGCCCGAAGATCACGGAGCGCACCTCGCGGATCGTCCGGTCGAGCTCGTCGACAGCCCATTCGAGCCGTTCGGCGAAGGCTGGGTCTGTGATCGCGCCACCGAGCGACTGCAAGCTCATCCCGACGGCGAAGAGTTGCTGGATGACCGTGTCATGCAGGTCGCGCGCAATTCGATCACGTTCCTTGGCCGTGACGAGCTCGGCCTGGGTGTCGCGTAGTTCCTCCTCGGCGCGTTCGCGTTCGCTGACGTCTCGGACTGCGGCCATCACGAATTGCCGATCCCGCAGGTCGAGCGGGCTCAAGCTGATCTCCACGGGAAACATCTCCCCGTCGGCACGACGACCCTCGAGGCGGAGCCCGGCACCCATCGGGCGGACGTGGGGCGAGCGCGTGAACTGCTCGCGTTCTGAACGGTGCATCGCGCCGAGGTCGGGAGCCATGAGCCGTTCGACCACCGTGCCGACGAGCTGCCCGCGCGTGTAGCCGAACAGCGACTCGGCTTGCCGGTTGACATAGACGATGGCTCCGCCGGCATCGACGATGACGATCGCGTCGGGTGCGGCTTCGCACAGCTCGACGCCGGCCGCTTCCAGTGGATCGCTCACACCTCCAATGAAGCACATCGGGGCGCTCGCGCGACGGGACCCGGGTCATCCTGGCGAGGGACTTCCGGCCCTCGCGACCGCCGGAGGCGACGGTCATGCTGAGTCGTCGGCGCGGCATCGTCGCGCCGCGGAGTTCGCAGGGAGGATCCGTGACCTCGCAAGACCGGTCGGCCTGGCTCTGGGGAGCATGGGTGCTCGCCATCGTGGCCATCGTCATGTCGTTCGCGACGATCGTCGCAGTCGCCACCGACGACAACGCGGGTGGCGGCAGCGGCACGGCGCCGGTGGCGGTGTCGCTCTCGGAGTTCGCGATCACGCCGTCGACGATCTCCGTCGCCACCGGCGGGAGCCTTGCGGTGACGAACGCCGGCGCCCAGATCCACAATCTCTACGTCGAAGGCGCCGACCCGGCGCTCGCGACCACCGATCTCGAAGCGGGCGCCGCCGCCACCCTCGACCTCGCCGGGCTCGACGACGGCGTCTACACGGTGTCGTGCACGATCGCGGGCCATCGCGAGGCCGGGATGCACGCGCAGCTCGCCGTCGGTGACGCGGCGACACCCACGACGCGCGACGCCCACGCGGCGCTGACCGCAGCGGAGAACGATGCGCTCGACGACCGGCAGCTCGAGCCCGTCGAGGCGTACGTCGCGCAGCTCACCGACGGTGCCAACACGGAGGGGGTCGGCAACCAACCACTCGAGCCGGAGTTGCTGGCCGACGGGACGAAGCAGTTCGAGCTGACCGCATCGATCATCGATTGGGAGGTCGAGCCCGGGAAGCTCGTGAAAGCCTGGGCATACAACGAACAGGTGCCCGGTCCGACGATCCGTGTCGACGTCGGCGACAAGGTTCGGATCGTGCTGCACAACGAGCTGCCGCAGTCGACCTCGATCCACTTCCACGGCGTGCAGACGCCGTTCGCGCAGGACGGCGTGCCGTTCGTGACGCAAGACCCCGTGAAGCCCGGCAAGGACTTCACCTACGAGTTCACCGCGACCGAGCCGGCAGTCTCGATGTACCACTCGCATCACCACGCCGAACAGCAGGTGCCCGATGGGCTGCTCGGTGCGCTGCTGATCGGCGAGATGCGATTGCCCGACGGCACGGGGCCCGTGACCCAGGAGATTCCGATGGTGCTGAACGACGCCGGCTCGATCGGGCTGTCGCTCAACGGGAAGTCGTTCCCTGCAACCGCACCGATCATGGCGGGAGCGGGCGAGTGGGTCGAGATCCACTACATGAACGAAGGGCTGCAGATCCATCCGATGCACCTGCACGGGATCCCGCAGCTCGTGATCGCCAAGGATGGGTTCCCGCTCGAACAGCCCTACACCGTCGACACGCTGAACGTCGCCCCCGGCGAGCGCTACACGGTGCTCGTCAACCCGCTCCCACGCCATCGTGCTGCGGGCTCGAAGCCCGGCGTGTGGGCGTTCCACTGCCACATCCTGAACCATGCGGAGCGAGCCGACGGCATGTTCGGGATGGTCACCACGTTCATCGTGACCTGATCGCACGCGCCTCGACGCGCTTCGAGTGGCTACCTTCGCACCCGTGAGCGAACGCCCGGCCGTGCTCGGCGGAACCCCCATCCGGTCGGGCAAGCACTGGCCTCGCTGGCCGCAGTGGGACGACAGCGAACGCGCGGCCCTCATCGCAGTGCTCGACGACGGCGGCTGGTGGACCGGCAGCGGCAAGGTTGCGCAGCAGTTCGCGACCGACTTCGCGCACTACCACTCCGCTCGCGCCGGTCTGCCGTTCACGAACGGTACGCACACGATCGAGGCGGCGCTCGCCGCGTGCGACATCGGCGAGGGCGACGAGGTCCTCGTTCCGGCCTTCACGTTCGTTGCGACCGCCACCGCTGTGATCGCCGTCAACGCGATCCCCGTGCTGGTCGACATCGAGCCCGACTCGCTCAACATCGACGTCGACGCGGCGGCCACCGCGATCACCGATCGCACGCGAGCGATCATCGCTGTGCACGTGGCCGGCGCCGCGTGTGATCTCGACAGGCTCGTCGAGCTCTGCGCACAACGCGAGCTCCATCTCATCGAAGACTGCGCGCACGCGCACGGCACGTTCTGGCGGGGCCGCGGCGCCGGCAGCTTCGGCAGCTTCGGCAGCTTCTCGATGCAGCGCTCCAAGCTGATCACCGCCGGCGAGGGTGGCGTGCTGGTCGGCGACGACGACGCGCTGTTTGCTCGGGTGTGGAGCTATTGGAACTGCGGGCGCGTCGAGGGCGAGCACTGGTACCACCACGCGAGCTACGGCTCGAACCTTCGAATGACCGAGTGGCAGGGCGCGGTACTCGGAGCGCAGCTCGCCCGGTTCCCGGAGCAGAACCGGATCCGCAACGAGCGGGCGACGGCGCTGAACGACGCGATTGCCCGGATTCCGGGGCTGCGACCGCAGGCACGCGATCCGCGCATGGACACGCAAGGCAACTATTGCTGGGTGATGCACTACGACTCGACCGAGTTCGCGGACCTGCCGCTGCACGCGTTCGAGGCTGCGCTCGCTGCCGAGGGGATCCCGCTCGATGTCTCGTATCCGGCGCTGCACCGGGTGGCGATGTTCCACGACAACGCGTTCGAACCCCGTTGGCGGGTCCCGCGGCGCGATTACGCGGCGGTGTCGTGCCCGCGTGCCGAGCATGCCGCGTCGAGCACCGTGTGGATGGAACACAGGGTGCTGCTCGCGAACGTCGACGACGTCCTCGATGTCGCGCGCGCGTGTGGGCGGATCCAGGCGCACGCCGCCGAGATCCCCCAATGACGGCCCAATGAAGGACCAATGAGGGCCCGATGAAGATCTGCGTGATCGGGGGCGGCTCGACGTATACGCCCGAGCTCGTCGACGGGTTGCTCCGCCGACGCGACCGCCTGCCGACCGACGAGTTGCACCTCATCGACGTCGACGAGCGGCGACTCGACGTGCTCGGGCCGCTCGCAGCCCGCATGTGCGAGCGGCGCGGTGGCGGCATCGACGTGCGATGGGGAAACGATCGCGCGCAGGGTGTCCGAGGCGCGGACTTCGTGATCAGCCAAGTTCGCGTCGGAGGCATGGCTGCGCGCGAACGCGACGAGCAACTCGGGCGCGAGTTCGGGCTCGTCGGTCAGGAGACGGTAGGCGTGGGCGGGTTCGCGAACGCGTTGCGAACCATCCCCGTCGCGCTCGACCTCGCCGCCACGATCGAGCGCGAGGCACCGACTGCGATCCTGCTGAACTTCACGAACCCGGCCGGGCTGATCACCGAGGCGCTGTGCCGTCACACCGCTGTCACGACGATCGGGCTGTGCAATGTGCCGTGGGGCTTCAAGATGGGTGTGGCATCCGCGTTCGGCGTGCCGCCCGACGAGATCGCGATGGACTACGTCGGTCTCAATCACCTCTCGTGGGTGCGCGGGGTGCGGGTGCGCGACACCGAGCGCATCGACGACGTGCTCACGGGCCTGCGACCTCGAGGCGAGCACCGCCGCCGAGGGAGCTCCGACCCCCGCGACGACGTGGAGTTCGACCCGGAGACGATCCGGCTGATGCGGGCGATCCCCAACCCGTACCTCCGGTACTACTACGAGACCGCGGCGATGCTCCGCCACCAGGCCGCCACCGGCACCCGTGCGGCGGACGTGATGGCGATCGAGGCGGCCCTCCTCGTGCAGTATGCCGATCCAGGTCTGTCCGAGAAGCCGGCCGAGCTCGATCAGCGCGGCGGCGCCTACTACAGCGAGACGGCCGCGGCGCTCATGGCCGACCTCTGGACCGACGCCGGCACCGTTCACGTCGTCAACATCGCGAACCGCGGTGCGATCCCGGGGCTGCAGGCGGACGCCGTCGTCGAGGTGCCCGCGCGCGTCACGCGCTCGGGCATCGAACCAATCGCCACGGAGCCGTTGCGCGCCGATGTCGACGCGCTCGTCCGGACGGTGAAGGACTTCGAGCTCCTCACTGTCGCAGCAGCGGTCGATGGCGACAGCGACGCCGCGATGCTCGCACTGCTGACGAACCCCCTCGGACCCGACGCCAGCGCTGCACCGGCGCTCTGGTCGCGCCTGAAGGAGATGAACCGCGGTCTGCTCGGGGCACTCGATGGTTGAGGGTGCGCCCGGCCGTGTGGTCGTCGCGGTCGACGGCGGCGGCACGAAGACCGACGTCGCGATCGCCTCGCTCGACGGGACCGTGCTCGGCGAGGCGACCGGGCCGGCCAGCAACTGGGAGCTGATCGGGCTCGAAGCAATGACGACCGCCCTCGCGACCACGATCGAGTCCGCGCTCGGCGCCGCCGCGTGCGCGCGCTCGAGCGTGGTCGCGTCGGCATTCTGCATGGCGGGCTTCGACTGGCCGAGCGACCACGAGCGCATCGACCCCGAGCTCGCTCGCCTCGGTCTCAGCGGCGCTCGGGTGCTCGCGAACGACGCGATGGCCGCGCTCCGCGCAGGAACGAGCGCGGCCGCCGGCGTGGTTTCCGTCGCTGGGACGGGCGGATCGACGGCGGGGCGGAACCGTCACGGCGCGACCTTCCGGACGTTCGCGATCTCGTGGGGCGAGGCGAGCGGTGCGAGCGATCTCGTGCGCGCGGCGGCACACGCGCTGGCTCGACAGCACCACGGTCAGACAGGCCCGACCTCGCTCACACCTCGACTCCTCAGCGCGATGGGCATCGGGTCGGTTCCCGAGCTGTTCGAGCGTCTCTCTCGGCGCGGGGACGCACGCCTCGGCCCAGATATCGCGCCGTTGGTGTTGGCGGCGGCAGCGGAGCAGGACGCGATCGCGATGGAGATCGTCCGCCGGGTCGCGTCACGACACGGCGACGACGTCGTCGGGGTCGCCCGGAACCTGCGGATGCTCGACGACGCGTTCGATGTCGTGCGCGCCGGGGGCGTGCATCTGGCGGGATGCACCACCTTCGACGACGCGTTCGCGTCCGTGATCGCGAGCGCAGCACCGCGGGCTCGGATCGTGACGCTCGACCAGGCACCAGTGCGCGGCGCGATCCAAATCGCGCTCGAGCTGGCCGCGGCGGTGATCGCGACCCGTTGACGGTCAGCGACGAGCCGGCCGCACTGCCATCGTCACTTGAGCGAGCGAGCAGAGCCGGTCGTCGTCGTCGAACATCTCGATCTGCCACACCTGCGTCGTCCGGCCCTGATGTCGGCACGACGCGACGGCGCGGATCCGTCCTCCGGTGACGGCGCGCAGGAAGGTCGTGTTGTTCTGCTGACCCATCACGACGGTGTCGGGCGTGCCCGCCTCGGACGAGGGCGACGTGAGGCCGACCGCCCTCGCCGCACCCATGCTCGCCAGCGTCTCGGCGATCGCGCAGTAAACCCCGCCGTGCACGATGCCCATCGGCTGCTTCAGCCGATCGCGAACTTCGACCGTGCAGGCGAGCGTGCCGGGGCCTTCGCCGGAGAACTCCGGCGCGAGGATCCCGATGAAGGTCTCCTCGGTTGGAAGGACAGTCGGATCGGTCTCGGTCACGGCGTCGGAACCTCCATGGTCTCGGTCAGACGAGCTTCACGACGAGCTTGCCGAGGTGGTCGCCGGCGAACAGCCGAACCAACCCCGGTGCGCACTGGTCGATGCCCTCGAGCACGTGCTCGCGGTGCTTGATCCTGCCGTCCGCCACCCACCGCCCCAGCTGCGCCTGCGCGTCGAGATAACGATCCCAGTGGTCGAGCGTGTTGAACCCCTCCATCGACGCACCCCGGCCCATCAGATACCGGTGATTGTGCAGCGGCGGCGGTGCCGCGCTCGCGTCGTACGTCGAGATGTCGCCACACAGCACCACGCGGCCCTTCCGGGCGATACGGGTGAGCACGATGTCGAGCAATTCGCCGCCGACGTTGTCGAAGAACACGTCGACGCCCTTCGGGCAGAGCTCCTTCAAGCGGGCCCGCACGTCGTCGCGCTTGTAGTCGATGCACGCGTCGAAACCGAGCTCCCCGGTCACCCACGCGCACTTCTGCGGCGAGCCCGCGATCCCGACGACGCGCGCGCCCATGAGCTTGGCGATCTGGCCGGCGATCGACCCGACGCCGCTCGCCGCGCTCACGACGAACGACTCCCCCGCGCTCGGCTTCGCGACCTCGGTGACCCCGATGAACGCCGTCACGCCGATGTGGCCACCGACGTTCAGCGGTCCCATGAGGTCCATGCCGTCGGGCAACCGCGTCGCGACGGGGTCCTCGACCGCCGCGAGCACGCGATACTCCTGCCAGCCCGTGAGGCACATGAACGCCGCGTCGAGTGGCCACTGATCGGGCGCGTTCGTCGCGATGACGACGCCCACACCGTTGGCGCGTACCGGGTCGCCCAGCCGGACGGGGGCCATGTAGTTGCCACCTTCGTCGATCCAGCCACGGATCGTCGGGTCAATCCCGACATAGTGCACGCGCAGCAACGCCTCGCCGGGGCCGAGCTCGCCCACCGTCGCGGTCACGCGCTCGAAGCAGTCCTGCGTGACCGCGCCGGCCGGCCTGCGACGAAGCACGACCTGGCGGTTCGTCTCGCCGCTCACGGGCGCGCACCGTACCCGGTCGTGGCAGCATGGAGCCCGTGAGCTCGGCGCGCATGACCCATCCGACCCGCGACGACATCGACCTGCTCGACGGCAACTGGTACGCGGCGAATCCACACGAAGCGTGGACGTGGATGCGACAGCACGCGCCGGTGTATCACGACGCGACGACCGACACCTGGGCGATCACGCGCTACCACGACGTGCTGGCGGTCGAGAAGGATCCGAGGACCTTCTCGTCGTTCCGCAGTCCCCGCCCACACGGCGACCCGCTCCCGATGATGATCTCGATGGACGACCCGAAGCATCAGCGGCGCCGATCGCTCGTCAACCGCGGCTTCACCCCCAAGCGCGTGCGCGACAAGGAGCAGGAGATCCGGGCGATCTGCGACCACATCATCGACCGCGTGTGCGAGCAGGGAGCCTGCGACTTCGTGTGGGACATCGCGGCCCCGCTCCCGCTGCTCCTGATCGGCGACATGCTCGGCTTCCCCCGCAGCGCCTACGACGACCTGTTGCGCTGGTCCGACGATCTCATCCGCGGCACCACGACGAGCGACCCCGAAGCAGCGACGAAGGCCATGGAAGCCGCGCTCGAGTTCCGGGAGTTCCAGCTCGGCGTGATCGCGGACCGCCGCGCCCGCGCTCCGCAAGACGATCTCGTGAGCGTGCTCTGCCACGCCGAGATCGACGGCGAGCGCCTCGACGACGAGTCGCTCATCCAGGAGTCGTTGCTGATCCTCATCGGCGGCGACGAGACGACCCGGCACGTGATCACCGGCGGCATGCTCGCGTTGATCGCGAACCCCACCCAACGCGACACGCTGCGTCGCGACCGGACCAAGCTCGAGACCGGCGTCGAGGAGATGCTGCGGTGGGTGACGCCGATCAAGAACATGAGCCGGACCGCGGCCCGCGACGTCGTCCTCGGCGACCAGCAGTTGCGCGAGGGTGACCAGCTGATCCTGATGTACCCGTCGGCGAACCGCGACGAGGCCGTCTTCGAGGATCCCTTCGTGTTCGATGTCGAGCGCCACCCGAACCCGCACCTCGCGTTCGGGTTCGGCACGCACTTCTGCCTCGGCGCGTCGCTCGCGCGACTCGAGCTGAAGGTCATGTTCGACCGGCTGCTCGAGCGTATCCCCGACATCGATCTCGTCGGCGACGCGTCGTCGCTCCCCTACCGCAACTCCAACTTCATCACGGGACCCGAGGCGATGCCGGTTCGCTTCACGCCCACGCCACGTTCCGCGTGAGCGAGCATCCGGCTGTCGGCGACGGCCGGTAGCCTCCGCGCCCGTGAGCGACGACGCGAGGCGACCGGGCTACGAGGATCAGCCCGGTTACGAGGATCAGCCCGGTCTGGGCTTCCATCTCGACGAGACCGTGTTGCGGATCACGCTCGATCGCCCGCAACGCCGCAACGCGCTCACCGATGAGATGATCCACGGGCTGATCCACGCGCTGGAGTGCGCGAACCAGGACGAGCGCGTGCGCGCGATCCTGCTCGCGGGCGCGGGTGAGGACTTCTGCAGCGGGTTCGATCTCGGCGGCCGACGCGGTTCGGGGGTACGCACCGGAGCGACCCAGCGCCGGCTGCCGTCGCACGCGCACCGACTCGTCTCGCTGATGATGACGACGCAGCTCCCGCTCGTCGCTGCCGTGCGTGGCTACGCAGCCGGCGTCGGGCTGCACCTCGCGCTCGCGGCCGACTTTTGCATCGTCGCCGACGACGCGCGGCTCTGGGAGCCGTTCGTCCGGCGAGGCTTCACCCCCGATTCCGGGGGTACCTGGCTGCTGGCGCGCATCGTCGGCGTGGCGCGGGCCAAGGAGATGCTGCTCCTCGGCGACGAGGTCTCCGGCACGACCGCCGCGGGTTGGGGCCTCGTGACGCGCAGCGCGCCGGCGACCGAGGTCGCCACGGTCGCCGAAACACTGACCAAACGGCTCGCTGCCGGCCCGACGGTCGCGATCGGGCTGACGAAGACCCTCGTGCTCGAGGGTCTCTCGAGCGGCTTCGACGCGCACCTCGCGCGCGAGGCGCTCGCGATCGAGCTGTCGAGCCGCAGCGACGATTTCAAAGAGGGCATGCGGGCACTCGCGGAGAAGCGTCCCGCCGACTTCACGGGACGATGAGCGGCGCGTACACACGCCTTCAAGTAACGCGCGACGGTCCTGCGGGCTGGATCGTGTTCGATCGCCCGGACGTCGGCAACGCGCTGGACGCCGCGATGTTCGACGAGCTGGAGCGCGCATGGCTCGAGCTCGACGCGGATCCCGGGGTGCGGGTGATCGTGAACACCGGGAACGGCGAGGCGTTCCAGACCGGGCTCGACGTCGCGGCCTTGGCTCGGGACAAGGCCGGGCTCCGTGAGCACTCGCGCCGCACGCGCGATGCCGCGCTTCGATTCACTGCGTGGCATCTACAAGTGGGCAAGCCCGTGATCGCCGCCGTCAACGGCGTCTGCGCTGGGGGCGGCCTGCACTTCGTGGCCGACGCCGACGTGCGGATCGCCGCCGAGTCCGCCACGTTCCTCGACCCGCATGTGTCGATCGGCCAGGCCGTCGCGTTCGAGGGCATCGCCCTCGCCCGCCAATCGCCGATGGAGGCCATCTTGCGGATGGCGCTCGTCGGCCGTCACGAGCGGATGACGGCGCGGCGCGCGTACGAGCTTGGGATCGTCTCCGAGGTCGTCCCTGGCGGTGAGCTCCGATCGAGCGCGCAGCGGCTCGCCGAGACGATCGCGCTCCAGGATCCCGCCGTGCTCGCGGCGACGAAGCGCGCGCTCTGGCAGGCGCTGGAGCAACCGCGGGCGCGAGACTCGCCGGTGCTGCAGATCGCTGGGAAGCCGCGGTTGGAGGGGACGCGATGACCGACGACGTGCGCGGCGACCTCGAGTTCGGCACCACACCGAGGCTCGTCCGTTCGGCCGCCGAGCGTCACGGCGACCAGGAAGCGTTCGTCGATCACAGCGACGGCACGACGATCAGCTACCGGGGCTTCGCCGCGCGTGTGCTCGACGCGGCGCGGGCGTACATGGCGGCGGGGATCGAGTCCGGTGACCGGATCGCGATCTGGGCGCCGAACATGTGGGAGTGGCCGGTGCTCGCGCTCGGCGCGCACAGCGCGGGCGCGATCGTCGTGCCGTTGAACACGCGGTTCAAGGGCACCGAGGCGGCGTACGTGTTGCGACGAAGCGGCGCGAAAGTGCTCGCCACGGTCACAGGGTTCCTCGACAACGACTACGTCTCGATGTTGTGCAACGCGATCGACCCGGCGTCCGACCTCCCTGAGCTGCAACGCATCGTCGTGATGCGGGGGCCGCCGCCGGCCGATCAAGTCGCCGTGCCGTCGGCGCGACTCGCCGACTTCGTCGCCGCGGGAAACGCCGTCGATCCGGCCTCGGTGCGTGCCCGTGCAGCGTCGGTAGACCCCGATGACGTGAGCGACATCCTCTTCACCTCCGGCACCACCGGCCATCCGAAGGGCGTCCGGACGACCCACGCGCAGAACCTGCGTGCCTTCCGTACCTGGGCCGACGTCGTCGGCTTACGCGCCGGCGACCGCTACCTCGTCGTCAACCCGTTCTTCCATGCCTTCGGCTACAAGGCCGGCATCCTCGCGTCGCTCATGTGCGGCTCGACGTTGCTGCCACACGCGGTGTTCGACGCGGAACAGGTGCTGGCGCGGGTGCCTCGTGATCGCATCTCGTTCCTCCCCGGGCCCCCCGCGTTGTTCCAGACGATCCTCGCCCGCGACGACCTCGACCGCTTCGACCTCTCGACGCTGCGCCTGTCGGTGACGGGCGCCGCCGCGATCCCTGTGTCGATGATCGTCGAGATGCGCGAGCGGATGGGATTCGAGACGATCGTGACGGGTTACGGGCTCACAGAGGTGTGCGGCATCGCGACGATGTGCCGCCACGACGACGACCCTGAGACCATCGCAACAACGTCGGGGCGGGCGATCCCCGGCGTCGAGGTCGCGTGCGTCGACGACGGCGGCCGTGAAGTGCCGCGTGGCGAACCGGGCGAGATCGTGATCCGCGGCTACAACGTCATGCTCGGCTACCTCGACGACGACGCGGAGACCAAGGCCACGATCGACGCTGATGGCTGGCTGCATTCGGGCGATGTCGGGGTCATGGACGACCGTGGCTACATCAAGATCACCGACCGCACGAAGGACATGTTCATCGTCGGCGGCTTCAACGCGTACCCGGCCGAGATCGAGGCGATGATGCTGGGCCATCCTGCGATCGGCGCGGCTGCCGTCGTCGGTGTCCCCGACGAGCGACTCGGGGAGGTCGGTTGGGCGTACGTGGTGCTGCGCGATGGCCAGGGCGCGACCGCCGAGGAGATCGTCGCGTGGTGTCGCGAGGAGATGGCCAACTACAAGGCGCCACGCCGAGTCGAGCTCGTCGACGCGCTCCCGCTGAACGCGACCGGCAAGGTCTTGAAGTACGAGCTGCGAGACCGGGCGCGCGCGGCGCTCGGTGGATGAGGCGACGAGCATCGGCGATACGGTTGTCGCATGGTCGAGTTCGCGTACCAGGACCTCCTGACCCTCGGTGCCGACACGACCCCGTACCGGCTGCTGACACCGGATCACGTCTCGAGGTTCACCGCGAACGGAAAGACCTTCCTCCAGGTCGAACCAGAGGCGCTCACGCTGCTCGCTGCGGAGGCGATGTTCGACATCGCACACTTCTTCCGGCCTGCGCACCTGGAGCAGCTGGCGCGGATCATCGACGATCCCGAGGCCTCCGCGAACGACCGATTCGTCGCGCTCGAGCTGTTGAAGAACGCGTCGATCAGCGCGGGGGGAATCCTTCCGAGCTGCCAGGACACCGGCACGGCGCTCGTCAAGGGCAAGAAGGGCGAGCTCGTCCTCACCGGTGGGCACGACCGCGAAGCGCTGGCACGCGGAATCTTCCGCACCTACCAGGAGGACAACCTCAGGTACTCGCAGCTCGCACCGCTCACGATGTTCGAAGAGACGAACACCGGCACGAACCTCCCGGCCGAGATCGAGATCGAATCCGTGATGGGCGCCGAGTACGGGCTGTTGTTCATCGCCAAGGGTGGCGGCAGCGCGAACAAGAGTTTCTTGTTCCAGGAGACGAAGGCGGTGCTGAACGAGCGCAGCCTGCTCGCGTTCCTCGACGAGAAGCTGAGGACGCTCGGCACCGCAGCCTGCCCGCCGTATCACCTGGCGGTGGTCGTCGGCGGGACGTCCGCCGAGTACGCGCTGAAGGTCGCGAAGCTCGCGTCGACGAAGTACCTCGACTCGCTCCCGACCGCAGGTGGCGACCTCGGCAGCGGCTTCCGCGATCTCGAATGGGAACAGAAGGTGCTCGGCCTGACGCAGCAGTTCGGCATCGGCGCGCAGTTCGGCGGCAAGTACTTCTGCCACGACGTGCGCGTCATCCGGCTGCCTCGGCACGGCGCGAGCTGTCCGATCGCGATCGCCGTTTCGTGCAGCGCCGACCGGCAGACACTCGGCAAGATCACGGCCGAGGGTGTCCACCTCGAGCAGCTCGAGACGGATCCCGCCCGGTTCCTCCCCGACGTCACCGACGACGAGCTGTCGGACACAGGAGCAGCGAGCGCTGTCGTTCGCATCGACCTGAACCAGCCGATGAGCGAGATCCGCTCGACCCTCGCGGCGCACCCCGTGAAGACGCGGCTGTCGCTCACCGGCAAGCTGGTCGTCGCGCGCGACATCGCCCACGCGAGGATCAAGGAACGCCTGGATGCGGGCGAGCCGATGCCGCAGTACCTCAGGGATCATGCGGTGTACTACGCGGGACCAGCCAAGACGCCGGAGGGCTACGCGTCGGGCTCGTTCGGTCCGACGACCGCGGGCCGCATGGACAGCTACGTCGAGGAGTTCCAGGCCGCGGGCGGCAGCCTCGTGATGCTCGCGAAGGGCAACCGCTCGAAGGTGGTCACCGAGGCGTGTGCGCGCCACGGCGGTTTCTACTTGGGTTCGATCGGCGGTCCGGCCGCTCGGTTGGCGAAGGACTGCATCACCCATGTCGAGGTGCTCGAGTACCCCGAGTTGGGCATGGAGGCGGTGTGGATGATCGACGTCGTCGACTTCCCGGCCTTCATCGTCGTCGACGACAAGGGCAACGACTTCTTCCGCGACGTCAGCCAGCCGACACTTCAGCGCTGACGGGGAGGGCGCTGTCCCACTGGATTGCGGTATACCGCCATCGGGTGGGACACCCGCCAATCAGTGGGACAGCCGATCAGCGGTCGCGATCGCGGTGAGGGCGGTGCGCCAGGTGTCGAGCGCGGCGACCTGCAGGCCCGCGACCTTCGCGTCGTCGTCGGCCCGCCGCAGCGTGACGAGCGCCTCGAAGTCGGCGCGCGACTCGAACCCGGCTACCTCGCTCGCTGTCATCGTCGAACCCTGGAAGCCGAGGGTCTCGACCGACCGCGCCGACAGCCGCGCGCCGTAATCGGGATCCACCGTGACCAGATATCGCTTCGCCTCGACGTGACCGCCGACGAGCCGGCCGACCCGCTCGCCGAGCAACGCGCGCACGATGTCGGCGCCGGCGCGGTCGTGGGCCGAGCTGCCGCTCAGCCAACCCAGGTCGTGGACGAGCCCTGCGACCTGGAGCTCGACGTCGCCAGGGCAACGCTCGAGGAGCAGGGCGGCCGTCTGGAGCTGGTGATCCAACACCGACACCGACTCCTCGTCGTCGAGACGGGCGCTCTCGGCGAGCAGGGCGAGCAGGTCCTCGACACTGCCGGGAAGGTCGACGGGCACAAGCCCAAGGCTAGGCACGCAGGTCGCGCGGGCTTTCTTACTGACTCGTGAGTCAGTAACGTGGGGCCATGCAGCAACGAGATGTGATCCGAGATGTGATCGTGGTCGGTGGCGGGCACAACGGGCTCGCCTGCGCGACGTACCTGGCCCGAGCCGGGCTCGACGTGCTCGTCCTCGAGCGCCGCCCGAAGCTGGGCGGCCCCGTCGTCACCGACGAGCCATGGCCCGGCTATCACGTGTCGACCGCCTCCTACGTCGTGAGCCTGATGCCCCCGAAGGTCGTCGACGAGCTCGAGCTCCGCCGCCACGGCTATGAGACCACGATCCTCGCGCCCGACTACTACGTCCCCTACACCGACGGCACCTCGCTCACGCTGTGGGGCGACGCGCGCCGAACAGCCGACGAGATCGCCAAGTTCAACAAGGCCGACGCTGAGGCCTACGTCGAGTTCGACGCGTCGCTCGGCCGGTTCAGCGAGATGCTCCACGAGCTGATGTTCGTCGTGCCGCCCAACCTGCGCGTCGGCGAGCTCCCCCATTGGGCGGCCATCGCCGCGAAGCTCCGCAGGTGGTCGGGGCGCGACATCGCCAACATCGTGCGGCTCTTCACGATCTCGGCCGCCGACTTTCTCGACGAGTGGTTCGACGACGAGCGTGTGAAGGGTGCCCTCGGCACCCAGGCGATCCTCGGGGCGTGGACCGGCCCGATGTGCCCGGGCTCGGCGTACGTCCTCGTCCACCACTGGTTCGGCGAGATCGACGGGCAGGCCGGCGCATGGGCCGCGGTCAAGGGCGGCATGAGCTCGATGAGCAACGCCATCGCCGCCGCGGCCCGTGAGGCGGGCGCGGAGATCCGCACCGACGCCGAGGTCCGCCGCGTCGTCATCGCGGGCGAACGCGCCGATGGCGTCGAGCTCTCCGACGGCTCGACCCTGCGCGCCAAGCGCGTCGTCTCCAACGCCCACCCGCAGACGACCTATCTCGACCTCGTCGGCGAGGCACACCTCCCCGACGACGCGGCGCGCGACATTCGCCGGTACCGGACTCGATCCGGCTCCGTGAAGGTGAACCTTGCGCTCACCGAGTTGCCGCGACCCTCGGCCTGGGACGGGGCGTTGCCCGGCGACCCACACACCGGGATCATGGCGATCTCGCCCTCGATCGAGTACCTCGAACGCGCGTGGGACGACGCCAAGTACGGGCGGTGCTCCGAGGGCCCCTACATCGAGATGGTCTTCCCGACCGCGCTCGACCCGTCGATGGCCCCCGATGGCAAGCACCTCGCGCTCTGTTTCACGCAGTTCGCGCCGCAACAGACCAAGCAGGAGTGGGACGCCGAGCGCGACGCCTACGGTGAACGGATCGTGACGACCGTCGATCGGTACTGCCCCGGCTTCGCGGCATCGGTCGAGCACGTCGAGGTGCTCGGTCCGCACGATCTCGAGGAGCGCTACGGCCTGCTCGGGGGCAGCATCTCCCACGGCGACATGAGCCCCGACCAGATGTTCTCCTTCCGTCCCATCCCGGGGTACGGCGACTACCGCACCCCGATCCGCGGCCTGTACCTGTGCGGCGCGGGCACACACCCCGGCGGTGGCGTGATGGGTGTCTCGGGACGCAACTGCGCGTCGGTCGTCGCCAAGGACGCGCGGTCGCGCCGACAGCGCGTCAGCGCGTCGCTCCAGCAGCTCGCCCACAGCACGTCGACGCGGCGCTGAACCGGCGCACCACCGACCGGCCATGACCGTGACGATCCCGGACCGAGCGCAGGTCGTCGTGATCGGCGGCGGCGTGATCGGTTGCAGCGTCGCCTACCACCTCGCTGGTCTCGGCTGCACCGACGTCGTGCTCGTCGAACGCCACCAGCTCACCGCCGGCACGACCTGGCATGCCGCGGGGCTCATCGTCGCGGGCGGCTTCCACTCCGAGACGTACCTCGAGATGTTCAAGCACTCGCGTCACCTGTACCGCGACGTGCTCGAGGCCGAGACAGGGCAGGCGACGGGCTACTCGCAGATCGGCTACATCCAGGTCGCGACGAACCCCGAACGCGCCGAGGCGCTGCGGCGCGACGCGCGTTTCCAGTCGCTCTTCGGGCTCGACAGCGTCGAGATCGGGCCGGCCGAGATCGGCGCGCACTGGCCCCTCGCCCGCGTCGACGATGTCGTGTGCGGCTTCTACTACGAGGATCAGGGTCGCGCGAACCCGGCGGACGTCACGATGGCGCTCGCGCGCGGCGCCCGCCAGCGCGGCGTACGCATCGTCGAGAGTTGCTCGGTCACCGGGATCACTCACGAGCGCGGCCGCGTCACCGGGGTCGAGACCGAGCACGGGATCATCGAGGCAGAGCATGTCGTGAACTGCGCAGGGCTCTGGGCGCGCCAGCTGGGCCGGCTCGCAGGGGTCGACCTCCCGCTGCAGGCCGCAGAGCACTACTACGCGATCACGGAGCCGATCGACGGCGTCGCGCGTTCGCTCCCCGTGCTCGAGATCCCCGACTATCACGGCTATTTCCGGGAGGAGACCGGCGGCATCATGATCGGGCTCTTCGAGCCCGACGCCCGGCCGTGGGGCATCGCGCCCGACCGATCGCGCACCGACCAGCTCCTGCGGGAGACACGGCCGTTCGCGACGCTCGAACCCGACTGGGACCGCATCGTGCCGTTCGCCCAACGCGCGATCGAGCGGCTGCCTACGGTCGCCGACGTCGGGATACGCACCTTCTTCTGCGGTCCCGAGAGCTTCGTTCCCGACCTGAACCCGCTCATCGGAGAGGCACCGGGGCTGCGCAACTTCTGGGTCGCGTGCGGGTTGAACTCGCTCGGCATCCTCCTCGGTGGCGGTGTCGGGCAGCTCCTCGCCCAGTGGATCGTCGACGGCGAACCGCCGGCCGACATCGTCGAGATCGACGTCGCGCGCGTCTCGCCGCATCACAACGCCGCGCGCTTCCTGGCCGACCGCACCGTCGAGGCGCTCGGCGTGTTGTTCGGCGACGCGGCGTGGCCGAACTACTCGTTCCGCACCGCGCGCGGAGCGCGCCGATCGCCGATCCACGACCGGCTCGCCGAGGCCGGCGCGGCGTTCACCGACTTCGTCGGCTGGGAATACCCCGAGTGGTTCGGGCCGACCGACAGCACGCGTCCGAGCGCCGCGTACACGTGGGGCCGGCCGGCGTGGTGGGATCTGCATGCGGCCGAGCACCGCGCCGTTCGAGAGGCCGTTGGTCTGATCGACCTCACGTTCATGGGCAAGTTCTGGGTGCAGGGACGCGACGCCGAGGAATTCTTGAACGAGTGGTGCGCCGGCGACGTCGCGATGCCCGTCGGACGGTGCCTCTACACGACCGCGCTCGACGACCGCGGCCGGATCCGAGCCGACATCACCGTCACGAGGCACGCCGAGGACCGGTTCATGGTCGTCTCGGGCCCCGAGACGATCACCCGGACGAAGGCCTGGCTCGAATGGGCGGTGCCGCGCGACCGGCACGTCGCGGTCACCGAGGTCACCTCCGCGTTCTCGATCCTGAACCTCCAGGGCCCCCGCGCGCGGGAGTTGCTCACCCGGCTCACCGACGCCGACCTCTCGCCGGCCTCGTTCCCGTACCAGACGATGCAGGCGATCGACGCGCATTACGCGCGCGTCTTCGCGCAACGGATGACCTACGTCGGCGAGCTCGGCTACGAGCTGTTCGTCCCCACGGAGATGACCGTGTCGCTCTACGACGCGATCGTCGCCGCTGGCGCCGATCTCGGCCTGCGTCACGCCGGCCTCGCCGCGCTCGACAGCCTGCGGATGGAGAAAGCGAACCGCGACTACACCCACGACGTCGACAACCTCGACAACCCGATCGAGGCCGGGCTGCGCTTCACCGTCGCGTTCGACAAGCCGTCGTTCCGCGGTCGCGACGCGCTCGCAGCGATCCGCGACGCCGTGCCGAGCCGCCGCCTCGTGCAAGTCGCGCTCGACGATCCCGACCCGCTGCTCCGCGGCGGCGAACCCGTGCTGCGCGACGACAAACCCGTCGGGTACGTGCGCGCCGGCGCGTACGGCCACACGCTCGGCCGATCGGTCGGGCTGGCGATGCTCGAGGCGGGCGAACCCGTCGAGGCGGCATGGCTCGACGCCGGCAGCTACACGGTCGCGGTCAACGATGCGATCGTCGGTGCGACGGTCTCCCTCCGTCCGCTGTACGACCCGACCGGCGCCCGGGCGCGAGGATGACCGGCCGAAAGGGCAGACCGGAAAGGAGATGATGGCGACACCGCAGCCGGGGATCTTCGCGCAGGGCACCCGTTCCCATCGCTATCTCGAGTTCGACCTCCGACCGGGCGTCGCGCCCGAACGGGTGTTGGAGTCCCTCCAACTCCTACGCCAGCCGTCGGTGACGGCAGGCGGTGCGAACATCGTCGTCGCGTTCGGACCGCGGTTGTGGCGGCAGCTCAGCCCGGCATCGTGCCCCGCCGACCTCGCGGCGCTCGAGGTGAGTGGCGTGCCGTCGACGCCCCACGACCTGTGGGTCTGGATCCACGGGACCGGCGAAGACGTCTTGCTCGACGTCGCGCGCAACGTCGCCGGGCTCGTCAGGGCGGTCACCACGCTCGCCGGTGAGATCGCCGGGTTCGTGTACCACGACAGCCGCGACCTCACCGGGTTCGTCGACGGCACCGAGAACCCGGCGGTCGAGGAGGCGTTCGATGTGGCGGTCGTCCCCGACGGGCTGCCCGGCGAGGGCGGCAGCTACGTGCTCAGCCAGCGCTGGGTGCACGACCTCGAGGCGTTCCACGCGCTCTCCGTCGCCCAGCAGGAGGGCGTCATCGGCCGGACCAAGCCGGACTCGATCGAGCTCGACGACGCGACGAAGCCCGCCGATGCGCACATCGCGCGCGTCGTCATCGAGGAAGACGGCGAGGAGCTCGAGATCTGGCGGCGCAGCGTGCCGTACGGGAACGTGGCGGAACACGGTCTGAACTTCGTCGCGTTCAGCGCTGACCCGACCCGGTTCGAGAAGATGCTGCTGCGGATGTTCGGTGCCGCGGGCGACGGCGTGCACGACCGCCTGACCGACTTCACCCGTCCGGTGAGCAGCGCGCTCTACCTCGCGCCGTCGCTCCAGGCACTCGGCGATGCCCTGGGCTGACGGTCCTCGGGTGACGCGAACCGGGTATTCACCCGTTTCCAGGCGCCCCCGCCCCGCGTACGATTCGAGCCACCACGGCCCAGGGGGAGTTGTCATGGCACCGTTGAAGACGGACAGGCCGCGCGTGGTCGCGCGGGATCGCGACGGGATCTTCGTCGCCCGCCACTTCGAGGACGGCTCGACGCGCACGACGATCTACAGGCCCGACGGCACCGCCCACATCGTCACGCTGCGAACCAACGCGTCGACCGGCGCCGAAGAGAAGCTGGTCGAGAACACCGACGGGTCTTCGCGGTTCGAGGTGACCGGTCCCGACGGTGACTTCGTCATCATCGAGACCGCCGCCAACGGCTCGACCGAACGCACCGCGACGTCCAAGGACCAAGACGGCAACCCGACGCGTACGACGACGTTCGCCGACGGCACGTCCGAGAGCGAAGTGCAGTTCACCGACCAGGACGGCAGCAAGCGCACTGTGCTCACCAAGGTTGACGGCACAACGCAGGTGACGTCGCTCCACACGGGCAAGACCGACAAGGGCGAGACGTTCTTCACCGAGGTCACGCTCGACAGCCAGGGCGCGCTCGTCGTACGCAAGGAGACGCTCGTCCACCCGGACGGAAGCTCGAAGACGACCGTGCGCGACGGGGTGGGTGCCAGTCACGTCGTCGAGACCGTGACCACCACTGCGATGCCCGATGGCGCCGTTCGCCAGCACATCCAGCGCGCCGACGGCACCGACGAGACGACGCTCATCCGCGAGTACACGACCGCCGAAGGCGCCCATGTGAAGGAAGTACACAGCGACGACCGCGTGCAGATCACCACGACCCGCGACGGCATGACCTCGGACACGACGAAGTTCGAAGACGGGACCATCGAATCGAACGACGTTGTCACGATGCCCAGCGGCTCGATCGTGATCACACGGACGAACCGCGACCAGACCTTCGAGTCGACCGAGCAGTTCCCTGGCAATCCGGCCCGCACGGTCACGACCCGGACCGACGGGACGCGCATCGAGCAGTCGCTCGACAACGAGCGCATGACGTCGACGGTGTTCCACCCCGACGGGACGCGCACGGTGACGCGGCTCGACCCCGACGGTTTCGGGAGCACCGCCGATTTCGACAAAGACGGCAACATGACCATGGACAGGATCCACAACGGCGAACCGCTCGAAGCGCGGGCGGGGCTCTTGGGCGACGTCGACCGAGAGGGGGTCGCGATCGGCGGGACGGCTGCGCCGGCCGAGACCGCCGCAGCTCCGGCCGATGTCGATCCGGCCGATGTCGATCCGGTCGATGTCGATCCGGCCGATGTCGATCCAGTACTTGCTGCCACGACCGCGGTTGCGGAACCCGACGAGAACGCGCCGGTCATCGAGATCGACGAGAGCGGCAACATCGAGGTCGACGACTTCGCCGAGACCGTCAACTACGCCTACACCGTGACGGAGACCCCCGGCGGTGACATCGGCCCCGACCCCGACGTCCCCGTCACCGAGACACCGACGGACAGCCCGCTCGAAAAGTGGGACGAGGACGACGTGATCGAGGTCGACGATTACGCCGAGACCGTGAACTACGCGTACACCGTGACCGAGACCCCCGGCGGTGACATCGGCCCCGACCCCGACGTCCCCGTCACGGAAACACCGGCGGACAGCCCACTCGAACCGTGGGACTCGGAGAACGACGTCGTCGAGGTCGAAACCTACGCCGAGACCGTCAACTACTCGTACACCGAAACGGAAACATCCGGCGGCGACATCGGCCCCGACCCCGACGTGCAGGTCGAGACGACGGACGAGTCGCAGCTCGAATCCTGGTAAGGCGGATTTGGTGGCGCTCGCCTCGGCGAAGTGCTCAGATCAGGTTGGCGATCTGGAGCAGTAGCCCCGCGGCGAAGGCGAGGAGAACGAGGAACACGCAGAGCCGGGCGAGGAGCGCGAAGACTGTCCAAGGGCCGTGCGCGTCGTATCGCTTCAGCTGGCGCAGTAAGAACCCATTGCGTTCCATCGCGCCGGCGGGGCTGTACTCGCCCCATCTGAACCTGCCGAAGAGTCGTTGCACGTCGCCTTCGGACATCGGCGCGGACGGTCTAGCATCCGGCGTCCGGTACTTCTTTCGTCTCTTGATTCCGGCGCGACCCACGGCTTCATGATGCCCCACGCAGTCGTTCGAAGCGCGGCGGGTTCAAGCGTTGCCGTGGATCCGGGAGTGGCTGTTCCGAAGTGCCGGCTGCTGCCGTGGACGGCCGGCCGCCGGGATTCAAGAGTCGCCCCATTGGCCCTCCCGATCCCGCCTTCGCGACCTCGGCGAGGAGCCGCCGGTAGAGCACGTCACTGATCCGTCGCTTCGACGCACGGACCGTTTCAGCCGCAACCGAACTCCGGGCGCGGCGCAGGCGCGTAGGTTCACCGCACCTCGACGGCGTCACCGCGCTCCGATCCCGATCTCGATCGTTTCGTCGTCGACGTAGTCGTCGACGTCGTCGGGATCAGTCGCAACTGTCTCTGTACGTTGGATCGACGAAGGTTCGGTACGCCTCCTCAACCGCCTCGCAGGGCCCGAAGAGCCACTCGTCTGTGTTGTATGCGTCGCCCTTCGTTGTCCTCGCAACCAATAGCGGCTCGCTCTTGTCGTACCTATCCAGGCTCTGCGTGTGCGCTTGCGCGTCCATCGGCACCTCGTTGAGCCGAACCGCGGGGCCGCCCATGCTGAAGATCACCGGAATCGCAGCCGTTGGCTCTGCGCGCGCGCCAGCGTCGATGTCTTGACTTGCGATCACGCCCGCTGGAACGTCGTTGTTTGCAATCCAGCGGCCATCAAGGGCGAAGCTGTTCGTGATCCCAGCTGACACGACGGCTTCGAAGGCCGCGTCGTGATCGAGACCGACCAGGTCTGGAACCACCGCTACCGCCGATTCGATGCGAGTCGTCGCCAGCGTTGTGGTGGTCGACCCTTCTCCATCTCGCGGATCGCCGCTGCAGGCGCCTGCCGACACACCGAGCGCGATGCCCACGAAGCCCTTCAGTGTTCTCCGCGACAGTCTCGAAATCACCCACAAAGATTGCCCGATGCAAGTTCGGCCGTCGAGGCACGTGGATCGGCAGGACTGCGCGCGCGAGCGCCGACAACTGCGAACCGCGATCGAACGGGATCACGAAGAGCGAGGCCGCCACGAAGTACAACGCGATCGCACAGATGCGGCGAAGCCCACGGGCGGAAGAGTCGGCGACGAGACCTCATGGGCTGCTTCGGAGATGTCGTGCGCGGCTTCCGAGCCATGCGACTCCGATCAGTGCGATTGGGAAGAGAAGCAGCAAGGGCATCCACAGCAGCCACAGGCCGTCGTTGTCGTCTCGCGGTGCTGTCCAAGGGCACAGGACGAGCGGTAGCACGACGAGCGCGGCTGCTCCGAGCACCGCGTGGTCGAGCTCGACACTGATTCCGAGGACGAATGCTGCCGCCAGCATGAGCCACCAGAACGCGGGCGAGTTGGTCTCCTGGTCGAGCGGCACGACGAACGCGAGCCACAGGGCGAGTCCGATCGCGGCGGCCAGCATCACGACGACGAGGCGGCGCATCACCTGCACAGCGTGCACGATGCGCAGACGCTCGTCGAGCGATCCGAGCCGCGGTTCGGCGCTAGCCCGTAGCAACGTCGTGAGAGGCGAGCGAGATGCCGGAATAGAGGGCGTTCACTCGTTCTTCAGACGCACCGCCGATGAGCACCCTCAGTCCCAGGTTCTCGAAGCACCTGGTCGCCGTGAAATCGGGGCTGCCATCGTCTCTGGGGATGTTCACCGGCGGCTGATCTGTCCCGGGCTTGCACACGTCGGCAGTAATCTCGATCGACGCGTCCGGCCAGAGGCTGACAAGAAGGTCCGCGTAATTTGGGTAGAAGTCGACACCTTCCAGTTCGAGGGCTACCCACCCGTCGGGAGCCTCGACTGGCGTGACCATCTGCGCCCAGTCCGCCAAGCGTTCCTGTGCGATGTCGAACGTGAACACGCGCACGACCCAATGCGGCGTGATGTAGAGCAAGTAGGTGTACCCGGTCGCGCCGTCGCGGACGAGATCGACCGCCCCGTCTGGTCCGGAGTACGTCGCGAGCGTCTCGTAGCTCGATGGGTCCGGCCGCGGCAGGATCGTGACCTGAGCCGAACCACAGTCACCGTCGCACACGACGGTCGCGTGCAGGGAAAGGTACGCGTTGGGCACGTCCGGCGCGACGCGGTCGGTGTACTGCAGGGCGAAGCGGGTTCCATCAGCCAGGGCGAGGTCGAGCGCGGTCTGATCCGGCGCTACTTCGTCCTGATTGATGGTTCCTGTCTCGACCAACTGTCCGAGGGTCGGCCAGCCCTCCCATGGGTTCGACAGAGGCACCGTGGTTGTCGGAGTCGGTGGCGCTGGGTGCTCGATGATCGTGATGCGAACCGGGTCGCTGCCATCGAGCGGTGTGCCGATGAGTTCGGTGCCGAGGGGTGTCGTCCACCACGCGGTGGTGTTGTCGATGGCGATGGTCGCATCCTCGGGGACTTCGAACGAGGGTGCTGAGGACGGGTCCGGGTTCTCGTCGAACACGGTCGCTCGGTAGAGGCGATCGCCGTTGTGGAGCCAGACCGAGTCGTTGACGCCTACGACGCGTGCGCCGGGTTCGATGTGCGCCGTGATGGCGATCCCTCGGTCGGGGTCGATGCCGATGCCGCCGGACGGTTCGAGGTCGACGCTCGCGGTTGCCCACACACCGAGCTCGGGATGGTCGGGCGAGCTGAACAGCTCCGCGATCACGCCGTCAGAGCTGAAGCCGTGGTTCTCGTCGACGGGGTTGGGGATCTCGCGGTGTTGACCGTCGAGTGCGATCCGCACCAGCGGCTGGTTGCCCTGCGCGACGAGCGCGCCGTCGTCGAGCGCGGCGACCGAACCGGTCTGATCGGGCTCCAGCGGGCCGATCATGTTCACCTCGTTCGTGGCTGCGTCGATGTGCGCCACGTAGCCGCGGGCTGTCGATACCCAGATGTTGCCGCCGGCCGCGTCGATGTTGACTGGGAGGAAGTCGGTCCCGCCCGCACAATCGTTCGCACACACCGGCGTGGGCAGCTCGAGCGGGATCGTCGCGACCAGCCGATTGGTGTCGAGGTCGATCTTCGCCACCGCCGATGCGCTGAACAGGCTCACCCACGCGTAGGCATCGTCGACCGCGACCTGCGCCGGAGCGCCCGACAGCGCCAGGACGGCCACGACCGAACCGCTCGCGGGATCGACGCGCACCAGGGAACCTGCATCACCAGGGAAGCCGTTCGTCGACCGCGTACCCGTGATCACGAACACCGAGCCGGCACCCGTCGCTACGTAGTCCGGTGTCTGCCCGGACGGAAGCTTCGGACCACCCGCATTGATCGCCGGTCCGTCGTCAGGTCTGTCGAACAGCGTCACGGCGATCGCGATGGCGGCCGTCACGACCGCGACCAGGCCAACGATCGCGATTCGCCGACCAGCCTTGCGCGTGCTGCCTGCACGCGAGCGCACCTCGCTGATCGTCACGGGCCGCTGTCGCGCGCGGACCCTTTCGCCGTACTCGGCGATAGCAGCCTCGACCTGGTCGTCACTCATCAACACCGACCTTCAGCGCGGTCCGAAGCGATGCGATTGCCCGCTGTACATGTGTCGCGACCGAACTCGGTCGGATCCCAAGGACCTCGGCCACCTCGACGTGTGTCCAGCCGTAGCCATGCACCAGCACGACCGTGACGCGTTGCCGCTCAGGGAGCGCGACGAGCGCGGCAACCAGCGCCGGTTCGACCTCGGGCATCGCCGACGACGACTCCGCAACGACGCCGACGGACCGCCGCCGGGCGCGCCGAGTCCGGGACTGACCCACTCGGAACAGGTAACCGACCGGATGTCTCATGCTTCGGACCTTGCTCCAATGCTCGAACGCCCACGCGAGCGCCTCGGCCGTCGCCTCCCGACCGAGATCCGGTCCGTACTCGGCCGACAACGCAGCGCGCAGCCTCGGCTCGACCGCGACGAAGAACTCCTCGAACCCCACCTCGATGGCGGTGTCCGCGTCGCTCACCTCGCGATCGTCCACTCACCCAGTAGAACCCACGAGCCGTTGCATCGCGCTACAACCTCACCGCGATCGAGACCTACCAGAACGAGTGCCGCGCGCAGCGCCCGATCGGTCAGGCCGGCGCTGCAGCTGCCGCAGCCAGAGATGTCCGGGATGCGTCACAGCGAGTGCCCGGGCCAGCCATGTCCGGGCGTCCTCATCGAGCAAGGGCATGGCCAACTCGATTTGGTCTGCGGCCTCGGCGAAAAGGTCGAGCTCGTGGGTCGCGGAGCGCGCTTGCAGCTGAAACGCGGGGGGTTCGATTTCCTCACCGGTCCAGGTCCGCCAGCCACTTCCGGGCGGATCGAGGCAGAAGAGGTCGCAGTAGTCCCGGAGCGCTGCGTGAAGGGCCACCTGGTCGCTGCGGCGAACGACGACCTCCGCATCGTGGTGCTCCCGGGTCTGCTCACCCAACCACAGGTCGATGGCCCAACCGCCGGCGACGGCCGACCACACACCGACCTTGCGCATGACGTGTGCCACGAACCGGGGAGCGATGACTTGATCATCCTGCCCGAACGTCGCCGCGGTAGCGGAGACTGACGCGAGCGATCTCGGCCGAACGGCACGGAGATCGCGCCGCAGTCAGACAGCCACGCGAAGGGTGTGAATGTCGATCGGTGCGGCACGCCCTTGCACGATGACGGAACGCGAATCGGTCTGCGGAAAGCGGCCGCGCACGCTGTCGTACAGCTCGCTCGTGAGCACAACCTCACCCGCGCCCGCAAACGACTGGAGACGCGCCGCGATGTTCACCGTGTCGCCGAGAGCGGTGAAGTCGACGACCTGATCTGATCCGACGTTGCCCACGTACGCGACGCCTGCGGTGACCGCGGCGCCCGCCCGCAGGTCGCACTTCTTCGACAGAGCGCCGATCAGCTCGATCGCACCCTCGGCGGCCCTCTCCCGGTAGCCGGGGCCTGCGATGCCGGGGATGAACAGCGCCATGACTTCGTCGCCGATGAGCTTGTCGATGATTGCGTCCTCGCGGATGAGCACCTCCGTCGCGACTCGGTAGAAGTCACCGAGCGCGGTAGCGAACTCGCTCGCCCCGACCCGCTCACCGAGCTCGGTCGATCCGCGCACGTCGGCGAACAGCACGGCGATGTCGAGCTCGAGGCCGCCCGGAGGAAGCGTGTCGCAGCACCTGGCGCACAGGTTCGGGTTCTTGCGCGACGGCTTGAAGCCGACGAGCCCAACGATGCGACCTCCGACACCGCCGAAGGGGTTGTGGCACAGCTTGCAGCGCGGCGGGCCGGGCAGGTGCCGGAACATGCGGTGGGCTCGACGCAGTGGTTCGTGCCCGTCCACCAACACTCGCCGCCATTGCTCAGACGGGTCGCTCGGCTTCGTCACCCTCCCATTGTGACGACTTGGCGCGGCTCCTCATAGGGATCAGTGATCTTCTTTGCTCGAAGGTGGTCATGGCACCCGTCGAAGTCGAGCACGCCGATCGGCAGGTCGGGGCGGTGGTGCTCCCGTACGCGTCGCCGCGGTCGGGCGCTCTTAGGCGGTTGCGGGGTTGAGCCCGTGGCCGTTGTCGATCACTTGCCATACGCCGGTGCCTTCGTTGCTCGCGAAGATGGCGCCGGCGTCGGGGTCGTAACGGACGAACAGATCGCCGTGCGCGTCGCCTGCGTAGAAGTAGACCGCGCCGGCCAGCGACTCGCCAGACTCCAGTTCTGCCGCGTCGGCCAGAGTGTCGGGCGCACCGACGAAGTCGGCTCGGCGGAAGCCTTCGTCGACACGCCAGAGCGCGAAGTCTCGGGCGCCACCGGATTGTGGGTCGGCGTCACGGTTGAAGATGCGGACCTCGACCCGCACGTAAGCACCCGTGTAGCCGTCGACGTAGCGTGAGGCGGGAACGAGGGTGACACCGTCGATCCAGGTTGTGTAGCCGCTGAATCGGGCCGGGTCGCCGAGGCGACGTTCCTGCGTGTCGGCATCGGACACGTAGCTGGCGCGATAGATGGCGCCTTGGTTGCCGACGTCACCCCGGGTGCAGATCTCGTCTGGTGTGCCGTACTCGTCGCTCGGCGGCGGCGACTTCATTGTCCTGCCGCCACACTGCGGCTGTCGCAGCCACGTGCAGCTCGACGTCGCGAACGTGACGCCGAGGAGCACAACCACGGCCAGCATCGCCCTACCAGCACCCCTCATGCCGACCGCGGTACGCGCCGATCTACGCATCGACCCTCCACAGACCGCGGACATCGAAGAAGAACGCCATGCCCCCTTCGAATGTGCAGGAGACGTCGAAGGGGCCCTGTGCCGACCCGATCGCGAACGTCACCACCAACTCGCTCGCGCCAGCACCCTCTCCGCTGGAACCCGTGCTCGTCGCCCGATCGTGTTCTTGCGTCGTGAACGGCTCGAACCTGCTGCCATCGCTCACCACCGTCAGCGAGCACGACAACCACTCCACGGGCAAGATGCCGGACCGCACGACCACCACCAGCAGCTCGGACGAATCCTCGGCTCCGTCCGGCGCGAACGCGCGCTCGTTGGGCGCGGCACGAGCCGGAGACTGTCCTTCTCCGTTCGGCACCGAGATCGACGTCGACGAGGTCGGCACCGTCGCGGTGCCGGGGCTGCGGTCCCGAAACACCGCGACGACCGTCAAGTCGCCCGCGCCCGTCGCGACGGGCTCCCCGAGACGCCGTTCGACATCACGGCTCTGCGCGCCCGGCCGCCGCGGATACAGCTCCAACGGATTCGGCTCATCCACCTCCAACACCGACAGGGGCACCGACGTGGAACTGACCGCCGCCGCGCCAACCCGCGAACCAGACCCGCCTGTCGCCGCCGACCCGCAACCCGCGAGCGCGAGCGTGCCGACGATCAACGTGAGCAACACACAAGAACCGACACGACCGCGAAAACCAGCCCTCTGATCCGAACCCATCACGGTCATCCTGAACTATCGCCGCGCAGCAACACACCCTGGTATACCCCCAATTCGGCATGGGCGCCGGTCGTGATGATCGGAAACGTTCGCGCGGCTGTGGCACAGTAGCGAGCGTGTACAGGCTGTGGTTCGCCGCGGCGATCGCGCTCGTCCCGGGATGCAGCCGTGCGTCATCGCCGAGCGAGGTGCTGGTGGTCGAGCACGGGTTCGTTTCCGACAACCAGCCTGATGGTCTCGATCTCGACATCGTGAGCGAGCACTACCGCAACGGCGGCGGCGGGCGCATGGCCTTGTACACGGACCGCAGCGACGGCGGTCGCGAGTTCGCGGTGCTGCACGCCGACGACTACGGCTCGTTGCCGTTCGACTGGGATACCGCGCCGAACGCGACGGTGCAAGGGCTTCCAGCGGTCGCCGGCCACCAAGACGACCGGGAGTACGTAGCGTGGAAGTTCTGTCCGTTGGACGGCTGTGACCATGCGAATCGCGCCGCGATCATCGCTCGCGGCTTCAGCCCGGATGAGGCCCTCGACATCGCCCAGCACGTGACGATCGACTACCAGGCGATCGAGCTCAATATGTTGCCGGCCGGTGTCGAACGACGCGCGTACGGACCCTTTGCGGTGGGTGGCCTGACGCGATGGCCCGAGGCGTGGTACGACACGATCCCTACCGTGCGATGGATCGCCGACGACGCCGCGCTGCAAATCTCGACGGTCCCCGCCGCACATCCGCTCGGTCCACTTCTGCGATTCGTGATCGACGACCCCGACGGCACCGATGTACGCGGCCATCCCGGCCGAGCCGGGAAGGTGCTGCACTTCGGCGGCGACGAGCCCGAGGCCCTGCTCTGGACGTGGGAAGAAGCCGGACAGACGGTGTTCGTTCAGGCGTTCGGTGTTCCGCGCCATGAGGTCGAGAAGGTCATCGATTCACTCCGCCCAGCGACGTCCGACGATTGGGCCGCGCTCCGGCGACAGGCGACACGGCCGCATCCCTCCTCCGAGATGCTCGACCATGCGGAGACCGTGTCGGGTTCGTTCGACACCGGATCGTGGACGCTCTCGTTCACCTCCGACTCCGACCACGAATACTCCGAGGCGGTCGAGCTTCGCTTCGTCGACGCTCCAGCCGACGTCTGGGCCTGGGGCGCGAACTCCGTTCCCACCGCGCCGGACCTCGCGTTCTCCGGCAGCGAACAGGGGACCTTCTTCTACGGCGTCGCGCCGCGCGACATCGACCGGCTCGAGATCCGTTTCGCCGACGGTTCCACGCTCACACCCAGCCTGCACGAACTCGGACCGTCGTTCGAATTCCAGGTCTGGGGTGCATTCATCAACGGACACCCCAAGATCAGTAGCGCGACCGCGTTCATCGGCGACGCCGCGGCGTACACCGTTACAGACCCCAAGGGTGCCCAACCGAATCCCCACGACACCGGGAGCTTCGCGCTCGAACCCGTCGGAACTTGACCGCGCCTGTCGCCTGGCGACGAAACACGCAAGCCGACCACTGCCATCGCGCTGGCATCGAGCAATCTGTACGGAGCGTGGATCGGCAGTTCGGGCGCGAGGATGGGTCGTGCTCGTAGTGCGTCGGGCGACGGCCCTTCTGATGGCTGTGATCGCGGCGTCAGCGATTCTTGGACTCGCGATCTGGCTTGTTGTCGACGTCGTGACCAGCAGATCGCGCGATGGCAAGGAGATTCTCGATGGCCTCGAGCGAGACGTCCGTTCGGTGACCCCGACTGGCGCTCAAGAACTCGGGATCACGAGGTACGACTGCGACGACCTCGTGCAGGACGGATCACAGAGCAGGCGCGTCGAACGACAAGTGAGGATGCCGGACGCGACGACCGCGGCAGACGCTCGAGACGAGGTGCGTACCGCGTTCGTGGACTCCGGCTGGGAACGCTACGGGCAGCACGCAGTCACCAAGTCGAACCGCGTCGTCGTCGTGTTCACCGGTACACGGATCGGCGATGTCACCCTCGTCGCGAACGACGACAGCCTGCTCCGTCTCTGCTGACGGCTCCGAGCCGATCGGCAGCGCTCCCCGCAGTCCGACACTATGACCTGGTGGCTCATTCGGATTTCCGCCAGCGGTCGACCAGCAGACCTATCGCGAGCGCGATACCAATGAGGCCCGGTAGCCCGAGAATGGCGAGTCCGGCTTGCGCATCGTCGGTTGTCGCAATCTGCATGGCGACCACGATTCCGGCGACGACGCTCAGCGCCACGCCGACAATGAACGCGACCCCATCCTTGACAAGCATCGCGAGCGCCGCGCCGGGAACCGCCGTGCAGACGAGAGCGAAGGTGAGCGCTGCGACTCGATCCTGGGGTTCGTTGTAGACGGTCGTGAACGATCGCAGGATCGGGAACGTCGCCACGAGCGCGATGGCTGGAAGTCCGATCGAGATGACCAATCGCCGGGCCAACTGAGGACCCCGAGTCTTCGCCACCTCCACGTGCTCAGGTTGCCGGGCGCCATGAGGGCCCCTGTCGAGCGTCGAATCGGCGGATCCCCGCTTGCGTGGAAACGCGTGCAGAGACGGATCGGTCAGGCGAAGACGCGTCGCCACCCGAAGTTCGTCGATACCCGCCACTTGTCCTGCTTGCTCTCCGTCCGGATCGCGAGCGCGATCTACGTCCGCGTGATCGGCAGATCCGCGCTTCCATGGAAAACGGCCGCGGATCGCCAGTGACGCTCACGATGACCGTCCGTCAACGACGCTGCCGTCGGCGTTCAGGGTCACGAACGCGTTGCCGTATGAGCAGTCGGGACACCTCGACTGCTTCGTCCAGATCGGGAAGTCGCGGTCAGCACTGGCGGCAAAGATCGACTCCCCCGAACTGGTGACGCGAAGCCGGAACGACGCTGGGTTCGCGGTCGTCGCGCCGATCAGCGCGTCTTCGTCGAGAGGAATTAAGCATCGAAGAGCTCGACGCTGACCCTCCACGGCCGTGCGTTCGACTCGGGAACCACGGATCCCTTCGAAACGATGCGTTTCGCCGCCTGTTCTTCGCACGTGCCGTTCACACAGAAACGGATCTGGGTTGCTCCCTTCGGCAGCTCGCGCCCATCCCACGACACAGACGCGAGCGGCGTCGTTGGACACGAGGAATCACCGCAGTTGTCACCCGAACTACAACCCGATGAATTGCCGGAACTCGCGAGCACCAGCACGAGCGACGCGACGCGCGGGAGGTGGTTCACGCGACGCCGCCTCGGTCCGTCAAACGCGCGTCAGCGTACGCCCAGAGCGGCAGATATGGGGTGCGCTCAGACGTGTCCCGGCCGCCTTCAGTGAAGCGGTCGTGCCGCGCCTTTGGGTCCAGGAGTCACGTGGACCAGGTAGCTCGGTTCCACCGCAACGAGGCGATGCCACATACCACGAGGAACGACACAGGCATCGCCGGCGCGAAGCACGACGACCGTTTCCGCTCCGATCGCAACAACGTCGCCGTCGTCCAGAATGAGCTCCATCGTTCCGCTCACGACATGGAGGAACTCGTCGCCGTCCGGATGCATCTCGCCAAGATGGGGCCCGGTTCCCTCGACGACCGTGACCGCGCCGATCGTGTAGCCGTCGATCCGCTTCGGGGGGCCGGGCGGCGCGTCCTCGATTCCCACGGTGTCGTTCCGCCAGAGTCTCGCGACCTTGCCCGCAAAGTTGACCGAGTCGACCGCCAGCTCAGGTGCCACCCTGACAGGCTGCATGATGCGAGCGCGCTCTCGCAAGCGCCCATCAGGCAGTTCGGGGCGGATGGCGGTCAGTTCGCTCACGGAGCGCCGGTACAGAAGGCAACGAAGTCAGGCGGAATGACTCCGTCTGGGTTTGCCCGCAGGTTCTGCTCGGCGATTGCGTCGTAGTACTCCAGCTCGTAGATCAGCACCGGCAACACACGCCCGAAGATCTGGGTGACGACCCCGTCGCGATGCAATCGTTGCACGACCTCCACCAACAGATCCACGAACGCCTGGGTGATCGGCTCGCCCCGAGGATCGAACTCCACGGCGTCGTCCTCGTACCACATCTGTAGCTGTTCCTTAACCCACCGCTCTCGCAAGCGTGCCCCATCGGGATCGAACTCGCTGTGAGCGATGAGCGCCAGATGCGCTTGGTCCCAGCGGGCGTAGTTCCATCGAGCCTCATTCGGGTCGGTGCCCCAGCGGCGTTGCTGGGCCTCGACGTGCGACTCGGTGTTGTAGTCGGGTGTCACGGTCGGGAATCGCGGGTCGTCGCGCTCGTCATACACGAACAGGGAAGCAACATAAGCATCAGCGCGGACGGCCGGTTCGATGTTCCGGAACGCTGCAACGACACGATCAAACACGTGCTCGGCGAACTCTGACGTCACCATCACTTACCTCCAGGACGCGGAACTGCCGAGCACAGACCCGCTCCGACCGACAGGCAGTTCTGCGCTCGCGCAAATTGTGACCCGAAGTTCGCGTTAGCCAGGAACGCCTCAAGATGGCAGCGTTTCCTCAGGAAACTCGATCACCCATCGGGCACCGGCACGCCTCAGGCGTAGCGGTCGAATCGATGCATCGTCGCTGTTCAGGTCGACGGCCACCGTCGCGTATTGCGCCGATTCCTCGATCGTACGAACGGACTTCACCCCGCCATCCAGCAACCGCTCAGTGAAGGTCAGGCATACCACCTCTCCCGCCGTGAGGTTCTCCGCCTGCATCATCGCGTAGCCGATGGGCGATTCGGACACCGCCACTTCAAGGGTACGCACCGTCTCGTCGTCGAGGTAGGAGAGCGCGAGCTTGCAGTCGTGACGCATCCCTTCGAGGAAGTTCGTCACCGCAGATTCGGGAGACTCGATCGCGTGGGAACTCGGCTGCGTGCCCGAGCACCCCGAGATGCCCACACAGCCGGCCACGACCAACACTGTCAGACCAACGACGAGCCGCACGCGCGAAAGGACGCACAGGATCATTCGCGCCTCTCTCCGTTGCAGTCGTCCACCCGAGCAGATTGCCCGATGCGAGTGCGTTCCCGCTAGCGCAGCACGACAGATATGGCGTCCGTCGGACCCGCCGCGTGAAGCACGATCGTGTGCCGCCGCGGCTACCAGGGCAACGGTTCCGACGCGAACCGGCCGGAATGATCAACCTGTACGACGAGCTGGATGCGCGCGGCTTACTTGTTCGTCAGCAGCGGTGCGACGACAGCCATCGCGCCGAGCGCGAGCGGTTGATCGCCTTCAACGGTGAGCCGCGCGTTGGCCTCGGTTTTGTGCACGCCACGGGTCAGTACTGCCACCACGTGATCGGGTGCCACAGTGACGCGGGCGTCGGGCACTTCGATGCCCTCGATCACCGACCAAGCACCCCGCTGGCGGCGCCACGTCCACGAGCCAACCGCACCGAAGTCCACGCCGATCGCCACACCGTCGGCTACTCGATAATCGACAAGCCAATGCGCGAGCGCGTGCACAACCACTCGTGCCATCCACCTTACGATCTCTCCGTCAAGCTCGGGCGCACCAACGGCACGGCGCATCTGCGACTGG
>Ga0247727_10000790_pt1 | contig 77418 bp, 66 predicted proteins | sample WisWelCaveWW1625_FD_202498 | JGI IMG/M metagenome (GOLD analysis project Ga0247727, IMG submission 202498) | Biofilm microbial communities from Wishing Well Cave, Virginia, United States - WW16-25 | ecosystem: Environmental > Aquatic > Deep subsurface > Groundwater > Cave microbial mat | place...
CTCAAACCGTGTTGGAATTCAACGATCGCTTTCACGACGAATCCGCTTGCCGCGCCTACCTGGAATCCATTCGCTGGCCAACGGGGCCGCGCTGCCCGCGTTGTCCGCAAGCCAAGGTCTGGACGATGAAAACGCCTTTCTATCGTTGCGCGGTCTGCGGGCACGATTTCACCGTGACGGCGGGCACCCTCTTCGCCGACACGCATTTGCCGCTGCGCTTGTGGTTTCAAGCCATGTGGTATGTCGTCAATCAGAAGAGCGGGGCCAGTGCGTTGGGCGTCCAGCGCGTGCTGGGGTTCGGCAGCTACCGCACCGCTTGGAGTTGGTTGCCCAAACTGCGGCGGGCGATGGTGCGACCCGGCCGAGACGGGCTCTCCGGCACGGTGGCAATGGACGAGGTGTATATCGGGGGCGAACACCCCGGCAAACGCGGGCGCGGGGCTGCTGGCAAGGCTTTGGTGCTGATCGCCGCGCAAGTGGACGGGAGCAAAATCGGCCGCCTTCGTCTGGCGCGGGTGGCGGATGCGTCGGCGCCGGTGTTGTCGCAAGCCACGCTCGCGGCGGTGAGTCCAGGCAGCCAAGTGCTGACCGACGGTTGGAGCGGCTATGCGGGGCTCAAGACCAAAGGTTATCGTCATTCGGTGGTGCGGGAGAACGCGGTCGTCGGGGCCAACCTGTTGCCCCGAGCCAATCGCGTGGCGGCACTCTTGCAGCGGTGGCTTTTGGGCACGCACCAGGGAGCCGTGGCGGCGGCGCATTTGGATTACTATCTGGACGAGTTCACGTTCCGGTTCAACCGGCGCACCTCCGGTTCGCGCGGACTGCTGTTTCAACGGTTGGTCGAGCAAGCTTTGGCACTCGCGCCGGTGCGCGGCGAGGAGTTGGTTGGCGGCACAAACCCCAAGTAATTGTGTTAGGGGAATCAAGTGCATAGCCCTAAAATCTTTTTGGATACACCAGCGGAGAAGGCGAAAACTAAAGACTGTGACACAATCCTCGCTCGCTGTGGCGACATTGATTCGCGGATTGAACTGCTTGTGATTGACCTCACCTCCAAGGCGGATGGCAATGCCAACAAGATCAAGGCCCTTCAAGACCGTTCTCAAACGACAACTGACCTTCAGGTGAAAGACCGGATCACAACGATCATCAATTCTCTGACAACGGAACGGGAGACAGCGGTTCGTGATAACAAGACCTGGGTGGCCCGGAGGAGTGAACTGCTTTCCCAGAAAAAGAAGATTGAGGAGTACCGGCGCGTTTTGGAAATCCTAGAAACAAAGTAAAAAACGTAAAACGGAGAAAAAATGAGAACCAAGCAATGGACATCCGTGATAGTTCTTGTAACGGCGCTTGCAACCGGTGCGACAGCCGGTGCGGCGGCAGACGGGCAATCGAAGCTCGCAACGATTGCTTCAAAAACGATGGATGCGCTCAAGGAGATGGTTTCCAAGGGTAAGGAGAAACTGGACTCAATCACCGCCGGCAAGCAGGACGAGGTTGACAAAAGCATGAGCGATCTTCAGGAGGTTGTGCTTGCTGCCTCGGAACGCGCCCGCAGGCTGAGTGAATGGGACGTAAACAAGGTTGAAAAGGAGGCCGAGCAAACATTTGACGTTACAATCCAAGCGATCCAAGATTACTTGGACTTGGTGGCCGATGACGGCCCGGTTCATAAGGCAGGGATGCGGATCCGCACAGCAGCACTTGAAAAAGCACGGACGTTTCGTGAAAAGGCAAACTCAAAATCCTCTGACCGTTATCTCGAACTCGCCAAAGAAATGGATGCACAAGCTGTCAGAGTAACGCAAGTGTGGGAATCCATCTCGAAGGAGCGCCAAACTGCCGTTTCCTCGTTAAAACAGCTTAAAGAAGCCAAAGAGCTGTACGTTGATGTGAAAGTCGCAAAAGGAATTCAGGCAGCCGTCAAGGAGCTTGAGAAAGTTCGTGACGATCTCGCGAAACTTTCGCAAGCAATGGCAAAGCTGCAGAAGGCGGTCATTGGGGAAAGTGTCGCCACCAATAAAACGTAGCGGAACAGTTTTTTGGAATTGCCACAACGGGTCTGTGCCACATTGCGCGGACTCTGATAGCAGGGAGGGCTGGCGACATCACGACGTGGCGTGACGCTTCAGATACAAACGCGCTTTCGCTTTGAGGATGGCGATGAGGTTTCCGGCGTAAACGTAGGTTTCGTATTCGCGCTGCTCCGCCGGCGTCAGCGTTCCTTCATTGCACTTCTCAGCGAGAACCGCCACGCGCTCCGCCGCGACCGGATCAGATTCCATTTCGGCCAGAGTCTTTGCGCTGGCGGGATTGAGCGAACGACTGATTGGTTCAAGCAGCCGGTCCAATATGCTCACTGAATGGTCGTTCTTCATGGCTGAACCTTAGCTGATTTGTCCCGTTCCGCCAAGAGCATCTTCGCCTCAAATAATCCCCGGCAACTCGTGCAACGTGCGCCAGTTTTCAAGGCGCTCCTGTTTGGCTTTGAGCAGCGTCTCGCTCGGGTTGCCGTCTTTGTCGAAGTGTTTCGCGAAGCGGCCTCCACTGCGCGCGAATTGGAAGCTTGAGACGGTCAGAGCAATTCTCTGATCAGCGCCTGCGCCTGCTCGTCGGGGATGCCGAGCTTCCGAAATGCCAGCGGGCCGTTGCCGTCGTGCAGCACGGGCTCCAATGCTTCCAGCGAGGGCAGGTTGGGGTTTTTCCAGAACAGGCCGATGGGAATTTCGTCACCCCACAGGTAGCCCTTGTCGAGCGCCTTGTGGAAATCGGTCGCGTCGTGGCCCTGGTCTTCGAGCATTTTCACGCGCGGGTTGAACCACTGATAGGTGTTGTCCTTGTTGTAGGTGACGCACGGGCTGAAGACGTCCACAAGCGAAAAGCCTTTGTGCTGGATAGCGCCCTTCATGAGTTCGACCAGATGTTTTTGTTTGCCGCTAAAGCCGCGCGCCACGTACGTCGCGCCGCCGACGATTGCCATCGGGATGGGGTTGATCGGGTTTTCGACGCTGCCGTGCGGGGTGCTCTTGGTTTTCATGCCCTTGACGCTGGTGGGCGAGCACTGGCCGGTCGTCAGGCCGTAAATCTGGTTGTCCATGACGATGTAAGTCAGGTCCACGTTGCGGCGCATGGTATGGACGAAATGATTGCCGCCGATGCCGAAGCCGTCGCCGTCGCCGCCGGTGGCGATGACCTTGAGTTCGTGATTGCCGAGCTTGACGCCGGTGGCCACGGCGAGCGAGCGTCCGTGCAACGTGTGCATGCCGTAGGTGTTGATGTAGCCGGGCAGGTTCGAGGAGCAGCCGATACCGCTGATGACGACAACTTCATGCGGCTTCAGTCCAAGCTCGAACAGCGCGGTCTGCAACGCGGAGAGCACGGAGAAATCGCCGCAGCCCGGACACCAGTCGGGATGGATTTTGCCCTTGTAACTGTCCTTGATGAGTTGGGCGGCGGACTTGATTTCCGTCGGGGCGGCTGGCGGTGCGGTTTCGAGGATGGTGCTCATAATACTTCTTAAACTGAAATTTCGTGTGCGGGTACGGAGAGGTTGGTCTTGCCGGCGAGTTGTTCCTTCACGGCGTTGACGATGTGGTGCGGCATGAATGGTTCGCCATCGTATTTGCGGATATGGCCGTGCGCGGTGAAACCGGTTTCGGAACGTATATAGCGTGCAAACTGGCCACTGTAATTGTTTTCCACGATGATGACGCGCTTGCTCTTCGAGAGGATGCGGGTCACTTCGTCCGTGTGGAACGGAACGATCCATTTGATCGGAAGTTGATTGGCGACAATGCCTTCTTCCGCCGCGAGTTTCTCCACGGCTTCGCGAATCACGCCTTCGGTCGAACCCCAGCCGACCAGGGTCACGGACGCGCTCTCCGGGCCGATGAGTTTCGGCGGCGCGATTTGCGCGAGGACGGTTTCCATTTTGCGAGCGCGTTTCTCGACCATCATGCGGCGCTTGGTGGGATTGGTGAACTCGTCGCTGATGAGCGTGCCGTCTTCGTCATGCTCATCCGTGGCGGCAACATGAATGTGGCCGGGCACGCCGGGAACGGCGCGCGGCGAAATGCCGCTGGCGGTGTTCTTGTAGCGTAAGTAAGCGTTGTCGTTGGCGCCGCCGAAGGGATTTTCCGAATCGCCATTGCCATTCGGGAAGATGATTTCGCCGCGGTCAATCTCCGCGTTGAAGTTCAGGTCCGCCGGGTCAACACTGCAAGTGCCTTCGGAAATCAGCAAATCGGCGAGCACCAAACCGGGGCATTGATACTTGTCCACGAGATTGAACAACTCGGGAATGGTGCGGAAGAGATCGAGCTGACTCGCCGGCGCGACGATGATGCGCGGGTAATCGCCCTGGCCGGCACCAAGGATTTGCCACAGATCGCCCTGCTCGGTCTTGGTGGGCACGCCCGTGGCCGGGCCGGCGCGCTGCACGTTCACGGAAACGACCGGCGTTTCAATCATGCCCGACATGCCGATGGCCTCGGTCATGAGCGCGAAGCCGCCGCCCGACGTGGCGCACATGGCGCGGCAGCCCGTGTGAGCGGCGCCGATGACCATGTTCATCACGCCGATTTCGTCTTCGACCTGGCGGACCATGATGCCGAGTTCCCGCGCGTGCTGCGCCATCCACATGAGCACGCCGGTGGAGGGACTCATGGGATACGCCGCGTAAAATTTCACACCCGCGGCGGCCCCGCCCATGGCGGTGGCCTGGTTGCCGGTGATGATCCCCTTCGGTCTGGCGAGCTTCGGAGCCTTGAACGGAAACGGTTTGAAATTGTTCGCGGCATACTCGTAACCGCCGCGCGCGATGCCGACGTTCTCCGCCACGACCGCGTCGCCCTTCTTCTTGAATTGCCGCCCGATGGCCGCTTCGAGCGGTTCGGACTCGACGCCGAGCAATTGCAACGTTGCGCCCAGTGCGGCGGTGTTGGCGGCGAGTTTGTTCGCGCCGCAAAGCTGCTTCATCGGCATCGGGCAGAGTTGCACGCCGGCCGCCGCTTCGCCGGGCTTGAGCTTTTCGGCGTCATAGACCACGCACGAGCCGGCGCCCATCAAACGAAGGTGGCGGTCCAGCGAATCCTGATTGAGCGGAATCAACACGTCCAACCGGTCGCCCAGCCCGCGCACCGGGCCGTCGCCGGCGCGGATGGTCAGAAAGGTGTGGCCGCCGCGGATGATGGATTGGTAGGCGTTGTAGGCGTTCACATTCAGACCGCGGCGCGCGAAGATGCGCGCGAGAATGTCGCCGGTGCTGGCGATGCCCTGGCCGTTTTCACCGCCGATGCCGACTGAAAAATCAACTGTAGCCATGTTCGTTTCCTCTCCCGGCGAACGAGGAATCGCTCGCACCGGAAAAATTGCAGGCGTGAACCTAAGTGCCGGCGGACGCCGGCGCAAGGTTTTTAATTCGCGCGGCGCAACTTTTATCGCTGGTAAATCTCCGCGCGCACTCTGGCCGGCAACCGCGCTTCGCGCCGCGTCATGGAGAAGGCCGGGCTGTCCTTCGAGTGCGACTTCGTTTACGGGTTGGACATCCTGCCGGGCTGGACTGAGGAGGAACGTCGTGCGGTCAAATACTCGGTCGCCAGAAATGCGTCACCATGAAGGTCGTTCACCGCGGCGTTGATGCAACCGTGCGGCGCTTCAACCTCTGGCCCGCCACTGGCGCAACCCGAAAGGTGAGGCTGGATTCCTTGGCGGCGTTGAGGCAGACTTCGCCATCAGCTTCGATGAAATTGTGCGCGATTCGAAATAGCCGGTGCTTGCTGCTGCTCTGGTGCAGCGTCGCGCTCGCTTCCATTGCATCCGCGGGGCGGAAAGTGGATTTCAACCGGGACATCCGGCCGGTGCTCGCCGAAAACTGTTTCGCCTGCCACGGGCCGGATGCGAAGAAAAGGAAGGCCGGCCTGCGACTCGATCTCCGCGATTCAGCGACCAAGCCGCTGAAGTCTGAAAAAACCGCCATCGTGCCAGGAAAGCCCGCGGATAGCGAACTGGTGCGGCGCATCTTCGCGACGGACGAGGACGACCGGATGCCACCTCCCGCATCGCACAAGACGTTAACGGCAGCGCAGAAGGATTTGCTCAAACGCTGGATCGCCGAGGGCGCGGAGTATCGCGGACATTGGGCCTTCGAACCGCCGAAAAAAGCCGCGGTGCCGGCGGGCCAGCACCCGGTTGATTTCCTCGTACGCAGCCGGTTGAAGGAATTGGGTCTCTCGCCATCGCGCGAGGCCGACCGGCGCACGCTCGCCCGGCGATTGCACTTCGATCTCGCCGGCCTGCCGCCCAAGCCGGAGGAAGTTGCCGCCTTCGAGCGCGACCAGTCGCGCGACGCTTACGAGCGGCTGGTGGACCACCTGATGGCGTCGCCGCGCTACGGCGAACGCATGGCCCTCGGCTGGCTGGACGTGGTGCGGTTCGCGGACACCATCGGCTATCACTCGGACAATCCGCGCAACATCTGGCCGTACCGCGATTACATCATTCGCTCCTTCAACCAGAACACGGCCTTCGACCTTTTCACTCGCGAGCAACTGGCCGGCGATCTGTTGCCGAACCCGGGCCTCGAGCAGCGAGTGGCCTCCGGCTTCAACCGCCTGCTCCTCACCACCGAGGAAGGCGGCGCGCAGCCGAAAGACTACGAGGCACGGCAGGCCACGGACCGCGTGCGCGCCGTCGGCACGGTGTGGCTTGGGCTGACCACGGGTTGCGCGCAGTGCCACGATCACAAGTTCGATCCGATCACGACGCGCGACTTCTATTCACTCGGCGCGTTTTTTGCCGATGTGAAAGAGGCCGCCATCGGCCGGCGCGAGGACGGCATGTTCGTGCCGGAGAACGCGGCCCAGGCGCGTGAGCTTTCCCGTCACGAGCAAATCGTCGCGCCTTTGCAGCAGGAATTTGACGCGCCGCATCCGGAACTCGCGCCCGCTTTCGCGGACTGGGAGAAAGCCCAACTGGCTGCGCTCGCCGAGGAAGAAAACCAAAAGGGGGCCGCCGCGGAAAAAGTGAATCCGGAGGACGAAGCCACCGTGGACGATCGCGAAAAGACCGATGCCACCGCCAAACCGCGGAAATCGCTGCCCAAGGAAATCATCAAGCTCTTGAAAGTGCCCGCCGGCGAGCGCAGCGAGAAACAGCGCGAGGAACTCTTCACGCACTTCAAAGAACAAACGCCGGAACTGGCCGATCTGCGCAAACGCCTCGCCAAAGTCAAGAAGGCCCGCGCGGAATTCGAAGCCACGGTGCCGCGGACGCTCGTCACCGAGCGCACCAACCCGGTGCGCGTCGTCCGCATCCAGGCGCGAGGCGATTGGATGGATGAAACGGGCGAAACGGTCGAGCCGGCACTTCCGGCGTTCCTCGTCAAGGGTGGCGGTCGAACCTCCGGTCGGCGGCTCGACCGCCTCGACCTCGCCAACTGGCTCGTCTCTCGCGACCATCCCCTGACCGCCCGCGTCGTCGTGAACCGTTTGTGGAAGCAGTTTTTCGGAGCCGGCCTTTCGAAGACGCTCGATGATTTCGGGACGCAAGGCGAGGTGCCGCCGAACCAGCCGCTGCTGGACTGGCTTGCCTGCGAGTTCATGGACCACGGCTGGGACGTGAAGCACATCGTCCGCTTGATGGTCACGAGCGCGACGTATCGCCAGACCTCCGTCGCCACTCGGAAGCTGCTCGAACGCGATCCGGACAACCGCGCCCTCGCCCGGCAGGGCCGCTGGCGGCTGGACGCGGAGCTCGTGCGCGACAATGCCCTCTCGCTCGCCGGACTGCTCGATCCCACCATTGGCGGCCCGAGCGTGAGACCTTATCAACCTGACGGCTATTGGGAGAACTTGAATTTTCCGAAACGCACCTACGAAGCCGGCACGGGAGCGAGCCAGTATCGTCGCGGACTTTACACCTGGTGGCAACGCACGTTTCTCCACCCGAGCCTGGTCGCCTTCGACGCCCCCAGCCGCGAGGAATGTGCCGCCGACCGCGCGCGGTCGAACATCCCGCAACAGGCGTTGGTGTTGCTCAACGATCCGACTTATGTGGAGGCGGCCCGGGCGTTTGCCGTCCGCATCCTCCGCGAGTGCCTCGGCGACGATTCCGCGCGGATCACCTGGGCCTGGCGGCAAACGCTTTCCCGCAAGCCGCAACCGCAGGAAATCGCCACGCTCCGCGCGTTGCTCGACAAACACCGCGGCCAGTATCGGCTGGACACCGCCGCCGCGACGGACTTCTTGAAGGTCGGCGACACGCGCCCGCCCTCAGACGTTGACGCAGCCGAACTCGCCGCCTGGACCAACGTGGCCCGCGCGTTGTTGAACCTGCACGAAACGATCACACGTTCCTGAGCGATGAACACGTTCATCAAACCGCCCCTCACCCCGGCCCTCTCCCCGTCTGACGGGGAGAGGGAGAATCGCCGTCAGTCGGTCGGCGTCGCGAACCTGATTGGAAAACTCGGAATCGCCCATTGCTGTTCCCTCTCCCCATCCGATGGGGAGAGGGTCAGGGTGAGGGGCATGTGCCACTTGATAACCAAACTTTCGCCATGAACACCGCCGCCGAACTCCGCCAGATCGCGTTGCAACAACAAACCCGCCGTGTGTTTCTCGGGCGCGCTGGGCGCACCGTCGGTTCCGTCGCGCTCGCGTCGCTGTTGAATCCGGGATTGCTGCGCGCGGCGCAGGCGTTGACTGCCGGCGACAGGCGTTGGAGCGGCGCGATTCAGCCGTTGCATCACCCGGCAAAGGTCAAGCGCGTCATCTGGCTCACAATGGCCGGCGGGCCGTCGCACCTGGAGACGTTTGACTTCAAACCCAAGCTCGCGGAGATGGACGGCAAGCCGATGCCCGAGAGCATGACCAAAGGCCAACAACTCGCACAGCTTCAGGGCGAGAAATTGGTGTGCTGGGGACCGCAGACGGCTTTCCAACGATACGGCCGTTGCGGCGCGGAGATGACGGAACTGTTCCCGCACGTCGGCGGCATCGCGGATGACATCTGTATCATCCGCTCGATGACCACCGAGGCGATCAACCACGACCCGGCGCACACGTTCATGAACACCGGCTCACAGATCGTCGGGCGGCCTTCGATGGGTTCGTGGATCACCTACGGCCTGGGCAGCGACGCGACGGACCTGCCGGGTTTCGTGGTGCTCGTGTCGCACGGCGGCGGCCGGTCGCCGCAGCCGATCGCCACGCGCCAGTGGTCCTCGGGCTTTTTGCCGAGCCGTTTTCAAGGCGTTCAACTCCGGGGCAAGGGCGATCCGGTCCTTTACCTCACCAACCCGCCGGGCGTGACGCGCGAGCGGCAGGGCGACGTGGTCCATGCCGTGAACTCACTCAACAAACTCCACGCCGAAACCGTGGACGATCCCGAAATCGCCACTCGCATCGCCCAGTACGAGCTGGCGTTCCTCATGCAGGCGAGCGTGCCCGGTTTGATGGACACCGCCGCCGAGCCGCAGAGCGTGCGCGAGCGTTACGGCTGCGAACCGCGTGACGGCTCGTTCGCCTCGAACTGTCTGCTCGCACGGCGCCTGGCCGAACGCGGCGTGCGGTTCATCCAGCTTTATCACCGCGACTGGGATCATCACAACGGCTTGAGAGAGTTTCTCCCGGAGAAGGCGCGCGAAACCGACCGCGCCTGCGCGGCGCTCGTCACCGACCTGCGCGAACGAGGGATGCTGGACGAAACGCTCGTCGTGTGGGCCGGCGAATTCGGCCGCACGCCGATGGCGCAGACCAACAAAGGCTCGCCGGGCCGCGATCATCACAACAAAGGATTCTCCATCTGGCTCACCGGCGGCGGCATCAAGCGCGGCGTCACCCACGGCGCGACGGATGAACTGGGTTACGCCGCCGTGGACAACGTCGTCTCCGTCCACGATCTCCACGCGACGATGCTGCACCTGCTGGGGATTGATCACCTCCGCTTCACGCACAAGTTCCAGGGACTCGATGCCCGCCTGACGGGGGTGGAAAAGCCGCAAGTGGTTGAAGGCATTCTGGCGTGAGCGGCTGGTTGAATGGCCGTGCGTTGAACCCCTGCCGGGTCGCAAAGCCCTGGGACCACCGGCATCCTTGCCGGGGCGTTGCCATGCGAGAAACTCGCCGGCACGGATGCCGGCGCTCCCACACCATTGCGGTTTGAACTCCCAATCGAGACGGGCGCCGCTGTCTCCAGCCGCAGCCCTTGCAAAAGCGGTGCGGCTCAGAGATTTTCCGAGGCGCTTTCGCGGCGGACCTGCTGTGGCTCAGGACAGTCCGCTCCGGTTCAAGGTGGGGAGCCTTCGGGACTGGATTCCGCCGGCTGGGGATCGCCCGCCAGGCGTGCGTCTCAATTCTGTTGCTCGCCGGTTTCCGCCGCCGGGCGGACGAGAACCAATTCCGCCTCGTGCGGTCCGAGTCGGACCAGGGCCGCCGGCTGCGGCGCGAGCGCGAGCAGTTCGTCATCGCCCAACACCCGATAGATTCCGCTGACCGTGTGGATGACACTGCTTGCGAAAGTTGTCACTACGATTTGATCAGCCCGGAGCGGCTGCGAGGGCACGACGCAGCCCGCGGGCAGTGGCTGCGTGAGCGCCAATTCGTAATGCTGCGCGGGCGGGCGGGTCCCGGGCTTGGGCGCAGGAGGCCGCCGCCATATCGCGAGAGTCGCGGTCAGCGCGAGAAGGGCGCACACGCCACCCACGCGCCGGGCGATCCGGATTCGCTGCCGTCGCCGGGCGAGGCGCAGCGTTTCGCCCAACAAGGCACCATGAAAATCGCCCTCGGTTTCTTCCCGGAGCACGTCGGCGAGTAATCGTTCCTGGTCAGTTCGGCGATTCATGTTTCAACTCCAGCAACAACCGGTCTTTCAATTTTTGCCGCACCCGCCCCAGCCGCGATTCAACGGCTTTCTCAGTGACCTGCAACTCAACGGCGATTTCGCGCACGCTCTGACCGCGAAAGTATTTTCGCTCGACCAACTCGCGCTCATCCGTTGCCAGGTGATGCAGGCCGTGTTCGAGCAGCGCGAGCAGCTGCGTGTCGGCGTCGCCGTCGTTTCCCGGCGCTGCTTCCGCACGCGCGTGACTTGTGAACCGGTCGAGGAACGCGAAGTAACGTCGCTGCTTGCGCCGTTGATCGGCCAGCGCGGTGCGGGCGAGCACGGTGAGCCAGTTCCAAAACCGGGTTTCGTCAGAAAAGATTTTGACGTGGCGGACGACGCGCACGAGCGCGGCCTGGAGCGCTTCGCGCGCGGCGTCCTCGTCGCCGGCGGTAACGACCAGAAGGTAGCGGAAAAGGCGGGGGACATACGTGTCGTGAAAGGTGCGATACGCCGCTTCGTCGCCCGCGACCAGCGCGCGGGTCAGCGTCGCGATGGGCGGCGCGGCATCCGCTGAATCAGCCACGGGGCCATCTTGGTTCAGGGTGTCGCCCAAGACAAGGCATGGTGCGCAGGCAGACAAGTTCAGTTCTCGGTCTTTGGTTTCTCCGCCGGCTTGGCGGGTGGCGGCGATGAACCACGAGCCGCACCTTTTTGGATCATCGTTTGAAGTCGGTCGGAAAACGACTCTCCCAAGGCCGGCGACAGAGCTTTCAAAACCGAGTCAATAGTTTCGAGCTTGCCCGGGTCGCCGACGGCAATCAACAGTTTGGTTTCCTTGTGGAAGCTGATCTTGGGTGTTTCCTCGTCGCCGAGCATTTTCCAGCCGGTTTGGATGGTAGTGGTGATGTCGTCCACGGTCATGCCGCGCTCCAGATAGGAAGTCAGCGCATAAAACCGGCACACCTTCGGAACGACGGACGCGACGAGCTGTGGCATGTTGGGTTTCTCGACGTAGAAGTACCAGATCGAGTCATCGTTGCGCACGCCCTGCGTGCGGAAGCCGGTGCTGGTTCGCATCTGCTGGTAGCTCTGCCCTGGGATTCCTCCACCACCGAAGTAGTTGCCGGTGACATACGCTTCGGTTTTCTGGCTGGTGAGTTCCAGCGCCTCGAACAATTGCGACACGTTGACGTTGGCCATTTTGAGCGGTGGCAGTTTAGCGTCGGCGTGCTCGGGAGGAATGATCGCGTTCACCGGCTTGCCCAGGGCCTTCTCGATGGCGGTGATGAGTTGCCGCGGCGTGCCGCCGGGAAAATCGAGGCTGAACGTCGTGAGCTTGGGCGGTTCGGATTGATTCGGGCCGGACACACGCACAGCGCCTGACGGAACCGTCCGAAGCGGCTCGGGTTGCGCCTGGCCAATAGCGAGGGTCGGTGACAGTGCAGCAAGGGACACAAGAAAAATATGTCGAAGGCTCATAGTTTTGTTCTATTTGTTCTTTACCCAGATAGACGACGCCTGGGACAAAATCCTGCGCACGGAATTGATTTTTTGCGTCTCATTCAAAACCCAAGGACGGATGGGAGTTCCGCCGCCAGCGAAGTGGCACTCGCACTCCGCGTCGAGTCGCGCATGCAGCTGAGCTTTGGTCTTCCCATTTTGCCGCATCAGACCTTTCTGACGCAAAGTCCAATGCATCGTGGCAGCCACGCTTCTGCTTCGCAGCCCGCGATCGCCGAGCGACGCTCGGCGTGGGGTAGTGAAGTCCTGTCCGGCCGAGGGGGAGTCATGGTAGAAGGATTGATGGCAGAAAAATGGAAGGGGGGCCGGAGCCGCACCGGACCAGCCGCTACGGCTTGTTCTCCAGCCATTCGCGATTGAACCGAGTGAAGGTGATGAACTGGTAACCGGCGTTCGTCCCGCGTTCCCAGAGCACGCCCACGGTCTTGTCCCTGAGAATCGTCAAGTCCGAGTACGCGGCGAGGCCGCTGACGATGAGACGTTCGTGCGGGAACGTCCGCCCTTCGTCGTAGCTGACGCGGACGACGAGATTCGAGCGGGCCGGGCCTTTTGGGCCGGTCCAGAGCAGCCGGTCGCGATCGCCGCCTCCGGATTCCAGCGTGAACCGTTCGATGGCGCAGGCCACGGCTGAGACGGCTTCACCCGCGAACGGCTTTGACCATGTGAAACCGCCATCCCCGCTGCTGGAGCGCCAGCGATTCGTGCCGCCATGTTGCCGGATGTCGAACAGCCAGCGGCCATCCGCCAGCTCGGCCAGTTGACATTCGTCGCCGCTCACTTCGGGGACAAACCCGCCCCGCTGCCACGTCCGCCCGTGATTCGTGCTGTACACCGCGAAGACACTCCACGGCTCGAACCGCCAGACTGGAATCGCGAGCCGCCCGTCCCGCGCGCAAATACCGCCGCCCGGCCCGACCACACTGGTCCGCCATTTCGGATCCGAGAGATCGCGTGTCGCCTCCGTGAGGTTGATCGGTTGGGACCAGGAAACACCGTTGTCGCGGCTCGTCCGAGCGAAGGTTTCGATATCATTGGTGCCGGGTCGCGCGGTGTACGTGTTCCTCCCGGGCTTGCCGCGGAGGTAAAAAACCCACACCACGCCTTTTTCGCGGTCCACGAGCGTGCAAGGGTTGGCCGCCGACCATTTCTCGCCGGGGTCTTCAATGAGTTTCATCGGCGACCATGTCGCGCCTCGATCCGTGCTGCGCTTCAGGACCAGATCAATGTCCTGCTCCTCGAAGCCGGGATCCTTGAGGTTGTGTTTCCGAGCCTCGGCGAAGGCGAGCAAGGTCCCGTCCGGAGCCGTCTCAATAGCCGGGATGCGATACGCAAAATAGCCGTCCTGACCTGAGATAAACACATCCGCTTGTTGAAACAACGGAGCAGCGGGCAAGGCCGCCGTCATGGCCGCCGCGCTACCCACGCTGATCGCCAGCCGTGCGAGCCTCCCGCACCACCGCGCCGGTTTCCCAGCAGGGCGACGGATTGCTCCGTGTGAGTTGGTGGCTGGCGGAGACGTTTCGATTTCTCGCGTGGTGATGGTGAACATGGATTGGCGTTCGATTGGACTCATTCTGCCGGACAAACATATTCTGCTCGCGAGTTCGCAGACAAGGCGGCAGAAAGGCTGGCGAATGAGTTCTTGACGCGTCCCCGCCCCGAGACTAACCGTGACCGCCAACCAGCGCCATGACTTCCGCCATCCTCGCTCTTGACCAGGGCACAACCAGTTCGCGGGCCATCGTCTTCGACCACGCCGGCGCGATCCGCGCGGTAGCGCAAAAGGAGTTCCGCCAAATCTTTCCGCAGACCGGCTGGGTGGAGCATGATCCGCAGGAAATCTGGCAGTCGCAACTGGCGACGGCCCGCGAAGTTTTGGCCAAAGCCGGGTTGAAGGCCTCAGACGTCGCCGCCATCGGCATCACCAATCAGCGTGAGACGACGGTGGTATGGGACCGAAAAACCGGCGAGCCGATCCACAATGCCATCGTCTGGCAGGACCGCCGCACCGCGACATTTTGCGACGAACTCAAGCGGGCCGGCCACGCCGGGCTTGTCCAACGGAAGACCGGGTTGGTCATTGACGCCTACTTCTCGGGCAGCAAGCTGCGCTGGCTGCTCGACAACGTGCCCGGCGCACGCGAGCGGGCGCGGCGCGGTGAACTGGCGTTCGGCACGATTGACACCTGGCTGCTCTGGAATCTCACCGGCGGCGCGTTGCACGCCACCGACCCGAGCAACGCGTCGCGCACCATGCTGCTGGATTTGCGGACGGGCGCGTGGGACGAGGAGTTGCTCGGCGTGCTGGATGTGCCGCGCGAGGTTCTGCCGGAGGTCCGATCCTCCAGCGAGGTGTACGGCAAGACGGCGGCGGGGTTGTTCGATGCGCCGATCCGAATCGCGGGCATCGCGGGCGACCAACAGGCGGCGTTGTTCGGCCAGAACTGTTTCACGCGCGGGCTGGCCAAGAACACCTACGGCACCGGCTGTTTCATGCTCATGAACATCGGTCGCGAGCCGGCGGCGTCGCAGCACCAGTTGCTCACGACGGTCGCGTGGCAGGAGGGCGGGCAGACCGATTTCGCGCTCGAGGGCAGCGTGTTCATCGGCGGCGCGGTGGTCCAGTGGTTGCGGGACGGCCTGGGGATCATCAAGTCTTCGGGCGACATCGAGAGACTGGCCGCCACCGTCCCGGATGGCGGCGGTGTCTATCTGGTGCCGGCGTTTGCCGGCCTCGGCGCCCCGCATTGGGATCAATACGCGAGAGGAACGATTGCCGGGATTACGCGCGGCACGACCGCCGCGCATCTCGCGCGCGCGGCGCTGGAGGGCATCGCCTTTCAAGTCGCCGACGTCCTCGACGTGATGAGGCAGGATTCCGGCGTGGCGATGAACGAATTGCGCGTGGACGGCGGGGCGTGCGCGAACAATTTGCTGATGCAATTTCAGGCCGACCTGCTCCAGGTGCCGGTGGTGCGGCCCAAGGTGATCGAAACCACGGCTCTCGGTGCGGCTTACCTGGCCGGACTCGCGACGGGCTTCTGGAAAAACCGCGATGAAGTCCACGCCGCCTGGCAGGCCGACCGCGCCTTCACGCCCGGCATGTCCGCCGATGAGGCCGCGCATCGCCGACGGCGTTGGACCGAGGCGCTCCGGCGCGCCCGCGATTGGGAGGAGCATCCGGCGTAAATAAACCGAACAACCGCAACCCGACCCGACCGACATGAATCCCTACATCGCCGAGTTCATCGGCACCGCGTTGCTGGTCATTTTCGGAAACGGAGTCGTCGCGAACGTGGTGCTGGCGCGCACGAAAGGGAACAACTCGGGCTGGATCGTCATCACGGCGGGCTGGGCGTTCGCAGTGTTCATCGGCGCGTTTTGCGCGGCGCCGTCCAGTGGCGCGCATCTCAATCCGGCGGTGACGCTCGCGATGGTCGCGGCCGGGAAACTGCCGGTCGCGCAAATGACCGGGTACATCCTCGCCCAGATGCTCGGCGGCGTGGTCGGAGCCGCGCTGGTATTCTTCTTCTATCGCGAGCACTTCAAAGTGTCGGACAACGCCAACGGCAAGCTGGCCTGTTTTTGCACGGCGCCGAACATCCGGCATCTTCCGCAAGCCTTGTTCTGTGAAGTCCTCGGGACGTTCCTGCTCATCCTGCCGATCTTCCTGATGACCGACCCGATGATCCAGCTCCCGCTCGGCCCCGCCAAGGTCGAAGCGCCCATCGGGCTGGGTTCAATCGGACTCGTGCCGGTGGCGCTGCTCGTGTTCGGCATCGGCTTGTCGCTGGGCGGCACGACGGGTTACGCGATCAATCCGGCGCGCGACCTTGGCCCGCGCATCGCCCATTGGCTGCTGCCAGTGCCCGGCAAAAGGGACAGCGATTGGACCTATGCCTGGGTGCCGGTGGCCGGGCCGCTGGGAGGCGCGCTGCTCGCGGCATTCGTCAACTCGCTGCTTCACTGAGCAACGGTCGTATCCTCGCTGCGCCCGCCGCGAATCAGCTTTTCCGCAGCCGCACGTTGCCGCCGCTGGTGCGGGCGGTGATGAGCGGCCCGCCGCCGTTGATCTTGCCGCGCAGTTCGTTCTTCTTCTGAACCTCCGAGGTGACCGGCAATTCCGTGCTCACCCGGCCGGCGCTGGTGTGAGCGTCCACCTCCACCGCGACGGTACCGTCGAGCACCAGGGTCACGCTGCCGCCCGAAGTCTTGAACGTGCAATCACCGGCGGGCTGGCCCAGCAACGTTGCCTCGATGCTGCCGCCCGAGGTGCGGGCATCCATCCGGCCCTTGATCTCGCCCAGTTCGATACTGCCGCCGGAGGTCTTGACGACCGATTTGCCGGTGAGGTTGTTGGCGTCAATCGAGCCGCCGGAGGTGACCGCCGTGACCTCGCCTTCAATGTCACTGAGCCGGATGCTGCCGCCCGCGGTCTTGAGGTCCACCTTGCCTTTGGCGGAAGCCACCTGGATACTGCCGCCGCTGGTATGTCCGGACAATTGCCCTTCCAGCTTCTCGAATTTCAAGCTGCCTCCGGCGGTGCGGGCCTGCACCTTGCCGGTGAGTTGAACCACGTTGATGCTCCCGCCCGCCGTGGTGAGGTCCGCGTCGAACTTGCGGGGAACGGTGACCCGGTAACTCACCTGCAACTGCTGGCCGCCGAACCAGCCGCCAAACCAACTGGACGCGCCCGAGTTTTTGGACTCGGCCTTGATCTCAATCCGGTTGCCGTCGTGGGTGAAAGTGACGACGTGATTCCCGAGCGTCTCCTTCGCCTTGGCATCGCTGCCGCGGGCTTTGCGAATCACTTCAACCTCCACCGTGGCCTGGTCGGAGGATTTGAGTTCGATGGAGCCGCGGTCCACGTGCAGCGTCAACTGCCCGCCGGGTTCCGCCTTGAATGATTTGTTGATTTTGTCTTCGACATCAGCGCGGGCCGCTGCGCCGAAGGCGGCGAGCAGCGCGAACGCCATCGCGCCGTATTTCACAGAGTTGAACGTTGGTTTCATGCTTGGTGTTGGGTTGTGGCCGAAGCGCCTGGCCGACGACACGATGCCGGCGACGCCCGGGCCGTGATCACTTTCTATTACCCATGGGCCGTCGGCATTGTTTCATAAATCTCCTGCGCCACATTGCAAGCTCCGATTCCAGGTGCTTCCTGGCGTCAGCGAGCGCCTCTCGAAATCTGTACACCTTTCCGATCGGTTTCATCAACACCCTGCTTCAGCAGGGTGTTCAGCCAGGTTCAGCGTGTTGAACCGCTTCAGCAGTTTTTGCACGCTGAGAAACCGCTGAAGCGGTTCTGCTGCTGCAAGCGCCGCGTTCACCCAGCTAAAGCTGGGTGTTAATGAAAGGGGAGTAATCGCCAGTGCTTTCAATCACAGTAGCCTCTCTCGATCTCGAAAATGGTCCCTCTGCCGGGGTGCTCGGGCAATCGTGCTTTGCAATAAAAGCTTCGCCACGTAATAATGTCCTGGCCCGGACTATGAACAACAATACTTCCGACAACCACCCCGTTAACCGGCGCAGCTTCCTGGCGTCATCCGGTGCAGCCCTCGGCGCGACCGGCCTTTGCGGCCTGGCTGGCGTGCCAACCCTGGCTTCCGCCGCGTCGCCATCCCGTCACGCCGGCATCGCGAAACGCGACGTGATTCTGTTTCAGGGCGATTCGATCACGGACGCCGGACGGGCGAAAGAGGCTGCCAAGGCTGCACAGGCCAACCACCAACCGGCGATGGGCAACGGCTACGCCTGGCTGGCGGCGGCGGCGTTGCTCCTGGACCGGCCCGCAGACGGCTTGAAGATTCTCAATCGCGGCATCAGCGGGAACAAGGTCTTCCAACTCGCGGAGCGCTGGCAGGCCGATTGTCTCGACCTCAAGCCGGACCTCCTCAGCATCCTGATTGGCGTGAACGATTTCTGGCACACGCTCAATCCCCAGTCCGCTTACCACGGGACGGTCGAGGTTTACGAGCGCGACTATCACGCATTGATCGAGCGCACCCGCAAGGCTTTGCCGCGGCTCAAGCTGGTCATTGGCGAGCCGTTCGTGCTGCGGTGCGGCGCGGTGAACGAAAAATGGTTTCCGGAATTCGACCGTTACCGCGCCGCCGCCCGGCGCGTGGCCGGGAAGCACTGCGCGGTGTTCGTTCCGTTCCAGGCGATGTTCGACGACGCGATCCGCTACGCGCCGCCCGAACATTGGGCCGGCGACGGTGTGCATCCGAGCGCGGCGGGCGCCTCGCTGATGGCGCACTTTTGGTTGAAGGCGGTGACGGGACGACGCTGACCGTGCCTGCTGATCCGCCGATGAGTTGTTACGCGCCGGTTTGTTGACGCAGTTCGATCTGCATCCGGTAAACGTAACGGATCACTTCCGTTGTCAGGAGCCCAGCCTTGGCGGAGCCCGCTCGGGCGCCGCTTTGCCTGCCCTCGCGGATTTTCTCGAGTTCCCCGGCGTCCAGCCAATACCCGCCGCAGTTCGGGCAGTGATCCACCTCGACCTTGAGGCCCGGGCTGAAGAGATGGCGTTTGAGTTTGATCCCCGCACAACGCGGGCAGTCGCGCTTGCGGGTGAGGTCCACCGAGAGCGTTGGATCGCGCGCGATGTTGACGAGGTGTTCGCCAGCGGCCTCGTGCGATTCATCCACGCGCTGAAGTTCAAACGCGTCGAACCAGATGCCGCGGCAGCCACCCTCACAGACGTCCACCACGACGCTTCCGACCTGGCTTTGGGTCAACTCGTTGAAACATGCGGGACATTTCATTGCCGTCTGGGATACCAGATTGGCGTGCGAATTGAAAACCCGAATTGTCGGGCCGTGAGGAATGGCGCCGTGTTTCCGGGATTCGATTGCTTCGACCCGATGATTCGCTAGGCTGGGCGCGTGCGCAGTTCCGATCCATCCGGCCCGGGATTCGATCGCGTGTTGGCGACGCTGGCCGCGGTGGTTGTGTGCCTCATGCTGGGTTTCGGCCTGGGGCGGCTGCCGTTGCTGCAACCGGACGAGGGCCGCAACGCCGAGGTCGCCCGCGAAATGAAAGTGTCCGGCGCCTGGCTGGTGCCGACCTACAACGGCGTGGACTATCTCGACAAACCGGCCTTCTATTTCAAGATCGTGGCGCTCTCCCTGGCGGCGTTTGGCGACAATGAAACCGCCGCGCGCCTGCCCTCGGCGTTGTTCGCGGCGGGGCTGATCGGGATGGCCTTCGCTTTTTGCCGCCGGGTGTATCGCTCGACGCGCGTGGCCTGGCTGGCGGTCATCGTCGTCGCCACCATGCCGCTCTACTTCGGCCACGCGCGCATCGTCATCTTCGACATGGCGCTGACATTCTTCGCGTGCGGCGCGATCTTCGCGGGATTCCTGGCCGAAGAAACGGAGGGCCGCGCGCGGCGGAATTGGTACCTGCTCGCCTCGGCCGCCGCGGGGCTGGCGACGCTGGTGAAAGGGCCGGTCGGATTCGCCGTGCCCCTGTTGGTGTTGCTCGCGTCACATGGGGTGAACCGGCGCCGCGGCGCGTGGAAGCGGTTGTTCGCGCCGTTGAACTTCCTGGTGTTCTTCGCCGTCACGTTGCCGTGGTTCGTCAGCCTGTGCCGGGCGCGGCCGGATTTTCTTTACTACGGTCTGGTTGAGGAGACGTTCAACCGGTTCACGAGCGCCGAAAAGTTCCAGCGTGACAAACCGTTTTACTATTACGCGGTGCTCGTTGCCGGGACCTTTTTCCCGTGGAGCCTGCTGCTCCTGGAAGCGGTTCTTGCCTCGTGGCGGCAGCGCTGGTTCCGGCATCGTGCCGACATCCTTTGCGCCGTCTGGTGCCTGGCGGTCGTGCTTTTTTTCTCCACCTCCAAATCCAAGCAACCCGGTTACATCCTGAGCGTGACGGTGGCCTGCGGGATTCTGGTGGCACGTCTGATGGGGGCGACGCTGACAGATCCCGCCGGGCGGGCGGCGCGGTTGGTGGCCAACGGAACGATGGTCATCGTGGGACTCAGTCTTGGCGGGTTGATGTTGGTTGCGGGCGGAGCGGCTGCCATGGACAGGCTGGCGCCGCTGCTGGACCTCTCGGCCGACGAGGCCCGGAGGTTTGTGCCGCTCGGCGGACCGCTGGCCATCGGCCTGGTCGTTTGCGCGCTGGCCGGCAGCCTTGGCCTGATTCGCCGCAGTCCCCAATTCAGCTTCCTCAGCTTCGCAGCTTTCCTTCCCCTGTTTCTGATTTTCAACGTGCCGATTCTTGAACTGGCGCTCGAATCCAAGTCCGGCCGGACTGTTTCCGACGCCTTGGGCGGGATTCCGCGCGACACGGAGCTCGCCAGCCTCGAATGTTTCCCGAACGGCGCCTCCTTCTATCTGGGTCGGACGTTCACGCTAATCAGCGCGGACGGAGGTGAGCTTACCAGCAATTACATCCCGCACCGTCTCGCCCGCTCCAAAAAGTGGCCGGCGAACATCGTGCCGGTGGCGGAGCTGGATCGCTGGCTCGCGACACGAACCGCGCCAGTGTTTCTGATCGCCCGCGCGCGTGCGAGGGAGCGCCTGGAGAAGATTGCCGCCACCCGCGGCGCGGCCGTCGAGCCGGTCACCGACCGCTACTGCGGCGCGCGATTGCCGGCGCCGCGAGGCAACTGACATGTGCGGCATCTGTGGCATTGTGACCTTCGATCCCCTGACCCGGCGGCAGGGCGACCGCCAACGCGCCGAGGCGATGCTCGATGCGCTCATGCACCGAGGGCCGGATGACCACGGATTGTCCGGGAGCGACGGTGCCGTGCTGGGTGCCACGCGGCTGGCGATCCGCGCGCCGGAGGATGGCCGGCAACCGTTGGTGGATCCGCAAACCGGCATCATGGCGGTCTGCAACGGTGAGATTGACAACCACCGCGAGTTGCGAGACTGGCTCGCCGCGCGGCGCCGCCCCGTGCCGCAGCGAACCGATATCGCGGTGCTTCCTGGTCTTTACGCCGAATTGGGCGGGGCGTTTGTCGAAAAACTGACCGGCGCGTTCGCCGTGGCGGTGTGGGATCCGCGCGACCGGCGGCTCACATTGGCGCGCGACCGTGCCGGCGAGCGGCCCCTGTTCTTCCTGCGGACCGGGAGCGGCTGTGTGTTCGCGACGGAACTGGCGGCGATTGTTTTGCAGGAGCAGCGACCCCTCACGCTGCATGAACGCGCACTGCGGAATTATCTTCAGTTCGGGATTTTTCCGTCACCGGACTCGCCCTTTGTCGAGGTGCAAAAAGTCGCGCCCGGTGAAGTCATCCAGATGGACGCCGCGGGCATACGCCGGCGCAGCTATTGGCGCTGGCCGAACGTCGAGACGGCCAAAGCGACGCCCTCCGTCGCTTCCTTCGATCAAATTTTCCGCGAAGCCGTCCGGCGGCAGAGCGCGGTGGACGTGGACTTCGGCGTGTTTCTGAGCGGTGGGATTGATTCTTCGCTCGTTTCGGCTGTGGTTCGGGCTTTGCACCCGGATCGTCCCCTCAAAGCCTACACGCTGCGGTTCGAGGAGGCGTCCTTCGACGAAGGCGCGTTCGCCGAAACCGTGGCGCGGCAATTGAAACTCGATCCCGTGACCGTGTGGGTGCGGCCCGACGACGCGCGAACCGGCTTGCGCGCCCTGGTCCGGCTGGTGGGTGAACCGCTGGCGGACCCGGCCTGGGTGCCCACAGCGGCGCTGGCACGGCGGGCGTCGCAGGACATCCGGCTCGCGCTCGTAGGCGAGGGCGCGGACGAATTGTTCGGCGGTTATCCGACTTATCTCGGCGTTGGGATCGCGGAGCGTTTTGCCCGGCTTCCCGGCTGGCTGCGGACGGCGTTGCGGCGGGCGGTGGACCGCATTCCGCCCAGCGAGAAAAAGGTCACGCTCTCGTTTCTGTTGAAACGCTTCATGCAAGGCGCGGAGATGCCGGGGCTGGCGCGCCATCGCCTCTGGGTTTCCAACATCGCCCCGTCTTTGTTGCGCCGTCTGGGCGTCGAGGTTTCCGATCCCGAACCCGAAATCGAACCGGAGGGCCTGCTGCTGGACCGCGTGCAACGCTGGGACTTGGAGACCTCGCTCGCGGAGGGCCTGCTCACCAAGGCCGACCGCGGAAGCATGAGCGCGGCTCTGGAGTTGCGCGCGCCGTTCCTCGATGACGCCGTGCTCGCCTTCGCCGCCACCCTGCCGCCGGCGGATCGGGTTTGCCGGTTTCAATCGAAGGTTTTTCTCAAACGGTTCGCCTTGCGTTACCTGCCGCGGGAGATCGTGCATCGCCGCAAACGCGGTCTCTCCGTGCCGCTGGGACGCTGGTTGCGCGGCCCGCTGCGCGACTGGGCGCTCGCGGCGTTGGAGAATCCGCGCTTGCAATCCGCCGGCGTCCGCACCCCCGCCGCGCGCGAATTGTTCACGGAGCATTGCGAACGGAAGGCCGACCACGCCCGCGCGCTCTGGACCTTGCTCGCCTTGAGCGAATGGCTGGATTGGGTGGCCGAACAGCGCGCCGACAGCGGGCGCCAGTAACAGAATCATGAAGAACCAGCCGCGGTGCTGAATCATGGATTGACGGATTGATTTCGGCGTTGGGTGCTGCCGCGTCGCCGAGCAAGCTTGATTGCTTGGTGCCGTTCATGCCAGGCTCCGGCCATGCGCAACCTGGGCTGCTGGTGTTCACGAATGAACTTTCTGGGCGTCGGTTTCTTTCTTGCGTTCGCGTTCGCGGGTTTCGCCGCCGATGAACCCCGGCCGCTCTTCGTCGAGGGTTACGCGGGCCGCGTGAGCTACGCACAGGGCGAGGAACTGGCGCTGCACGTCTCCACCAGCGCGGCGACCTTCGCCGTTGAGATCACCCGGCTGGGCGCGCAGCGCGAAACCCTCTGGTCGTCCGCTTCGGTCGAAGGAAAGGAGCAGGCCGTTCCGGAGAATGGCTCGTCGCACGGTTGCCAATGGCCCGCGTCGGTGAAGTTGCCAATCCCGGCGATCTGGCGCAGCGGATATTATCAAGTGGCCCTGCGCGCGCGCGATGGCGGCGGGAAGTTCACCCAGCGAAATGCCCGTTCAGCGGAGGGAAGCTGCTTTTTCATCGTGCGCGCCGCCGAACCGGGCAAGGCGTCCAGAATGCTCCTCCAGCTTTCGACCCACACCTACAACGCCTACAACAACTGGGGCGGCTTCAGCCTTTACGCGTTCAACGGGCGCGGCGGCAATCAGGGCCGGCGCGTTTCCTACGAGCGCCCGCCTTCGAGCCAGTACGGGAACTGGGAACAGCCCTTCGTCGAGTGGGCCGAACGCAACGGCTTCGTCTTCGATTTCGCCGCGAACAACGATCTGGAGTTTCATCCCGAAATGCTGAAGGCGTATCGGCTCGTCTTGAGCGTCGGGCACGACGAGTATTGGTCGGCGCCGATGCGCGATCACCTGGAGAAGTTCATCGCCGACGGCGGCAACGTGGCGTTCTTCAGCGGCAACACCTGTTGCTGGCAGGTTCGCAGCGAGGACGGCGGCCAGGCGCTCACTTGCTGGAAACAGAACTTCCTGTGGGACCCGGTTTACGGATCGCGCGGGAATTACGCGACGCTCTCGACGTTGTGGAGCCATCACCTCGTCAAGCGGCCGGAGAACCAGCTCACGGGCGTGGGTTTTCTCTGGGGCGGATATCACCGGAGCCACGGCCAGTTGATGGACGGCAGCGGGGCGTTCACGGTGCATCGGCCCGGGCACTGGATTTTTGCGGGCACGGATCTGAAGCGCGACGACGCCTTCGGCGGCAAGGACACGATTGTCGGTTACGAATGTGACGGCTGCGAGGTGGAATGGAAGGACGGCCTGCCGTCCCCGACCCATCGCGACGGCACGCCGGAATCGTTCGAGGTGCTGGCGACCGCTCCCGCGCAGTGGCATCCCGACGATTGCCAATGGTACGACCGTTGGGAGAATGGCCGCAAAGGCCACGCCGTGCTAGGCGTTTACACGCGGGGCGGCACGGTATTCACCTGCGGCAGCACCGACTGGGCGCACGGGCTGCGCGGCGGCGACCCCGTCGTCGAGCGCATCACGCGCAACGTGCTGGAGCGGTTGGCGAAGTGATTTGCCGCGGAAACCGGCACGGGCATTTCGGCCAGAGCTTTGGACAGGACTGCGCGGCTTTGAAACAATTACCGATGCCGATCTACGAATACGAGCTTTGCGAGGGCGACTGCGCGGCGTGCGGCGGGCGCTTCACGTTGCTCCGTCCGCTGCGCGCCAGGGAGTTGACCCGCTGCCCCGCTTGCAAGAAGCCCGTGCGCAAGGTCATCACCGGCTTCACCACGCCGACGAAACTGAAGCCGCTGTCAGTTACCGACGCCAAAAAGGCCGGGTTCAGTGTTTTCAAGCGCCTCGGCAAGGGCGAATACGAGCGGCAATGACCGGGAGAACAACCAACATCCATCGCCGAACACCCAGGCAGCATTCGGCGGCGGTAGATATTGGATGTTCGAGGTTGGAGGTTGGACGTTGGATGTTTCCGGACTTCTTACCGCGAAACATTTCCCCTCCGGCAGTGTCTATCTCAGTGAACGGATCGAGACGGAAGCCTGTCTCATCCGTGCCTTAATTCGCTGGCCAAACCGCTGCGGCTTGGCCAGCCTTGCACCGGAGCCATGAGCGAACTGCTGATCATTCAAACGGCGCTGCAGGGTGCCGCCCGGCGGCGGCGCTGGGCGCGGGCCTTGCGCGGATTGTGGTGGGGACTTCTCGTCGGATCGCTCGCCTGGTTGATCGCCCTGGGCGTGTTCAAGCTGGCGCCCGTTTCGCTCGCGACGTTGCTTTGGGCCGGCGCCGTGGCGGTTGCCTGCCCCGTGGTGGGTTTCGTCATCGGCTTTTGGCGCCAGCCCGGTCTGGCCGAAACCGCCCGGTGGGTGGACGTGAAACGAAATCTCAAGGAGCGCATGAGCACGGCGCTCGAGGTCGGAGGCACTGACGACGCCGGCACCTGGCGCGACCTCGTTCTCGCCGACGCCGCAAGCCACGCGCAGGAAATCGAGCCACGCCAGCTCGTGCCGTTTTCACTGCCGCGCGCCACCCGCTGGGCGTTGCTGATCCTGGCGCTTGCGGCCGGCCTGGGTTTCGTGCCGGAATATCGCAGCAAGGCGTTTGTCCAAAAAAAGGCCGACGCGAAAGTCATCCAGGAAGCCGGCAAACAAGTGGCGGACTTGACCCGACGCGAACTCAAGCAGCGCCCGCCCACGCTGGAAACCACGAAGAAGTCGCTCGAAACCGTGAGCGACCTGGGCGACAAACTCCAGAAAGCTTCGCTCACCCGCAGCGACGCCCTCAAGGACCTCGCCAGCGCCAGCGACAAACTCAAGGAGCAACTGAAGGACCTGGCCAAGGACCCGGCGTTGAAGAAGCTGGAGCAGGCCGCGCGTCAGTCCGGCGGCGAATCGCAGACGGCCTCCGGATCGCAGAAGCAGATGGAGTCGCTACAAAAACAACTCGGCAACCAGGCCGGGAATCCGGAGGCGATGGACAAGCTCCAGAAGGATTTGGAGAAACTGCAGGAGGCCGCCAAGGGCCTCGCCGATAAGACCGGAGCAGCCGCTGATGCCGAAAAACAAAAACTCTCCGCCGAACTCTCCGCCCTTTCACAGCAAGCTGCTGAGGCCGGGCTGCAGTTGCCGCAACTTGATGACGCCATCGCCGCGCTGGCTGCGAATCAGACCGACCAGTTCGTGAAGGATTTGGAAGCGGCGCTCACGGACCTCGAGAAGTTGCGCGACATGTCCAAGCAGCTTCAGCAACTCCAGGCCCAGGCGCAGAAGCTGGGCAAGGACCTCGCCGAACAACTCAAGTTCGGCCAGGCCGACGCCGCGGCCAATACCTTGCGCAAGATGGCGAAACAGTTGCAGTCGGCGAACCTGACGCCGGAGCAGCTCGAAAAAATCCTCAAGGAAGTTTCCCAGGCGGTGGATCCGGCCGGCGATTACGGCAAGGTGGCCGAGTTCCTCAAGCAAGCCGGCCAACAAGGTCAGAAGGGTGACAAGCCGGGCGCCGCGCAATCACTGGCCAATGCCGCCAGCGAACTCGACAAATTGATGGAACAGATGGCCGACGCCGAATCGCTGATGGCGACGCTGGAAAACCTCGACAAGGCTTCAATGTGCATCGGCCAGTGTCAGGGTTGGGGTCAATGCAAGGGGAAAAGGCCCGGATACATTCCATTCGGCAGGAATCCCGGCGGGGGCGTCGGGACGTGGGGCGAAGAAGGCGGCGAATGGGCGGAGAATTACGACGATGGCACGGGCAACATTGACCGTTCGGCGCTCCACAACCGTGACCAGGATGGCCGCGGGCTCACCGACCGCGACCCGCGCGAGCTCGGCAACGTGCTTAAGCCGGATAAGGTCAAGGGCCAGTTCTCCCCCGGCGGCCAGATGCCCAGCATCACCCTCAAGGGCGTCAGCATCAAAGGCCAGAGCAAGGTGGCTTACGAGGAATCTGTCACCGCCGCGCAAGCCGACGCCCAAAGCGCTTTGAGCCAGGAAAAAGTCCCGCGTGCCTACCAGGGAGCGGTGAAGGACTATTTCGACGACCTTAAGAAGTAGAGTTGCAGGTTGAAGATTGAAGGTTGAAGGTTGGGCACTCGACGTTGGGCGTCTTTTTGCGAAACGACGCAAACCCACATTTCACTGTCGGGAGACCACTATGGCCACACCAAAGCAATTTGAAGACTTGGGCGTCTGGCAGGACGCGCGAAATCTGGTCAAAGAAATCTATGCGGCGTCGAAACAGCGCGCGTTCTATCGCGACTTTGGTTTGCGTGACCAAATCCGTCGCGCGGCGACCTCGACCATGTCGAACATCGCCGAAGGATTTGAGCGCGGCAGCCGCAAGGAGTTCATCCAATTCTTGACCATCAGCAAAGGTTCGAATGGCGAAGTCCGCTCGCAGCTTTACGTGGCCTTGGATCAGGAATACCTGACCGAGAAGGAGTTCGCCGCCCTGCGCGACGCCGTCATGTCTCTTTCACGCCGCATTGCACGTTTCATTAGTTATCTCGAAAAATACCCCAGCAATTCCCGCGTCCGAAAACCAGCCGGCCGTTGAACCCGCAAAACCTGCAACCTGCAACTTTCAACTGCAACTCTCGAAAACGAATGAGCACCGAATCCCAAATCCAATCCTTCCGCGACACCTACGCCGCGCTCCAGGCCGAGATCGGCAAAGTCATCGTCGGCCACACCGCCATCGTCGAGAACACCCTCATCGCGCTGTTCGGCGGCGGACACGTGTTGCTCGAAGGCGTGCCCGGCCTCGGCAAGACGCTCCTCATCCGCACGCTCGGCGAGGTGCTCGACATGCCGTTCAACCGCATCCAGTTCACGCCCGACCTCATGCCCGCCGACATCCTCGGCACGAACCTCGTCATGGAAACCGACGCTGGCAAACGCGCCTTCGAGTTTCAGCGCGGCCCCATCTTCGCGCACTTGATTCTTGCCGACGAAATCAATCGCGCCACGCCCAAGACCCAATCCGCCATGCTCGAAGCCATGCAGGAAAAACAGGTCACCGCCGGCGGCGAACTCCGCAAACTCGGCGAACCCTTCTTCGTCATGGCCACGCAAAACCCGATTGACCAGGAAGGCACATATCCGCTGCCCGAGGCGCAACTGGATCGCTTCTTCTTCAAAATCCTCGTCGGCTATCCGAACGCGGACGAATTGACCGAGGTCATCAACCGCACGACAACCGGATCAAAAACCGAGGTGAACAAGGTGCTCGACCGCGACAACCTCAGCGAACTCATGAAGCTCGTGCGCGAAGTCCCCGTCGCATCGCACGTGAAGGATTACGCCGTGCGCCTCGTGCTCGCCACGCATCCCAAGACCGACACCGCCGCGCCGATTGCGAACCAGTATCTGCGCTTCGGCAGCAGCCCGCGCGGCGCGCAAACCCTCATCCTCGCCGGCAAAGTCCGCGCGCTGGCGCAAGGCCGCTTCAACGTCAGCTTCGAGGACATCCAATCCGCCGCGCTGCCCGCGTTGCGCCACCGCCTTATCCCCAACTTCGAAGCCGAAGCCGAAGGCATCACCACCGACCACATCATCGAACAGATTCTGCGCGACGTGCCGGTGAGCGCGGAGGCGGTGAACGCGTAACGCAAAGACGCAAAGGGGCAAAGGCGCAGAGGAATGTTGAATGTTTGCATAGATGTAGATTTGACCCTCATTAACGAGGAAGGTGAGCTTTTGCCCGGAACAATTGAAGCGCTCTCCAAGCTCCGTGAAGTTCCCTGCGAATTAACCCTCTGGTCCGCTGCTGGTGCTGAATACGCGAAGTCCGTCGCCGCCCGACATAAGCTGGAAAAGTTCTTTGAGGGCTTCGCTGGAAAACCCGACCTCGCAATTGACGACGACCCACAAAGCCTCGTCCTTAGAAAGATGATTGTCAGGAAACCAGAAGATCACTGGAATGAAATTCAACAACAGGCTGTTGATGCGCTTAAACAGATCAGGGAGGAACTTTGATGCCAAATCCAATCGTTACTTTGGTCGAAGATGAAATGGCTGCGTTTCGCGAATTGCAGTTCGTTCATCCAGAACTTTTTCCCGAGAATGACCGTCTATACCCAGTTCCTTTTTTCGGCGACATACGTCGTGCGGAGGTTGTAACGCTCGCCCTCAATCCTTCTTACAAGGAGTTCAGTCCGAATGAGAGATGGCCGATAGGCTCCGGACCGGGCGCGCTGAATCCTCTGGCTCTAACAAATCGGCTTCTGAGTTATTTCCATTCAGCAAAACGCCCCCCAAACAATTGGTTCACAGCAATCGAGAATGGTATGTCGGCGCTAGGCTGGTCTTACCAAACAAATGCAGCACACATTGATGTTCATCCTTTCCCAACGAAGTTTTCCCGAGAAATGAATCAAGCCCAGAAGGAGATTCTCGCGCGGATTATTCAGGCTCGAAGCGCAGACCACATGATTTCAGTGCTTGCGTTGTGTGAGCAGGTGAAATTGATCATCGTAATTGGTTACGCAGTCCCGTTGGTTGGAGGCGGCAACTCGAATGCTTTTGAATTTGTACGTGATCGGCTCACGCCTTTGGCTGGTTTGGTGGATGAAGCGGGGCATGAACCTCCGTTGCTCGACGGAGAAGGCTACGACGAATTCTCCAGGGCTCTCGGTCTGCGCCACGACATTAAGTCCTTTCTAATCAAAGCACCGCGCCTGATCTTTTCTCCTTAAGTTGCGTATGGCTTACAAAACATATGTTGCCGCGCCCGCCCTCTCCCCGGCCCTCTCCCCCAGGGGAGGGAGAATCTTTTGCCGCGTGTTGAGCCACCGCCAGCCGTCCGTCCTTCGGCAGTTTTCCCCCGCGAACCACCCACCAGCAGCGGCAGGCAATTTGACTTCAGGAGAAAAGAATGGTGCGAACGACCGCCCTCACCCCGGCCCTCTCCCCCAGGAGAGGGAGAATCGTTCGCCAGCCTTACGCGTAACGAAGCACTTAGTTAGTTCGATTGCCTCTGACTCCGAATCACCAGAACGCGGAGACAGGCAGTTTGACGCCCGAATTACCAGAGGCGCGCGAAAGCTATTCCCTCTCCCCGGGAGAGAGGGCCAGGGTGAGGGCGAGCGTCACACAAACTTTTCCTCAGGTCAGCAACCGCAGAGACGCGATGAGCGCAGAGATTTTGGAAATAATCCTCTCTGCGGCCATCGCGTCTCTGCGGTTAAAACGGTTTCATCTTTGCGCCCTTGCCCCTTTGCGCCTTTGCGTTAAAACCCATGTCTTTACTCACCCCCGAACTCCTGCGCCGCCTCGAGCAATTCCAACTGCTCGCCGCGCGGCGCGCCAAGAGCAGCGCCAAGGGTGAGCGCCGCAGTCGCGCACGCGGGCAATCCGTCGAGTTCGCCGACCACCGCAGCTACGTCCCCGGCGACGATTTCCGCTACCTCGACTGGAATCTCTTCGGCCGCCTCGACAAACTTTTCCTCAAGCTCTACGAGGAGGAACGTGAACTGCCCGTGCGCATTTTTCTCGATGCCAGCGAGTCCATGACCTTCGGCGAGCCGCGCAAATTTGACTTTGCCCGCCAAGTCGCCGCCGCCATCGGCTATGTGGCGCTGTGCGGATTTGATCGCGTGAGCGTGATCCCCTTCCCGAATGCTGAAGGAAGAACGAAGAATGTAGAAACCGCCGCCTCCGACCAATCGGCAATCGGCAATCGGCAATCGGCGATTGAGGGCGCGCTCCGTTCCGTGCGCGGCAAAAAGTCTTCGATGCAATTCTTCGCCAACCTCAACGCCCTGACTGCGGGCGGCGGTGCGGATTTTAATGAAGCGTTGAGACGCGGTGCATTGGAAGCCCGCCACACCGGCCTCGCCATCGTGCTCAGCGATTTTCTTGATCCCGCCGGTTACGAAGCCGGCCTCACCGCCCTCGTCGGTCGCGGCTTTCAGGTAAACGTCGTCCAGATTCTCGCTCCCGAAGAACTCGCGCCCACCACCTTCGGCGATCTGCGCCTGGTGGATTCCGAGAGCGGCGGCTTGCAGGAAGTCACGTTTGGCCGCTACCGCATGAAGTCGTATCAGCAGACCGTGCAGAACTTCATCCAGCGCCTGCGCGAGTTCACCACCAAGCGCGGCATCAACTTCTTCATGGCCCCGTCGAACATGGATTTGCAGGACTTGCTCTTGAAGCAACTGAGGAAGTCGGAGGTTTGGGGGTGAAAAAGCCGAATATAGTGTTTTGGCTCGCCCTTACCCCGGCCCTCTCCCCCGGGGAGAGGGAGAATCGTTCGCAGATTTCATGCGTGACGAAGGTCTCATGCAATTCGTTCGTCTCTCGCTCCGAACTACCAAAGAACGGAACTAGGCAGAGTAACTTTCTAACAATTGACGATGCGCGATTGCTCCCCCCTCTCCTCGGGGGAGAGGGCCGGGGTGAGGGCGAGCGTTCCACTAACTCTCCTGCAAATCACCAAGAGGCAGCGACAGACAAGTTGACCATCGAATTATCAGAGACGTGCGATAGCTGTCCCCTCTCCCCGGGGGAGAGGGCCAGGGTGAGGGCGAGCGTTAATCTAACTTTTCTTTTCTCCCACAATCCCCGGCCTCGTGTAATCCGGCAACGGATGCGGTGCGCGTTCTTGCAGCGTGTTGAAAATTACATCCCGCACGAACTGTTTCTCGCGTCGCAACTGCCCGTTCCAGAAACGAAGTTCCTTGATCCCCATCGAAGCGAGGAACTTTGTTCGCTCCGCATCGTGAGCCTGTTGTCCGGGATGCCCGTGATGTCCGCCATCGAGTTCAATGGAGAGACTGGCTTCCATGCAGTAGAAGTCGAGGTAGTAGATCCCGCACGGGTGGTTGCGGCGGAACTTGTAACTGTTGAACCGGCGGTCGCGCAGCCAACCCCACATGAGCTTTTCGGCCCAAGTTGGTTTCTTGCGCAGAGTGCGGGCGCGAGCGGTGTTGGGCATGGCAAAAAAGTAATGAGGCTTCTACGGAAAGAAAAGAATGGTGTTCACGACCGCCCTCATCCCAGCCCTCTCCCCCAGGAGAGGGTGAATCGTTCGCTGTCTTCATGCGTAATCAAGCGCACATATTATTTGTGTGTCTCTCCCTCCGAATTACCAAGATGCGAAGACAGGCAGTGTGACACCCGTCTTACCAAAGACGTGCGAAAGCTGTCCCCTCTCCCCGGGGGAGAGGGTCAGGGTGAGGGCGAGCGTCACACAAACATTTTGGGCGGCTTCAAGAAGTTAGATTCAACAACCGCCCTCACCCCGGCCCTCTCCCCCAGGAGAGGGAGAAACATCCGCCAATGCTCGTCAAATCGGACGGTATTGGATTGTTCAATAGCCTCGGAGCACACCTCGGATGCCGAAACCGGAGGTGTGTCGTGAGTTTCCTCGCCCCTCTGGCCTTCGCCTTCGCGGCATCCATTCCCGTCGTCATTGTTTTCTATCTCCTGAAACGCAAACGCGTCGTCAAACTCGTCTCCAGCACCCTGCTCTGGCAAAAGTTTCTCGCCGACATGCAGGCCAGCGCGCCGTTTCAGAAGTTGCGGAAGAACTGGTTGCTCTATCTGCAAATCCTCCTGCTCGCGCTCGCGGTGCTGGCGCTCACACGACCGTTCTTCGCCACCACGGCCAAGCCGGCGCAGTTGCGCGTTGTCATCCTCGACGGCTCGGCTTCGATGCAGGCGGTGGACGAGTCGCCGTCGCGCTTCGAGCGGGCGCGCACCGAGGCGCTCAAGTGGGTGGACAGTCTCGAACCGACCGATCAAATGGTTGTGCTCCTCGCGGGCGCGAACACCGAGGTCAAACAATCCGCCACGAGCGAGAAGGCCGCGTTGCGCCGCGCGTTGCAGGCGTGCGCGCCGTCGGATTCGCCTACGCGACTCGTCCCCGCGCTCAAGATGGCCGAGTCGCTCGTGCGTGACCGAAAGAGTGCGGAGATTCATCTCTTCAGCGACGGCGCGGTGCCGGAGTTGAGCGATTTCGAGAACAAGGCGTTGCCGCTCATCTATCACAAAGTCGGCCAGCGCGCGGACAATCTCGGCATCACCGCGCTCGACGTCCGCGCGAATCCCGAGGACGCCACCCAACGCGCCATCTACGCCAACGTCGGGAATTTTTCGTCGAACACGATGAGCGCCGATCTCGAACTCGCCCTTGACGGTCGTCTCCTCGAAACGCGCCCGCTCACCGTTCCCGGTGGACAAATGGCGCCGCAGGTTTTCAAAGCGACCCAATCGAAGGACGGCGTGTTCACCGTTCGCCTCACGGGCAAAGACGATCTGGCCGCCGACAACGAAGCATCCATCGTGAGTTTGCTGCCCAAGCCGGTAAACGTGTTGCTCGTCACGCGCGGAAATCGGTTGCTCGAAAAAGCGTTGCGCGCTGCGGCAAACGTGCAACTGGCCGTGGCGAATGATTTGACCGACGCCGGCGCGGGTTTTGATTTCATCGTGCTCGACGGCGTCGTGCCGACCGCGTGGCCGAAGGGCAACGTGCTTACGTTTCGCACCGTGAACACGAACTGGGTCGAGAGCGTCGCCGCCGTGGAAGCGCCGGTGATCGTGGACTGGAAATCCACGCACCCGCTGTTGCGCTACGCCGGGTTCGACAACGTGCAGATCGTGCAGAGCCTCACCGCGCGCGCGCCGACGTGGGCGGTCTCGATCCTCGAAGCGCCACAGGCACCGCTCATCCTCGCGGGCGACCTGGGCCGGCAACGCATCGTGTGGGTGGGCTTCGATCCGCTGGAGAGCAACTGGCCGTTGCGCGTGTCGTTCCCGATCTTCATCGCCAACGCTGTGGACTGGCTCAATCCCGCCAACGCGAAAAATTCCCAGCTCCTCATCAAAGCCGGCGACCCGTTCCGCCTCGCGCTCGCCGAGCCGGTGAAAACCGCTGAAGTGAAATTGCCCGACGGCTCGACGAAACAACTCAACCTCGAAGGCGCGAATGAACTCGTTTTCGGCGACACCGCGAAGCAAGGCATCTATCACCTGCGCGCCGGAACGAATGAAATCACATTCTGCGCCGACCTGCTCGATTCTGCCGAGAGCAACATCCGTCCGCGCGATGAACTGAAATTCGGCGAATACACGAGCGTCGCCGCAACGACCGTGCAACGCACGAACATGGAACTCTGGCGCACGCTCGCCGCCATCGGCCTGGCCGTGCTGCTGTTCGAGTGGTGGTGGTATCACAGGAGGACGGTGTGAGGATGGAGAATGGAAAATTGAGAACGGCAAACGCCGCAACATCGAAGCTCACGAAAGTCCGCGATGCTCGAAACGGAGCAAAGCGGTCGAGAGGCGAAGCTGTCCCCCTCTCCCCTTCGGAAGGGGAGAGGGCCGGGGTGAGGGGCGTCCCCGCATCAACCGAGGCGCAAATTGCCCGCGCCCGAACCCTTCGCAAGAAATCCTCCTGGGCGGAAAAACTGCTGTGGCGAATGCTTCGCAACGAACGCTTCTCCGGCTACAAGTTTCGCCGACAGCACCCACTTGGTCCATATACGCTCGATTTTTACTGTGCTGAGGCGCGACTGGTTGTGGAAACGGATGGCTTTCAACACGGCTATCCAGCACAGCAAAAACATGACGCCAAGCGCGACGCTTTCTTGGCAAGTCACGGCATTGTGGTAAAGCGAATCTGGAATTGGCGACTAAAGAAAGAGCCACAAGTTGTCCGAGATAATTTGTGGGTGCTGCTTCAAGAACGCGCCCAGCATCCGGGAAATGTGAAGCCTGCACGGAGAGTGACTTCGCGGGTATTGAATCCTGATCGGCCCACGACGAAAACCCCTCACCCCGCCCTCTCCCCATCGGATGGGGAGAGGGTGACGGCTCGGACGACTCACAACAAACTGAATACGCCAGCTTGATGAACGATCTCACGCTTAACCGAATTACCAAGTTCAGCCGATGGTCGCTGCGATGCGCGACTTTGATTGACTCGCGACGACTTCCTCCCTCTCCCCTTCGGAAGGGGAGAGGGATCGAGGGTGAGGGGAACCCCAGGAGGACGGTGTGAGCAAATCCAGCGGCCAAGAGAAGCCTGATTATGATCCGAAAGATAATCTTCGAAGATTCTTACGCATGGTGGCGCATTTTGATCCGCTCTTGTTCATCGGAATCATCGCTTGCATCACCTTCTTGCTTTGGTCTGTGCTTCCTTTTGGAGGCCGAACTGGTCATCCCCCCCGGATAGTCATCATCTACGCCGCGCAAGACCAAGTCTATGCCGAGCCGATTCTGCGTGAGTTTGAGAACACAACCGGCATCAAGGTCAAAGCCGTCTATGACAGCGAAGCGGTGAAGACCGTCGGATTGGCGAACCGCTTGCTCGCCGAGCGCAGTCACCCGCAGTGCGATGTTTTCTGGGGCAACGAAGAAATGCGCACGCGCCAACTTGCCGCCCAAAATGTCTTTCGCGAAACCAACGGCTGGGCCGCCTTCGGCTATCGCAGCCGGCGCATCGTCATCAATACGAATTTTGTTTCGGAGCGCCGGCCTCCGGCACGGCTCGATGAAAATTCACAACAGAAACACGCCGGATCGGAGATCGGCGCTCCGGCTTCACTGCTCGAACTCACGAATGAAATCTGGCGCGGCAAGTTCGCGCTGGCCTTTCTTCAGTTCGGCACGACGGCCACGCACTTCCACGCGTTGAAGCAACTCTGGGGCGAGGAACGCTGGCTCGCGTGGTGTCGCTCGCTCGCGGCGAACAAACCGTTCATCGTGGATGGTAATTCCGTCGTCGTAAAGTTCGTCGGTCGCGGTGAGGCGTGGATTGGGTTGACGGATTCGGATGACATTGCGGCCGGACAGAGAGAAGGATTGCCCATTGCTGCGATGGATGGTAGGGCGCGTCACTCCGTGCGCGCCGACTCACCACCAGACGGGGACGGCGCGCACGGAGTGGCGCGCCCGACCACGGACCTCATGGCTGAGACGCTGCTCATTCCCAACACGGTGGGCGTGATCCGCAATGCGCCGCATCCGGCGAACGCGCAGAAGTTGTTCGAGTATCTTCAGCGGCGGGAGGTGGTGGAGAAACTGGTTCAAGCCAAGGCGCTTGAAAGCGCTACGGCAGCGACTGAAACCAACACCTTGAAACCGGATTGGGACGCTTTGCTCCGCGATCTGGAAACGACGACGAAACAACTGAACGAGATTTTTCTGAGATGAACTTGATTGAGTTTAGTTTTGACGCTCGCCCTCACCCCGGCCCTCTCCTCCGGGGAGAGGGTGAAGCTATTCGCGTCGCTCGAAAACTTGATCGTCTTCGTTGCAGTTGCCGCCCTTCTAACATTCGCGAGAAGGCGTACGAACAATCAAATGACGTTCATCAAGCCCAGCAGTGGCGGGTGATTCTCCCTCTCCTGTGGGAGAGGGCCGGGGTGAGGGCGGTCGTTCCACACGCTTCATGAACTGGCCCTTGCTCCAAAACAGCCTGCTTGTCGCCGGAACGACAACGGCGCTGGCGATGGGCTTTGGCCTCGGCGCGGCGCTGTGGCTGGCGACGTTGGAAGTGCGCTGGCGAAATGTGTTTCTCTTGCTGGCAATCATGGCGCTGGCGCTGCCGCCGTTTCTAATCACGAATTGCTGGATCAGCTTGCTCGGTGAAACCGGCGTGCTGCGGTCGTGGTTGCCGTTCCGGATTTATTCGCTCGGCGGGACGATCTGGATTCTGTCGCTGCTGCTGTGGCCAATCACGACGTTGCTGGTGTTGAGCGGTTGGCGGCGGCTCGAAGCGGCGCAACTGGAGTGCGAGCCGGCGCTCACGGGCTTCGCACTCGTGCGCGTGTTGCTCGTGCCGCTCGCGCGCGGCGAACTGGCGCTGGCGGCGGTCGTGACCTTCGTGCTGGCGCTGAACAATTTTGCCGTGCCGACGATTCTGCAAGTAAGGGTGTTCACCGAGGAACTGTGGGTCCGATTCAACACGACTTTTTTCCAGAAACCGGAAGGCGGGTTCGATTTCGGGTCCTTCATTCGTGTGAGTTGGCCACTCGTCGTTGTACCAATGATATTGCTTGCGTGGCTGGTTCGACGCGGCGTGCGCTGGCCACGAACGCAGGGAACGGTTTTGCCAAAAATCTTCCGACGACAACTGGGTTCCGCATGGCGAGTCGGTTGCGGGGTGATCGCGGTTGTGCTGTGCGCATTATCCGTGGGCCTGCCGCTGGCGCAGATTGCGTTGGCGAAACGGACGTGGACCGAACTGCCGGGTGCGGTCGAGGCGGGAACCGGCGCGATCTGGCATTCAGTCTGGTTCGCTGCAATGGCGGCGACCGCGGTCGTCGCGGTGGCGCTCGTGGCTTCGGCAGGGCTTTTTGACCGCAGAGACGCGATGGACGCAGAGAACACTTGGAAACGGAAATTCTCTGCGTTCAGCGCGTCTCTGCGGTTGATTATCTGGCTTCCGTTCCTTGTGCCAGGGGTATTGCTGGGCATCGGCCTGATTGGGATTTTCAACCGCCCGCCGTTCCTGGGCTTCTATCGCAGCGCCGGCATTGTAGTGCTGGCGTTTGCGGTTCGTTATTTCGCCCTGGGCTGGAGCGGAGCGCGACACGCGTTGCAGTCGGTGGATCGCGATTTGACCGACGCGGCGCGGCTCGAAGGCGCGTCGCGGTGGCAGATGTTGCGGTTCGCTCTCTGGCCCCAGATCGCTCCGCAGGTCGCGGCGGCGTGGTATGTGGTTTATCTGCTCTGCTTGTGGGACGTGGAGACGATGGTGCTCATCTATCCGCCCGGCGGGCACACTCTGGCTTTCAGCATCTTCAATCTGCTGCACTTCGGCCACAACGCGCAGGTGAATGCGCTGTGTGTGGCGCTGCTTGGGTTGGCGGTGTTGCCGCCGGGCATTTGGATGGCTTGGCAGTGGTTGAGGCAACCGTGGTGTTGCGGGTTGCGTATTGGGTGGACGCCAGCGTGCCTGATCGTGTTGCTCGGGGGCTGCTCGCAGGCGGGAGATTCACGTGGCGATAGGATCGAAAGCCAGTTTTTCGAGCGGGCTGAAGTCTTCGGTTCGCGTGGGGTGGGGATTGGAGAATTCAACAAGCCGCGGTCGGTGGCGGTGGATTTGCAGGACAACGTTTACGCCGTGGACATGACCGGGCGCGTGCAAAAGTTTTCGCCCGAGGGACGATTTCTGCTTTCGTGGCAGATGCCGCAGACGGACAAGGGCAAGCCGAAAGGGATGGGGCGGGATCGCGAGGGGAACATCATCGTGATCGAGCCGCATTATCAACGCATCAATCATTTCACGCCGGAGGGAAAGCTGGTGGCGCAGTGGGGGTGCAGGGGGACGAACGAGGGTTGTTTCACATTGCCGCGGGCGGTCGCAGTCAACTCGCGCGGGGAATTCTTCGTGAGCGAATATCAAGGCGCGGAGCGGGTGCAGCGGTTTGGGCTGCCAGTCTTGAGTCTTGCGTCTAAAGTCCAAAGTCGGCCCCTCACCCCGGCCCTCTCCCCATCCGATGGGGAGAGGGGGAATCATTCGCCGTCACTCGTGAATTCGGTAGCGCCTCGATTATTGGGCGTCATCGGCCAGGCGGGCACGGGGCCGGGTGAGTTCAACCGGCCGGAGGGGATTTGCGTGGACGCACAGGACCGGCTCTACGTCGCGGACTCGTGCAATCATCGCATCCAGATTTTTTCGAGTGATGGGAAGTTTATTCGCCAGTATGGACGGGCTGGTTCTGACTTGGGCGAGTTGGGTTACCCCTACGACATCGCGGTGGACGCGCAAGGCTACCAATTCGTTTGCGAGTTCGGCAACAGCCGGATTCAAGTGTTCGACGCGAACTGTCAGCCGGTGGAGATCATCGGCGGGCCGGGCGCGACGCCGGGACGGCTTGCCAATCCGTGGAGCGTGGCGCTGGATTCTCAGGGAAATCTTTACGTGGCGGACTCGCAAAATCATCGGGTGCAAAAGCTCATACGACGGATGGGATTGATGGGACGAATGGCCACGGAACAAACGAAGCAATGAACTTTCAATTCACCCATCCTCTTTACCTGCTCATGGCGCTGCCGGCGCTGGCGTGGGTGTTTTGGCTGGGGTGGAAAACGGACGTGCAGATCGGGCCGTGGCGACGGTGGGTAGCGCTTGTGTTGCGCACCATCGTCTGCCTCGCGCTGGTGTTCGCCATCGCGGGACTCCAGTGGTTGCTGCCGATTGAGGAGATGAATGTGTTCTTCGTGCTGGACCGGTCGGACAGCGTGCCGTCCTCGCAGCAGGACGGCGCGAAGTCGCTGGTCAACCGGATGGCCGGCCAGAAAAAGAAGGATGACAAGACGGGCGTGATCGTCTTCGGAACCGACGCAAGCATTGATCGGCTACCCAACGAGAGAATTGATCTGCAAAAGATTGAAGCCGTCGTGGACACGCAGCGCTCTGATCTCGCCTCCGCCATCCGACTGGCGACGGCGGCCTTCCCCGAAACCGGGCAGAAGCGCATGGTGCTCATGTCCGACGGCAACGAAAACATCGGCGACGCAATGGCAGCGGTGGCAGGCGCGCGGACGCAGGGAGCGACAGTGGACGTGGTGCCGTTGGGCGTGACGCGTGGGAATGATGTGTTCGTCCAGAAAGTCCAAGTGCCGGCGAAGCTGAAGAAAGGCCAGCCCTTCGAGGCGAAGATTTTCGTGCAGGCCGACCAGGCGCAAACGGCCACCGTCCGGCTTTATCGGAACGAGGCTTTCCTCGGCGAGCGGAAAGTCGAGCTGGAAGCGGGCAAGAATCTGTTCAGCTTTGCGCAAATACTCCCCGAACAGGGCTTCTTCAATTATGACGTGCGGGTGGACGCGACCGGCGATCCCGTGCCGCAGAACAATCGCGCCGCCGCGTTCGCCAGCGTGAAGGGCGATCCGCGTGTGCTGGTGATCTCCTCCGAACCGGAATTGGACCGGCAGTTCGCGGCGGCGTTGCAATCGGCCCGGCTGGATGTGGAGGTCGTGGGTTTGAATGGAATGCCCAACACGCTCGCCGAAATGGACTCCTACGACGCAATCGTGTTGAACAACGTCTCGGCCGGCGATCTCGGGCGCGAGACGATGCAGCGATTGGAGAGCGCGGTGCGGGATTTCGGCGTCGGGCTGGTGTGCGTGGGTGGCGACCAGACTTATGCCGCGGGCGGTTATCGGAACACGCCGCTGGAGACGACGCTGCCGGTGAGCATGGAACTGGACAGCAAGAAAGTGTTGCCGCGCGGCGCGGTGGTGTTGGTGATGCATGGGATGGAATTCTCCAATGGCAATCAAGTAGCCCGGGATTGCGCGCAGGGCGTGTTGAGCGCGCTCGGCCCGGATGATGAACTGGGCGTGGTGCTGTGGGACGGCACGGATCGGTGGCTGCTTCCGCTCGCGAAGGTGGGCAACAAATCAGCCGCGCGCCAGGCGATCGCGGGCATGAACCAGGGCGACCTGGGCAGCTTCCAAGGTGTGCTCGCCGAGGCGCACAAGGCGTTGCTGAAGTCCACGGCGAACCTGAAGCACATCATCGTCTTCAGCGACGGTGATCCCGCGCCGCCCACCCAATCACTGATGAACCAGATCGTGGCGGACAGGATCACGGTGAGCACCGTATTGATCGCTGGCCACGTCGGGCCAGAAACCATGATGTGGATCGCCGACAACGGCAAGGGCCGTTTCTACAACGTCACCTCGCCGAACATGCTGCCGCAGATTTTCATCAAGGAGACGGCGGTCATCCTGAAATCGGCGATTTACGAGGAGCCGTTCAAGCCGCAGTTGAAGTCGTCGAGCGAAATCGTCCGCGGTACCGGCGCCGAGGAATACCCGAACCTGCTGGGCTACGTGGCCACAACGCAAAAGCCGCGCGCCGAAACGCCGCTCTGGACGCACAAGGGCGATCCGTTGCTCGCGCATTGGCAATATGGGCTGGGACGCGCGGTGGCGTTCACTTCGGACGCGCGGCCAAAGTGGGCGCGCAACTGGCTCGCCTGGGAGCGCTACCGCCAATTCTGGTCGCAAATCGCTCAGTGGAGTCTGCGGCGCATCGAGAACGCGGACTTCACGAGCGAAGTAACCGTGGACAAAGGCGAGGGAGTGATCAACGTCGAGGCCTTGGACGAGCAGGGGAATTATCGGAACTTCCTCAATTTGCAGGCAGCGGTAGTCAGCCCGAACGGCGAACGGCAGACCGTCCGCGTCGAGCAAACCGGGCCGGGTCATTACGAGGCGAAGTTTCCGACGAAGGAAGTCGGCGCATATCTGGTGAACCTGATGCAGATCGAAAAGGGCCAGGCGGTCGCGGGCCAGGTGGTGGGAGCGAACGTGAACTATTCGCCGGAGTTCGCGGCCGGCGAGCCGAACGCCAGCCTGCTGCGGCGCATTGCAGAGGCCGGGGGAGGAATGGTCCTCGACCCCAACCAGACCAGCACGAATCCGTTCACGCACGACCGGGTCAAGACGCATCAGCCGCGGGATTTGTGGGAATGGCTGCTGAAGCTGGCGGTCATCCTGTTCGTTTTGGATGTGGGTGTGCGGCGGATTCAGATTGACCGCCACGAGTGGCTGCGCGCGACGGCGACGCTCCATAAGTGGGTGTTCTTCTGGAAAGGAACTCCCCGCACACCGGCGCAGGAGGAATCGCTCGCGGCGTTGCTGGCGCGGCGCGATCAGGTGCGCGGGTCGCGCACCGCGGTCGGCGAGACACGGGCGGAGTTGTTCCAGCCTGAACAGCCAGGCGCGCCGGTGGAAGTGGCGGTTGGCCGTGCGCCCGAAGCAGCGTCTGGCATCGAACTGCCAGCCCGGACGGAATCGGCGGCCAAGGAGGAACCGGCCACGGCCACCACCACCAGCCGGCTGTTGGAAGCCAAGAAGCGGGCGCAACGCCGCAAGGAATCGTGAGTGAGAGCCAACGCGCGCCGGCGACGGAAAAAACATTGCGCGGACTGACGGGCTTTGGCTTCATTCGGCCATGCCGCAAACGGTGGACAGGCCAGGCACGACACAGGCGACACGCCAGCGCATGGAGATTACCTATTCAGGCCACGTGCAGGGAGTCGGATTTCGTTACACGGCGAGAACGGTCGCCGCCGGATTTGAAGTGAGCGGGTCGGTTCGCAACCTTCCGGACGGGCGCGTGGAATTGATCGCCGAGGGAGAGCGGGCGGAACTGGAGGGATTTCGCGCCGCGATCCGCGACGCGGGGTTGGGCGCGCTGATCCGGCAGGAGGACGTCCGTTGGAGCGAAGCACGAGGCGGCGTGCGCGGATTTGAGATTGTGAGATAGCACGCGATGAAGTTTGCGATCATAGCCGATATTCACGCCAACCTCGAGGCGTTGCAGGTGGTGCTGGAGGACACCAAATCCCAGAAAGTCACCCAGTACGCCTGCCTCGGCGACATTGTCGGCTACAACGCCAATCCCAAGGAATGCCTGGACATCATCCGGGAGATGGGCATGCCCGTGGTCAAAGGCAACCACGACGAGTACTGCTCGTCGGAGGATTCGCTGGACGGTTTCAATCCCGCCGCGGCCGAGGCGGTGAACTGGACGCGCCGGCAGTTGACCGTGGACGACCGGCAATGGCTGCGCGATTTGAAGTACCAGCGCATGGTCACCAGCTTTACGATCGTCCACGCCACGCTGGATGCACCGCAACGCTGGGGTTACGTGTTCGACAAACTGGCCGCCGCCGCCAGCTTCACCTATCAAAACACCGGCCTCTGCTTCTTTGGCCACACGCACGTGCCGGTGGCCTTCATGCGCGACGCCATCGTCCGGGGCGGCACTTATTCCAAGTTCAAGGTGGAGGCCGGCAAGAAGTATTTTGTGAACGTGGGCGCCGTCGGCCAGCCGCGCGACAACAATCCCAAGGCCGCGTATGTGATCTACGACGTGCATGAAGGCATGATCGAGTTGCGCCGGTTGGAGTATGACATCGCCAAGGCCCAGAAGAAAATTCTGGCGGCGGGATTGCCCGAACGGCTGGCGGAGCGGCTGGCCTATGGACGTTGAGCGCGGCTTTCCCTCCTGGCCGGTCGGTTGGGGGTTCGTCCAGTTGGAAAACCCGAAATCCGAATGTCGAAATCCGAAAGAAGCCCGAAGTCCGAAATCCGAAATCGTCAACCGGAGCGTGATGTCTTGGATTTGAGGATTCGGGACTCGGATTTCTTTCGGCCTTCGGATTTCGGATTTCGGATTTGAAAATCCTCATCCTCAAACCCAGTTCACTCGGCGACGTGATCCAGGCTTTGCCGGTGCTGAGGCTCCTCAAGCGTCGGTTCCCGGAGAGTTCGATTCACTGGTGGATTGACTCGAATCTCGCCCCGCTGTTGGAGGGGGATCCTGATCTCGACGCGGTCGTGCGCTTCGAGCGCCGGCGGTGGGCCGCGCCGTCCGGCTGGCCGCAACTGGTGCGGAGCATCCGCTGGTTGCGGGCGCAACGCTACGATCTGGTGATTGATCTCCAGTGCCTGGCGCGGAGCGGGGTGGTTGCCTGGCTCGCCAACGGGGGCTTGCTCGTCGGGCTGGATGAGGCGCGAGAGGGGGCGAGAGGTTTCTATGACATTATCGTGCGCCGGCGCTCGGCACTCACTCACGCGGTGGATTGGTATCTCGACGTGCTGCCGCGGTTGGACGTGCCGGTGCGTTGGGATTTCGTCTGGCTGCCGGAGCGTCCTGCGGTGGCCGAAGCGGTGCGCACGAAGTGGCTGACCGACGGCGCCCGCTGGGTCGCGTTGCAACCCGGCGCGCGCTGGCTCAACAAGCGCTGGCCCGCCGGACATTTTGCCGGGCTTACACACAAACTGGCGGAGCAGTTCGCCGACTTGAAATTTGTCGTGCTCGGCAGCGCCGAGGACCGGCCCGCGGGCGACCTGATCACGGCGTCCGCGCCGGGGCGTTGTTTGAATCTTGCCGGCCAGACCTCGCTGCCCGAAATGGTCGAGTGGCTGCGGTTGAGCCGGCTCATGGTGACCAACGACACCGGCCCGATGCACGCCGCCGCCGCTTTGGGCCGGCCCGTGGTTGCCGTGTTCGGCCCCACCGAACCGCGCCGCACCGGCCCTTACGGCCAGATCGAACATGTCGTGCGTCATCCTTTGCCGTGCGCCCCCTGCATGGAATCGCGCTGCGCGTGGACTCAACCGATGGAATGTCTGACCGCCATCTCGCCCGAGGTGGTTTTTGAGCGCGCGAGGCGGAGACTCGAAGGCGGCCAGTTCGGAAAGTGAAACGTGCCGACTTTTCCTGGCCCGGCTCGAATTCGTCAACCAGCAGCCATGTCGCCGGCTCAGGTGAGCCGGTTTCCGAGAGACGTCCGTCTCCCTCGCACGACGAAGCAGCGTTGGCGCGAACGATGAGCGTGGTTATCGCCCGCGTCTCGATCTCACGGCGCGTCCGTAATCCACCTTCGTCAGCCTCAAAAAAACAGGTTGACTGGATTCCTGCGCGCTGGTAAAAAGCGCGTATCGCCCCGCGTGCAGGAGTCGCCACCGCTCCTTGCGTCGGAGCACAGTTCAATCGCTATGAAAACTCGAACCGCTCCCCCTATTCTCATTCCATGCCTCGCCCTCAGCCTGTGCTTGCTCATGGGGTCCCGCCAAGCCGCGCTCGCCTGTTTCGGCAGCAGCACCATTTGCATTCCGTCGTCCACCGCCTGCCTCAAAAGCATGGTGCTCGGGAAGGCGATTCTCGGGGTGGTGGTGCTCCCGCCCTTCGGCCCGACGGGCTTGGACGTGCCGGCTACGTTGTTCATCACGTGTCCGACGAACAACAACTGCGGGACCGCGTGCCCCGGAGGCGGAGCCACGACGGTGTCGGCCTCGTTGACGATCGCCTTGTATCCGTTTCCAGCGGCAGCGCCGCTGCCGGCGCCGACGGCCTCGGGCACCATCAGCACGGCCGCCGGCTCGATGCTGCTGCCGGGCTGCTCGAATCTCGGCGTGTTCAACCCTTACTCCGTGCCCCGGCCGCCCGGCCCGGGCCTGGTGCATGTCGTGATTCCGGCGTCAACGCCCGCCGGCGTTTACAGCGTGATCGGGACGGCCACGGTCGCGTTTTCCGACGGCTCGGTCCTGACGCAAACCGGAGACACGGTCGTCTGCCTGGTGCCGGAAGCCCCGGGCCAGCCAGGCGTGCCACGACTGAGTTTGGAACTGCTCACACCCTCCACCCCCCGCCTCGCGCCCGGCGACCAACACACGGCGACCTATCGGGTCATCAACAACGACCCGAGCAACTCGGTCACGCTCACGGCCTTTGGTACCGCCAAGCAGATCGCTGTGCGCCCGCAAGGCGGCAGCGAGCAGCAGGGCGTATTCTCAATCTCGAGTCCGTTCGGGGATGACTACCCGATCATGTTCAATCCTGGAGGTTGCATCACTCTGCCCCAGCATCCCTACACTCAGCCTGAAGTCGCCATGCCGTTGCCGGTCCTGCCGCCGAACTCGACGAACACCATCACGCTGGGCATCCGTTCCTACGGCCAGTGCGCGTCCGGTTCGTGCAGCGAAAGCACCGTGCGGGTACAAGGAATGTTTTCGGACAGCAGTCCGGCCCTGGCTTGTGCGGGCATGGCGCTGTTCGCGGACACCAGCCAGCCGACCACCGGCTGCGGCACCGGCGTCAATGATTGCAACAACAACGGCCGGCCCGACGCCGTGGACATCCAGACCCGCTCCGTGCAGGACAACAATCACAACGCGATGCCCGATCCCTGCGAAGGGAGCAGTTTTGTTCTGCTTCCCAATCTTGGGCCGGTTTTCCCGCAGACCGTCGCCCCCGGTCAGTTCATCTCCGTGGCGATTCAAGGCACGGCGTTTCCGCAACCGATCACGAACGTGTGGGCCAACGGCAAGGCGTTGAGCAGCACGAACGGCAATTTCTGGCAGGGCGTCATTCCCGCGGATACGCGGCCCGGCCCGCAAACGGTCTATTTCATGGCCAAGACCACCAGCGGCGGGTTGTCCGGCCAGATCGGACTCTACAACGTCACTTCCGTCGGTCCGCCGCTGGCCATTCAGCGTTCCAACAGCAACGTGACTGTCTCGTGGCCGAACATCCAGGGACCATTCATCTTGCAGCAAAGGCCCGGCCTGACGGCTGGCGGCTGGTCCAACGTGCTAAGTACTTTTGCGCACAGCCTGACGCTTTCCGCCGGCGGTCAAAGCGCCTTCTATCGCCTGGCGGTCGTGGCAGTGCCCCCGGACCCGGTGGATTACAACGCCGACCGGCCCGCCGTGGCGCAGTATTATCTCGCGGATCCCCAGGCGTACTGGGTCAACGATGGCATTCCTCCGCTTTCGCGTCTGGCCGACCTCCTCGCCGATGGCGGGGCCAATCCTTCCAACGCCTTCGACGCTCTCATGGTCGGGTTCACCCAGCCTCAGTTCGACGCCTCGCTGGCCGGCGGGTTGTTGCCAAACGAATTCTCGAATCGCGTCGTCAGCTTCACGATGCTTGGCCAGCCCTCGGGCGAGGCGCTCATCAACTCCTTCCGCACCTTCGTGGATGAAATGGATACCAACCTGGTCGCCTTCGGCACCAACGCCCCGCGGGCGCTCCAGATTCTCGACCTGTTCGATGACGTCTTTCCGCACGCGTTCGACACGAACCAGTTGGTGTTCCTCGAGCCCGACCCGCTCGCCAAAGATTCCACCGGGCCCTGGTTGAACTACGTCAATTGGGAGGACATCCATGGCACAGACGCCCATTGCAACAACGTCCCGCCCCCGCCGCCAGGCAGCGGCGACACGGACACCAGCTTCAAGACGCCGTGGGACAAGATCACGAATTCCGCCATCTGGAACACGAGCTACGATGCCGCCTGCGCCGCAGTGGCCGTGGGCGCCAGCATGGCCAAACTCAGACCGGGCGTGTTCCCGACCGAAACTACGTGCCAGTTCTGGAACGACATTTCCCGACTGATGGGCGCGAGCACAACGACCATTGGGGCACAAGCCGATGGCATCGCGGCGCTTTACTCCCTCCTGGGTTACAGTTGCACCGACGCGACAGACGGTCCCTTTGAGTCCGCCGTGGAAGAGGCGTGCAAGGCCCTCAAACGCGGCTGCGACGTCAACATCACTTACATCGGCGCCGATGGCAGTGCGCACCGTGAGATGGTCGAGGACATCGCGGTGTTTCCCGGGAACACAAAGAAGGCGATTCTGCGAACGCTCTCCTGGGGGCAACACGAATACGTCACCGTGGAGTCTGGGCAATACTCCGGCAAGACCAACGCCGCCCAGCAATACGGTGCGGGCAGTTTCCTTGCCGGCGCCGGTCAGGCCATCCTGCGTTACTATTGCAAGAAATGAACGGGTGGATCCGGCGGGACTTGCGGCGCCGGACTCGCAACACTATTCCTGCACGCGGATCAGGGTTTTCACCGCGTGATTGCCCGCGGCCATCCGGCGGAATAGCGCCGGCAATTCGCTCAACCTCGATTCGCCGTCCACAAAATCTGCCGCGCGGATGACGCCCGCTTCGATGAACTCCAGCGCGCGGCGGATCGTTCGCGGGGTGTGATGAAAGCTCGCCAGCAAGGTAAGGTTCGAATAGTGGATAAGCCCGGTGTCCAGCGTGATAGTCGAGCCCGTCGGGCAACCGCCGAAGAAATTCACCGCGCCGCCTTTGCGAACCAGTTGCACCGCTGCCTCCCAGACTTCCGGCTTGCCGGTGGCTTCAATCACCGCGTCGAACTGTGTCTTCGTCGCATCGCGGATTCGCGCGGCGAGGTTGTGTCCATCGCCGATGTCCACGACTTCACTCGCGCCCAGTCGTTTCGCCGCCTTCAGCCGCGCCTCACGCCGTCCTGCCACCGTGACGCCACAGCCAAGATGTTTCGCCAGCGCAATGAACATCAGGCCGATGGGCCCCGCGCCAATCACGAGCACGTGTTGGCCGGGCGCGAGCCGGGCGTCTTCGACGCCCCGAGCGACGCACGCCAGCGGTTCGACCAGCGCCGCGTCGCAAAATGCCGTTTCCGGCCTCAGGCGCAGCAGGTTCTTCTGCACGATCCGCGCGGGCACGACGATGGACTCCGCATACGCGCCGTTCAGAAAAAGCAAATCCTCGCAAAGATTTTCCTGCCCGACCCCGCAATGAAAACATTCACCACAGGGTGCGGAGTTGGCAATAACAACGCGATCGCCCACGCGCCAGGTTTTCCCCTCAGCCGGCCTGCCGGCCACCCTCTCCCCGTCGGACGGGGAGAGGGCCGGGGTGAGGGGTCCCGCGATTTCACAGATCGTACCGGAAAGTTCGTGCCCGAACACTGCCGGCGGCACGATCATCTTCGCGTGGTAGCCGCGCTTGAACACTTTCAAGTCCGTGCCGCACGTCAGCGCGGCCTCGATGCGCACGCGCACTTCGCCCGCCTGCAACGCGCGCGGCGCGACTTCCTCGACCCGCACATCTTCCTTTCCGTAAAGAATTGCAGCTTTCATTCGCGCCGTTTCAAGCCACCACGCGCGGCGGCGGCGCTTTCACGAAGCTCGCCTCGCGCAGATAAATCGGCTCAAGTTTCTCACCGGTGACGAAATCGGTTCGCAAGAGCGCGAGTCTGCCAAGCATTCCGGCTCGTGGAAAAATCACGCGCCCCTTTGGAAACCACTTCGTCACTTCCGGCCCGATCAAAAGATTCCCGGCCCGGTCGCGCTCGCTTACTTCTGTTCGCGTCGCGAGCTTGAGCGGCGACCTTTCGCTGACCTGGTTTCCCACAAGCTCATAATCCGCCACGTAAAATTCCTCCCGCTGCGCGTCAATCACGACGGAAAATCCTCCACCAACACCATCGGCCAACGCTTGCGCCGCCACGCACTCGGCGCTGTTCACGCCCAGCAATTTCACGCTGGCCGCGAGTTGCCAGCCTTGCGCCAACGCGATGCCAATCCGGATTCCTGTGTAAGACCCCGGCCCCAGTCCAACCGCGATGCACTCGATCTGCTCCCGCTCAAGCCGCGCTTGTTGTAACGCGTGCTCAACCATATCGAGCGGTTTCATCGAATGATGGCTCGACGTTTCCGCGACTTCGCTCGCGGAATTGTTCCCCGAGTCAATTACGGCCACGCTGCGTTGCGATGAACTGAACTCAAGCGCCAGAATCTTCATAGGTAATCCGCCGCCCGGCTTCGTTGAGAACTTCAATCTTCACGTTTCGGATGATTGCCCGGTCTGCACTCCACGTGCCGCACTCCGGCCATCGCTCCGCCCACTCGATGACGGCCACACCGTCAGGCTTCAGGTATTCGTCCAGACCCGCGCCGTGAATCTGTTCCAGCGTGTCAAGCCGGTAGAGATCGAGATGAAACAACCGCAACCGGCCGCCGAGGTATTCATTCACCAGCGTGAACGTGGGCGAATGCACGCGTGCCGTGACGCCCAGGCCGCGGGCGATGCCTTTCACGAGTTGCGTTTTGCCCGCACCGAGATCGCCGGACAACGCGATCACCAAACCGTGCGGCGCCTCGCGCCCCCACCGTTCGCCGAGCGATTCCGTCTCCGCCGCACTATGCGAAATGAACGTAACCATTCGATTGAAACGGACGCACCCCCTGCTCATCACGAATCGAAAGGCCCGACCCGGCTGTGATTCTCCCGATACAACTGAGTTTCAGTTTCGGAAATGCCTTCTTCCATTCGTCCAGCAGCGCGACCGCCTGCTGGCTTGCGAGCGTGAACAACAATTCAAAATCCTCACCGTCGGTCAACGCGGCAACGAAGGCTGGCTTCGCGGTGGCGCCAGCCTTCCCTGCGAGCTTTGCAGCGCGGCTGACGGGGATCGCCTTCTTCAACAACTCCGCGCCAACGCCGCTGGCTTTGAGGATGTGGCGCAGATCGCCCGCCAGCCCGTCGCTGAGATCAATCATGGCGTGAATCGGAAAATGTTCGGCGAGCCAGCGCGCCTCGGCCAGCCGCGGCTCGAATACGAGGTGCTTGCCCGTGAGCGAACCGCCCAATTCCCCCGTGACGAAGATCGCGTCGCCCGCTTTCGCGCCCGAACGCAACACGGCCTTGCCCCGCGCAACGAAGCCGAGCAGTGAGACAGAGATCAGCAGCCGCTCCGGATTGGTGGTCGTTTCGCCGCCGACGATTGCAACGCCGTGACGCTGCGCGAGCGCGCTCATGCCGTCGTAGATTTTTCCGATGCGGCCCGCATCGAAGTTCCGCGGCAATCCGAGGGTCACGAGCGACGCGCTGGGTGTGCCGGCCATGGCGGCAATGTCGCTCAAGCATCGGGCGAGCGCCTTGTGCCCGATTTTCTCCGGCGGCGCGTCGGCCGTGAAATGAACGCCCTCCACCACGGCGTCGGTTTTGAAGAGCAACTGCCGGTCGTCAGCGCCGCATTCCAGCACGGCGCAATCGTCGCCCGGCCCGGTGACCACGGCGGGATTGGCCGGGAGAGCGCGCGTGAGGCGGCGGATCAACTCGAACTCGTTCACGCGGGAGCGAAGAGGTTGCGGAACACCGGCCAGTGATCGGCCGCCCACGGCAGCACGTAAAACAGCGCAAAGTTGCACGCGTTGAATGTCGCGTGCGCCGCGATGGGCGCGAGCAGGTTGCCGGTCCGCTCGTAAAGCCAGACCAGCCCCAGCGCCAGGAGCAGCAGCGGCAGAAACGTCGGCAGGTTCCAATGGATCGCCGCGAACACCACCGAAGTGCCCCACAGCGCGAGGCGAGGAAAACCGGCGCGCTTGACCGCGGGATAGAGGACGCCGCGAAACAGCAGTTCCTCGGCGACGGGCGCAAGGCCGACGGCCGCGATGCCAATGGTCGCGCGATCCAGCCAGGTGACGGTGGCGCCGAGCGCCTCGATGGCCGGCTGCGTCTCGGGCTTCACGCTGAACTGGGTCATGATTTTTCCAGACGCGATTTGCAGCAGTAGGGCGCAAGGCAGGAAGCTGCAGGCGGCGAGTCCACCCAACAACACCGCGTACGGCCAGTTCACTGAGAATCCGAATGCGTCGCGCCATCCCACCTGATGCTCGCGGGTGTAACGTTGCAGGAGCACGAGTGCCGCGCCCTGAAAACTCAGCGCCGCCACCAAGACCCGCAACGCCGGGTTCTCTCCGGTTGGTTTGCCGGCGAAGTGCAGCGCGAACCAGGCAAACGTCAATGCCAGATAGAGGCCGCCGAGGAAGGCGGCAAACTGCCGGGTGAAGCGCTCCACCTGCCACGGCTCCCGCAGGCAGTAGAGCGCGCCGCCGCACGCCGCCACGCACCCGAGCGCCAGCGCCCAGAACACTCCGACCGGCGCGCTCCCGGCGCCCTGATTATGGCGCACGGCGCCCATCGCGATCATCCCCAGGAGATGGCAGAGGAGCAGACCCAGCAGCAAGCGCAGGGTGGCCTCGGATTTCCAGGGTTTCTCGGACAGCATGGCGGCACGTTAGCCGGAGCGCTCATGGGTGACGAACTTTCTTTTGCCCGGCACCGGCCAACGGTTTATGGTTGGCGGACCCGGATGAAACGACTGGCCCGCCATTCCCTCGCGCCGTTGCTGGCTCTGTTGGTGGCGGGCTGCGGCGACAAACCGAATCGAAACCAACCCAGCACCAACGTGTCCGCGAACCCAGAAGCCCACGCCCGCAAACACACCAACCGCCTCGCCCGCGAAAAATCTCCCTACCTTCTCCAGCACGCGCACAATCCCGTGGACTGGTTCGCGTGGGGCGAGGAGGCGTTCGCCAGGGCGCGCGCGGAAAACAAACCGATCCTGTTGAGCATCGGCTACTCGACGTGCCACTGGTGCCACGTGATGGAGCGCGAGTCGTTCGAAGACGAATCGGTCGGCGCTTTCCTCAACGAACATTTCGTGAGCATCAAGGTGGACCGCGAGGAGCGGCCCGACGTGGACAAGATTTACATGACCTTCGTGCAAAGCACGACCGGCGGCGGCGGCTGGCCGTTGAACGTGTTTCTCACGCCGGATCGCAAGCCCTTTTTCGGCGGCACCTACTTTCCGCCGGACAATCGCTACGGACGCGGCAGCTTCCTGTCGGTGTTGCAACAAATCGTCAAGGTCTGGCAGGAGCGCCACGGCGAGGTGGCGGCCTCCGCCGACGAAATCCATGCCCGGCTCGAGGCTGCCACGTCCGCCGCTGCCGGCTCGAACCTGGTGTTGACCGCGGAGGTGCTGCGCCGCGCCGGGATGAGATTCAAGGAGGCCTATGATCCGCAAAACGGCGGCTTCGGCGGGGCGCCAAAATTTCCACAGCCGAGCCAGCCCGCCTTTCTGCTGCGCTGCGCGAAGCGGTTCAAGGATGACGAGGCCGCGCAGATGGTGCTGCACACCTGCGACCGCATGGCGGCTGGCGGCATCCACGACCAGCTCGGCGGCGGTTTCGCGCGCTACTCGGTGGACGCGCAGTGGCTGGTGCCGCACTTCGAGAAAATGCTCTACGACAACGCGCAGCTTGCGCAGCTTTATCTCGACGCCTTTCTCCGGAGTGGCGACGCGCGCCACGCGGACACGGCGCGAGACATCCTCGCCTACGTTCTGCGCGACATGACGCATCCCGAAGGCGGCTTCTATTCCGCCGAGGACGCGGACAGCGAAGGGCACGAAGGAAAGTTTTACTGCTGGACTCACGATGAATTGTCAAAGCTGCTTGCGCCGGAGGAATTCAAAGTGGCCACGCGCTACTTCGGCATCACGAAGGAAGGAAACTTTGTTGACCACAGCCACCCGCAACCGCTGCCGAATCAGAACGTGTTGAGCATAGTGCAGCCCCTCACCCCAGCCCTCTCCCCATCCGATGGGGAGAGGGAGAATCATCGCCAGTCTGTGGGCAAATCGGGCGCCGTTGGAAAGGCCCAGAGTCGCACTTCGCTGTCCCCTCTCCCCGTCCGACGGGGAGAGGGTCAGGGTGGGGGGTCCGCATCGAGTGATCAGAGACTGCTCGCGTCGGCGAAAAAGAAAATGTTCGAAGCGCGCGACAAACGCGTCCGCCCGCATCTCGACGACAAAATCCTCGCCTCGTGGAACGGCCTGATGCTCGGCTCCATCGCGCGCGCTTACGCGGTGCTCGGAGACGAGACATATCGCAAAGCCGCCGAGCAAAATCGGGCGTTCATTCAGGCGAAACTCTGGGACGCGAAATCCAAGACGCTCTACCACCGCTGGCGCGACGGCGAGCGGGACAACGTGCAATTGCTCGAAGCCTACGCCTTCCTGCTCGACGGTGTGCTCCAACTCTACGAAGCCACGCTCGAACCGAAACATCTCGACTTCGCCATCGCGCTCGCCGAGGCGATGATCGCGAAATTTTACGACGCCGAGAATGGCGGCTTCTGGCAAAGCGCCGCCGGCGCGAGCGATCTCATCCTGCGCGTAAAGGACGATTATGACGGCGCCGAGCCGTCGGGAAATTCGGTGGCCACGCTCGCGCTGCTCAAGCTGGCGGCGATCACCGATCGTGAAGACTTTCGCAAGCCAGCCGAGGCCACACTGCGATTGTTCGCCGAGCGATTGGAGAAGATCCCCCAAGCCGTGCCTTACATGCTTCACGCGCTGGATTTTTGGATCGAGGAACCGCGCCGCGTCGTCATTGCCGGCGACCCGAACTCCGCCAAAGCACGTGAACTGTTGCACGCCGCGCACTCGGTGTATCAGCCGAACAAAGTCGTGCTTGGCAACGGGGGTTCAGTCGAGGAATTCGCGCGCACGCTGCCCACGAAAGACGGCCCGGTGGTTTATCTCTGCACCGGCAAGGCGTGTCAGTCGCCCATGAGTGACGCAGGCAAGGTCAAGGAGTCGTTGCGTTGAAAGCGCGATTTCGACGCTCCGTCATAGCGGGAGTTGCTCAACCCGGTCCCGCCAGTACTCCGTGTCGGTCGCTTTGGCAATCAGTTCGAGGTCGGAAATCATTTCCCCAAAACTGACATACCGTTGGTGGGCGAATACCAATCCCGCGAACGGCTGTCCGCTCCGTTGCCAATTCTCCGCGAGCACCCGGAATCGAATGTCCTGGGTCACTGTCACGCGGTTCAGGGAAGTTGCCAACGCCAGCAACTCGTCGTCGGAAAGCCGGTTCGTGCCTTCCTCCGTGGCGGCGAAAATGTCCACGTCCCGGAGCCGGAGTTGAAGAATCACGGGGCCGGGCACATGCACGTCAGCGTAAAGCCCGACAGACATCAACGCGGGGCGGTTTGTTTGAGCCGGACGAGCAATGGCGGAGTGGGATGCGACTTCTTCCATGCCTCAACGTCCCGGTATTCCGCCACCAACTCGTCCTCTATTTCCTCGCGATGATCGAAGTAATAGGTCAACGCAGCGTGTGCCTCCGCGAGCGTCAGGTAGGGATACTGCCGGACGATTTCCTCTGCCGACCAGCCGCGCCAAAGATAATCCGCCACGATCATCGCCACGCGCGTGCGCGGATGACCTTCGAGCCGTGCGGATTCGCCCGCCGGTTTCAAGATGTGGGGATAAATTACTTCGGTTGGCATGGGCCAAAACTCGCAGCTTGGGTGAGCGATGTCAACCTGACGCTGAAGTTCCAAACGCACAGTCCACCGGTCGAATAATGGTGTGCTCGGCAACGCTGGCTCTGTCGCGGAATTCGCGCGCACCTTGGCCGCGAAAGACGGCCCGGTCGTCTATCTCTGCACGGGCAAAGCCTGCCAGCCGCCGACGAGCGACGCAAAGAAGGTACGCGAGTTGTTGAAATGATCCCGCCCAGAAATGCGCCGTGTGGAAATTATGGCTGTTGTGCTTGCGGCAGGTTTAACTGGGCGGCGACTGTAAGCTCCACGGTCTGCTTGTCGCCAGAAATCGTCGGCAGGACATCAATAACCGGGCCGGTCGTGTAAGTTTGACCGGAGGGCAGAGTGTGAGACTCGGTGACCGAAATTTGGGCCTGGTTTCCACTCAATGTGACAACTTGTGGCGCAGCGAGAAGGTCAATGCCTTTCGTCTTCTCGAACGTTCTCAGCAGATGTTCGGTTTGTTCCGCCGAAACAACGCCGCTGCTCGCGCTTTTTTGGCCATCGGCCTTGAGACCATCGAGACCCAATCCCGTCAGAAGATTTTCGGGGATTTCGACGATGTGCGAGCGGACGTGGACGGAATTCGCGTCGGCCGTCGTCGCGGGTTGAAGCAGCACAAACGCGCGCTTACCCGAAGGCATTGGCCAACCGCCGGTGATCAGGGTTTGCTTCCAACCGACACTAGCGGTGACCTTGGCCGTGAAGCTGTCAACCGGCAGTTCACTCGGCTCCGATTTGCTGGGACCTGGCTGCGCAACGGACCGCGCCGCAGCAATTGCGGCCGCTTTCGCTTCTTGAATTTCGCGCCGCAGTTGCGTGACTTGACCGCGCAGTCGCAGCAATTCCGCCTGGCCGTCGCGCAACCGCTTCAGTTCTTCCGGATCAATCCTCCCGCTGGCGAGCCGCGCGTTTTCGTCGCGTAAAGCGTCGAGTTTTCGGACCTCGTCGCGTCGTTGGACGCTCTCGTTCTTTGCCCGGCGGATGACGATTTGTTGCCAGAGCACACTTCCACCCAGCGCAAGCACCAGAATCGCCGGCACGATGAGGTTTCGGGTTTTCATGTCGCGACGCGCCTGACGTTAGGACTCGCGCTCGTTCTACGCAACAAAACGCGCGGCCTTGAATCGTTGCCACCAGCCTGGACTACTTCAAGCCCATCACCAGCACCACCAGATCAATAATGAACAACAGCACGATGGTCGCTTCCAGGATCATCATCCAGCGGTTGGTCTGGTCGTGCTTGAGCAATTGGTAGAGGTCGTCGAGCGTCTTGAGCTTTCCGTCAATCGTGCGATGCCAGTCGGCGAGGTGGAAGCGTGCGGAAAGGCGCTCGTAAATCCGGGCCAGATGCCAGTCGCCGAAAAATTTTGTGATGTTGGACATCTCGTCGTTGAAGCGCGCCATGTCTATGCGGATTTCCCGCAACTCGCGGAGGATGTGGGCGCGCGAGCGAAGGGGACGTTCGCCCAAGTCGCGGTAGGAGCGATCCAGCGCGGCGTCGAGCAGACGGTCGTAGGCTTCCAGTTCGGCGAGCTGGAGATTGGCCAGTTCCATGATGTAGAGCGTCTCGTCGAAATCGCGTGGCTCGTCAATCAACAGCGCGGCGTCCCAGTCAATCACCACCAGGTCGTCCTCGTAGTAGCTGAGATAGCGGCCGGTGGATTCGTCGGATTCCTGCTTCGAAAGGCGTTCGCTCTCGGATTCCTGCGTGAGCAGCGCGGCGACCTGGCGGCGGTGCGATTGAAACCAATGCTCCGCGCTGACGCGCGCGCCCTCCAGCGTGAGCAACGGCGAGTTGACGCAAAAGACCGTGTAAGCCTCCTCCTCGATCAGCTTCGGATGAGGGCGGACGTAATAATCCTTCAACTCCGCGCCCACGTCCTCGGCGAGACGGCGGACTTCGTCGTGAAGCGAGCCGTTGCTGAATTGGAGATCGTGAAACGCCACGAGATCCTCGACGTGATTGACCGCGAAGGGCACGCGCACCGTGATGCTGAGGGCGCCGACGGGCAGCAGTTTGACGGAGCGCTCCACCCGCACGGGGCCGAGCGGGCCGATGCGTTCCATCGGCGGGAGTCGGACCATCTGCGGCCGGTAAAAGAAAAGCTGGCGCGGACTGCGCTTGCTGGCGTCCATGGCAAATTGCGCGACCGGCTGGCCGAGCAGTTCGCGGACGGGCTGGCGCGTCATGTCATAGGCCACGTCGAACGCGTAAATGTAAACGACCTCGCCGGAGTATTGCTTCACCTTGGCGGCAGCGGGCTTGTGCTCCGTGGCTCTGGCTGGTTCGAGGACCGTGCTCATTCGCGCGGTAAGTTAAGCCAGCCGTCGCCGGATGTCGAAATCGGCGGCGGACTGCGGGCCAATGGGTTAAGGCTGATGGCCTTTCACCGCTCCACTTCCTGTTGCCTCGCCGACAAAACGCGTCGCGACGGAACATAGTTCGCGATGAATTCGCGCCGAAACGCCGCGAACGAGTCCGCCGCCAGCGCCGCGCGCGCGTCGGTCATCACTTTCAGGAACAGGTGGGAGTTGTGGACGCTGAGCATCCGCAACCCGAGGATTTCATTCACGTTGAGCAGATGACGCAAATAGGCGCGGGTGAAATGGCGGCACGCAAAACACGCGCAGTTTTCCTCGATGGGCCGGAAGTCAGCCTTGTAAGCGCCGGCTTTGAGGCCATAGGCGCCCTGGCGGGTGAACGCGGTGCCGTTGCGCGCCACGCGCGTGGGCAGTACGCAATCGAACATGTCCACGCCGCGCGCAATTAACTCAACCATTTGTGCCGGCGTGCCGAGGCCCATCGCGTAACGCGGCTGCGCGACTGGAAGAAACGGTTCGGCCATCTCCACGGCCTTCATCATTTCCGGCTCGGGTTCGCCCACGCTCACGCCGCCGATGGCGTAGCCGTCGAATTCCATCGCCACCAGTGCCTTGGCGCATTCCTCGCGCAGCGCGGGGTTGCTGCCGCCTTGCACGATGCCGAAAACCAACTGGCCCGGCGCGCGCGGTTGTTCACGGCATTCGCGCGCCCAGCGAATGGTGCGCTCGACTGCCAGGCGCTGTTCCTTCGCCGGCGCATCGTGCGGCGGACATTCGTCGAACGCCATCGCGATGTCCGAGCCGAGCACGCATTGCATTTCCATCGCTTCCTTCGGGCCGAGAAACAAAGGCGAACCGTCCAGATGCGACCGGAACTCGACGCCGTGGGCCTTGATCTTGCGAATCTTCGCCAGGCTGAACACCTGAAACCCGCCGCTGTCGGTGAGGATCGGCGCGGGCCAGTTGATGAAGCGGTGCAATCCGCCCGCGGCGCGAATGATTTCGAGGCCGGGGCGGATGTTGAGATGATAGGTGTTGCCGAGGATGATCTGCGTGCCGATCTCCCGCAATTCGCGCGGGTCGAGCGCCTTCACGCTGCCCTGCGTGCCGACGGGCATATAGACGGGAGTGTCCACGGCGCCGCGCGCCGTCGTCAACCGGCCAAGCCGCGCCCGGGTGTGCGCGTCCGCCTTGAGCACCTCGAACATGTCGCGGGGGTTTTAACCCAAGGCCGCTGGAACGCAAAGATGCAAACGGCCGGGTGCCGCGGGTGCGACGTGGGGCGGGCGACGGCAGGTTCGTCGAACCGTTCATGGTTGCCGGAATGCCGGTGGCAGTTCGCAGAAACTAATTCCAGCACGTCCCTGATGGCAATGGATCCGTGCTCCGGATCAACGACGTCGTTTTGACCGGCTCGGCTCGTCCCACGCATTCGTGTTGTTCAGGTGTTTCAGAATGAACTTTTGCAACTCCGCCGTGCTCGCCGTCAGCACGATGCGCAGGTCTTTCTCGTTGCCCATCTGGCTTTCCTCGTCTCGCACACGGGCATGCCGGATCGTTTTGGGATGCTGCTTCACCAATTCCTCCAGCCACTTGTATTTGAGGTTGGCGGTTTCAATCGTCGTCTGAAGCATGGTCACTTTGGAGACTTGATGAACCGGGATGAGTTCGAGCGAGTGGTTGGTCGGACAGGTATCAAGGAACAACTGCTTCTTCAGCCGGAACAGATGACAGATCACGCTGTTGGTCTGGTCCGAGCCGAACGCTGTGGCCCGATAGCCCATGTCGCCCAGCCGCTCCACGCTCATGAACTCTGCAGGCTTTTGATCAGCTTCCTTTTCGCCGACCCAATCCCCCAGCAGCGCCGGCTCGAACACGAGATCCTTTTCGGTGTAATAAGGATAAACCGACGTGACGATGCAGCCGGTTGCGAACAAGGCAAGGGTGACCGCAGCCGCAGCAGAGGCGGCATGTCCTATGTTCGATTTGACAGTGTGATTCTTCATAAGAGTTCTTTCGATATTTTGTTTCCAACCAACGAAATCATAAGGCTGCAATCTGGCGGATGCCAATGATCATGCGGTCGTCGGCCAGACACCGCCGCAGCACTTCCAACATGCGCTCATTGGTGCCCGCGTCTTTGACGGCGATTCGCAAAGCCCGGTCGCCCAGCCGCGTGCCCATTAGCCCAACATCACGGAGAAACAGCCCGCGTTCGCGGCAGCGACTCACCAGTTCGGCGGCGCTCGGATCGTCAGGCGGCAGCTGGCACAGCAGAAAGTTAGCGATGCCGGGCAAGATTTCCCAATGGGTCAATTCCGCGAGCCGTTCCGAAAATGTGTCGCGCAACCGGTGTGTTTCGGCGTGGCGCGCCGCATAGTAGCGTGGGTCCTGCAACGCCGCCACCGCCGCGACTTGCCCGGGCAGACTCACCGCCCACGGCGGCGTGAGTCCACGCAATTCCTCGATCAACGGAGGCGGCCCGCAAAGATACCCCGCGCGCACGCCGCTGAGGGCATAGACCTTCGACATGGATTTGCACACGACGACGTTGGAGCTTCCGGCCGCAAAGCGTTCGAGCGATTCGTCCGAGCCGGCGAATTCCACGTAGGTTTCGTCAATCCACACCCGGGTGGTTTCCGGCACGCGGCACAAGAACTCCTCCAATTCGACTCTCGGCACATGCTGGCCGGTCGGGCTGTTTGGATTCACCAACGCGACGAGATCGTAGCCGCGCCGGGACATGGCCTGCAACTCGTCGAGGTGAACGCGGTAATTGTCTGCCGGCGACAAAACCATCCGATCCACCCGGCAACGCACGACCTGTTCGAAGACGTGCGCGTATTCGCCGTAGGTCGGATCCAGAATCAGCACGCGCGACGAAGGGTCGAGCCAGTGCCGCATCGCCAAAAAGATGGCGTCCGACGAGCCTGCCGCCGGCAGCACCGCTTCGGCGGGCACGCCGCGCGTTCGCGCGATCACGCGGATCATCCCATCGCAACCCGTCGGCGGTGAGGTGCGCAACAGCCAGGGCAAGTCCGTTTGCAACGCGGCGATGACCGCTGGCGACGGCGGAAACCAGGCGTCCAGCACGTCGGCATTGATGATCTGCCGCCGGCGTTCGAGGCGGTCGAATTCCGCACCGATGGCGTCGAAGAACGCCCCACCGTGGTAACACGCGGAACGCGGGTGATTCATGCGGCCAGGAGTTGCCGGTTTGGATGTGCGCGTCTGCCGAAATGTGGAGATGTTTTCAACCGGTCGCGAAAACGCCGTCGCCGTGTATGCGTTTCTTCCGCGGAGTATAGTTGTTTCACCAGTTTGAGAAAGCCGGACTGGAGCTCGGCCACGGTCATGTTCCGCGGCGTGAAATTGATGTCGAAGAGGGTGCAGAGTTCCCAAGCCCGGTCGCGGAGGATGCGTCCCTCAGCCCTGAGCCGCGCGTAGAGCGGCGTGCCCGGAAACGCGGTCATGAATGTCACCTGGACCTCATACAGACCTGAGTCGCGCACGAAGGCAAGCACGTCGTCGAAGATTCCCGGCGTGTCGGCGTCGAGGCCCAGAATGAAGCAGCCGTTCACTGTGATGCCGTGGGATTGAATCTTCTCGATGGCGGCCCGGTAGTAATCCAGTTGGCGCGCTTTCCAGTCGTTCTTCAACTCGATCCCGCTCAGGCTTGAACGCCGCGGGCTTTCCAGGCCGATAAGCACCTGCTGGCAGCCCGAGTCGCGCATCAATCCCAGCAATTCGGTGTCGTCGGCCACGCGCACGTCGGCCTCGGTGAACCACCGGAGCTTCTCGGGCACGAGCCGGCGCAGCAACGCCTTCGAGTGCTCCCGATGGACGAAGCTGTTGTCGTCGGCGAACTCGATGAACGGGCGTGGCCAGATGCTTTTGATCTCGTGAATCTCCGCGATGATCTTCTCGACGGGCTTCACCTTGTAACGGTTCGTAAGCAGGATTGAGCTTGCGCAGAATTCGCAGCGATGCGGACAGCCCCGGCTCGTCTGTACGGTGATGCGGTTGTATTTGTCCGGGTCGAGCAGGTCGAAGCGCGGCATCGGCGCGTCGCGCAAATCGAACTGGCCCGGAGGTGTCTGCGCGTAGATCGGCTTCAGCGAGCCGTTCTCCAAATCGCGCAGCACCTCCGGCCAGATCGGTTCCCCCTCACCGAGCACCACGCTTGTGCAATGTTCCCCGGCTTGCCCGGGCAAAGACGACGCCGTGATTCCGCCCATGACGACGGGAACGCCACGGTTGCGGTAGAAGTCTGCCACCTCGCACGCCTCGTAGAACTGCGCGGTGAACGTGCTGAGGGCGACGAGATCGAAATCCGTCGGCAGCTCGGGCAGCTTTTTCAGATCGGCGATCTCGTGATACTCCACCTCGAACCGGTCGCGCGGCGTTATGCCGGCTAGGGTGAGCAGGCCAAGACTGGGCAGCGAGGCGATTTGTTTGTTGCGCTCGACGAAACCCGGCAGCATGAGGCCGAGCTGGGTGAGTTCTTCGTTGTGGGCGCGCACGCCGCTCATGGCGATGAGTCCGATTCGTTTCATGGGAGGTTGAGGGTTGAGAGTTGAGGGTTTAGAGAGCCGGCGTTGCTGCCGTCGAGAATCAGCGCGAGCGTGAGTGCGGCAGCGGCGATCAAGCTGATCACAGGCACGGCAAAGATCATGTGCAACTTCGGGAAGTGCGCCATGACCGCGCAACAGATCGGCATCGTAACCGCGCCGAGAACAAACAGCCCCGAGGCAATGTTCAGACCCGCGCCCGCCGCGGGAACATTTCTCGTCGTCAGCCAGAAAAGCAAATTCACCGCGCCCAGTGCGAAGAGCGAGATGTGGCCGAGCCGATACATGCGCCGGCGAAAACTCGCGTAGCCGCCCAGCCAGTTCTCGCGATGAAAGAACAGGCCCAGCACCATGCCCGTGACAAAACCCAGCAGAATCCAGAGCCACGCGAGCAGGAGATTCAGGGTCGGGGGTTGAATGTTCATGTTTACTTGCGAGCGATGCCCAAAGCCGCCAGCGGCGCGACGTCCACGTCATCGTTGCGGCGACGCACGAACGCCTGGCGGACGATTTCTTCGCTCAAGTTCTGGAGGCAGCGCTCCAGTTCTTCGCGGAACGGCTGCGCTTGGTGCGCGGCCCAATCCACGAAACGCCGTTTCGGGCCGCGGTACTGCAAGTAGTCCGAATACAACTCGCGCCCGCCGCACACCGCGACCAACCGGACGCTCACGTCCACACTGAACGCCAGACGCGGATTGAAACCGGCGCCGCCTTGCAACGCCGGACTGTACGTTTCGATTTCCAGGACGGTAACGATGCCTTGATTCGTCAGCGAGTCGTAGCGGGGTTCGGCGTGTATCAAACCGAAATCCGGCATCCTCAGCGGATCCGGAACGTACGGTTTGGAAGCCATTTCTTCCGGTGGTGGCGACGCCACCGTCATCAACGGGTGAATGGCCGCTCGTCCAGCGGCGGCCAGGATATGATCGCGCAACCGCTCTTCAAAAGCCACGCCGGCGGTCGCGTTCGTCAGCGCGTTCACCGCGTCCGCGATTTTTTCCTTCGACTCGCCCGCCACCGCGCCATACGCGCCGCCCAGCACCAGGCCAAACGGAACCCAGAGCACGTAAACCGGCGCGCCATGAGGATCCGGGTGTTCCAGCCAGCCCAAGCCGGCTTGCGTCGCAGCCTCGCCGGCGGCTTCGCTACGGCTCGTGGGAATCTCGAGGCTGATTTCCCGCGACGTGCTCAACGCGATCACGGCCACGTTGCCCAACCGCGCGCGGGTAGCATCATCGGGCGGACTGGTCGCGCGTCCGGACGGAGTGGCGCAGCCCGTTTGGAGCAGCAGCGCCGCGGCCGACAGGGCAGCCACGAGCAGCGAACTTCCGGTCGGGAAAGTTTGCGCACAGTTCGCTGCGGCTCGCGGCGTTTTCATGCCGCTCTTGTAACTCACCGGTGCGCACGAGGGTTAATTGATAAAATCAGAACGACCATTGCCCAGCTTAATGATGCGCGGGCCGGGGCGCGCTCCCGTTCACTCCTTGAACCGCACCACTAACCAGCGCTGCGGCCCGACGGAAACCGAGACGGTGACGGTCGCCTCGGCGAGGACTTCCGCCCGGGTCTTGGCCAGCCACTCGTCGAGGGAAATCCGGTTTTGCAACTCGAACAACACGCCACTGACGACCGCGTATTGAATCTTGCGCGCGCGAATCTGCTCGGCGGTTTCCGCGAGCGAAATCAACTCCACGCGCCGCATCCCGTACGGCCGCCAGAAGGAAATGTCCAGGTCGTCCGGCGCGCTGACGAAGCCAACGACGTTTTGGTCCGTGGGTAGCAACGCGCGGACCTCGCTGAGCGGGTCGGACCGCCGCGAATAGACGGTGTAGGTTGCCAGCGCCCTTTTCAGCAGGCGGTTGTCGGGACTGGCTTCGACTGCTTTGCCGAGGATCGTTTTTGCCGGCCAGAGCGGGCGGGCCGGCGTCACGATGAGGACCGCGAAGGCGGCGATGAAGACCAGCCACGCCAACACCCGCCACCAGCGTTTGCGCACCAGCAGCGCCTGGTCCGCCCCCAGCAGCAGCAACGGCAGCAGCAGCGGATAGTATGGCCCGATCAACCGCGCGGGTGTGACCATCCCCGACTGGGCGCAGTACGCCAGCAGCGCGACCCACGGAGAAAGCAGAGCGAGCTTGAGCACGGTCGGCGAGATTCCCAAGGCGGGACAACTCACCGGATTCGTGGTCGCCGACGCGAGGGTTCGAACGGACCCGGACCCGCCGGACATCCGCCTCCTCACGGCGGCGGCTACCTTCCAACACGCCGCAACGATCATCAGCGCAGTCACGCCGGGACCAATCCCCGCCCAATCTTCCGTCGGCAATTCCCACAACAGGTGAAACCCGTCCTCGAAATTCGAGACCAATGGGCGCAGGACCGGCCCGGGCAGGAGCTGGAGCCCGTGTTGATTCCACCATCCGGCCAGCGGAAAGAACGGCGGGCAGAGGTTGTTCAGCAACAGCACGAGCGCGTTGCCCCAAACGCCGACGAGCGGATTCTTCATGTCCATGCCCGCGCGTTCGAGTTTGAGGCCCGACCAATCGCCGCAGTAGTTGAGGTTCAGAAGCGCGTTGGGCAGAAACGAAACCAGCGCGGCGAGCAGGACGGCGCGGCTGGTGCCCATTGGTTCGTTTCGCAGGAGCGCCCAGAGTGGAATCACCAGCACGAGCCACGGCAACGTGAGCGGCAGGTTGCTGGCCTTCGCGCCACCGAGCAACGCCACCGCCAGCAGGGAGTACCAAACGTCACTGGCCCGCCGCGACTTCCACGCACGGCAGGCAAAATCAACCGCCGCCAGGGCGTACACCGCGGGATATGCGTCATTGCCTGCGCTGCCGGCTTGCAGGAGGAACACATAGCCGGTGGGCAGCAGCCACATCCATTGCCAGGCGACCCGCGCGCGCGTGCCCAGGCGCGTCAACAGGCTGAAGGTCAGTCCGGGCAGCAGCAGAAACGGGAGAAAGTTCAGCAGGAACAGGCCGCGATCCGATTTGGTGAACAACAGGAACGGCGCGGAGAGCCACTCGATGCCGCATGCGCGCGTGTTCATCCGGTGGTTTGGCGCGTAAATCCAGTGCCATTCCTCGGCGTTGAGCCAGTGCAGGACACGCGGGATGCGGTAACTCAGGCCGGTGTGATTCGACGGCGGATGCAACACGCCGCCGAGGAACACCAGCCCCGCCAGGACGGCGAACATCAGCGGGAACGCCCGGGAAAAGCGCCGGCGCAGCTTCACCCATTTGCTGGACCTGAAGCGCGGCTTGTCGTGGTCGGGTTTGCGGCGCGTCTTGAGAAACACCAAGCCGGCCACCACGGCGAACACCGTGTAGCCCGCGGCGTTCAACTGGACGGCGAGCGAGAGCATCCAGCCCGCGAGGCTCGCGAGGACGGAAATCCAGATCCATGCTTTGACGGCCGGGAGAAAGGACATGCGCTTTGTGCCGCTCTTGCGCGCAGGAGCGGCGGTGGGACTATAGGAAGCGGGTCGGGCAGCGTCAATTTTCGCTTTGCCCGCGTCCGCGCGTTTGGTAGAACCCCGCCGGAGTGACCGGATGAACATCCATCACCTGGAGCTTTTCTACTACGTCGCCCGGCATGGCGGTATCAGCGAGGCGGTGCGCAACATGCCTTACGGTATCCAACAGCCGGCCATTAGCGGGCAGGTCATCCAGCTTGAGGAGTTTCTCGGCGTGACGCTGTTTCATCGCCGGCCATTTGCGCTGACGCCGCCCGGCAAGGAGCTTTACGAATTCATCAAGCCGTTCTTCGACAACCTCACGCCGATGGCCGAGAAACTGCGCGGCGGCATCGCGCAGCATCTGCGGATCGCGGCCTCGGAAACCGTGCTGCGCGGCTACCTGCCGGAAATCCTGCACGAACTGCGCCGCAAGTTTCCCCAGCTCAAGGTGACGCTCCGCGAAGGCTACCACCCCGAAGCCGTCACCTGGTTGCAGCAACAGGAGATTGACGTGTCCATCGGGCTGCTCGATGGCAAGCCGCCCGCAGGTCTGGGGGCGATGCCGTTTTTCAAACTGCCGCTCGTTTTGCTCGTGCCGAAAAGCAGCAAACTCAAAGCGGCCGGGGAATTGTGGGCGCGCGACCGGATCGAGGAGACGCTCATCACCGTGCCCAGCAACCAGGCCATCATCCGCGCCTTTCAGGACGGCCTGACCCGGCTCAAGGTGGATTGGTTCAGCGGCATCGAGGTCAGTTCAATTGAACTGGTCCAGACTTACGTTGCCAACGGATACGGCATCGGGGTGACGGTCGGCATCCCCAAGGCGCCATACCATCCGCAAGTGCGGGTGCTGCCGCTGGAAGGATTTGAAACGGTCACCTTCGGCGCGCTCTGGCAGGGCCGGCGCAATCCGTTGTTGGATGCATTGCTGGCCATCCTCCAGGCCACCGCGCGCAAGATCATGGAAGAAGTGGACCCGGGGCTGTTGGTGGTGAAGTGAGCCGGCCGATGCTCTGGATGGATGCATGGCCGATTGCGGCTGGGCTGCGGGCTGGTGCGATTGGGAAATCGCGGCGCGTTCTGAGGAGAACAAATCAAAGGCTCAACGACTCGACGCGAAGCTCATTCGCGTCGTTGTGAACTAAGGCGACGCTTCGCGGCAGGTCGAAGCGTTGTTTGCCCGCGTAGCCCGGATTCAGAAACAACACGCCGCCGATCGTTTCGCAAAACGGCTTGTGCGTGTGGCCGAACACCACGACGTCCGGACGGTCCCGCGCCAGTCGCGCTTTGAGTTCGTCGGTCAGCGCGTACGGGTTTATGATGTGATGGACGAGAAACTTGCGGCCGCCGAGTTCGGCCATTTCGGTCAGTTTCAAATTCAGGAAGGTGTCCGTGTTCCCGAGCACGGCGGTGACCGGCGCGATGGTTTCAATTTCCAGCAGGAGCGACTGTGGGCCAACGTCGCCCGCGTGCAGGATGTGATCCGCGCCCGCGAACAGCCCGGGAATCTTTGGGTCGAGAAAGCCGTGCGTGTCGGAGATGAGGCCGAGTTTCACGTGGTGCGATTCACATGTTGCGTGTCGCGTGTTGCGTAAAGCATGGTGCGACGTTCACCAGCCACTCGACGGAATACGCAACACGCACCGCGAATCACGCCTTCGCCTCCTCGGACTGGGCGTCCGCTTCCGGCTCTTCCTCACGTAGGCCTGCCTCTTTGTCCTGCGGCGATTCGGCGGTGAGTTTCATGACGCCGACGAAGAAGCCGGTGAACAATCCGCCGCTGAGAAGCGTATTGCGGAAAAATTCCCATGTGGGCGGGTAGCCCGGAAGGCCGGTGGTGAGCGCCTGAATCCAACCCGCGAGCGTCTTCGCGTAACCGGGATCGTAAATCCAGGACGCCGTGTTGCTCACGATGTAAAAAACCACCGCGCCGAGCAGTCCGCCGCAAACCAGCCTGAGCCAGTGCATCTGCGGTTTGAAACGACGGCCCAAGGCGACGATCAGGGCGAATCCGGCGAGCGTCATCAGCACGTAGCCGTTGAGCGGCGGCACGTGGTAATAGAGGACGTTGAGCAGAACGTCGGTCACCAGCAACGTTCCGAGTGGCAGCCACCAGGCCATCCGGCGTGGGAAATACAGCCCGCCGCAGAACGCGAGGGCATAGGCGGCGCTGAAGTTCTGCGGCAGCACGCCGGGTATCCGCGACAGGGCGAACACCAGCGCGAGCGCGAACGGCAGCAGTAGATGGAACTTTTCCCGCACCGACTTGAATGATAATTCACTCCCGCGGGTGGACAAGCTTTTCGAGATCCTTCATGAAGACCCGGACCTGCTGGTGATCAACAAACCTGCCGGCCTGGCTTGTCACCCGACCAAGGGCGATGCGTATTCGAGCCTGATCAGCCGCGTGCGGTTGCACCTGGGCGCGTCGGCGCACCCTCATCTCGTCAACCGGCTCGACCGCGAAACCAGCGGAGTGACGGTGGTCGCAAAGAGTAACGAGGCGGCGCGCGAATTGCGGAGGCTCTGGGAGGCGCGCGCGGTCGGGAAAGAATATCTCGCCATCGTGCATGGCCACGTCCGCGACGACCACGGCGTGATTGACGCGCCGCTGGGCAAGGATGGACGCAGCCGCGTGGCGATCAAGGATTGCGTGCGTCCGGACGGCGCTCCATCCCGGACCGAGTTCTGGGTTGAGCGGCGCTTTGCGCACTCACCCTCTCCCCATCCGATGGGGAGAGGCGAGGGTGAGGGGACGGCCTTCGAGGTTCAAAGTGTGCCGTTGGATGTTGGCTCTTCAGTTCGCAACCCACGCTCAACCCTCAACTCTCAACTCTCAACTTTTTCGGTGCTCCGCGTGACGCCGCTCACGGGACGCAAGCATCAAATCCGCATCCACCTCGCGCAGGTCGGCCACGCAATCGTCGGCGACAAGATTTATGGCGGAGACGAAGACCTGTATCTGGCGCTGGTCGAGGGCCGCCTCACAGACGAACAACGCGCGCGGCTGATGCTGCCGCGCCACGCGTTGCACGCCAGCGCCGTGCGCCTCGCCTGGCGCGGACAACGCCTGGAATTCCGTGCCGATCCTGAGCCGTGGTTCGTCGAGTTCGCACGAGTCGCAACTTGAGGGCGCGTCGCCCAAAAGTTTCGTGTCCATTCTTGTCTATTCGTGGTTAATTCACCCTGTGTTCGCGATTCCCAAAACCATGCGCGCCGCCGTGTATCGCGGGGCAAACGATCTTCGGATCGAGACCGTGCCTGTGCCGCGGATCGGCCCGGGCGAATTGCTGGTGAAAGTCGCCGTGTGTGGCGTTTGCCCCACGGACATCAAGAAGATTCAATACGGCACGGTCCCGCCGCCGCGCATTTTCGGGCACGAAACCGCCGGCACCATCGTTCGCGTGGGCGGCCGGGTGAGGAGCTTCCGCTTTGGCGACCGGGTGGCGCTTCACCATCATGTGCCGTGTCTGGAGTGTCACTCTTGCCGTCATCGCGCGTTCGCCCAGTGCGCGCAATACAAACGGACGGGCGTGACGGCGGGCTTCGAGCCGGCGGGTGGTGGGTTTGCGGAATTCGTGCGCGTGCTACCGTTCGCGCTCCCGGGTGTCGTCAAAATCCCGGCGCGCAATTCCTTCGAGGAAGGGGCGATGCTCGAACCGGTCAACACGGTCTTGAAAGCCGTGCGGCGGCTGGCGCTCTTGCGCGGCGACGCGGTGCTCGTGGCGGGACAAGGCCCGATCGGATTGATGTTTACGCGGCTGTTGCAACTTGAAGGCATGAAAGTGCTGGCCACCGATCTGCTCGAAAGCCGACTCAAATTGGCGCGGCAATTCGGGGCGGGAAGGACCTTCCGTTCGCGGGCGAGGGCGAACCCCTCTCCCGGCGAGACGCCACCCTCTCCCCATCGGATGGGGAGAGGGCAGGGTGAGGGGAGCGCCATCAAAGTTCGGCGTTCCAGGTTGGAACTTCATTGTTCCGTTCCCAATCAACTCTCAACTCTGACCGCGCGCCTCACGAAAAATCGCGGCCTCGACGCCGCCATCATCGCCGTGCCCTCGGACGCCGTCGCGCGCGAAGCCCAGCAACTCCTTCGCGGCGGCGGGCAGGTCCTGCTCTTCGCGCACACCCGGCGGGGCCAACAATTCGAACTCGATCCTGCCGCCGTCTGCGTGGACGAGAAAGATTTGATCGGGAGTTATTCCGCAGACCTCACTCTTCAACGCGAAGTCGCGCGGCTTGTGTTTTCGCGGCGGCTCGACGTGCGCCCGCTGGTCACAAATCGGTTCGCCCTCGAAGAAACGGTGGAAGCAATCCGCCTAGCTGGCACCCCTACCCCCGAATCGCTGAAGATCGTGGTTTCGCCCGGCTAACCGACTTTCCTTCTGCGTCAATCTTCCCGATTTCACTCTCTCAGCCGTTTACCCATGGATTCATCCATTCGTACTACAATGACGAAGGTTCGCGCATTTCCGACAAAGATTTGTGGACCGGTTTTTTCTTCCTCTCCCCGTGACGCCGGAGCGGGGAGAGGACCGAGGAGAAGGGCCATCCAAAACCAACGCGCCTCCTCTCCCTGGCCCTCTCCTCCATCGGATGGAGGAGAGGGAGTGGTGGCGGCTTTGCCGCGCCGTGCTTTTCAATGACAGCCTTGCCTTGCGGAGACCGGCGGTTTCTGGCATTGACGAGCGCGTTTATGCGAAACCGATTTCTTTTTGTTCAAGTGAGTGCCGCCGGCGCGCTGGGGGCCGGCCTTCTGGCGGCTTGCTTGATTGCCATGACCGGTTGCGGAAAACAGGACAAGTCCGGAGACAAGCCGGCGACCAGTTCGTCGAAGGCAGATGCCCAACAGACCTCCGCCGCTGGGCGCCCTGTCCTCTCCATCCATTGGGCAGGCAAGGACCGCATCGCCCAGGATACCAACGCGGCTTTGCAGCTCGACCTCTGGAAAATGCCGGAAAGCGTTGCGCTCGAAGCACACGTCCTCGACAAGCTCGCGCGCGTCCCGCTGGCGTTGCTCCAGTCGCGCTTTCCTGACGTCACGAACCATTTCAGCGCACAACTGCGCCCGTTGTTCGACGACCTCCTCCGTTTGGAGACGTTCTTGGAATTCCGCGCGGCCACCAACGGCCCGGCCACTTTTGCGCTAGCGATCCGGCTTCCCGACGACCGCACTCGCCTTTGGCAGACCAACCTTGCCGCGGCGGCGGAAGGTTGGCTTGGCGAGAAAGCGGTTGACCGCGCCGCAAGCAACGGGAGTGGCTGGCACGTCAGCGGCGATCAGCCGGATTTCACCTTCGAACTGGCGCAAAACAGTAGTTGGACGCTGCTTGGAGTCGGTTCTGATCCCGGCGCGCTGATGGCCGATCTGGCTGGACGAGCGGGAAAACCCGTGGCGCCCGGCCCTGAATCTGGCGGCGATTGGATCACGGCCAGCGGCGATCTTGCCTGGTTACTGCGTGACGTGCTGACGAATTCCCCTTGGGGATTGCCCCAATTCCATCTGACCGTCGCTTGTGTCACGAACGAGCTCCACACCCGCGGAGAGCTGACGTTCGCCCAGCCATTGCCGTTCGAGATCGAGCCTTGGAACATTCCGACGAACCTGATCCATAATCCGCTCCACAGCTTTACCGCCGTACAAGGCGTCCGCCCTTGGCTGGCCTCGCTCAAGATGTGGAAGGACTTGGGGCTTGGCGAGCCGCCGAACCAAGTGTTCTTCTGGGCGCAGGCTCTTATGCCGTTTTTAACTTTCAGTGCCGCCCCGTTGCCGGATGCAGGCAGCGTCGCCCAGCGGCTCAATGGATATCTCATGCAGACCTTGGACCCATGGATCGCAGAGCGGCGTTGGGGCAAGCTGCAAGCAAGGACCAACGCCAACGAATTGGTCTGGGCGGACTTGCCAATGATGGTGCCCTTCTCGAAATCCGTCTCGGAAGCTCAGGGTCAATTCCTGTTCTGTGGTTTGGCTGTGATCTCAGACACCAACTCCCCGCCTCCCGCCGGGACACTCAGTGAAGTCCTGGGCCGGCCCAATCTTGTCCTGTACGACCGGGAGTTTACTGGACCGCGGATTGAAGCATGGTTCTATATCAGCCAGACGGCGCGGGTCATTGCGGATTTGCCCCAGCTTCCCGAGGCGTCTGAGAGTGTCAAGTGGTTGACGACCGTTGGCACGAAGCTCGGGCACGCACGGACGATTCTCGCAAAAACCGGTCAAAGCCAGCTTTCGTTCGAGCGCCATTCCAGTGTGGGTCTGACCGCTGTTGAGTTGCAACTGTTGGCCGACTGGCTTGCGTCGCCGCAGTTCCCTCGCGGCCTGCACTCGTTTGTCGCCCCGCGTTCCCCACAGTCAGGCTTGCGCCCGAAAACCAATGCCCCTAGCACGTTGCCCAAATGAGGCCCTCCTGCCGGAGTGAACGCGATTCTCCGCTACGGCCGACCTTGCCCAGACATGCTTTGGCGATACGGCTTGCCCGCTTGATACAACGACAACCGCATTTCCGCGGCGGCTGCCGTTTGGTGTTGGCCGCTGCTGGCCGCAAGCGATTGCACTTGCCTCGCGACGTTGATGGCTTCCTCGAAGCGTCTGTTTTCGGCGAGCGCGGCATCCAATGTCCCCAAACATCTCGGCTCGCGACCTCCGGTCAGTTCCGACACACGCAGAGCGAGACGCAGCGCTTCGGCCCCGTCGCGCACTTGATCGGCCTCATCCGTCGCCAGAAACCAAGCCAAGTCGTTCAGGGCCACCACGCGGTTCGGGTCAAGCCGCACGGCTTCGCGGTAGGCCCGCAATGCCTCGGCACTCTTGCGCTGCGTGTTCAGCGCCACACCCAATCGCCGCCAGATTTCGCCCTGTTCGGGCCGCCCGCGAATCGCGATCCGGTATTGCGCCACGGCCTCGTCGAGCCGGCCCAATGCTCTTAGTGCATCCGCCCAATTGCTCCGCGCCTCGCACAATTCAGGATTCTGGCGGACGATCCGGTGAAGCAATTCCTCGGCTTCCCCCCATTGAGCGCGCTCCGCCAGAATGCCCGCCAGATTCATCCGGGCGCTGTCGCGAAAATCGTTTGCCGTCTCAAGCCGGTGCGGCTCGATCTGGACGGCTTTCCGATAATGAAGCATCGCCCGGTCAAGATCGCCCCGCTGATGATGTAAGGCTTCCCCAAGATTGTAGTGCGCGAGAATGCTTTCCGGACTGACCTCCACCGTATGGGCAAAGAGTGTTACGCTGTCCTGCCAGTATCGCAGTTGATTGCGCGTGCAAACCGCCAGGGATAGAAATGTGGCCGTGGCCAGCACGCGACCCAACCAGTTCGGGGCGCGCAATCTTGCGAGCAGTTCTGCCCCGGCCCAGACGACGCCAATAAAGAACCCCACTGACGGCAGATACGAGTAGCGATCCGCCATCACTTGAAGATTAAACTGAACGAGGCCGATGACCGGCACCAGCATGCCCAAAAACCAACACCAGCCGACCAGTAGAAAGGGCCGGCGCCTGGCTTGAGCCAGCGTCAAAACCGAAACCGCGACCAACAGTCCTGCTGAAAAGAACGCCGGTATCGCGTCAACGTGCTTGGGATAGGGGTAAAGCACCGCGAGCGGCGCCGGCCAGATCAGCTTCCACACATACGACACGTAACTGAGCGATGCGTTGGCCGCGCGGCTGGAAATCGGCAAATAATCCAAGCCCACCAAGCCCGACACCGCATTGGAACTCCCCTCGGCCCAAAGAGCGGCGACGCAACCCAGACCCGCCAGCAGAAAGAATGGAAGCTTCTCCAGCGCCAACCGAGGAAGCGTGGAGAGTTGATGACTCAGGGTTTGAGGTTGCGCCCCTGCCAGCGGAGAGTTGATGCCCGACAAGCTTCCGAGCGGCCAAAAATCTAGGAGCAGCAGCACGAAGGGCAACGTGACGACCATGGCTTTGCTCATCAATCCCAACGCGAAGCAACAGAGCGATAATGCATACCATGCTCGCCCTTGCGTGCGCGAGACGGAGGATTGGCGACTATTGCCTGCCCCCTCGCCGCTCGCAATTCGCGCGTATCGCACATAAGCCCCAATCGTCAGGAAAAAGAAGAATGCACTGACCACGTCCTTCCGTTCGGCCACCCAGGCGACGGATTCGACATGGAGCGGGTGACAGCCAAAAAGCATGGCGACGGCGGCGCTCCGCCAAGGGGCGTACGTCGCCGATTGAAGCACCAGGAAAAGCAAAACCGTGTTGGTGGCGTGCAAGAGAAAGCTGGTGAAATGATGACCGCCGGCGTTCAGGCCGTAGAGCTGGCAATCCAACATGTGGGAAAGCCAGGTCAATGGCTGCCAGCTTGAGAAGTAGAACCGCGTGAATGCCCAGACCACACCCGGCCAGGTAATCCCGCCTCGAACCATTGGATTGTCCGGCACGAACGACGGATCGTCATGGTTGAGGAATTCAAACCCCGTGGCGGGCCAGAATAGAGCAAGCGTGACCAAACCGATGCCCGAGGCGACCCACCCCGTGCGCACTGCTTTCATGGCGCGAAACTATCCGGGGGTCGGCTTTGCCGCCAATCGAAATGAGCCAGAGACGGCAAATCCAAGCCCCAAGACGTCCGTTTGGTGAGGTCGGGGACACCCATGCAGCGCGGGGAGATATCCGTGATTCCTGCCTCTGAGCCTTCGTTCTCCAACCGAGGGCGTGACGCAATTATCTCGGCCCGGCGGCTGGAACTATGCCTGATTGCGCCACAAACCGCCAAAGCAGGGGCGTTGGCCCCGCTCCACCTCCCACCAAATCGCCGCCTCCCAGATTTGGCCAGCATCGCCTTGACGTTCATCGAGGGACACATGAGCAGGCCGTTTCGCCAGGCGTTGCGCCTCAAACCAGTAGGCCAGGAATGAAGCATCGGGCTTTGATGGGAAGGAAGTGGCTTTTGGCGTCAAACTGGACAAAACTGCCCGGTTTTCGCACCCCGGCTTTTCGTTCAAAATTTCCCTTAAAAAAGTGTTGACAGAGGTTTGCGCCGTTGGGATAGTCGCTTCACACACGGCAACAACCGAAAACACAAAAACATGAGAACAAAAGCACTACTCGGCTTGGCTGCTTTGGCAGCGAGCGTCGCCACCACTGTGGCGCAATCAAATGTTTACTCGATAAACATTGTCGGCTACGTCAACGTCACCTATGCTGCGGGCAGCACCATTGCTGTCAACCCGCTCGACAAGGACGGAATCAACTCTGGATCGAATATATTCGCTTACGGTGCACAGCCATTGCCCGATGGCTCGTCCGTCTTCAAATGGACCGGGTCGGCCTACGACGTTTACTATACGGAGGCAGGCGACTGGTTCGAGCGAGACACGGTAACCCCCAGGACGCCCCCAATTCTGGCTCCGGGAACGGGGTTCTTTATGAAGACGCCGATTTCGTTCACAAACACGTACACTGGCAATGTGCTTCCGGGTCCTGGCACTACGAATACCGCTGCTATCTCAGCCGGCAGTTCGTTGATTGGCTCTCGATTGCCTGTTTCAGGCTCGGTCACTCAAGCGATATTCAACTTCCCGACAGTGGATGGTCAGTCGGTGTTTAAGTGGACCGGTTCCGCCTATGACGTTTACTACTTCGAATCAGGTGACTGGTTCGCGCGCGACACCGTGACTCCGAGGCCACCACCGTCGGTGACCGTCGGGGAAGGCTTCTTCTTTAAGACGCCGAGTGGCACGTCATGGACCCAATGGTTGCTGCCATAACCGCAGACACTCTATAGGATAAGACCAAAACACAACCCAACAATCAGCAACAAACCCATATGAAAAAACTCGTTGTAACATTCAGCCTCGTCGCGCTGGCGACGGCGGTTTACGCTCAAGGTACGGTTGACTTCCTTAACAGTACGACTACCCGCGTTCAAACGAATTCGGTTGGCATGGGCGGCACAGCCGGGACGACAGCGCTGGCAGCCAACGGCTTCTACTACGCGCTCTTAACGGCGCCATCGAGTGTTACCTCAGCGTCAGGATTGGATCTGTTGACGCCGACGTGGACTTTCACCGGCAACTATGGGACCAACACGGCAGGGTCCGGTGGTGGTCGGTTGGTCGGCGGCGGTCTCAACACTACTACTCTAGGTGCTTGGCCCGCCGGTGTCACTAACAGATATGTGCTTGCCGGTTGGTCGGCAAACGTAGCCGGATCTGATTGGAATTCAGTCAAGGCCCAACTGACTGGCGGTTCCTTCGCTGGCGGCGTCTGGACTTGGCCAAACGGGGGACTGACTGCCCATGGCGGGTTTTACGGCATCTCCGACGTTACAGCCTCGACTGCCTTCGGGTCAGCAGGTGGTGGAACGGACGCCCTGCCGTCACACCCACTGTTTGGGCCATCGCCGATAGGATCGGGCACGCCCATCCCGACGGGCTTCACCCTGTTCGTGATCCAGGTTCCCGAACCCTCCACACTTGCGCTGGCGGGCCTCGGTGCTGCGGCGCTGTTGCTCATCCGCCGCCGCAAGTAAGATCAATCCGTCTTTTCTCACAGAAGCCGCTCGCAAGAGCGGCTTCTTTTTTTGTCTTCTGCGCCGGACCGCGGACGGTCCCCGTCCGCAGCACGCCCTGAAACTGACAGGAAAAACGGTGACAAAAAAATCTTCCTGGATCAATCTTCCGGTCTGCGCGGCGGGCGGGTAAAGGCGGTGAAAGGCGGTTTGACCAATCCACCGCTCCGGCGTACACTGCCGCCGTCATGAGATTTGCCAAGATCGAATTTGCGTCCGAGGCCGATGCGGCGAAGGCTCTGTACGGCCTGATGCAGCGGGGCAAAGTGACTGTCTTGCGGGACCAGTCGTTCATCGTGCCGGCACCCGCACTGAACTGGCTGGACGAGGAAGAGATCCCATTCAAATTGGTGCAACAGCTTAACCAGGACGATGTCGTTCAGACGCTACGAGATCATCTTGCCCACCCGGTATAACGACGGGGTGCCTGTCGTACAGAGCGAATTCTGGGAGGTGGCAAAGGAACTCGCCGACCGTTTCGGCGCCATTTCTTATCTCCCTGAACCGCTTCAAGGGGTCTGGATTCACCAGGGAAAGACCTACGAAGAAGCAAACGTTCGACTGTTCATAGATGTGGAGGAGACACGCGGGAACGCGGCGTTCTTTCAACAGTTCAAGCAGGTCTTGAAAGCACGCTTCCGGCAAATTGACATCTGGATTGTCTCCTACGAAATCCGCCTCGGTTGATGCTCAGTTCTGGCAAAGTTCATCGGTTGAAGGTCTGACGCGTTGACAACTCAACGCGGGCCAGGATCACTCATATTTGCTCCACCTGCTCGGCGTGGAGATTTAGCTGCGTCGGCCCTGGGGGGCGCATCTTGACACTGCCACCGTAGTGGCGCGGGCGTCCCGCCTGCGGAAGTCCCACCGACCGTCTCGGTTGGTGGTCGGGCGTCGCGACTTTCGGCAACCGAGACGGTCGCCGGAACGATGACAGCCGAGACGGCTGCCCCACTACTTCGGTGGCAGGGTCAAGATGCGCCCGGCCCGGGGTCATGGTGTTTGCCGCCATTGACAGTCATTCGCCGTCGGCTAGCATCGGACGGCATTGAAACGGACGGCGCGTTCGTCTATCGGTTCAGGACACGGCCCTCTCAAGGCTGAAAGACGGGTTCGATTCCCGTACGCGCTGCCAATGCGGAAGTTGAGAGTTGAGGGTTGAGAGTTGAGAGGCTACAAATCGGGCGTCATTCATCGTTCAACCAAAGCCACTCAACCCCCAATTAATCCCATGTTTAACTTCGAAAAACTCACGGCGTGGAACAAGGCCATGGATCTGGCTGAGTTCGTTTACCAGGCATCCAGGCAATTCCCCGAAACCGAACGGTTCGGCTTGACCAGCCAGATGCGGCGGGCAGCCGTCTCTGTGCCTTCAAACGTGGCGGAAGGCAGTTCCCGAAGTTCTCCCGGCGACAACGGCCGATTTGTTGAGATCGCCGCCGGCTCACTGTTCGAGGTTGTGACGCAAACCATCCTCGCCCGCAGGCTCGCGTTTCTGCCCGAGCAGTATTTCCAGAAGCTCTACAACTCCGCGGAAGAGGAAAGCCGCATCCTGAGCGGTTTGCGCCGATCATTGCTGGAACGGGCGCCTTGACACTCAACCCTCAACTCTCAACCCTCCACCGCCTCAGTGTTCCAAATCATCTTCACTCCAACCAGCGCCGCGGAACTGGCGCGGATGCCGAAGGAACTGCAACTCCAGATTCTCGGCGAATTCCGCGGCCTGCCGCAACAGGTGATGGCAACGGAACTGGATGCGTTCGGCAAACTCGAACGCGCCGGACGCATCCTGCACCGGTTCCGGGTTGGCGATTACCGCGTCTATTTCGAGCGCCACGATCTCGGCCTTGTCGTGCATCGCATCCTGAGCCGCCACTCGCTCAAAGATTTTCTGTTCCGCTCCGGTTTGAAGACGCCCGAAGATGAGGCCTTGCAGGAGAATCCGCGATTCTGGGAGATGATCGAAACCGCGAAGGTTGCGACCCACAAGTAGGCGTGGCCGATACCAAATGCTGAGAGCGGTTGTTGGTATTAGCCCTATCCCTCGCCCGACCGTTGGCCACCCTCTCCCCATCCGATGGGGAGAGGGACGGGGTGAGGGGTCATTGCCGTTGAAATAAGGATTTCATGATTAGAACACGAATTTCCGCACGCGGCGTTGGTAATGATAGGAGCGCGAAGGCGAGAACGCCCGTCGCCGCACCTTGCGCTCTGGCCGCACGCTCACCGG